>Ga0222427_100151_pt1 | contig 177848 bp, 172 predicted proteins | sample 2B20Ametagenome_FD_182890 | JGI IMG/M metagenome (GOLD analysis project Ga0222427, IMG submission 182890) | Enriched microbial communities from leaf-cutter ant dump, University of Wisconsin, Madison, United States - 2B20A (version 2) | ecosystem: Environmental > Terrestrial > Nest > Insects...
CGCTCCTGCGCCAATGGCCCACTTCTCCCAGCCTCCGATGGATGCAGCTATTACGATCCTTGCCCCAACATGTCCTTCAGCAAATGACGGTCTTGCCATGAAAAACGTGGGGAAACCTCAGTGTCAGACACCTGTATCGAGAGCCCGGCCCTGCGCCGGGCTCTTGCTTTGCCGCGCTGCCCTACGATGCCTGCGCCAGCAGGGCCACCACCGTGGCTGCGATGCCTTCCTTGCGGCCCAGGTAGCCCAACCCTTCGTTGGTCTTGGCCTTGATATTGACCGCCGCGCCGTCAATGCCCACGTCGGCCGCGATATTGGCCGCCATGGCCGCCGCGTGCGGCCCGATCTTGGGCGCCTGCGCATGCACGGTGGCGTCGATGTTGACCGGCGCCCAGCCGGCCGCGCGCACCTTGGCAACAGCGCCGCGCAGCAGCACGCGGCTGTCGGCGCCGCGGTAGGCGGGGTCGGTGTCCGGAAAGTGGCGGCCGATGTCACCCAGGCCGGCCGCACCCAGCAGGGCGTCGGTGATCGCGTGCAGCAGCACGTCGGCGTCGGAATGCCCCTGCAGCCCGTGCGTATGTGGAATGGTGACGCCACCGATGATCAACGGCCGGCCCGTGACCAGGGCGTGCACGTCGTAGCCCTGCCCGACACGAAAAGGAACAGTCATAGCCATTTTTCCATCAGTTCGAAATCGTCGGGCCAGGTGACCTTGAAATTGCGCATGGCGCCCGGCACCAGCAGCGGCGCATAGCCGGCCGCCTCGATGGCCGAGGCCTCGTCGGTGACCGCGCCGCCGGCCGCGGCCAGCGCGGCGCGCAGCACACCCGCGCGGAACATCTGAGGGGTCTGGGCCAGCCACAGGCCATCGCGGTCGAGCGTGGCCCGCACGCGCGGCCCGCCCGCCTTCACGGTATCGGCCACCGGCAAGGCCAGCAGGCCGCCTACCGCATCGGCCAGGCAGGCGTCGATCAGGCGCGCCAGCGCATCGGGCGGCAGGCCCGGCCGCGCGGCGTCGTGCACCAGGATCCAGTCGCCGTCGGCGGCGCCGCTGTCGGCCAGCGCCGCGGCAACCGTGGCGGCGCGCGTCGGGCCGCCGCAGGGCCGGCACAGCGTGCGCGGCAGGCCGGCCAGGGCGGGCCCGGCCCGTTCGTCGCCGGGCGAGACCGCCACGCGCACCTGGCCGATGCGCGCATCGGCCAGCAACGCGGCCACCGCCCGCCGCAGCATGGGCTGGCCGGCCAGCATCCGGTATTGCTTGGGCAGGCCGGACGCGCCGGGCCGGCCGGCGCGCTGGCCCACGCCGGCCGCGGGCACAATTGCAATCAAAGAATCAGTCATGGCCAGGAGATTTTATAATCTCCGGCCTGATGTCCGATTCCTCTCTTCTCGACGCGGCGCCGCGGGTACCCGCCACTGCCGCCACGCTGTCTGCCCTGAAACCCGGCGCCCGCTATGTCCAGCCTCGCCCGCCCGGCTCGGGCGATGCCTGGCTGCTGGCCGACCTTGCCCGCCAGGCGGCGCGCCCGCTGGTCGTGCTGACCGCCGCGCCGCTCGAAGCCCAGCGCCTGGCCGACGAAATTCCGCAATTCGCCCCCGAACTGCGGGTGCGCCAGTTGCCCGACTGGGAAACCCTGCCCTACGACGCCTTCTCGCCGCACCAGGACCTGGTGTCCGAACGGCTGCATACCCTGCATGCGCTGATGCAGCACGCCGTGGACGTGCTGCTGGTGCCGGTCACCACGGCGCTGTACCGGCTGCCGCCGCCGTCGTTCCTGGCCGCCTACACATTTTCGTTCAAGCAGAAAGACCACCTGGACGAAGCCGCGCTGCGCGCGCAGCTGACGCTGGCCAACTACACCCATGTCACGCAAGTGACGGCGCCGGGCGAATTCTGCCTGCGCGGCGGCCTGATCGACCTGTTTCCCATGGGGTCGGCCGTGCCCTACCGGCTCGACCTGTTCGACGACGAAATCGAATCCATCCGCAGTTTCGACGTGGATACCCAGCGCAGCCTGTACCCGGTGCGCGAAGTACAGTTGCTGCCCGGCCGCGAATTCCCCATGGACGAGGCCGCGCGCAACCGTTTCCGTGCGCGCTTTCGCGAAGAATTCGAAGGCGATCCGTCCCGTGCGCTGCCGTACAAAGACATCGGCAACGGCATCCCGTTCGCGGGCGTCGAATACTATCTGCCGCTGTTCTTCGACAGCACCGCCACGCTGTTCGATTATCTGCCGGCCGAGGCCATCGCCGTTACCCTGGGCGACATCGACGACGCCGTGCAGCGCTTCACCCAGGATACCGCCAGCCGCTATGGATTCCTGAAAAGCGATCGTGAGCGCCCGGTGCTGCCGCCGGCGACGCTGTTCCTCGACGCCGAGGCCCTGTACGCGCACTTCAAGGCATTTGCCCGGCTGGCCCTGGCCGACGGCGCCGCCCACCCCGACTTCTCGGCCGTACCCGACGTCAGCGTCAGCCGCCGCGCCGAAGACCCGGTCGCCCGCCTGCGCGCCCTGCTGGCGCGCGGCGAATCGCGCGTGCTGCTGTGCGCCGATTCGGCCGGCCGCCGCGAAACGCTAGTGCAGATGCTGGCCGAATTCGGCCTGGCGCCCGACGAGCAGCCCGAATCCATCCAGGCCTTCCTGGCCTCGCAGGCCGCGTTCGCGCTGGCCGCCGCGCCGCTGTCGGCAGGCTTCGGCATTCCGTCGGCGCGCCTGGCCTTCCTGACCGAGAACGACCTGTACCCCGGCCACGCCGGCGCCACGCGCCGCGGCCGGCGGCGCGACCAGGAAGGCGCCAGCAACGTCGAAGCCATGGTGCGCGACCTGTCCGAGCTGCGCGCCGGCGACCCGGTCGTGCACGCGCAGCACGGCATCGGACGCTACCACGGCCTGGTCAACATGGACATGGGCGAAGGCGAGATGGAATTCCTGCATCTCGAATACGCCAATGGCAGCACGCTGTACGTGCCCGTATCGCAGCTGCACGTCATTGCCCGCTACAGCGGCGCCGACCCCGAGGCCGCGCCGCTGCATCAGCTGGGCTCGGGCCAGTGGGACAAGGCCCGCCGCAAGGCTGCGCGCCAGGTGCGCGACACCGCCGCCGAGCTGCTGGCCCTGTATGCGCAGCGCGCCGCGCGCGAAGGCTATATATTCAAGCTGCCGCTGAACGACTACGAAGCGTTTGCCGAAGGCTTCGGCTTCGAAGAAACCGCCGACCAGAGCGCCGCCATCCAGGCCGTCATCGCCGACATGACCTCGGGCCGCCCCATGGACCGCCTGGTATGCGGCGACGTCGGCTTCGGCAAGACCGAAGTCGCGCTGCGCGCCGCCTTCCTGGCCGTGGCCAACGGCAAACAGGTGGCGCTGCTGTGCCCCACCACCCTGCTGGCCGAGCAGCACGCCCAGACCTTCGCCGACCGCTTCGCCGACTGGCCCGTGCGGGTGGTCGAGCTGTCGCGCTTCCGCTCGTCCAAAGAAGTGGCCGAGGCCGTGCAAGGCATCAACGACGGCCGCGTCGACATCGTCATCGGCACGCACAAGCTCCTGTCCAAAGACGTGCGCTTCAAGCGCCTGGGGCTGGTCATCATCGACGAAGAACACCGCTTCGGCGTGCGCCAGAAAGAAGCCCTGAAAGCGCTGCGCGCCGAGGTCGACGTGCTGACCCTCACGGCCACGCCGATCCCGCGCACCCTGGGCATGTCCCTGGAAGGCATCCGCGATTTTTCCGTGATCGCCACCGCGCCGCAAAAGCGCCTGGCCATCAAGACCTTCGTGCGCCGCGAAGACGGCAGCACCATCCGCGAGGCCCTGCTGCGCGAACTCAAGCGCGGCGGCCAGGCCTATTTCCTGCATAACGAAGTCGAGACCATCCACAACCGGCGGGCCCGGCTCGAAGAACTGGTGCCCGAGGCCCGCATCGCCGTGGCGCACGGGCAGATGCCCGAGCGCGAGCTCGAACAAGTGATGAAGGGCTTCTACCAGCAGCGCTACAACGTGCTGCTGTGCACCACCATCATCGAAACCGGCATCGACGTGCCCAGCGCCAACACCATCGTCATCCACCGCGCCGACCGCTTCGGCCTGGCGCAACTGCACCAGTTGCGCGGACGCGTGGGCCGCTCGCACCACCAGGCCTACGCGTACCTGATGACACCGGGCGAAGACGCCATTACGGCCAACGCCAAGAAGCGGCTGGAAGCCATCCAGGCCATGGAAGAACTGGGCTCGGGCTTCTACCTGGCCATGCACGACCTCGAAATCCGCGGCACCGGCGAGGTCCTGGGCGAATCGCAGTCCGGCAACATCCAGGAAATCGGCTTCTCGATGTACAACGAGATGCTCAACGAAGCGGTACGGGCGCTCAAGGCGGGCGAAGAACCCGATCTCGACGCGCCCTTCAACCTGGCCTGCGAAGTCAACCTGCACGCGCCCGCCCTGCTGCCGGCCGACTACTGCGCCGACGTGCATGCCCGCCTGGGCATCTACAAGCGGCTGGCGCATGCCGCCGACGAAGACGACCTGATCCGCATCCAGGAAGAGTTGATTGACCGTTTCGGCAAGCTGCCCGAAGCCGCCCAGACCCTGCTGACCACGCACCGGCTGCGGCTCGCTGCGCAGCCGCTGGGCATCGTCAAGATCGACGCCAGCGAAACCCAGGCGCTGCTGCAGTTCGGCCCGAAGGCTGCCGTGGATCCGCTGCGCATCATCGAACTGGTACAGAAGCAGCGGCACATCCGGCTGGCCGGCCAGGACAAGCTGCGCATCGAATTCAAGGCGCTGCAGGTGCCCGCCCGCGCCGACGCGGTGCGTGCCGTGCTGCGCTCCCTGAAGTAATATCCGCCGATTCCGGCCCACCACTTCCGCCCCCACATGTCCAAGCACCATCTCGTCATCCAGTCCCCCGCCCTGAACGCCGCCCAGACCGAGCAGCTCGCCGCCCTGGCCCAGGCCCAGGGCGTCATGCAGCTCGGCGCCACGGCGGCCCGGCTGCTCGACGTAGGCCAGGATGACGCGCTGCGCGCGCAGGTCACGGCCTGGGGCGAGCAGCATGGCGTCGACACCGCCTTCATGCCGGCCGGTGCGCGCCTGTCGCAATGCAAAATATTGGCGATGGACATGGATTCCACGCTGATCAACATCGAATGCATCGACGAGATCGCGGGCGTGGCGGGCGTAAAGCCGAAAGTGGCCGAAATCACCGAAGCCGCCATGCGCGGCGAAATCAAGGACTTCGCCGAAAGCCTGCGGCGCCGCGTGGCGCTGCTGGCCGGCACGCCGGCAGCCGCGCTGGAACAGGTGTACGCCGACAAGCTGCGCCTGAACCCGGGCGCCGAACGCCTGGTCTCCACGGCCCGCGCGGCCGGCCTGAAGGTGCTGCTGGTATCCGGCGGCTTCACGTTCTTTACCGAGCGGCTGCGCCAACGGCTGCAGCTCGACAGCGCGCACGCCAATACGCTGGAAATCCATGACGGCGTGCTCACCGGCAAGGTACTGGGCGACATCCTCGACGCCGATACCAAGCTCGCGCACCTGCGCGCCTTCGCCCAGGCTCACGGCGCCACGCCCGAACAGACCATCGCCCTGGGCGATGGCGCCAACGACCTGAAAATGCTGGGCGCGGCCCGCTACGCGGTTGCCTACCGCGCCAAGCCCATCGTGCGGCAGCAGACGCCGTACGCCCTGAACGTCACCGGGCTGGACGGCGTGCTGAACTGGTTCGAAGGCTGACCCTCAGCCATACAACCATCGCCTGGTGCCTGACTCCGCAGGTGTCAGCCACCGACGTGAGCAAGAACCGTCTCAGTCGTACGGTGTCAGGCACCCTGACGGGAGCCTGACACCTGGCAGCGGGTGCCGCTGAATCGGAGATACGCAGCAGATCCGACTCGACCGGCCCTTCTGCGTCGCTGGGCCTAGTACTTCACGTTCAGCGACAGCAGCGCCGCACGGCCCGTTCCCAGGGCAGCGTAGTGGGCGCCGTAGGCCTTGGTGTAGTACGTCTTGTCGAACAGGTTGATGACGTTCAGCTGCGCGGTCACGTGGTCGTTGAACTCGTACGCCGCCATCGCATCGAAACGCCAGTACGAGGGCACCCAGCGTGACTTCGGCGTGCCGTCGGCATTGTGGCTGGCATCGGCGTTGCCGTACACCTTGTCCACATAGTAGGCGCCGCCGCCCACCGTCAGCTGCGGCAGCATCTTGTAGGTGGTCCACAGGCTGAAAGCATTGCGCGGGGTGTTGGGCAGATCCTGTCCCACCGCGCCGCTATCGTAGGCGCCATCAACCAGTTCGCTATCCATGAAGGTATAGCCGCCGTACACATTCCACTTAGGCGTAATGCTGCCCGAGAAACCCAGCTCCAGGCCCCGCACCTTGGCCTTGCCCACCTGCTCGCTCTCGGTGGCCGATACCGCCACACTGGTGTTCTTGCGAATGTCCTGGAACAGCGCGGCCGACAGCATCAGGCGGTTGTCGAACACCTGCCACTTGGTCCCAATCTCGACGGTGCGGCTCTTTTCCGGCTCCAGGTCGGCGCTGTCATTGGTGACGACATCGTTCACATTGGTGCCCGCCACTGCCGACGGCGTCGACGAGGTCCCATAGGTGGCGTAGATGGTGCCGTTGGGCAGCGGCTTATAGGCCACACCCAGTTGGTAGTTGAACAGGTTGTCTTCGCGGTCGGCGTTGTAGTGCGGGGCGTCCGCCGGCGCGCCGCGGCCCGGGGCGATGTTCTTGCCGCTGATCTTGTAGTTGTCCCAGCGCAGCCCCACGCTGGCCTGCCACTGCTCGTTGAACTTGATGGTGTCGAAGCCGTACACGGCCATGGTGTTGGTGGTGTACGTGGCCGGGTCGTCCTTGCGTTCCAGGCGGCCCGGGTAGTAGGTGTGCGGGTCGGCGTCCCACAGCGAAGTGCACCATGCCGAGCCCGCCAACGGCGCGTTCGAACAATTAGTGCTGTTGCCGCCGGGTTTGCCCAGCTCGTTGTAGCCGTCCTTGTCCTGCACTACGTTGGTGTACTCGAAGCCCACGTTGAAACTGTGCTTCAGGCTGCCGGTCTGGAAATCGCCCGTCAGGTCGGTCTGGTTGGTGAAGGTCTCGGTGGCGAAGTAGCCGGACTTCAGCCCACGGTACACCAAGCCATTCACCACGTTGCCCTTGCTGTCGTCGGGGTTGGTAGCTGCGTAGTCCATGGTGGCGCGGGTGTAACGCGTCACGTTGCGCAGCTGCAGCGTGTCGGAAAAATCGTGCTGAAAGTCCACAGTGCCAGTGTCGGCGCGTTGCTTCATGAAGTCGCGCCCAGTCAGGCCGTAGAACGTCTTGCGGCTGACGCCGCGGGTTTCGGTAACCGGCTGGCCCGATTCCGGATCATACGGAATCGAGTAGTCGGGCATGCTGTCGTCCTGGTAATGCTCGAAGCTCAGTGTGATCCGGGTGGGTGTACCCAGGCCCAGCATCAGCGAAGGCGCCACGCCCCAGCGCTCGAAATCCACCGCGTTGTCGCGGCCCGGCACATCGCCCTTGTTGCCCATCAGGTTCAGGCGAAAGGCGGCCTGGTCGCCCAGGCGCCAGTTGCCGTCGGCCGTGGCGCGATAGTTGTTGTCGGTGCCCACCTGCACCGTGCCTTCGGCAAAATCGTGCCCCTTAGGCTTCTTGGTGACCAGGTTGATGCTGCCGCCGGCGCCGCCGCGCCCTGAATACACCGAATCCGGGCCCTTGATGATTTCCACCTGCTCCAGGTTGAACGTATCCCGGACCTGGGTACTGGTGTCGCGCACCCCGTCCACGAAGATACTGCCCGCCGAATTCTGGCCGCGGATGATCGGCAGGTCGCCGCCGGGCCGGCCGCCTTCCCCCGCCCCCATGGTAATGCCCGGCGAATTGCGCAGCACATCCTGCAGCGACGTGGCAGCCTGGTCCTGGATGACCTGCTGGGGCACCACCTGCACCGTGCGCGGGGTGTCCAGCAGCGGCGCGGTCATCTTCGTCGATTGAGACACCGGCACGTCATACGGCGACGATTCCCCTTCGACCTGCACCGGCGTCAATTGCGGCACGTTCGACTGCGCGGCGGCCTGCGGTGCCAGGCAGAAGGCGGGAACGACCATCGCCGCGGCAAGCGACGAGGCCAGGGAATTCATCGAGTATGACTCCGGTGCTTTCAAAACAGGCTCTCCAAAAATGAAAATAGCAACGATTCTTATTTTTTGATCGGGCTAGATTCTCTACTGAAGAGCTGACAACCACCTGAATTTATGACCAAATCCCTGAATTACAACGTTTACAAGGCAAAAAAAAGCGCCTGCAAGCAGGCGGTTTTTTCGGGCTGACTCAGCTTCGCAAAGACGGGTGGCGCTTGAACAAATACCGGTAGACAAAGCCGGGATATCCCAGCACCAGGTACAGGCTGAGGGTTATGGCGTAGAACTCCCAGCCCTGCTTGAACGGATTGCCCAGCGCGGTCTCGAAGGCAAAACCCAGGGCGATGACCAGCCCGTAATACACCAGCAGTTCCAGCAGGCGCAGCCAGAACGGCTTGGCCGCGCCCGCCCGTTTCCAGGGCAGCACGGCCAGCACGCGCTCGGTCAGGAACGGCAGGTTGGCGCTGACCAGCGCCAGCGCAATCAGCAGCCAGACGGCAAGAGTCTGGTTCATACCCCCTCTGCCCTGCTACAGGCCCAGCGATGTCTGGATGGCGTGCACGCAAAGGGCCATCAGCCCGCCCGGCAGGATACCCAGCACCAGGATCAGCGCGCCGTTCAGCGACAGCACCCCGCGCTGGCCGCACGATGCCGACACCGCGCCGACTTCGGCCACCGGCTCGTCGAAATACACCACCTTGACCACACGCAGGTAGTAGAACGCGCCGATCAGCGAGAACAGCACCGCGACCACCGCCAGCGCCACATGGCCGGCGTCGATCAGCACCTGCAGCACCGCCAGCTTGGCATAGAAACCCACCATGGGGGGAATGCCGGTCAGCGAGAACATCAGCAGCAGCAGGATGGCGGCGTGCCAGGGGCTGCGGCGGTTCAGGCCTTTCAGGTCGTCGATCTGCTCGCACTCGAAGCCCTGGCGCGACAGCAGCAAAATCATGCCGAAGGTGCCCAGCGTGGTCAGCACATAGACCAGCATGTAGAACAGCGCCGAGCCGTAGGCCTGGGCCGAGGCGTCCGGCTTGCCCGCCACCGCGCCCGACATCAGGCCCAGCAGCACGAAGCCCACGTGCGAAATGGTGGAATACGCCAGCATGCGCTTGAAGTTGGTTTGCGCAATGGCCGTCAGGTTGCCAATGGCCAGCGACAGCACCGCCAGGATCATCAGCATGGGCTGCCAGTCGGCGGCCAGGCCGTGCAGGCCTTCGACCAGCAGGCGTAGCGCGATGGCGAAGGCGGCCAGCTTCGGCGCCGCGCCCAGGATCAGGGTCACCGCGGTGGGCGAACCCTGGTAGACGTCGGGCACCCACATGTGGAACGGCACCGCGCCCAGCTTGAACGCCAGGCCGGCCACCAGGAACACTACGCCGAACACCAGCGCCAGTTCCTTCTGCTGCCCGGCCGCCACCACCTTGGAAATCTCGGCGATGTCGAGCTGCCCCGTAGCGCCGTACACCATGGACATGCCATACAGCAGGAAGCCCGAGGCCAGCGCGCCCAGCACGAAGTATTTCATGGCGGCTTCGGTGGCCACCACGTCGTCGCGGCGCAGGGCGATCAGGGCGTACAGGGCCAGCGACATCAGTTCCAGGCCCAGGTAGATGCTGATCAGGTTGCCGGCCGAGATCATGACCATCTGGCCCAGCAGGGCCATCAGCGTCAACACGTAGAGCTCGCCGCCGCGCAGCATGTCGCGCGCCTGGGCATAGACCCGGCCGTAGATCAGCGTAACCGCCACGGCGATGTACGACGCCACCTTCAGCAAGTGCGACAGGTTGTCGGCGACATACAGGCCATTGAAGGTGCGGCCCACGGCGCCGCTGTTCCATTGCACCAGCGACACGACCACCAGCACGCCCAGCGCCAGCATGGTCAGGATGAACGTGGGCTTGCGCTCGGGGTGGCTGCTGACCGCGTCGATGAGCAGGATAGCCAGACCGAAAACCAGCAACAGGATCTCGGGTGTGGCCAGGGCGAAATCGATGTGAGATTGCATCATGGTTCAGTCTTACAGTTTCGAGACGGCAACGTGTTGCAGCAGGGCCTGAACCGAGGCATGCATGACGTCGGTAAAGGGCTTGGGATAGATACCCATGTACAACACCGCAATGGCCATCACGCCCAGGATCAGGAATTCACGGCGGTTGACGTCGGCGAGTTCGCGCACATGGTCGTTGGCAATGTCGCCGAACGCCACGCGCTTGACCATCCACAGCGAATACGAGGCGCCCAGGATCAGCGCCGTCGCGGCCAGCAGGCCGATCCAGAAGTTGTGTTCGACGGCGCCCATGATGACCATGAACTCGCCCACGAAACCGCTGGTGGCGGGCAGCCCGCTGTTGGCCATGGAGAACAGCACGAAGAACGTGACGAAGCGCGGCATGACGTTGATGACGCCGCCGTAGTCGGCGATGCGCCGCGAGTGCATGCGGTCGTACAGCACGCCGATGCAGAAGAACATGGCGCCCGACACGAAGCCGTGCGAAATCATCTGCACGATGGCGCCTTCGACGCCGGCCGTATTGAAAATGAAGAAACCCAGGGTGACGAAGCCCATGTGCGCCACCGACGAATACGCCACCAGCTTCTTCATGTCGTCCTGGACGATGGCGACCAGGCCGATGTAGATGACGGCGATCAGCGACAGCGCGATCATCAGGCCGGCCAGGCTGTGCGAGGCATCGGGGGCGATGGGCAGCGAGAAGCGCAGGAAGCCGTAGGCCCCCAGCTTCAGCATGATGGCCGCCAGCACCACCGAACCGCCGGTGGGCGCTTCGACGTGGGCGTCGGGCAGCCAGGTGTGCACCGGCCACATCGGCACCTTGACGGCGAAGGCCGCCAGCAGCGCCACGAAGATCAGCACCTGCGGCGTATAGCCCAGCTTGACCTGGTGCCAGGTCTGGATGTCGAACGAGCCGCCCGAGGCATTCCACAAGTAGATGAACGCCACCAGGGTGAGCAGCGAACCCAGCAGGGTATACAGAAAGAACTTGAAGGCCGCGTAGACCCGGTTGGGGCCGCCCCACACGCCGATGATGATGTACATCGGGATCAGCGTGGCCTCGAAGAACACGTAGAACAGCAGGCCGTCGAGCGCCGCGAACACGCCCACCATCAGGCCCGACAGGATCAGGAAGGCGGCCATGTACTGCGCCACGCGGCTGGTGATGACCTCCCAGCCGGCCAGCACCACGATGATGGTGATGAACGCGGTCAGCAGCACGAACCACAGCGAGATGCCGTCGATGCCCAGGTGGTAATTGACGTTGAACGCCTCTATCCAGGACGCCTTTTCGACGAACTGCATGGCAGCGGTCGAGGCGTCGAAGCCGGTGTACAGCGGAATCGTGACTATGAAGCCGGCCAGCGCGCCCACCAGCGACAGGCCGCGCGTCAGCCCGGGACGGTCATCGCGGCCCAGGGCCAGCACCAGCAGGCCGAATACGATCGGTACGAAGATCGCAAGCGTAAGCCAGGGAAAAGTGTTGGATGCCATGTCGCTTGCCGTCATTGGGGAATCAGCACAAAGAAAGTAATCAGCGCCATGATGCCGATGATCATCGCGAACGCGTAGTGATAGATGTAGCCCGACTGCAAGTGGCGGCTGACCGCGGCCACCCAGCCCACTACGCGGGCGCTGCCGTTGACCAGCACGCCGTCGATCAGGCCGCGGTCGCCGCGCTGCCACAGCCCATGGCCCAGGCAGCGGGCGCCGCGCGCGATGATCTGTTCATTGACCCAGTCGACGTAGTACTTGTTGTCCAGCAGCTTGTACACGCCCGACAGGCTCGACTTGATCGCGGCCGGCACCTTGGGATTGACTAGATAGCAGTACCAGGAGATGACCGCGCCCGCCACCACCAGCCAGAACGGCAGGGTCTGGAAGGCATGCAGGCCGAACGCGACCCAGCCGTGCCATTCTTCGGCAAGCTCGTGCATGGCCGGGTGCTGCGGCAGCACCTTGATCGCGCTTTCGAAGAAACCGCCGAACAGCATCGGATCGACCACCAGCGCGCCGATGATCACCGAGGGGATGGCCAGCAGCACCAGCGGCAGCGTGACAACCCAAGGCGATTCGTGCGGCGTGCCGCCATGGTGGCCGTGGTCGTCGTGGCTGCCGTGCGCATGGTCGTCGTGGCCATGGCCGTGGCCGCTGGTGTCGAAGCGCTCTTTGCCGTGGAACACCAGGAAGTACACGCGGAACGAGTACAGCGAGGTGACGAACACGCCGATCAGCGTGGCATAGTAGGCAAAGCTGGCGCCCCAGACATCGGCCGCGCCGGCGGCTTCGATGATGTGCTCTTTCGAGTAGAAGCCCGAGAAGAACGGCGTGCCCACCAGGGCCAGCGTGCCCAGCAGGAACGTGATCCAGGTGATGGGCATGTACTTGCGCAGCCCGCCCATGTTGCGGATGTCCTGGTCATGGTGCATGCCGATGATCACCGAGCCCGCGCCCAGGAACAGCAGCGCCTTGAAGAACGCATGCGTCATCAGGTGGAAAATGGCCACCGAGTAGGCCGAGGCGCCCAGCGCCACGGTCATATAGCCCAGCTGCGACAGCGTGGAATACGCCACCACGCGCTTGATGTCGTTCTGGATGATGCCCAGGATGCCCAGGAACAGCGCGCCGATGGCGCCGATGACGATCACGAACGACAGCGCGGTGTCGGACAGTTCGAACAGCGGCGAAAAGCGCGCCACCATGAAGATGCCCGCCGTCACCATGGTGGCCGCGTGGATCAGGGCCGAGATCGGCGTGGGGCCTTCCATGGAATCGGGCAGCCAGGCATGCAGCGGCACTTGGGCCGATTTGCCCATGGCGCCGATGAACAGGCAAATGCAGGCCACGGTCAGCAGCATCCAGTCGGTGCCCGGCAGGGTTTCGCCGGCCAGCTTGTCGGCCTGGGCGAACACGTCGGCGTAGTGCATGGTGCCGGCGTAGGCGAACAGCAGGCCGATGCCCAGCACGAAGCCGAAGTCGCCCACGCGGTTGATCAGGAACGCCTTCATGTTGGCGAAGATGGCCGTGGGGCGCGTGTACCAGAAGCCGATCAGCAGGTACGACACCAGGCCCACCGCTTCCCAGCCGAAGAAGAGCTGGACCATGTTGTTGGACATGACCAGCATCAGCATCGAAAAGGTGAACAGCGAGATGTACGCGAAGAAGCGCTGGTAGCCGGGGTCGTCGGCCATGTAGCCGATGGTGTAGATGTGCACCATCAGCGACACCGACGTGACCACCACCATCATCATGGCCGACAGCGGGTCGATCAGGAAGCCGATTTCCAGCTTGGTCTGGCCGATGAGGCTCCAGGTATAGACGGTGCCGTCGTAGGTGTGGCCGTTGAGCACATCGCCCAGCACGATGAGCGCCCCCACCGTGGAGATCAGCACCCCCAGGATGGTGATGACGTGCGAACCGCGGCGGCCGATCGGCCGGCCCAGGAACCCGGTGCCGAACAGCCCGGCAAGAATCGCGCCGGCCAGCGGAGCCAGCGCGATCAGCAAGTACAGGTTGGGTGAGCTAGACATTTTCTTCCAATACCCCGTCAGCCCTTCAGGCGATCGAGTTCGTCAACGTTGATCGTGTTCAGGTTGCGGAACAGCAGCACCAGGATCGCCAGCCCGATCGCGGCTTCAGCGGCCGCCACCGTCAGGATGAAAAACACGAACACCTGGCCGGCGGTGTCGCCGAACCAGCTGGAAAACGCCACGAAGTTCATGTTGACGGCCAGCAGCACGAGCTCGATGGACATCAGCAGGATGATCAGGTTGCGGCGGTTCAGGAAGATGCCGAAGATGCCGATGGCGAACAGGATCGCGCCCAGCACCAGGTAATGGGCCAGCGTCAGCGTCATTCTTTTTCTCCTTGGGCGTCGTCGGACGGCGTGGACACGCGGCCCTGGGCGCGGTCGCTCTGCGCCGGCATGCTGACCAGGCGGAAGCGGTCTTTGGCGCGCACGCGCACCGCGGCGGCCGGATCGTTGTACTTGGCGTCGCGGCGGCGGCGCAGGGTCAGGGAGATGGCGGCGATCATGCCCACCAGTAGCAGCGCGGCGCCGACTTCCACGGCGTACACGTACTGGGTGTACATGGCCTCGCCCAAGGCGCGGGTGTTGTTGTAGTCGGCGGCCATGGATGCCTGCGGGCCGGCGCCGTGCCAGGTGGCGCCCAGCACGAACGACATCTCGACCACCAGCACGGCGCCAATGATGAGGCCCAGCGGCAGGTAGGTCTTGAGCCCGTGGCGCAGCGTATCGATGCGGATGTCGAGCATCATGACCACGAACAGGAACAGCACCATAACGGCGCCCACGTACACCAGCACCAGCAGCAGGGCCAGGAACTCGGCGCCCAGCAGCATCCACAGCATGGCGGCGTTGGCGAAAGCCAGGATCAGGTGCAGGACGGCGGTGACGGGGCTGCGAGCGGTAATGACGCGGAACGCGGCGATCACCAGGACGGCGGCCAGTATGTAGAACAGGACAGTGGTAAATGTCATGGATCAGACCTTAGGCGTCAGCGGTATGGCGCGTCTTCGGCCCGGCGGCGGGCGATTTCGGCTTCGTAGCGGTCGCCCACGGCGAGCAGCATGTCTTTGGTGAAGTAGAGGTCGCCGCGCTTTTCGCCGTGGTATTCGTGGATATGGGTTTCCACGATCGAATCCACGGGGCAGCTTTCTTCACAGAAGCCGCAGAAAATGCACTTGGTGAGATCGATGTCGTAGCGCGTGGTGCGGCGGGTGCCGTCGTCGCGCTGGTCCGATTCGATGGTGATGGCCAGCGCCGGGCAGACGGCTTCGCACAGCTTGCAGGCGATGCAGCGCTCTTCCCCGTTCGGGTAGCGGCGCAGCGCGTGCAGCCCGCGGAAGCGCGCCGAGGTCGGCGTCTTTTCCATCGGGTAGCGCAAGGTGACCTTGCGCTTGAAGAAGTATTTGCCCGTCAGGCGCATGCCCTTGAGCAGCTCGGCCAGCATCAGGCTGCCGAAGAAATCTTTGATCGCTTCCATATCCTGCCTCAGCTTGGCGCGTCAGCGCCAAATGTTCCAGGGCGTCTGCATCCAGATCGCCACCACGACCAGCCACACGCCGGTCAGCGGGATGAATATCTTCCAGCCCAAACGCATGATCTGGTCGTAGCGGTAGCGCGGGAACGACGCACGGAACCACACGAACAGCGAGACCACGAAGAATGTCTTGATACCCAGCCAGATCCAGCCGGGGATCCAGGTCAGCGGCGCGATGTCGATCGGCGAAGTCCAGCCGCCCAGGAACATGATGGATGCCATGCACGACAGCAGGATCATGTTGGCGTATTCGCCCAGGAAGAACAGGGCGAAGGCCATGCCCGAGTATTCGACCATGTGGCCGGCCACGATTTCGGATTCGCCTTCCACCACGTCGAACGGATGGCGGTTGGTTTCGGCCACGGCCGAGATCACGTAGATGACGAACAGCGGCAGTAGCGGCAGCCAGTTCCAGGACAGGAACGTCAGGCCGTGGTCGGCGAACCAGCCGCGCGTCTGGCCCAGCACGATCTCGGACATGTTCAGGCTGCCCGACACCAGCAGCACCGTGACCAGCACGAAACCGATGGCGAGTTCGTACGACACCATCTGCGCCGAGGCGCGCAGCGCCCCAAGGAACGCATACTTGGAGTTCGACGCCCAGCCGGCCACAATGACGCCATAGACGCCGATGGAGGTGATGGCCATGACGTACAGCAGGCCGGCATTGACGTTGGCCAGCACGACTTCGGGACCGAACGGCACCACCGCCCAGGCCGCCAGCGCCGGCATCAGGGTAACCACCGGCGCCACCACGAACAGCACCTTGTTGGCCTGCGTGGGCACCACGACTTCTTTGGTAAGCAGCTTGAACACATCGGCGAACGGCTGCAGCAGGCCGCGGAAGCCGACGCGGGTCGGGCCCAGGCGCACGTGCATCCAGCCGATCATCTTGCGTTCCCAGTACGTGAGATAGGCCACGCACAGGATGATGGGAACCGCGATGACGACGATCTTGACGATCGTCCAGAGCACCAGCCAGACCGTCGGGCCCAGCAGGGCCTGACCGTGGCTTTCAAGAATATCGAGCCATTCCATGTCAGGCACGCTCCACGCTGATTTCACCGAAGGCGCCGCCCAGGGCGGCGGTTTGCTCGAATGCCGCCGAAACGCGCACCGCGCGGTCGGCCACGGCGTCGTCCTGCACGGTTTCGAGTTCGGCCGAGCCGGCCGGGCCGGTGACGCGCACCCGGACGCCGGCGGCCAGCCCCAGGCCGGCCAGCGTGGCGCCGTTCATGCGCGCGGTGGGCGCCTGCGAGGCCGGCGCATCCTGCAGCGGCCCGGAGCGGCGCACCATGGCATCGCTGCGGTAGATGGGCACGTCGGCGACGCGCTCGAGACCCGCGGCGGCCTGCCCCAGCCCGCGCGCGGCCTTGATGTCGTTGGACAGCCGGTTTTCGATGCCACCCGCCAGGGCGGTATCGCGCACCGATTCGGAGGTTTCGTCTTCGAAGCCCTGCAGTTGCAGCACATTGCCCAGCACCCGCAGCACCTTCCAGCCCGGACGGGTCTGGCCCAGCGGCGCCACTGTGCCCTTGAAGCTTTGCGGCAGGCCTTGCGCATTGACAAAGGTGCCCGAGGTTTCGGTGAACGGGGCGACCGGCAGCATGACGTCGGCCCAGTCTTGCGCGGCCGAGGCGTACGGCGTCAGGGCGACGGCGAATTCGGCGCCGCGCAGCGCGGACACGGCCTGCGGGCCGTTGTCGGCGTCCAGGGACGGCTCGGCGTGCAGCACGATGTAAGCCTTGAGCGGCTCGGCCAGCATGGCGGCGGCGGTTTTGCCGCCCTGCCCCGGCACGGCACCGGCCAGGTAGCCGCCCACTGTATTGCCGCCCGACGTCAGGAAGCCGAAACGCGCGCCGGCCAGGTCGGCCACGCTGCGCGCATTGGCGGCCAGCAGCGACGCCTGCGGCGCGAACACGGCCATGTTGCCCATCAGCACGGCGACGTTCGAGCCCGAAGCCAGGCTGGCGGCAACCAGCTTGGCGTTTTCATCGGGCGTGACACCGGCGAATTCGGCCGGCACCGGCTGTTCTTTGGCCTGGGCCAAAGCCACGGCCACCTGGGCCAGCGCCTGCGGCAGGCCGGACGGCGCCACGGTGATGCGCGCGGCGACCGGCATGAGGGGATCGTCGGCGGCGCTGTCGACCAGCAGGACCTGCGTGCCGCGCTTGGCGGCCTGGCGCAGGCGCTGGGCCATCAGGGGATGGTCTTTGCGCAGGAACGAGCCCACCACCAGCACGCGATCGAGCGCGTCGAGGTCGGCCACCGGCATACCCAGCCAGGGAGCGCCGGACAGGGCCGCGTCGAAATCGGGATCGGTTTGGCGCAGGCGGAAATCGATGTTCTCGGAGCCCAGGGCGCGCACCAGGCGGCCCAGCAGCGCGAATTCTTCGGTGGTGGCGTATTCGGCCGCCAGGGCGCCGATCTGGCCGCCGCCATGGCTGTCGCGCACCCGCGACAGGCCCTGCGCCACGGCCTGCAGCGCGTCGGCCCACGAGACTTCCTGCCATTGGCCGTCGGCGCCCTTGATCATGGGCGCGGCCAGGCGGTCTTCGCTGTTGAGGCCTTCGTACGAGAAACGGTCGCGGTCGCTGATCCAGCACTCGTTGAGCGCTTCGTCTTCGAACGGCACCACCCGCATGACGCGGTCGCCCTTGACCTGGATGACCAGGTTGGCGCCCAGGCTGTCGTGCGGGCTGACCGCGCGGCGGCGCGCCAGTTCCCAGGTGCGGGCCGTGTAGCGGAACGGCTTGGAGGTCAGCGCGCCCACGGGACAGAGGTCGATCATGTTGCCCGACAGTTCGGACTCGACCGAGCGGCCCACGAACGAGGTGATCTCGGAATGCTCGCCGCGGCCCAGCATGCCCAGTTCCATCAGGCCGCCAATTTCCTGGCCGAAACGCACGCAGCGCGTGCAATGGATGCAGCGGGCCATTTCTTCGGCCGACACCAGCGGGCCGAGGTCTTTGTGGAAGACCACGCGCTTTTCTTCGCGATAGCGCGAAGTCGAGCCGCCGTAGCCCACCGCCAGATCCTGCAGTTGGCACTCGCCGCCCTGATCGCAGATGGGGCAATCGAGCGGGTGGTTGATCAGCAGGAATTCCATGACCGATTTCTGGGCGGCCTTGGCTTTTTCAGAGCAGGTGTGCACCACCATGCCATTGGTGGCAGGCGTGGCGCAGGCGGGCAGCGCCTTGGGCGCCTTTTCCACTTCAACCAGGCACATGCGGCAGTTGGCCGCGATGGACAGTTTCTTGTGGTAGCAGAAATGCGGCACATACAGGCCGAGCTTCTGGGCCGCATGCATCACCATGCTGCCCTCGGGGACTTCGACCTGATTGCCGTCGACGGTTAGTTCAACCATTGCTGTTCCTGAGACCTACAGATATTGCGGGACCACACACGACTTGTGTTCGATGTGGTGCGCGAATTCGTCGCGATAATGCTTGAGGAAGCCGCGCACCGGCATGGCGGCGGCATCGCCCAGGGCGCAGATCGTGCGGCCCATGATGTTGCCGGCCACGCTGTCGAGCAGGTCGAGGTCTTCCTGGCGTCCCTGGCCGTGCTCGATGCGATGGACCATGCGGTAGAGCCAGCCGGTGCCTTCACGGCACGGCGTGCACTGGCCGCAGCTTTCTTCGAAATAGAAATACGACAGCCGCAGCAGCGACTTCACCATGCAACGGGTTTCGTCCATGACGATGACCGCGCCCGACCCCAGCATGGAGCCCGCCTTGGCAATGGCGTCGTAGTCCATGGTGGTGTCCATCATGATGTCGGCCGGCAGCACCGGGGCGCTGGAGCCGCCGGGGATGACGGCCTTGAGTTTCTTGCCGCCGCGCATGCCGCCGGCCAGTTCGAGCAGCTTGGCGAACGGCGTGCCCAGCGGGATTTCGTAGTTGCCCGGACGTTCGACGTCGCCCGTGATCGAGAACACCTTGGTGCCGCCGTTGTTGGGCTTGCCGACTTCCAGGTAGGCCTGGCCGCCGTTGCGGATGATCCAGGGCACCGCCGCGAAAGTTTCGGTGTTGTTGATGGTGGTGGGTTTGCCGTACAGGCCGAAGCTGGCGGGGAACGGCGGCTTGAAGCGCGGCTGGCCTTTTTTGCCTTCGAGCGATTCGAGCAGCGCGGTTTCTTCGCCGCAGATGTATGCGCCGTAGCCGTGGAAGGCATGCAGCTGGAAGCTGAACTCGGAACCCAGGATCTTGTCGCCCAGGAAGCCGGCGGCGCGGGCCTCTTCCAGGGCATCTTCGAAGCGTTCGTACACTTCGAAGATTTCGCCGTGAATGTAGTTGTAGCCGACGCTGATGCCCATGGCGTAGGCCGCGATGGCCATGCCTTCGATCACAATGTGCGGATTGAAGCGCAGGATGTCGCGGTCTTTGAAGGTGCCGGGCTCGCCTTCGTCGGAATTGCACACCAGGTACTTCTGGCCCGGAAAGGCGCGCGGCATGAAGCTCCATTTCAGGCCGGTAGGAAAGCCCGCGCCGCCGCGGCCGCGCAGGCCCGAGGCCTTGACTTCGGCGATGACGTCTTCGGGCTTCATGCCGGACGCCAGTATCTTGCGCAGGGCCTCGTAGCCGCCGCGCTGCACGTAGTCTTGCAGGTGCCAGTTGCTGCCGTCGAGGTCGGCCAGGATTTGCGGCCCGATGTGCCGGCCGTGCAGGCACATGGAATTGGACAAGTCGTTCAGGGGGTTGGGATCGAGCCCCTGCGCCAGGGTCTTGTACAGGTCGGGCGCGTTCATGCCGATTCTCCCTGGGCCTTCAGGCCCTGGACCAGCGCATCGATTTTTTCTTCGGTCATGCGCACGCACATATGCTTGTTGTTGACGATAAGCACGGGGGAATCGCCGCAGGCGCCCATGCATTCGCCCTCGACCAGCGTGAACAGGCCGTCGGGCGTGGTTTCGCGATAGTCGACGCCGAGCTTGCGCTTGAGGAAGTCGCCGGCTTTTTCGCCGTCGCGCAAGGCACAGGGCAGGTTCGTGCAAACCGCGATCTTGTGCTTGCCGACCGGCTTGATATCGAACATGTTGTAGAACGTGGCGACTTCCTGCACCGCGATGGGCGGCACGCCGATGTAGTTGGCCACGTCTTCAAGGACTTCGGAGGACAGCCAGCCTTTTTCTTCTTGCGCGATGGCAAGCGCAGCCATGATGGCCGACTGCCGCTGGTCGGCCGGGAACTTGGCGAGTTCCCGATCGATTTTCTGGTAGGCCTGTTCGGAAAGCAGCATAGTTTGAATCCGGATTATGCGGGGCGTTCGGGCTGGTGCTCAGCGGTCGATTTCGCCGAAAACGATGTCCTGCGTGCCGATGATGGTGACGGCGTCGGCAATCATGTGGCCGCGCGCCATTTCATCGAGCGATTGCAGGTGGGCAAAGCCCGGCGCCCGAATCTTCAGGCGGTAAGGCTTGTTGGCGCCGTCGGACACCAGGTAGATGCCGAATTCGCCTTTCGGGTGTTCGACCGAGGCGAAAGCTTCGCCCGGCGGCACGTGGAAACCTTCAGTGAAGAGCTTGAAATGGTGGATCAGGTCTTCCATGTTGGTTTTCATGCCGGTGCGCCTGGGCGGGGCAACCTTGTGGTTCTCGACCATGACCGGGCCGGGGTTGTTGCGCAGCCATTCGACGCACTGGCGGATGATGCGGTTGCTTTCGCGCATTTCAGCGATGCGCACCAGATAGCGGTCGTAGCAGTCGCCGTTGACGCCGACGGGCACGTCGAATTCGACCAGGTCGTAGACTTCGTAGGGCTGCATCTTGCGCAAGTCCCAGGCCACGCCGGAACCGCGCAGCATGGGGCCGGTGAAACCCAGCGCCTTGGCGCGCTCGGGATCGACCACTCCGATGCCGACCAGGCGCTGCTTCCAGATGCGGTTGTCGGTAAGCAGGGTTTCGTATTCGTCGATGCAGGCCGGGAACCTGTTGGTGAAATCTTCGATGAAATCGAGCAGCGAACCCGAACGCGCGTCGTTCATGATGCGCAGGTCTTTCTCGCCGCGGTACTTGCTGCTTTCGCCATACTGCGGCATGGCGTCGGGCAGGTCGCGGTAGACGCCGCCCGGCCGGTAGTAGGCCGCGTGCATGCGCGCGCCCGACACGGCCTCGTAGCAGTCCATCAGGTCTTCGCGTTCGCGGAAAGCGTACAGGAACACGGCCATGGCGCCCACGTCGAGCGCGTGCGAGCCCAGCGACATCAGGTGGTTGAGCAGGCGCGTGATCTCGTCGAACATGACGCGGATGTACTGCGCGCGCAGCGGCGGCTCGATGCCCAGCAGCTTTTCGATAGCCATGACGTACGCGTGCTCGTTGCACATCATGGAAACGTAATCGAGGCGGTCCATGTAGGGCAGCGCCTGGATGTAGGTCTTGTGCTCGGCCAGTTTTTCGGTGGCGCGGTGCAGCAGGCCGATGTGCGGGTCGGCGCGCTGGATGACTTCGCCGTCGAGTTCGAGCACCAGGCGCAGCACACCGTGCGCGGCCGGGTGCTGCGGGCCGAAGTTCAGGGTGTAGTTCTTGATTTCTGCCATGATTTAACGCCCCAGGCCGTAGGAATCTTCACGCACGACGCGCGGGGTGATTTCGCGCGGGTCGATGGTGACTGGCTGGTAGATGACGCGCTTCTGTTCGGGGTCGTAGCGCATTTCGACCGTACCCGACAGGGGGAAGTCTTTGCGGAACGGGTGGCCGATGAAACCGTAGTCGGTGAGGATGCGGCGCAGGTCGGGGTGGCCTTCGAAGACGATACCGTACAGATCGAAGGCTTCGCGTTCGAACCAGTTTACGCCGGGCCAGCAATCGATCAGCGAGCCCACCATGGGGAAGTCGTCGTCGGAGGCCCAGGTGCGCACGCGCAGGCGCCAGTTGTGCGCAATGGATAGCAGGTGCACCACCACGGCATAGCGCGAACGCTGCACGCCGGCGACCTTGTCTTCGCCCGCCTGGCGGCTGCCGTTGCCCCAGGTGAGGTAGTCGACGCCGCACAGGTCGATGCAGGTTTCGAAGCTCAGGCTGGCGTCGGTGCGCAGTTTGTTGCAGACGGCCAGCCATTGGTCGGCCGGCACTTCCAGCGTGAATTCGCCGAGCGCTTCGGTCAGGGCGATTTCTGCCCCCAGCGCGGCCTGCAGGTTGTGTTTCAGGGTTTCGAGCCTGGTCATCGTCATGATCGCTTAGGTAAACCGATATGCTGACGCGGGGCGCCGGCCAAACGTATTGCCGGCGCCGGTGCGGTCAGCGGGCAATGGTGTTGGTCAGGCGGATCTTGTTCTGCATTTGCAGCAGCCCATAGACCAGTGCTTCGGCCGTGGGCGGACAGCCCGGCACGTAGACATCGACCGGCACGATGCGATCGCAGCCGCGCACCACCGAATACGAGTAGTGGTAATACCCGCCCCCGTTGGCACACGAACCCATGGACACGACCCAGCGCGGTTCGGGCATCTGGTCGTAGACCTTGCGCAGCGCCGGCGCCATTTTGTTGCACAGCGTGCCGGCCACGATCATCAGGTCGGACTGGCGCGGGCTGGGACGGAAAATGATGCCGAACTGGTCGAGGTCGTAGCGTGCCGCGCCGGCGTGCATCATTTCGACCGCGCAACAGGCAAGACCGAAGGTCATGGGCCACATCGAGCCTGTTTTTGCCCAGTTGAGGAACTTGTCGGCACTGGTAGTGATAAAACCTTGCTTGAGGATGCCGTCTATAGCCATATTGGTCTCTGATAGCGGAAAGACGTGGGTTATTCCCAGTCCAGCGCGCCCTTTTTCCATTCGTAGATGAAGCCGACCGTGAGGACCGCCAGGAAGACCATGACGGTCCAGAAGCCGACCAGGCCGACCGTGCCGTGGGCGATGGCCCAGGGGAACAGGAAGGCGATTTCGAGGTCGAACAGAATGAAGAGGATGGCGACCAGGTAATAGCGCACATCGAATTTCATGCGGGCGTCTTCGAAGGCTTCGAAGCCGCACTCGTAGGCCGAAAGTTTTTCGGCATAGGGACGCCGCGGCCCCAGGAGCGAACCTGCCGTGAGCAGCGCGAACCCGATGAGGGTAGCCACCGCAATAAACAGCAGGACGGGAAAATACTGTTGCAAGTTCATTCTGGCGTCCGTCAAATGCGCAAACCTTCAGATTGTAGCATTTGCTAAGTGACTGTCCGCTGAACCTGGCGGCTCGAAAACAAGAAAGCATTGACCTGCGGCAGGAACGAAAAAGCCACCCCGAAGGGTGGCTTTTGCAGGCCGGCCGAAGCCTGCCTGCGCGCCTGGAATCGAAGCGGAGCTTGCGCCCCGCAGCCGATCAGAAGCGGTGACGGATACCGACGCCGACAGCCGTGCTCTTCACGTCGTCGATGAAGGCATAGTTCTTGGCGTACGAGCCGTAAGCGTACAGGTTGGTGCGCTTGGACAGGTCGTAGGTGTAGCCCAGCGAGAAGATGTTCATCTTTTCTTCGCCGCCGGTCAGCTTGTCGTTGCTGGGATCAACCATTTGCCACGAACCGAACAGCTTCGAAGCGCCGCCGATGGGGGCCGTCAGGCCGACCAGGTACGAGTTCGACTTGAAGCCGTCGGCGAACACGTTGGTGATGCCGTCGCCGCCGTTGATCACGTCGCCGATGGCCGAGTTGCCGTTCACGCCAGGACCGGCGAACCAGCCGTCGGTGGTGCGGGCATAGGCCAGAGCCAGCTTGACCACTTCGAAGTCATACGATGCGCCGATGGCGTACATGCGCGGGGTGGCATCGACTTCGTCTTGCGACAGGTTGTTCGAAGCGTTGAGCTGGTCGTACGACAGCGCAACGTTCAGAGGACCGTTGACGTAACGCAGACCAGTGGTGATGGCGCGGGTGTTGTCGGCGGTACGGAAGCCGGTTTGGTCGGCCTTGCCGTCATCAGCGCTGAACGAGTAGCCGATACCGAACTGGAAGCCGCTGAACGACGGGGTTTGGTACATGACCATGTTGTCGTAGCGCTGCGTGTTGGCGGCGCTGATGCCAGTGCCGATGTTGGCTTGGCCGAAACCGGCGCCGAACGGGTCGATCGAACCGAAGTACTTCGACGCGATGTTGGTTTGGCGACCGAAGTCCAGACGGCCCCAGCTGTCGCTTTGCAGACCGATGGTGGCTTGGCGACCGAACAGGCGGCCACCCTGGGCCGACTTGCCGTTACCCGAGTCGAAACCGCTTTCCAGTTGGAACACGGCTTGCAGGCCGTCACCCAGATCTTCGGTGCCACGCAGACCCCAGCGCGAACCGTTCTGCACGCCGTTGATCATGCCAACACGGCTGCCGTTGAGATCACCTGCACCGCTAATCTTGTTGTAGCCGATACCGGTGTCGATGATGCCGTACAGCGTCACCGAGGTTTCTGCCTGGGCCACACCGGCGAAACCGGCGAGCAGGGCGGCAGCGAGCAGAGTCTTTTTCATTTAAGAAATCTCCGTTGATTTGAGTGACAAGAGCAGCAATGCTTGCGTCAGCCTGCCGCCCCCCTAACTCCGCGAAGGGAAGTTGACGCTATTGCATCAAAAAACCCAGGGACTGGCTACGGTCGCCCCCAGAAAAGTACCGCTTCAGCGCCGGTGATGTTGGTATCTTGCAACATGCGGGACATCTGGACGGAGCCGTCTCAGTGTTTACCCTGCATACCGGCCGGAGCCAGTATCCACGCCATTTCATGCGCGATCGCGGCACATTGGCCGGCCTGGCGGCGGTATTGCTTTGGTAACGCGGCACAATACTGGATACAGGACAGCACAGACTCGATACATCTATGTCGCCCGTGAGACAGCGGGCTGCGGGGTGAAATGATTGCATCGAAAATAACAGTGTTATTAAATAGAAGCATCGCTATATTCTGTTGCTCTGCCTTCTCTCTGCCCCATATGGAATCCGACTCAGCAGCCCCTGCCGGCGCCACGCGCGCGCAGCAGTTCACCGCCCTGCGGCGCCAACTCATCCTGGAAGCGGCGCAGCGGGTGTTCGAACGCGACGGCCTGGAAAAGACCACGGTGCGGGCCATCGCCAAAGAGGCCGGCTGCACCACGGGCGCCATCTATCCCTGGTTCGACGGCAAAGAAGCTATTTACGCCGAGCTGCTCGAGGCTTCGCTGACGCGGTTGCACGGCCAGCTGGACCACGCCCTGGGCGGCAGCGCGGCCGGCGCGGCGCGGCGCGTGATCGAGGCTTTTTTCCAGTATTACGCGGGGCGCGCTGTCGAGTTCTCGCTGGGCATGTACCTGTTTCAGGGGCTGGGCCCACGAGGCCTGGGCCGCGAGGCGGACGAGCGGCTGAACGTACGCCTGCGCCGCTGCGTGGCGCAGCTGGGCCGCGGCCTGCGCCTGGCCAAGCAATGGCCGGATGACGTCGTGGCCGTGGAACAGATGCAGGTCTTCACATACCTGATGGGCCTGCTACTGCTGTTTCATACCCGCCGCCTGAAATCGCTGGACCAGCGGGCCGACGAACTGCTGGAACGTTTCTGCACCACGCTGGAGCAACGCCAATGACACTGCCTTCTTCTGCGCCCCGCATCAGCGTCGCGGATTTCCGCCGCCTGCTGGCCGAGCAGCATCCCTTCGCCGAAGTGCTGGGCGTGCAGATCACGGACATCGGCTGCGGCACGGCGCGCGCCGTCCTGCCGGCGCGCGACGCCCACCAGCGCCTGGGCGGCATCGTGGCGGGCCCCATGCTGATGGGGCTGGCCGACCTGGCGCTGTATGCCGCGGTAGTGGGCGCCACGGGCCAGGCCGGGGCGGTGACCGCCAGCCTGACCATCAATTTCCTGCGCAAGAGCCCCGCGGGCGCGGTGGTGGCCGAGGCGCGGCTATTGAAAACGGGCCGCCTGGCGGCCGGCGAAGTCGTGCTGCACGGCGAACATACATCGGAGCCGGTGGCCCATATTGTCAGCACCTGGTCGGTGCCGGCGCCATGACCGCGCCGCTGCCTCCCCGGGTGGGCATCATCGGCCTGGGCGCGGCCGGCAGTGCGGCCGCGCGCAAGCTGCTGGCTGCCGCGCCGCCCGAACTGGCCCTGACCGTCTTCGACAAGGCGCCGGCGCAATGCGAACCCTTTCGCGGCGCGGCCACGCTGGCGGCCACGGCCGACGAGGCCCTGCGCGAATCGGATGTGGTGGTGCTGGCGCTGCCGGGCCAGCGTGAAATCGACCGCACGCTGGAGCGCTTCAGCGACGGCAAGGTGGGCGCGGACATCCGGGGCAAGCTGCTCTGGAACTTGCGCGACCTGCCCCCGGCCGCGGCGGCCGGCCTGCGCAGCGCGGTGCAGGCGGCCGGCGCCACGTATGTAGCGGGGGCGGCCGACGAAAACCTGGCGGCGCGCATGCTGCCGCCGCGTTTCGATGCCGCCAGCGCGCGGGCGGTGCTGCGGGCTATGCGCACCGCCTGAAGGCGCGCAGGCGTTCGGCCCCGGCCAGGCACAGCGCCAGCCACGCCAGGCTGATCGCGAAGCCGGCGACCACATCGCTGAGATAGTGCACTTGCAGCAGCACCCGGCTGACGCCGATGGCGGTGATCAGGGCCGCTGCGCCCGCCAGGCAGGGCGCGTGCCAGCGCGGCGGCAGTGCGTGCAACACCAGATAGCAGGCGAATCCGTAAACCGCCAGAGCCGCCGAGGCGTGGCCGCTGGGAAAGCTCCAGCCCTCGGCATTGGCATAGCCATGGACGTGTTCCGGCCGCACGCGCTGGAACAGGTGCTTGAGCGCCTGGTTGAGCGCCCCCGCCCCGCCGGTGGCGATGGCGCAGGCCAGCGCCAGCCCCCATTGCCGCCGCCACAGCAGCGCGGCGGTCATGCCGACCGCGATCACCGTGAGCAGGTTTCGGTCGCCCAGGTAGGTGAACCACGACAGCAGCCACAGCAGCGACGGCGGCATCGACAGGCTGAGCTGAGACGCCAGGGTGTGATCGACGTCGACCAGGCCGCCCTGCAGGCTCATAGCCGCCGCCAGCCCCAGGAAGACCGCCCCGGCTCCCGCCGCTACGCTCCAGCAGACCCAGGCCGGGCGCGCGTGCGCACGCGGCCCCAGCCACTGGCCCAGCCATCCGGCGCACAGGCCGGCCGCGGCCGGCACAGCCAGGAATATCAACAGAGGATGGGCGGCAACCCAATCGATGCAGGCGTCCATACGATGGCGGAAGCGCGGGGCGGCCCGGGCTGGCGCGCCCTAGCCGCCGCGCTGCAGGTCGAGCGTCTGGCTGGCCACGCAATGGAATTCGCCGGAACCGGCGGTGTAATCCCAGCGCTGGGCCGAGCATTGATGCCGCCCATTATCGGCCAAATGGTCAATGACATTGACCGAATTGGAAATGTCGCCGCGCACCCGATGCGACACGGCGGTGCCCGCCTGGATGGTCCAGGCCTGGCGCGGCGCCGGGCCGGCCGCGCCGTGGATGGGCAGGATGTACGGCAAGTGGATGTGCCCGCCCAGGATCAGGTCGGCGCCTGCGTCGACCCAGGCGGGCACGGCCAGGTCGCGGCCGATGAGCAGGTTGCCGCGATCGCTGTCGACGGCGGCGCGCACCGGATGGTGCAACAGTACCACCCGCAGGCGCCCGGGCCCGGCTTCGCGCAGCCGCTGGGCCACCCGCAGCACCTGACCGGGCGAGACCTGGCCGTTTTTATGGCGGCCGGGACGCGTGGAATTGACGCCGATGGCCAACAGGCCATCGGTTTCGACGACGGGTTCAAGATTGACACCCAGCGCGCGCCGGTAGCCGCCATAGGGATCGAACAGGCGCGCCGCCAGGTTGAACAGCGGAATATCGTGATTGCCCGGCACGGCCAGCACAGGCCGCTGCAGGGCCTGCACGAAGCGGCGCGCGGCGGCGAACTGGGCACGCCGGGCGCGCTGCGTGATGTCGCCGCCCAGCAGTACCAGTTCGGGCTGCAGACGCTGCGCCAGCGCCAGCAGCGCCCGCACCACCGGCTCGCGCTCGGTGCCGAAATGCGTATCGGAAATATGCAGAATGCGCGTCATGCGCGTTCCAAGCGTTGCGCTTCGGGCGGCACCAGCAGCAACAGGGGTTGCGGCGATACGGTGAATTCCAGCGGAGCATCCAGCCAGTGGATCTCGCCGTCCAGCGCAACCTTGGTGCGCCGGCGCCCACGCCCGACGCGCACGGTCAGGCGATCGAACCCGAAACTGAAGACGTGGTCGGCGTCGCTCAGCCGGCTGAGCCAGCCACGCAGCACCAGGCCGTACAAGGCCAGCGTGCCGGCCGGCCTGACCCCCATGGCCACCAGCCGGCCCCGCGCCAGTTCGCCGGCCTGGGCAATGCCCACTTGCTCGAGCTGCAAGGCATTGTTGCCGATCACGATGGTGGGCGTACGCAGCTGGCGCACCTGGCCCTCGTGTTCGAGCTGCACGGCCAGTTGCCGGTGGGCCCGCGCCAGGGTGGCCAGGGCCGACCACAAGGCCACGGCCCGGCTGCGGCCAAAGCGCTGCTTGTAGGCTTCGCGGTCTTCCAGCAGTTGTGGATACAGTCCCAGGCTGGCGTTGATCAGGAATACCCGGCCATTGACCAGCCCGACCTGCACCGGCTGGGGCCGGGCCGCGACCAGAGCGCGGGCGGCGGCCTCGGTATCCTGGGCAATGCCGTAGGTGCGGCCGAAGTAATTGAAAGTGCCCTGCGGCAGGATGCCGAACGGCAGGCCCGTGCCCAGCACCACCTGGGCCACGGCGCTGAGCGTGCCGTCGCCGCCAGCGGCAACGACGATGCCGCCCTGCTGGCGGGCCCGCTCGACCGCGGCTTGCGCGGCGGCCGGCAACTGCCGCCCGTCGTCGACGGGGATGAGCTCGTGGCGGCGGCCCGCCGCATCGAGCACCTGACGGATCGTGGCCTGGACGTCGTGCGCATTGTCGCGGCCCGAACCCGTGTTCTGCACGATGAAGAACGGAGCCTGGCCGGTGGAATGAGGAGACGCCATGCCTAAAGATAGCGTGCCCGCGCGCCGGCCGGCAAGCCGCAGCCGGCTAGAATAGCGGCCTTGCCTCATTTCTTCGCGCATCATCGTGTCGAACCGCGACGCCCCCTTCAGCTTCAAGAAAATAGCCGTCCCCGCATTCGGGCCGTCCATTCTTTACGGCGTCAGCAATGGCGCCATCCTGCCCGTGGTGGCCTTGAGCGCGCGCGAGCTGGACGCTTCGGTGGCGACCTCCGGACTGATCGTGGCACTGATCGGCATCGGGTCGCTGGTCAGCAATATCCCGGCAGCGATGATCACCTCGCGCTACGGCGAGCGGCTGTCGATGATGGGCGCCGCAGCGCTCAGCGTGCTGGCGCTGCCGCTGTGCATTTTTGCCGGCCACGCATCGGTGCTTGCGGTGGGCGTGTTCTTGATCGGCATGGCCTCGTCGGTGTTCATGCTGGCGCGCCAGACCTACATGATCGACGCGGTGCCTGCATACATGCGGGCGCGCGCCTTGTCGACGCTGGCCGGCACCATGCGGATCGGGGTGTTCGTAGGCCCGTTCGCCGGCGCCGCGCTGATTCACTTCATGGGCCTGCAGGGCGCCTACTGGGTAGCGGTGGCGGCCATGGCCGGCGCCGGCGTGATCGCCCACCTGGCCCCCGACATGACGCCGCCCGAGCGCCGCGATGCCGCCGTGCAGGCCAAGCCGCGCGTGCTGGACGTCGCGCGGGCGCACCGGCGCGTGTTCCTGACCCTGGGGCTGGGCATCCTGCTGGTGAGCGCGGTGCGGGCCTCGCGCCAGGTGGTGATCCCGCTGTGGGCCGACCACCTGGGCATCAACCCCACCACGACCTCCATCATCTACGGCCTGGTGGCGGCCATCGACATGTCGGTGTTCTATCCGGCCGGGACTCTGATGGACCGGCGCGGCCGGCTGTGGGTGGCCGTGCCCTCTACTCTGCTGATGGGCTTTGCCCTGATCGGCACCTCGCTGACCAGCGGCGTGGTGGGTTTTCTGATCGTGTCGATGATGCTGGGCATGGGCAACGGCATAGGCTCGGGCATTGTCATGACACTGGGCGCCGATGCTGCGCCATCGGCGGGCCGCACCGAATTCCTGGGCATCTGGCGGCTGGTGGCCGACCTGGGCAGCAGCCTGGGGCCGGTGGTGCTGTCGGCCATTACTGCGCTGGTGTCGCTGGCCGCCGCGGTGGCGGCCATGGGCGGTTTCGGGCTGGCTGGCGCGGCGGTGTTCTGGCACTGGCTGCCGCGCGGCAATCCGTCGGCCGGCGGCAAGAACGCCTAGCGCCGATTGCGCCGGCGGGCTGCCTCGGGCGCTACTGCGGCCGGCTGGCCCGGCTACAGCCCGCCATGCGGCGCAGTACCCCATCGCGCCGCACATAGTGGTGCCACAGCGCGGCCAGTGCATGCAGGCCGGCCAGCACGACGATCACCCACGCCACGATATTGTGCAGGTCGCCGAAAAAATGCCGCTGCTCACGCGTCAGCGGCAGCAGCTTCGGTATCGAGAACCAGCCAAAGAATGTGAAAGGCTCGCCCTGGGCCCAGCGGAACAGGAAGCCGAGCACGATCTGGGCCGCCAGCAGCAGGTAAAGCGCATAGTGCACACCCTTGGCGGTAACCTGCAGCGCGCCCTGGGAAGCCGGCGGCAACTGCCTGCCCGCAGTGGCGCGCCACACGACCCGCCACACGAACAGCGCGGTCAGCAGCAGGCCCAGCGACACATGCAGCCCCTGTAGCGACTTGCGCACAGGTGTGCCATGCGGCATGGCTTCCCACACCTGCGCCAACACGAACAGCACGATGACCAGCAGCGCAGTAAGCCAATGCAGGGCGATGGTGGTGCGGTCGTAGGCGGAAGCGGCGGTATCAACGCGGATGGTGCGGGTAAAAGGCATGCGGATGGCCTGCGCAAAGAGGGTTTTCAAGGGTAGCCCTGGCAACCTGACAATTTGCTGACGATTACTGTTTGCACCGGCCGCCAGCCGCGCCGGCTAGCCGTAGCGACTGCCCTCTTCCAGCAAGGCCGGCGTGCCGATCAGCGCATTGAGCTGGTCGAAGTCCAGCATGCGGTCGCGCCACGGGGCGGTGGTGCCATGCTGCCGCAGGCTGCCGTAGTACGCCTGCAGCGTGTGGGACACGGCGCGGGCAGTACCGCCGGGAAAGATGACGATGCGGAAACCGCGCGCGGCCAGGGCGGCGGCGCTTTCGATGGGCGTCTGGCCGCCTTCCACCATATTGGCCAGCAGCGGCACGCGCGCAGCGAAGCGCGTGCAGGCGGCATCCAGTTGCGCGGGCGAGCGCAGGGCCTCGATGAAAATAGCGTCGACCCCGCATTCCAGATAGCGCTCGGCGCGTTCGAAGGCGGCATCCAGCCCCTCGACCGCCACGGCGTCGGTGCGGGCCAGGATCAGGGTGGCGTCGCTGGCGCGCGCGTCCAGCGCGGCGCGCAGCTTGCCGCACATTTCGCCGGCGGGCACCAGCGACTTGCCCGCCAGGTGCCCGCAGCGTTTGGGAAAACCCTGGTCTTCCAGCTGGATCATGGCCGCGCCGGCGCGCTCGAAGCCGCGCACCGTGCGCTGAACGTTCAGGGCATTGCCGAAGCCGGTGTCGCCGTCGATGATCACCGGACAGCGCACCCGCTCGGTGATGCGCGCCAGCACGTCCTCGACTTCGGTATAGGTGGTCAGGCCGACATCGGAACGGCCCAGCCGCGTGTAGGCGATGGACGCGCCCGACAGATACAGCGCGTCGAAGCCGGCCTGCTCGGCAATCAGGGCCGACAGCGCGTCGTAGATGCCGGGGGCCAGCACCGCCTGGCCGGCGGCCAGCTTGTCTTTCAAAGAAAGTGGATTCATCAGGCTCTCAGAGGATAACGGGGCAGCGAGCCATCGGCCAGCCGGCGCTTCAATTGCATGAGCAGGCCGCCAGCCCGCACCATGTCGAGCAGGAAGCCGGGCACCGGCTCGCAGGGAAGCGCCGTGCCGTCGGCGCGCAGCACGCGGCAATTGGGCAGGTCGATGCCAACCTGTTCGCCTTCGGCGATTTCGCCGGCGCGCGGGCAGGTCAGCAGCAACAGGCCCACGTTGAAAGCGTTGCGGAAATACAGGCCGCTGAAACTGGGCGCGATGACGGCGCGCAGGCCCAGCTGCACCAGGGCGGCGGCGGCCTGCTCACGCGACGAACCGATGCCGAAGTTGCGGCCTGCCACCAGCACGTCGCCGGCCCGCACGCCGCCGGCGAAGTCGGGGCGCACGCCTTCCAGGCAATGACCGGCGATCTCGGCAATGCCGAACTTCATGTAGGCGCCGGGCGCGAGCTGGTCGGTATCGATATCGTCGCCGACGCGCCAGGCTTTGTGGGTATGGTTCATGGCAGGACCTCGCGGGGGTCGGCAACGCGCCCGGCCAGGGCCGAGGCCGCCACGGTATAAGGAGAGGCTAGGTAGACCCGGGCGCTGGCCGCCCCCATGCGGCCCTTGAAGTTGCGCGCCGTGGTGGCGATGACATTGGCGCCTTCGGGAATGGAGCCGCCATAGCCCGAGCAGGCGCCGCACGTGGTGGGCAGCAGCGTGGCGCCGGCCTGCAGCAGCGCGGGCAGCACGCCCTCGGCCTCGGCGGCGGCCTGGTCGCGCCGGCTGGCCGGCGCCACCATCAGGCTGACGCCAGCCGCGATTTGCCGCCCCCGCAGCACGCGGGCGGCGGCCCGCAGGTCGTCGAGCTTGGCGCCGGTACAGGCGCCGATATAGGCCACCTGGACCGGCGTGCGGCCGTACGATTGCACCGGCGCAGCATTGGCCGGGCTGTGCGGAGCGGCCACCTGGGGTTCGAGCGCTGCGGCGTCGAACTCGTGCCACTGCGCGGCGGCATCGGGGTCGGAATGCCAGCCGGCCGTATCGACGCCGGCCACGCCGGCCTGGCGCAGATACTCGGCCGTGACGGCATCGGGAGCCACCAGCCCGGCCTGGGCGCCGAGTTCGGCCGACATGTTAGACAGGGTCATGCGTTCCTGCATGGACAACGCGCACACCGCTTCGCCGCAGAATTCCACGGCCTGGTACCGGCCGCCGTTCATGCCGAAGCGCCCGATCATGTGCAGCATCATGTCCTTGGCCGTGACGCCGGGGGCCAGCCGGCCGTTCCAGCGCATCATCAGCGTGTCGGGCACCCGCATCCAGATTTCGCCGCTGGCGACCACGCCCAGCATTTCGGTGCTGCCCACGCCGAACATGTACGCGCCGAAGGCGCCGCCGGTAGGCGAATGTGAGTCGCCGCCCACGCAGAACATGCCTGGGCGCACGTGGCCATGCTCGGACACCACCACGTGGCAGATGCCCACCGAGTCGTACACATGGGGCAGCGCCTGTTCGCGTGCCCAGTCGCGGGCAATGCGGACGATGCGGCGCGATTCGTCGTCGGCCTCGGGCACATAATGGTCCATGACCAGCACTACTTTGGAACGGTCCCACAGGCCGGTGCCGAGCTCTTCGAGCATGGGCTTGAGACGGCGCGGGCCGCTGGAATCGTGAAACATGGCCAGGTCGACCTTGCAGGTCAGGATGTCGCCGACGCGCACGGCGGCGCGGCCGGACGCGGCGGCCAGCAGTTTCTGGGCCAAGGTCTGGGCAGGCATGGGGAAGGCCTATTCAAGCGCTCGCCCCGACCGGCATGGCGGCCGGCAGCCAGGTAGGCTGGCCGGGCATGTCGTGGGCTTGCATGTTCATGCGGTATTCGTAGCGGTCGGGCCGGTACTGGGCGTGCAGCCATTCCACCGGCCGGCCGGATTCGTCGCGCACCACGCGGTGCAAGCTGAGCAGTGCCGCCCCGACCGGGACTTGGAGCAGTTCGGCCACACCGGGTTCGGCCAATACCGCCGAGATCGATTGCTCGGCACCCGCCACGCGCACGCCCAGGTCGCGAAAAATGGCCAGCAGCGGCTTGGAGCCGAGGTCTTTGCGGCGGATGCGCCGGCCGATATCGTCGGGGACGAAAGTGGTCAGGTGCGAGAACGGCAGGCTCTGATGGCTGCGTACCCGCACCGAACGCTGCACCAGAGCGCCGGGCGCGAGTTCCAGACGCGCGGCCGCCTGCGGCGCGGCCGGCGCGGTGTCGAGCTCGAGCAGGCGCACCTGGGTCTGCATGCCCATGCGCGCCAGGTGTTCCATCAGGACATCGATGTCGGAACTGTGCTGCGGCGCCGACAACGGCGCGAGCCTGGCGGCGAACGTGCCGCGGCCCTGGCGGCGCTCGATAAGGCCGTCGGCTTCCAGCGCATCGAGCGAGCGGCGTATGGTCAGCCGCGACACGCCGTATTCGGCCGCCAGCGCGTTCTCGCCCGGCATGGCCGTGTCCGAGGCGAAGCCGCCCGCCAGCAACCGCTGCTTCAGCAGCAGATAGACCTTGTGATAGAGGGGCAGCGGACTATCGGACACGGGGGCTCCTGTCAGGGAAATTCAGTCGACCGTGGCGCCGGTGTATTTGACGATTTCGGCGTAGCGTTCGATGTCTTTGCGCACGAAGGCATCCAGTTCTTCGGGGCTGCTGCTGACCGCCATGGCGGCCTCGCGCTCGAGCAATTGGCGGAACTCGGGCGTATCAACCGCCTTGCGCGCCGCGGTGTTGAGCGTCGCGAGCGTTTCAGCAGGCAGCTTGGCCGGGCCGAACAGGGCAAACCACGCATTGGATTCGAAACCCTTGATGGTATCGCCGATGGGCGGCACGCCGGGAAACTGGGGCAAGGCCTGCGGGCTGGTGACGCCCAGCGCCTTGAGCGAGCCGCTCTTGATATGCGGCAAGGCATTGAGCGAGCTGGCGAACATCATGTCTACCTGGCCGCCCAGCAGATCATTGACGGCGGGCGCCGTGCCTTTGTACGGCACATTGAGGATATCCATGCCCGCCAGCATTTTCATGCGTTCGCCGGCCATATGCAGCGACGAGCCGATGGCGCCCAGCGCCATCGTGTACTTGCCCGGATTGGCTTTCACCAAGGATACGAATTCGGGCATCGTCCGCGCCGGAAAATCCTTGCGCGCGACCAGCACGCTGGGCACGTTCGCCAGCATGCTGATGGGAGTGAAATCGCGCAGCGGATCGAACGGCAGGTTGCGGTAAAGCGACGCATTGATGGAAAAGCTGGTGAACGTGACCAGCAGCGTATTGCCATCGGGATTGCTCTTGGCGACGTAGTCGGCGGCGATGTTGCCGCCCGCGCCCGGTTTGTTTTCAACCAGCACGGTGCGCTTGAGATCCAGCGCCATGTGTTGCGCAATGCTGCGCGCGACCGTATCAGTAGTGCCGCCCGGCGGGGCGCCGACGACCAGCTTGATGGCGTCGCCCTGCGCGACGGCGGGGGCCAGCGGCGAGGCCAGCGCGCCCAAGAGCGCGCCGCCCATGACAATGCGTTGCAGTCGCTGCATGGATTATTTCCTGATATCTTGTATTGATGACAATACAAGTATACCGAAGCCAATCTGTGCAAGGCAAGCAGCGGATGATCACCCAAGGTGTCTGACTCCCCAAGGGTGTCAGACACTGCTGTGCGGCCTGGCTGTCTCAGTCGTACGGTGTATGACACCCTTCGGGAGTCAGACACCTTGCAAGGGTATATATGCCGCGGAGGTCAGTTGTTGTCGCGGGCGCTGTCGGCCTCGTACATGGCCAGGCGGAACAGCAGCAGCACGCAGGCCAGCAGCCCCGCCCCGGCCAGCATCCAGCCGGCCGGCTCGCCCAGCCAGGGCACCGCCAGCAGCGGCGCCGCCAGGCCGGCCAGGGGCGCCAGGATGAGACAGGCCATGAACGCGCGCCGGCTATCGCCGGCCCGGGCCGGCGCGGTGCGCGGGCGGGCCTGATGGGTGGAACGCGCCTTGCGTGCGCGTTCTCGTTCGAACTCCACATACACCACTGCCATAAGCCCCTCCTAGCTTATCTTCCGCGCACAGCACCTGCCCTGTGCGGAATTCCGGCCTGGCGCCGCGGCATGGCCGGGCTGTGCCGCCCGGTCCGCCGCGAACCCCAGTGGGTTTGTCTCGCGAACTGTTGTTAGTTCAATGAATACTCTTATCCTGGCCGCACCGCAATCGGGTATTGCGCGAATGCCACAGTCAGCACGCCAGCCGCAGGCATTGCATGAAGTACGCCGCGTGTTCGGATTCGGCTTCGCCGTCGCGCCACACCATGCCGATGGCGCCGCGGCTTTGCATGGCCAGCGGCAGTATCCGCAGCAGGCCCTGCTGTTCGAAATGTTCGGCCAGGCCGCGCGACACCGGCATGACCAGGTCCGAGCCGGCCAGCAGCGCGACGTTGGTCTGTACCGACGAAGAGGCGATGACCTGGCGCGGCGCCGGCTGGCCGGCCAGCGCCAGTTCGTAATCGAGCCGGATGCGCAGCGGCGCCGAAGCATCGGGCGACATCCACGGAAACGCCAGCACGGCCTTCCAGGTGACGCGGCGCAGTCCGGCCAGCGGATGAGTGCGGCCCACCGCCAGGCAGATCGGGTCTTCGTACAGCGCCTCGCAGCGCAGCCCGTGGGGAAAAGTCTGCTGCTCGAGCCGCCCTACCAGCACGTCGTGCCGGCCTTCCAGCAGGTGCGGCGCCAGGTGGTTCAGCGAGTTTTCCACGACATGGATCATCACCCCAGGGTAGGTGGCCCGGAAACGCTGGATGCTGGCCGGCAACAACACCGGCGCCACCGTGGGGGAACAGCCGATTTCCAGGGTGCCGGTGGCGCCGCTGGCCAGCTGCGCCATGGCGTGGTGTGCGCGGTCGAGCTTGCCGATGACGGCGCGGGCGTGTTCCTGCAACGCGAGCGCGTGCGCGGTGGGTGCGATGCCGCGCGCCTGCCGCTCGAACAAAGGCAGGCCGATATCCTGCTCCAGGTCTTTCAGCCATTTGGAAAGGGCCGGCTGCGTGATGTGCAGTTCGGCGGCAACCTGGCTGAGATTGCCGGCCTCGCACAGGCGCACCAGTATCTCGAGATGGCGCAGGCGGATGCGGTGGGTCCAGTTCATGATGCGCGAGGATTTGCGGGCGGCTAAGCCATAAATTCAGAGTTATGCTTATCTAATAATATTTCATTATTCATTTATGGATAGGGCAGCCATAATTTTCCCGCACCGCAACTGCATCGGCCCGCGCCGGTTTCCGGGAACAACATGCCACCGAATTTCCTGCTTTTCATTACCGACCAGCAACGCGCCGACCACCTGGGCTGCTACGGCAATCCGATCGTGCGCACGCCCGAACTGGACGCGCTGGCACGGCAGGGCTGGTCGGCGGACCGCTTCTATGTGGGTTCGCCGATCTGCATGCCCAACCGCGCCACCCTGATGACCGGCCGCCTGCCTTCGGTGCACGGCGCGCGCCACAACGGCATTCCCCTGTCGCAGCGCGCGACCACGTTTGTCGAACGCCTGCGGCAAGCCGGCTATGCCACGGCCCTGGTGGGCAAATCGCACTTGCAGAACATGACGGGCAAGCCGCCGATCTGGCCGCCCGCCGACGACGCCAGCGTGGGCGAAGCCTGGGCCGATGAAGCGGGCGACTATTGCCAGGAATGGGGCCCGCTGTGGCAGAACGATCCGGGCCACGACCTGGCCACCCCGTTCTATGGTTTTGCACGCGTGGCGCTGGCCGTCGACCATGGCGACCAGGTCTGGGGGCACTATGAACGCTGGCTGGCCGCCGAACATCCCGACGTGCGCCGCCTGTGGGGCCCGGAACACGCTCTGCCCGCCCCCGGCTTCGAGCTGGCCAGGTATGGCCAGGCCTGGCGCACCCGCGTGCCGGAAGACTGTTCCACCAATGCCTACGTGGGCGACCAGGCGATCGCGCTGCTGCGCGAAAACGCGGCACGGGGCACGCCCTTTTTCATCCAGTGCTCGTTTCCCGATCCGCACCACCCCTTCACGCCGCACGGCAAGTACTGGGACATGTACCGGCCCGACGAGATCGACCTGCCGGCGTCGTTCCATGCCAGCGCGGCGCCGGGCCACCAGCCTCCGCCGCACGTGGCCTGGCTGCGCGGGCAGCGCGATGCGGGCAAGGCCGTCAAGCACACCCCCGCCATGTTCGCCTGCACCGAACGCGAAGCGCGCGAGGCCATTGCATTGAACTACGGCTCGATCTCGCACATCGATGCCACCGTCGGCCGGGTGATGCAGGCCCTGCGCGACTACGGCCTGGATGACAATACGGTGGTGATCTTCACCAGCGACCACGGCGATTTCTTCGGCGACCACCAGTTGCTGTGGAAAGGCCCGGTGCATTACCAGGGCCTGATCCGCACACCATTCATCTGGCGCGACCCGCAGCGGGCGCCGCAAGCGCCGCGCAGCCAGGCCCTGTGCTCGACCGCCGATATCGCCCCGACCATCCTGGCGCGCGCCGGGCTGCCTGCCTACAACGGCATGCAGGGATGCTCGCTGCTACCCGTGATGGACGGCGAAAACGCCGGCGTGCGCGACGCCGTGCTGGTGGAAGAAGAAAACCAGCGCGTGCTGTTCGGCTTGCCCGGCCGCATGCGCATGCGCACGCTGCAAACCGCGCGCCACCGGCTCAGCGTCTATGCCGACGCGCCCTGGGGCGAGCTGTACGACCTGCGCGAAGACCCGATGGAGCTGCGCAACCTGTGGCACGACCCCGGCCACGCCGCGCTGCGCGGAGAACTGATGTTCGAGCTGTCGCGCACCATGATCCGCCACGCGGAAACCAGCCCGCACCCCACGGCCCTGGCCTGATTCCGCCAGACGGCCCACAGCCGCGCCACCCGAAGCGCGCCCCCCCACTGGAGACAAGCATGATCAAGACCCTGCTGTTCTGCGCCGCCGCGGCGCTGGCCGCCCCGTTTGCGGCAACCCACGCGGCCTACCCCGACAAGCCTATCCGGCTGCTGGTGAATTTTGCGCCGGGCGGCCCGCTGGACCTGGAAGCACGGGTGATTGCCGAGCAGGCGGGCAAGCTGCTGGGTCAGACCGTGGTAGTTGAAAACCGCTCGGGCGCGTCGGGCAACATCGGCGCGCAGGCGGCGGCCCAGGCCGCGCCGGACGGCTACACGCTGCTGATGAGCGTAGACACCGTATACACGGTGAATCCGCTGGTGTTTTCGAACACCAATCCGCAGGTGACCGCCATGCGGCCGCTGAGCCTGGCAGGCACGTTCAACCTGGCACTGGCCGTACGGCCGGAACTCGGCGTCAAGACGCTGCCGGAGTTTCTTGCCTACGCCCGCAAGCACCCGGTGACCTACTCGTCGGCCGGCCATGCCAGCCCGGGCAACCTGGCGTTCGAAAAACTCAAGCTGGCCACGGGCATCAATGCCACGCACGTGCCCTACCGCGGCAATGCGCCGGCCACCCATGCGCTGCTCAGCGGCGAAGTGGACGCGGGATTCCTGGCGGTGCCCGGCATGCTGCCGCACGTGCAGGCCGGCAAGCTGCTGCCCTTGGCGATTTCAGGCGGCGACGGCGACCCGGACCTGCCCTCGACGCCCCCGATACGGAAGGCCGGACAATCCGGGCTGGACGACTACGACGTCAAGTTCGGCTTCGTGATCATGGCGCCGGCCGGCCTGCCGGATACGGTCGCCCGGGTGTGGGAAGACGTGCTGGACCGCATCTACGCGCAGCCTGCCTTCCTGAAGCGCCTGGCTGCCCAGGGCATACATCCGCCCTTTGCCGGCGCCGAGGCCGCGCAGAAGTGGGTGCGGGCGCAAACGCAGATCTGGTCGACGGTGATCAGCCAGGCCCACATCCGCGCCAACTGAACCCGGCTACTTCAGGGCCGAATAGGCGGTCGGGGCCAGGAACTGGTTCTCGATCCGCTCGACGATGATTTTCTCGGCTTCGCTGGCGGCACGCTTGGCGATCCAGTCGGGGTCGGCCTGGAAGGCATTCCATTTGCGCTCGCGTTCGGCCAGGCTTTCCCATTTGAGCAGGTAGGTCAGCGACTGATTGGTGGGGCCGGCCAGCGTGGTCCAGAAGCCGATCTGCTCGATGCCGTGTTTCTTGAAAAAACCCAGCGTAGCGCTGGTAAAGCGCTCGTGCAGCGCGGGCAGGCGGCCGGGCGCGCAATGGTAGACGCGAAGTTCGACGATCATGGCCCTTGCCCCTTACCCGGCCGCGCCGGTGCTGCGCACGTAATCCTGCTCGGCGACCTCCTCCTGCCAGGTGCCCTTGCCCAGCGACGTAGCCACATGGATCATGTAGGTGTCGGCCGCCGCGCCGTGCCAGTGCCTTTCGTTGGGCGGAATCCACACCACGTCGCCCTGGCGGATCGACTGGGCCGGCTGCCCCTCGGTGCATATCCAGCCGCGCCCGGCGGTTACCTGCAGTACCTGGCCGAATTCATGCGTATGCCAGTACGTGCGGGCGCCCGGCGAAAAGAACACCGAGTTGATCGTGACATTGTCGGTGGTGGGCATGATGGGATCACCCCACACCACGCCCGTGAACGTGGCGCTGCGCTGTTCGGAAACCTTGCCTTCGGCCCTGCCGTGAAACACCTTCATTGACTGCCTCCCGTCATTCAGATTTCAAACGGACGCCACCGCTGACATCGCCGATGGCATCCACGACACGATTGCTGATCTGTTCACCATAGCCCAGCGCCGTGGCCAGGCCGAAGCACGACAACGGCCCGGACGCGTTGAGCGAGGCCACGCCCAGTTCGCGCGCCAGGTCGACGTACAGCACGACGTCTTTGGTCATGAGCTTGCTGGTCAGCCCGCCTTCCAGGTAGTTGCCGTCCACGATGTGGGGAAAGCGGTTCAGCGTGGCGAAGTTCACGCCGCTGCTGCTGTTGAGCACTTCCAGCAGCCGGTGCAGGTCGAGTCCGGCCTTCTTGCCCGCCACCATGACTTCGGCGGTGGCGGCCAGGCTGACCGCGTTGAGAAAATTGTTCAACAGCTTGGTAGTGTGGCCCGCGCCGCTGCCGCCCATGTTCAGCACCTTGCTGCTGAAAGGCGCGAATACCCACTGCAGGGCCTCGATGGTGGCGGCGTCGCCGCCCACCATCAGGGTGAGCGTGCCTTTCTCGGCCGCGGCCGCCCCGCCCGAGATGCCCGCGTCGACATACTGCACGCCGCGCGCCGCGAACAGGCCCGCCAGGCGCTGGGTAGAGCTGGCCGCGGCGGTGCTCAGGTCGACCACCACCTGGCCCGCCCGGCACGAAGCCAGAATGCCGTCGCGGCCTTCGGCCACGGCCTCTACGACATGGCTGTCGGGCAGCGACAGCAGCACCACGTCCGCGTAATCGACCGCCTCGCGCACCGAGGCGGCCGGCTGGGCGCCCGCCGCCGCGGCCCGGCCGGCATCGGTGTCATAGCCCTGCACCGCGATGCCCGCATCGACCAGGCGCCGTGTCATGCGCCCGCCCATATTGCCCAATCCGATGAATCCGACCCTGTCTTGTTGCATGATGGCCGCCCTGCTATGCCTTGCCGGCGTCGGCCTCGTAGGCGCTGATGGCCTGCGAAGCGACGCGGAACGCGGCCAGCGCCAGAGGCACGCCGCAGTACACCGAAGCCTGCATCAGCACGGCCCGGATCTCGTCTTTGGTTACCCCGTTGGTCAGCGCGCCCTTGACGTGGGCCGCCAGTTCGTGATGCTGGCTCATGGCGGTGAGCATGGCCAGGTTGAGCATGCTGCGCGTCTTGAACGGCAAGGTGGCGTCGCCCCAGATCTCGCCCCAGCAGTATTCGGTGACCAGCTTCTGCATGGGCCGGTTGAACTCATCCACGCCCGCCCACGATTTCTCGACGTGAGAGGCGCCCAGCACCTTCTTGCGGTTTTCCAGGCCTTTGTCGAACTGATTGGAGTGTTCCATGCTGAGTTTCCTTTGTGTGCTGCGTGTACTGCCATGTCCAGTCAATAATACAATAATTCAATCCTTGCCAAAACAGCGGGCAGCCGCCGCCGCGGCTGCCCCATGCGGCCGTGCTACTTCTTGCCGGGCCAGATGGGCTTGGCCATGGCGACGTCTTCGGGAAACACAGTCACCGGCACGCCGTTCTGCCACTGGATCACCGTCAGCGTGGCGCCCACGCGATGGCCGGCCTCGTCGAACTTCAGTTCGCCGCCCGGAAAGTAAGGCGTCTTGCCCTCGTCCAGGGTGCGCATGGCGTGTGCCACCGATTCGCGGTCGGCTTTGCCGGCCTTTTCCAGCGCGGCCTTCATGATCCACATATCGCCGTAGGTCGAGATGCCGTTCTGCGTCATCCATGGCTCTTTGTATTCATCCTTCATGCGCTGGATCAGGGCCTCCTGCCCTTTCGCGCCCCAGTTGGCCACGGCCGACATCACGCCGTTGATCAACTGTGGGCTGACCGTGTTCAGCACTTCGGGCTCGGCGATAGCGATGCCGAACGAGATCACCGGAATGCGGACATTGGTCTCGTTCATTTTCTCGAGGATGAGCTTGGCGTCGGAGATCACGGTGGGCAGGAAGAACACCAGGTCGGGACGGCGCGAACGTACCCGCTGGATCAGCGACGACGCGTCGGACAGCGGCGGCGTGAAGGTCTCGTCCACCACCAGTTCCAGCTTGTTCTTGGCGAGCAGGCCGTCTTTCATGGCCTTCACTGACGACAGCGATGCGGCCGTGTTGTCGGTAAGGATGGCCACGGTCTTGGGCCGCTTGCCCGAGGCCTTCTCGGCCAGGTCCAGGATCATGGGCAGCGCGATGTCGGCCTGCCTGCCGGCCGTGGCCGAGGTCTGGAAAATGTACTTGAAACCGCGCGACGTGATCTGGTCGGAATACGACAGAGTCAGCATGGGCAGCTTGGCGCGCTCGGTGACTTCGGTGACCGCCAGCGTAAACGAGCTGAGATAGGCGCCCGTGCCGGCCACCAGGTCGGGATAGTCGGCCACCATGCGCTGTGCGGCGCTCTTGGCTTTCTCGGTCGTGTCGCCCGAATCCACCACCACCAGCTTCAGCTTGGCGCCGCCCAGGGCCTTGATGCCGCCCTGATCGTTGATGTCCTTGACGGCCATTTCGGCCCCCATGCGCATGACCTGGCCGGGCCGCGCGTAGATGCCCGACATCGGCGCAATCAGCCCGACGCTGACGGGCGCCGGCTCGGCCGCGCGGGCGGGGCCGGCGCCAGCCGACAGCAGGCCCGCCAGCGCGGCGGCCAGTCCCAGGTACTTGATCGACTGCCTCTTCTTCATGTCCGTCTCCTCCTGTTGTCCGCTTGCGCGGCTCTCGATTCAGGCTTACATGCCGAGATACGCCCGACGGACCCGATCGTCCGCCTGCAGCGTGTCGTGGGTGCCCTCCAGGACCACGCGCCCGGTCTCGAGCACATAGCCGTGGTCGGCGAATTGCAGCGCCTCGGCCACCCGCTGCTCTACCAGCAGGATGGTCAGCTTGGCGTCCCTGCGTATGTCGATCAGGCGCTCGAAGATGAAATCCGCGATCGCCGGCGACAAACCCATCGATGGCTCGTCCAGCATCAGCAGCCGCGGCGAAGACGCCAGGCCGCGGCCGATGGCCACCATCTGCTGTTCCCCGCCTGACAGAGTGCCGGCCAGTTGCCGGGCGCGCTGCCTGAGCACGGGAAACCATTCATAGATGCGCGCCAGGTTGCGCGACCAGTCGCGCCGCCCGGCGGCCGTGTAGGCGCCCATTTCCAGGTTTTCCAGCACCGTCATCGAGGCGAACACCTGCCGGCCCTCCGGCACGTGCGCGATGCCCAGGTGCGGCCGCTGCGAAACCGGCACCGCCAGCAGGTCGCGGCCGTCGTAGCGGACGGCGCCCGACATCGCGGCCACGGTGCCGGATATGGTCTTGAACAGCGTGCTCTTGCCGGCGCCGTTGGGACCCACGATGGAAACGAATTCGCCTTCCTTGACCGCCACCGATATGCCGTTCAGGACCGGCAAGGCGGAATAGCCGGCCACCAGGCTGTCGATTTCAAGCAGCATGTCGCGCGCTCCATTTCTTGCCCAGGTAGGCTTCGACCACCCGCATGTCCTGTGTGATGGATTGCGGCTCGCCCACCGCCAGCACTTCGCCGTGGTCCAGTACCACAAACTCGTCGACCAGGCGCACCATCGCCTGCATGGTGTGTTCGATGATGACGATGGTGATGCCCTGCGCCGACAGCGCCCGGATGGCCGCGACCACATCGTCGACCTCGCCCTGCCCCAGGCCGGCCAGCGTTTCGTCGAGCAGCAGCAGTTCGGGCTGGCCCGCCACGGCGCGCGCCAGTTCCATCAGGCGCAGCTGCCGCGTGGTCAGCACCGAGGCCAGGCGGCCGGCGCAGTCGGCCAGCCCCACCCGCTCGATGGCCTGCTCCGCCAGCGCCTCGGCCTCGGCTTCGTTGCGGGCCTTGACGTAGGCGCCGACCTTCACGTTCTGCGCCACCGTCAGGCGCATGAAGGGCCGCATCACCTGGAAGGTGCGGCCCACGCCGGCCGCGCACAACACGTGCGGCTTGCGGCCAGCCATGTCGGCGCCCTTGAACACCACCCGCCCGGCGTCCGGCTTGAGGAAGCCGTTGAGCAAGTTAAACAGCGTGGTCTTGCCGGCGCCGTTGGGGCCGATGATGCCCAGGATCATGCCCTTGCGCACCTGGAAGCTGACGTTCTGCACCGCCTTCAGGCCGCCGAAGCTGCGCGATAGCCCCGCCACGTCCAGGATGATTTCGCCGCCGGCGGGCCGCCGCGCGGGCCCGGCCGGCGCGGCAGGCTCGGCGGGCCCGGGCACGGAATCGGCCGCCTGGCCCGCCGCTTGAGCCTGAGCCTGAGCTTGAGCCGGCAGCGCGGCGCGCGTACGCAGAGCGCCGCGCCGGCGCAGGAAATCGCGCGTGCGCCAGAACACGCCTTCGGGCGCGATCAGAATCACCGCGATGATGGCCACTCCCAGAATCACGCCCTGGATGCCGGGATAGGTGGCGCCCAGTTCCGCGTGCAGGATCTCGCCCAGCGGAATCAGGATGGCCGCGCCGATGATCGGCCCCCACACCGTGCCCACCCCGCCGAACATGGCCACCGTCAGGGCCTGGGCCGACACCAGCATGCCGAACACCGACACCGGCGTCACCACCAGCAGCACCACGGCGTAGAACGCGCCGGTGGCGCCGGCGATGGCGCCGCTGAGCGCGATGGCCTTGAGTTTCCAGCGCAGGGTATCGATGCCGGCGGCCTCGGCTGCCGCCTCGTTCTGCTTGATGGCGATCAGCGCCATGCCGAACCGGGTGCGCTCGACATGGCGCGTGATCTGCACGAACAGCAGCAGCATCGCCATGGCCACCACGGTGTACAGCCACGGGTTGGAAAACTGCATGAACCAGGCCGGACTCTCGCGTGCCATGGGAAACGTGACTTCCTGGTAGCCCAGCCACTCAAAAACATACAGCAGCGCCAGCGGATAGGCCAGCATGGCCAGCGCGAAGTAATGGCCGCGCAGCCGGAAGGTCGGCAGGCCCACCAGCAACCCGGCCGCCGCGCCGATCAGGGCCGACAGCGGGATCATCAGCCAGGGCGACAGGCCCAGGGTGATCTGCCCCAGCACGGCGGCATAGGCGCCCAGGCCGAAGAACGCGGCATGGCCGAACGACACCAGCCCGGTATAGCCGCTGAGCATGTTCCACGACAGGCCGAAGCACGCCCACACCAGCACCAGTGTGAAGATGAGCTGGTGGTAGGAATTGTCGACCAGCAGCGCGGCGCCCAGGTAGGCCGCCGCCACCGCCAGCATGATCATGAAGGTGCGCATGGATTTCATCAGGTCCGCTCCGCGACGCGGCCGAACAACCCTTGCGGCCGGAGGATGACGATCAGCAGGAAGAACACGAAAATCGCCGCGTTCTGCAATTGCGTGGGCAGCACCAGGCTGGACAGCTGCTGCACCAGTCCGATCACCATGCCGCCCCAGAAGGCGCCCAGGATGCTGCCGATGCCGCCCAGCACCACGCCGGCGTACATCACGATGACGAACTCCAGCCCCACGAAGGGATGGAACGGGAAATTGGTGGCCAGCAGACCGCCGGCCAGGGCCGTGATGCAGGTGCCCAGGGCAAAGGCAACACGGTAGGCGCGGTCGACATCGATCCCCATGTATGAGGCCGCCACGGGGTTGTCGGCCGCCGCGCGCAGCGACTTGCCCAGCCGGCTGCGCCCCACCACCATGGCCAGCGCCACGATGGCCGCCACCGAGATCAGCGCGGCGTAGCCGCGCCCCTTATTGACGAAGACGCTGACGAAATCCCCCCACAGCGGCCCGATTTCCCAGGCGCTGCTCGACAGCGGCGTGCGGATCGATTCGAGCTCGGGCCCGAACACCATCATGGCGCCGTTCTGCAAAACCAGCGCGATGCCCAGCGTCAGGATCAGCTGGGCGTAGTGCCCTTCGCCTTCCAGGGCGGCGGTCCTGCCGCCGGTCACGCGCGAGACCAGCAGGCGGTGCGCCAGGTAGCCCACGGCATACATGACGGGCAGGGTCAGCACCATGGACACATAAGGCCCCAGAGGCGACCCGGCCATGCCGTGGCCGGTGAGCAGCACAAAGAAGAAGTACGTGATGTACATGCCCAGCATCATGAAATCGCCCTGGGCGAAGTTGATGACGCGCATGATGCCGAAGATCATCGCCAGGCCCACGCACATCAGGCCGTAGATGCCGCCCACCAGTATGCCCGCGGCCAACGACTGCAGGAACGCTTCCAGATGGATTTGTAGTTCTGTCATGAATGATTCCTTGCTTGAAAGCTCAGGCGCCGCCCGCCGCGCACAGGCGCGGCAGTTCGGCCCCGTCGGGCGCCTGCTCGTAGCGCTCGACCAGGTCTTCGATACGCGCGGCCGCATCGGCGCCCACCGCCGCCGCGGCCGCCTGGCGGAAGCGCTGGCGGATCAGCACATCGTCGGCGGCCTGCACATCGTCCAGCGCCGCGCCGACACTGCTGCCGTCATCCAGCAGCAGAGTGACCCGCGCCCCCTGGCGCGCCGGAAAGGCGGCGCTGTATTGCGGATCGGCTCGCAGCGTGGTGGCCGCGATCAGCCGCGCGATGGCGGGGTCGTCCAGGCGCCGGTAGTTGTCTTCGCCAATGACGCCGCGCGCCAGCGTGGCCGCCACGCCGAACAGGATGCTCATCTTGGCCTGCAGGGCATACTGGAACGGGCCGGCGGCATCGCAGCCCGGATAGCGCACGGCGGCGTCGGTGGTGTCGATCCGCACGGCCTCGATGCGGCGCACGCCGGCCTGGCGCACCGCGCGCAGCGCCGCCTGGCAGGGAGACTGGGCGAAGTTGCAGGCCGGCGCCGGCTTGTGAAAGACCTGCTCGATTTCCGCCTGGCCGCCGGCGAACAGCGCAATGTCTTCACCCAGCGGCGCGCGGGCGTAGGCCTGGAAGAAGCCCGCCTCGCCCTCCAGGATGGACGCCGACCCCTGCGCGCCGCCGCGCGCCAGCTGCAGGCAGGTCCAGGCGTTGCGCACCGCGAAGCCCGGGTGAAAGTACATCTCGCTGCCGCCCGTGTGCGCCCATTCGTTCAGCCCGCCGCTGCAATTGCCGGCCAGCGCGAGCGCATGCCGGGCGCGGGTTTCGTCGAATCCGGCCAGGCGCGCCCCGGCCATGGCGGCGGCCATCGGCCCCACCAGCCCGGTGGGCCGGAACAGGCGCGCCAGCGCCGGCGTCATCACGGCGCGGCCCAGGCGCGCGCCGGTTTCGTAGCCAACGATGGCGGCCGCCAGGACCTGCGCGCCGGACACCGGCTGCTGCTGCGCCTGGGCCAGTACCATCGGCCACACCACCACGCCCAGGTGGGCCACGCTGCCTGCATGCATGTCTTCGCGCACCAGGCCGTGGCCGGCCACGGCGTTGGCGAAGGCCGCCGCGTCGGGCTGGCGCGGACCGGCGCGGCCGATCACGTGGGCGCCGCCGGACGCGGGCGCGGCCAGCGCGGCCGCCTGCTCGCTCCAGGGCAATGGCAGCGCCTCGAAGGCGCACGACAAATAGTCCAGCAGACAGCGCCGCGCCTGCTGCAGCACGGCCTGGCCGAACTGGCGCGGCGCCAGGGCGTCGCGCGCCAGCCGCGCGGCTTGGGTGGAAGTCTGTTCCATGCGCGGTTCCCGCCAGCCTAGTAGCCCATGACGGTCATGGCGCCGTCGATCTTCAGCGTGACGCCGGCCACCGAAACCGATTCATCCGAGGCCAGGAAGACCGCCGCCTGGCCGATGTCCGCGCCTTCAGCCAGGCGGCGCAGCGGCGTGCGCGCGCGCCGCGTTTCCCAACCCTGGGCATCGATCACTGAACTGGCGCCCGGTGTTACCACCGGTCCGGGCGCCAGGGCATTGACGCGGATGCCCAGCGGCCCCAGTTCCACAGCCTGCTGGCGCGTCAGCGTGTCGAGCGCGCCCTTGATGCAGCTGTAGACCGAGGCATGCTTGATCGCCACCGATACCGCCACCGAAGACAGGTTGATGACGGCTCCGCCGCCGCGCGCCGCCAAGTGCGGCGTGGCGGCCTGCAGGCACCACAGGGCGCCCTTCAGGCCCACGTCTATCATCTTGTCGACCACCGGTTCGGGCATGTCGGTCAGTAAGCCGTAGTAGAAATAGGCCGCGTTGTTGACCAGGATATCCAGGCCGCCGGCCTGGCCCGCATAGCCATCGATCGCCGCACACACGGCGGCTCTGTCGGCCACGTCGCAGGCCAGCGCACCGGCGCCCGGCACCGTAGCTACTGCCTGCTTCAACAAAGCCTCGTTGTTGTCCAGCATGCCCACCCGGGCGCCTTCGCGGGCGAAAGCGCCGGCGATCTCTTTGCCGATGCCGCCGGCAGCGCCGGTAACCACCGCGATCTTGCCATCCAGTCTTCCCATGTCTTGCTCCATGCCCGCATCAGGGCTGCAGGTTGTGATTACTGCTGCCACTTCATGCCACCTCCGTTTCCATGCCGCATGCACGGCTAGGCCGCCAAGGCCATCACCCGCGCCGCGTCGGGCGCTTCGTCCAGGCGCCACAGGGCATCGATCAGCGGCGCGGCATTCCAGTCCGGCCGGGCCGCATTGCCCAGCTCGCGCAACTTCTGTTCAAGCTCGGCATCGCTAAGCGGGCGCGCCGCCGAGCCGCGCGCGGCATCCACCCGATGCGCCAGCTGCGTACCGTCGCGCAGGATGATCCGGACTTGCGCGGCATCGACCGAATAGCCTTCGGCTTCGCACACGGCCACCTTGGCGCCCAGTTCGCGCAGGGCGGGATCACGCACCGCCGCATCGCTGAATTCGGCCAGGCCGGCGCGCCCGCGCGCCAGCGCCACCGCGACTGCATGTTGGGCGCTGACCTGCGATTCACGGCCAGTGGCCACGCCGGGCCGGTCGGTGCGCTGGCGCAGTAGCGGATGCCCGGTAAGCGTGACGCGCTCGATACCGGCCAGGCCGGCGCGCAGCAAACGCGGATCGGCGGCCAGCGCCAGGCAGGCATCGATGACCGGGTTGAGCACCACGCCGCACGGATAAGGTTTGTAGGTGGTGTCGGCCAACTGCCAGTGCTGCCCCAAGCCCCGAGTCACAGCTGCCAGGTCGGGTTGTTCGGCGGCAACGCGCAGGAATCCGCGCGGGCCTTCCAGCGGCGCGGCCGGTCCGTCGAAGCCCTGCTGCGCCAGGAGCGCCGCCAGCAGGCCATTGCGGGCCGCATTGCCCACGCCCACGCTCTTGGCCATGGTGCCCAGCGTCTCGACCAGCCCGCCGGCCTGGCTGGCCGCCGATCCCAGCGCCCAGACCAGCGCCTGCGGTGACAGCGCCAGGTGCTTGCCGGCCGCCATGGCGGCGCCGAACACGCCGCAGGTCGAGGTGATGTGCCAGCCGCGCGCGTAGTGGCCGGGCGAAACAGCATTGCCCAGGCGGCATTCGGCTTCCACCCCCAGCACGAACGACAGCAGCAGCTCGGCTCCGCTCATGGGCTGCGCCTGCGCCAGCGCGAACAGGGCCGGCGCGACGGGAGCCGTGGGGTGGATGATGGTGGGGTGATGCGTGTCGTCGAAGTCGTACACGTTGGCCGCCATGGCATTCAGCGCCGCGGCGTTGAGCATATCGAACCGCTCGGGCCGCCCCACCAGGCCGGCCTGCCGCCCGGCGGCGAAGCGCCCGTAGGCGGCCACCGCGATATCCAGGGTGGGGTCCTGCGCGCCCGCCAGCGCCACCGCGAAATAATTCACCAGCGAGCGGCGCGCCTCATGGCGGATGGAATCGGGAATGTCTTCCCAGCGGCACGCGGCAATGAACTGCGCCAGGGCCTGGGAAATACCGGACGGACTGCCTGCCTGCATGTCGCGCTGTCTCCTTCAGCCGCCCTGCCGCCCGCGGCTGCTTCGTGGTACGCCCGGCAGCCGTCGCGCGGCCTTGGGCATCAATTTTCGGTATTATAAACATATTGTATGATTGAATGCTCATTTTTCTGGCTTGCTGGCTGTTGGCCATATGCCTCGGCCGTTGCGCCGCCGCGTCGCGCCAAGGAAGTGCAGCTAAAATGCGGCCAAGTCAGTACACTGATTCCGACTGCCCCACTTGCCACGATCGCATGAAAGCCGCTGAGCTCCCCGCCGATTTCAAAGTCCCCCGCGCCGCTTCGGTGCTGCGTCACAGCGTGACCGAAAGCATCCGCAACGCCATCCTGGTGGGCCGCTTTCAGCCGGGCGAACGCCTGCCCGAACGCGAACTGTGTGAAATGACCGGCGTCAGCCGCACCTTGGTGCGCGAAGCCTTGCGGCAGCTGGAATCCGAAGGCCTCATCCATGTCATTCCGCACCGCGGCCCGGTCGTCGACCGCCTGCTGCCCGAACAGGCCGAGGGCATCTACCAGGTGCGCGAAGAACTCGAAGGCCTGGCCTGCCAGCTGTTCGCCGAGCGCGCCACCGACGAACAGCTCAAGTCGCTGCAGAATGCTTTCCAGGCGCTCAAGCGCGCCTTCGCGCAGGGCGGGTCGCTAGAACAGTTGTCGGCAAAAAACTACTTCTATCAGCAGCTGCTCGACGGGGCGGGCAACGAAGCCCTGACCACCACGCTGCGGCTGCTGAACTCCCGCGTCATGCTGCTGCGTTCCACGTCCATGCAGGCGCCGGGGCGCGCCAAGAAAAGCCTGGCCGAACTGGGCGAGCTGCTGGAAGCCCTGGCCGCCCGCGACGGCCGCGCCGCCCGCAAAGCCGGCAGCCTGCACGTGCGCAACGCTGCGCGCGTGGCCATCAAGGTTCTGCGCGACACCCAGGCCGCCATCGCGGCCGAATAGCCTCGAATCGTCTTCTTGCACCCGCGCCCGGCAACCCGCGGCGCGGGATAGGGCCTTGGTATTTTTGCTAATACTATAATACAATCCTACCAACGAAAGGTTCAAACCTCGGGTTCAAACCCCATGCGGCGCACCGCCGCGCAGGAGACCGTCTTGACCGCCCCCCCCGCCCCGTTCGAGGTCTACGCCATCCGCTATGCCCGCCATGGCGGCCGCCGCCCGGCCGACAACTACCTGGGCAGCGTCGACTTCCACGATGCCGATTCCGACCTCGACTACTACATCTGGGTGGCGCGCCGCGGCGACGAGATCTTCGTGGTCGACACAGGCTTCGATGCCGACTCGGCCCGCCAGCGCGGCCGTGAACTGCTGCTGCGCCCGGCCGAGGGGCTGGCCCTGCTGGGCATCGACGCGGCGCAGGTGTCCAACATCATCATCACTCACCTGCACTACGATCACGCCGGCACCCTGAACGACTTCCCCGCCGCCACCTTCCACATCCAGGAGGCCGAGCCCGCCTACGCCACGGGCCGCTGCATGTGCCACGGCGCGCTGCGCCACCCCTATTACGTCGAAGACGTGGTGTCGTTCGTGCGCAAGGTCTATGCGGGACGCGTACAGTTCCACAGCGGCCAGGCCGAACTCGCGCCCGGTTTGTCGGTGCACCTGGTGGGCGGCCACACCGCCGGCCTGCAGGTCGTACGTGTCTGGACGCAGCGCGGCTGGGTGGTGCTGGCCTCGGACGCCACGCACCTGTACGGCAACATCGGCCATGGCGTGCCATTTCCGGCGGTGTACAACGTGGGCGACATGCTGGAAGGCCACCAGGCCGTGCGCCGGCTGGCCGACAGCGAAGCGCACATCGTGCCGGGCCACGACCCGCAGGTCATGCAGCGCTATCCGGCGGCCAGCGCCGCGCTGCAGGGCAAGGTGGCGCGCCTGGACGTGCCGCCGTCAGAGCCCGCATGAGCGATAGCGACGCCGGCCGCGATCTCACTGGTGCGGTGCTGCCCATCGATGGCAGCTGGACAGGCTCTTGATCCATGTTTTCTTTTTTGCGTAGCCAACAACCATGAGCACTGAGCACAAAGATTCCCTGGGATTCGTCGGCATCGGCCGCATGGGCGCCCCGATGGCCAGCCGCCTGCTGCGGGCCGGCTACGACCTCACCATTTACGACACCGCCCCGCAGGCCACGGCTGCGCTGGCGGCCGAAGGCGCGCGCATCGCCGCCAGCCCGCGCGAAGTGGCCGATGCCGCCCACACGGTACTGATGTCCCTGCCCCTGCCCCAGGTCGTCACCGTGGTCGGCCTGGGCAAAGACGGCCTGGTGCACGGCGCGGCCATCAAGACCGTGATCGACTTGTCGACCTCGGGCCCGCAGGCCGCCGAACAGCTTGCCGCGGGCCTGCAAGCACGCGGCATCGCCGCGGTCGATTGCCCCGTCAGCGGCGGCGTGGCTGGCGCCGAGCGCGGCAGCCTGTCCCTGATGGTGGCGTGCGCGGCCGAATACTACCAGGCCGTGCAGCCGGTGCTGGAAGTGCTGGGCCGCCCCATGTACGTGGGCGAACGGCCGGGCATGGCGCAGGCCATGAAGGTCATCAACAACCTGGTGTCGGTCACCGCCCTGGCCATCACCTCGGAAACCCTGGTGATGGGCGTCAAGGCCGGCCTGGACCCGGACACCATCGTGCAGGTCATCAATGCCGGCTCGGGCCGCAGCAATGCGTCTGAAGACAAGATTCCCAAGTATGTGCTGAGCCGCAGCTTCGATTTCGGCTTCGCCATCGGCCTGTCGGCCAAGGACGTGCGCCTGTGCCTGGAAGAAAGCGAGCGGCTGGGCGTGCCGCTGCGCGTGGGCGACGCGGTGCGCCAGTTGCTGAACGCCACGCGCGACAAGTTCGGCGAGCAGGCCGACATGACCGAGATCATCCGCTACGTGGAAGCCGATGCCGGCGTCGAGGTGCGGGGCAAGGCGGCCGGCCCGGGCTGAGGGCCGGGGCACGGACACGGCCCGGCGCCCTGGTCGGCCGGCCTCGCGACCCACTACCATTTCTTTCAGCGCGGCGAATTACCTTGGCATCGCCGGCCGAGGCGCCCCCCTGGGGCGGGCCGCGCCGGCAGGCCCCGGCGGCCGCCTCACCCGCGGATGCGGTCCCATTGTTCCGCACCCGTCTTAGAAACCTCTGGTTAATAACGGTGACACTGTCCCGGCGACGGACTGGCCCGTCCTGCACCATACTTCCGTCCTGGGACTAGAACCGGAGGAGAAAAGCATGTCTAACCAGGACGACAGCCTGGACCATACCCCCCTGAAACGGGTCATGGGGCCGAAGCTGCTGCTGCTGTTCATCATCGGCGATATCCTGGGCACCGGGATCTACGCGCTGACCGGCCAGGTCGCCGCCGAAGTGGGCGGCGCGGCCTGGGCGCCCTTTCTGGTCGCCTTCATCGTGGCCCTGCTGACGGCCTTTTCCTACCTGGAACTGGTCACCAAGTACCCGCGCGCCGCGGGCGCGGCCCTGTATGTGCACAAGGCGTTCGGCGTGCACTTCCTGACCTTCATCATCTGCTTCACGGTGATGTGCTCGGGGCTGACCTCGGCCGCCACGGCATCGCGCGCTTTCTCGGCCAACCTGTTCGCCGCCATCGGCATGGACACCGACCCGACGCTGGTGACGATGGGCGCACTGGGCTTCATGCTGCTGGTCATGATCGTCAACTTCCGCGGCGCGTCGGAAAGCGTGAAAGCCAACGTCGTGCTCACGCTGGTCGAGCTGAGCGGCCTGTTGCTGGTCATCATTCTGGGCTTCTATGCCATTGCCGGCGGACAAGCCGATTTCTCGCGCGTGGTGGCATTCGAGACTCCCGAAAACAAAAGCGTGTTCCTGGCTGTGACTTCCGCCACGGCGCTGGCGTTCTTCGCCATGGTCGGCTTCGAAGACTCGGTGAACATGGCCGAAGAAACCCATGAGCCGCACCGGATCTTCCCCAAGGTCATGCTGACCGGGCTGGGCATCACGGCCGTCATCTACGTGCTGGTGTCGATCTGCGCCGTCGCGCTGATCCCAGTGGGCGAACTGGCCGCCAGCTCGACGCCGCTGGTGCTGGTGGTGCAGCGCGCCGCGCCGAACCTGCCGATGGACACCATCATGCCGATCATTTCGATGTTCGCCGTGGCGAACTCGGCGCTGATCAACATGATGATGGCCAGCCGGCTGCTGTACGGGATGTCGCGCCAGGGCGTGCTGCCCAAGTTCCTGTCGTACGTGCACACGCGCACCCGCACTCCCTGGTCGGCCATCCTGTTCACCACCGCGCTCGGCCTGGGCCTGATCCTGCTGGTGTCGGCCAGCAATTCGAAGGCCATCAGCGCCCTGGGCGGCACCACTGCCCTGCTGCTGCTGGGCGTATTCGCCTTCGTCAACGTGGCCGTGCTGGTGCTGCGCCGCGACCCGGTCAAGCATGAGCACTTCCGCGCCAATACCGTGCTGTCGTGCATCGGGGCGGCGTGCTGCCTGTTCCTGGTAACGCCGTTCACCGGGCGCGATCCGATCCAGTACCAGGTGGCCGGCTGGCTGCTGGCGCTGGGCGTCGTGATGTGGGGCATTACGCTGCTGGTGCACCGCAAGGAAGGCCGCCACCTCGACCCGGAACACCTGGCCGACGAGTAGCCGGCCCCGGCCGCCAAGCCGCCGTTGCCAGGGCGCCCCGCGGGGCGCCCTGTTGCATTCGCGCCCCCCGGGCGGCCGCGACGAGTTCCTGCGCCGGCTGGCGCACCCCTTCTGGTTCCAGTCGTTCGGCGCCGTCATGGGCATGGACTGGCATTCGTCGGGCATCACCACCAGCGTCATCGGCGCGCTCAAGCGCGGCCGCCTCACGGCAGGGCCAGCTGGCGCTGCTGCAAGACCAGGGCGCCGATTTCATCGCGGATGAAGCAGCCGCCCTGGCCAGCCGCGAAGCGCCGGCTCGGGCCCCGGCGCTGGTGGCCGAGGTGGTGCACGGCGCGCCATGCCGCTTTGCCGACCCGGCCCGCTACTCTCTGGCCCATGGCGGCAAAGACCGGTACCCCTTGCCCGTGCCCTGTGCGGTGTACGACCAGACCATCAGCGTCCTGAAAAGCGCCGTCGGCAAGGCCGCCCTGGGCAACGATGAACGGCTGCGGGCCCTGCGGCGGCTGGACCAGCAGGCGCGGCACAAGTAGCCACGCCTGCGCAGGTCGCCAACAGGCGGACGAACCGCGAGGTGGCATTTTGCAATGCAAGTAAAAAACGGCTGCAGTTTTTCCTGCTTTCCGCGGCCGGCCCGCACTACACTCCGCTTGCACCGCATTGAATAGGGCTTCGGATCATGCGCACTTCTTTTGGCATCATCACGCTGGCGGCCGCCTGCGGCATCGGGCTGGCCGTCCCCGCCCTGGCCGCCCCGCCCGACGGCAAAGGGAAACCCGCCCAGGCCGGCCAAGGCAACGGCAACGGTAATGGCAAGAACAGCAACGCCGGAGGCAATAAAGGCAACAGCGGCAACAGGGGGAACAGCGGCGGCGGCAATGGCTCGCATGGTGGCGGCGACGACGTCAATGTCAGTATTTCGCTGGCTACCGCGGGCATCAGCGTCTTGGCGGCCCGCGGCTATGCCGACGACTACGGCCTGACGGGGTATTCATCCCTGCCGCCCGGCATACGCAAGAACCTGGCGCGCGGCAAGCCGCTGCCGCCGGGCATCGCCAAGAAGATGGTGCCGGGCCCGATGCTGGCCCGCCTGCCGGTGCACCCCGGCTATGAATGGCGGGTGGCCGGCAGCGACCTGATTCTGGTGGCCATCGGCACGGCCATCGTGGCCGACGTGCTGTTCGACGTGTTCGATTGAACCCCCGCCCCATGCGGGGCCAGGGGCGGGGCTAGCGGCGCCCCAGCATGGGCGCCGCGGCCTGGTCGCGCCACACATACAGGTGCACGCCCACCATGGCAACGTGCCCGGCCACCAGCGCCAGCAGCAGCCAGCCCAGCCAGCCGTGCAGCGCGTTGCCCAGGGCGATCAGCGGCGGGATCTCACGGCCCGAGGCCTCGAACAGCGGCATGCCGAACACCGCCAGGCCCTTGCCCCGGCCATATGAGCGCAGCATGGCGGCCAGCGGCACACAGATCATGAAAAGGTAAAGGCCGGCATGCCCCCAGCTGGCCAAGCGGCCCCACGTGTCCGCGCCGGTGGGTGGACGCCGCCGCAGGCCGGCCAGCGCCCAGAGGGCGCGTATCGCCACCAGCGCCAGCAGCAGCACGCCCAGCGAGCCATGCGACTGCCAGAACCAGCGTGAAATATCCGCTTCGCGATTCCAGGCGTGCAGGGCCGAACTGGTGAACTGCCACGCGAACAGGGCGGCCATGGCCCAGTGCAGGAAGCGGGTGACCGAACCATAGGCCTGGGGGTTGTCGAGCCAGTTGGCGGAAGTGCCGGGCATGTGAATCTCCGTGTCGAATGAATGCCTGGCGATGGTGGCGCTTTGCGCGCGGGCCGGCGTTGACCCGGCGCAACCGGCCGGGCGGCCCGGGCCGGACTGAAATGCAGTGAAAGAGGATTCAGCACCCGTCCACCGGCCGGCCTGCGGACACGGCTCCGTTCCCCTGTTAAGCGCAGCAAAAGCCCCCCTAAGCCAAACAAGAGTGGCGGCAGGCCGGCGATCGTCGCAAAATCGGCAGACTTATTACTGAAGGAAGCGCCACCCATGTCCTCGTCCACGGCCGCGCCGCCTGCCGGCCCAGAAAAGTATTACCACGACCAACTGGCCCAGGGCCGGTTCCAGATCCAACGCTGCCAGGCCTGCTCGCAGGCCGTGTTCTATCCCCGGATGATCTGCCCCCACTGCGGCTCCGGCCAGCTGGACTGGATCACGCCCTCGGGCAAGGGCACCGTGTATTCCACCACCGTGGTGCGGCGCAAGCCCGAGCATGGAGGCGACTACAACGTGGCCCTGATCGACCTGGAAGAAGGCGTGCGCATGATGTCGCGCGTGGACGGCATCGCGCCCGACGCCGTAGCGATCGGCATGGCCGTGCAGGCCAGCGTAATCGAAACCGGCGACAGCAGGCTGGTGGTATTCAAGCAAACCGGAGGCCGCGCATGATCGACCCTGAACTGCGCGGCGCCGCCGCCATTGCCGGCGTGGGCCATGCCGGGCTGGGCGAAGCCCACGGCTATACCGAAATGGAAATCCTGGTGCAGGCCGCCCAGCGCGCCGTGGCCGACGCCGGCCTCACCATGCGCGATATCGACGGTCTGGCCACGGCCAGCGTGGCATCCACTATGTGGGCGATGCCGGTCATCGAACACCTGGGCATCCGCCCCACCTTCATCGACAACACCATGATCGGCGGGTCCAGCTTCGTGGCCCACCTGATGCCGGCCCTGCAAGCGCTGGCCAGCGGGCAGTGCAACGCGGTGCTGGTGTGCTACGGCAGCACCCAGCGCACGTCCACGCTGAACCGCGCCGAAATCGGCAATGCGCGCCGCAAGCTCGACCCACAGCCCTACGAAAACCCCTACAACCCGCTCAGCCCGCTCAGCTCGTACGCGTTGGCGGCCGCGCGCCACATGCACCAGTACGGCACCACGCGCGAACAGCTGGCCGAAGTGGCCGTGGCGGCCCGCAAGTGGGCGCAGCTGAATCCCGAAGCCTTCATGCGCGATCCGCTGTCTATCGAAGACGTGCTGGCCTCGCGCATGGTGTCCGATCCGCTTACCGTACGCGACAGCTGCCTCGTTACCGATGGCGCCGGCGCCTACGTGCTGGTGCGGGCCGAACGCGCGCGCGACCTGCCCCACCCGCCGGTCTATGTGCTGGGCAGTTCCACCGCCTGCTGGAACCGCCAGATTTCGTCGATGGACGACCTGACCGTCACCGCGGCAAAGCAGTCGGGCGCCATCGCCTTCGAGATGGCCGGCCTGCAGCCCGGGGACATCGACGTCGTGGAACTGTACGACGCCTTCACCATCAACCCCATCCTGTTCCTGGAAGATCTGGGCTTCTGCCAGAAGGGCGAAGGCGGCCCCTTCGTCAGCGGCGGCGCGCTGGCCCCCGGCGGCCGGCTGGCTGTCAACACCAACGGCGGCGGACTATCGTGCGTGCACCCCGGCATGTACGGCATGTTCATCACCATCGAAGCAGTGCGGCAGCTGCGCGGCCAGTGCGGCGAGCGGCAGGTGGCCAACGCGCGGACCGCGCTGGTGCATGGCAACGGCGGCACGCTGTCGAGCCAGTCCACCGCCATCCTGGGCACCCAGGCCACGCTGTAGGCGGCCCGCCACCGGCAAAGGAAACAACATGAGCCCGACAATCACACAGGGGCCGCAATGATCAACAAAATCAAGCCATCGCACCGCGACGCGCTGCAGCTCATCCCGGATGGCGCCAGCATCATGATCGGCGGCTTTGGCGACGCCGGCATTCCATTCGAGCTGATCGACTCTCTGCTGGACATGGGCACCACCGGGCTGACCGTGATCAGCAACAACGCCGGCGCCGGCGAGCGGGGCATCGCCGCGCTGATCGCCGCCGGCCGCGTGCGCAAAGTGATCTGTTCGCATCCGCGCCCGCCGCGGTCCGACATGTTCGCCAACGCGTTCCGCGCCGGCCGGGTCGAACTGGAATGCGTGCCCCAGGGCACCCTGGCCGAACGCATGCGCGCCGCCGGCGCGGGCCTGGGCCCGTTCTACACCCCCACCGGCTATGGCACCTGGGTCGCCAAAGACAAGCAGACCTGCGTGATCGACGGCAAGGGCTACGTGCTGGAACAGCCCCTGTCGGCCGACTTCGCCCTGGTGCGCGCCCACCAGGGCGACCGCCTGGGCAACCTGACCTACCGGCTGGCCGCACGCAATTTCAACCCCGTCATGTGCATGGCCGCGCGGCATACCATCGCTCAGGTGGACCAGATCGTGCAGGCCGGCGACATTCCGCCGGAACAAGTCATGACGCAGGCCATCTTCGTTCAATCCGTCGTCCTGGCAGGCACCCCCACATGACCGAGCCCTTATCCCTGAACCGCCAGCAGATCGCCCAGCTGGTGGCGCGCGACATTCCCGAGGGCGCCGCGGTCAACCTGGGCATCGGCATGCCCACCCTGGTGTCGGACTATCTGCCCGACGACCGCGAGATCCTGTTGCACAGCGAAAACGGCATCCTGGGCATGGGCCCGGCCGCCGCCGGCGACGCCGTCGACCCCGACCTGATCAACGCCAGCCGCGTGGCCGTCACGCTGATTCCCGGCGCGTCCATCACCGAGCACACAGTCTCGTTCGCCATGATGCGCGGCGGGCACCTGGATTTCTCCATCCTGGGCGGCTTCCAGGTGGCCGCCAACGGCGACCTGGCCAACTGGATGACCGACGCGCCCGACGCCATCCCGGCCATCGGCGGGGCCATGGACCTGGCGGTGGGCGCGCGCAACGTACTGGTCATGATGGAACACACCACCAAGACCGGCGAACCCAAACTGCTGGAAGCCTGCAGCTACCCGCTGACCGCGGCCGGCGTGGTGGACACGGTTTACACCAACTGGGCCATCGTCGACGTCAAAAACGGCCGCTTCGTGCTGCGTTCGATGGTAGCCGGCATGACAGTCGACGCCCTGCAGCGCAGCACCGGCGCGAAACTGTGGGTGGAAGGCGGTGTCGAGACCATCGTGGTGGACGCTGCCGGGCAGGCCGGCATCCAGGCATAAAGGGGCGGCCGGCCCTCAAAGCCGAGATCGCAAAATGGCAGAGGGTGGCGAAAGAAGCCGGGCTCACACTGGATTGAATTGTCATTTCTTGACTCAGCGCCCGGCGCTTTACTCAGTATCATGCTGCCAGCGGCGACGTTCGATGTGGCCGGCGTTTCAAAGGAGTTCTTATGGACCCCCTACACCCCAGGCGGGAGGGTCATCCATGCAGCCCGGCCGAGCTGTGCGCGCAACGCACCGTGCAGGCCGCCCAGAAGCTGATGCTGCAGCCGGACCACATTCCGCCGGTGTCGGCCGAACAAGAGCTGCTCGAATACATGCGTGAAATGAAACTGAAATCGTACGGTCATGCGGGGTCGCTACTGTGCACGCTGTACACAACGAGTTAGGCTCCTCACCTGATTTCCGCCGCCCTTCGGGGCGGTTTTCTTTTCAAGCGCCCCGCGCGGCCTCGAAATCAGGTGTAATCAGGCTGCAACCGCCATCGAGCCTCGCCCATGCCCACCCTGCACGCCCAGCCCATTGCCGCCGACGCTTTCGCACCCTATGGCTGGATGCTGGGCAAGCCGTTTCCCATAGATCCGGCCATTCCTGCCTACACCCATCCAGCCACCGATTTCTGGAGAGAACACGTGTTCGACCCAGGCCAGGACGGCGTAGCGGAAATCCTGTGGGTCAACTATCGCAACACCGGCCGCGTCGCCGAGCTGGAAAAACACTTGTACACACAGCAGGCCATCGTTCCGCTCACCGGCCCGATCGTCCATATTGTCGCCCGCGACGCCCCTGATGGCTGCCCGGACCTGGCCACGCTGGCGGCCTTCGCCGTGTCGCCCGGGCAGGGCTTGTGCATGGCACCCGGATGCTGGCACGCCACCCGGGTGGCCGTTACGGAAACAACCTGCCTGATGCTGACCCGCCGGTCCACCACCATGGATCTGGTGGCGCATTTGAGTAGCGGGCAAAGCGCGCAGGAAAGCGCGCTGGCCGCCGTGCCGGCGATCGACTGGCATCTTTAGGCCGCGCGGCCTGGCCGCGGATCAGCCGCCGGCGGCCACCTGGCGCAGCGCCTGCTCGAACACCTCGGGCGGCTGTCCGCCGGACACCAGGTACTTGTCGTTGATGATGACCGACGGCACCGACGAAATGCCCAGGTCGCGCCATTTGCCCTGGTCGGCGCGCACCTCGTCGGCATAGCGGCCGGACTCGACGACCTCGCGCGCCGCCTCGGCATCCAGCCCCGCGTCGCGCGCGGCCTGCACCAGCACGTCGGCCTCGCTGGTGTCCAGGTTGTCGAAATGGTAGGTTTTCAGCAGGCCGCGCTTGAGCGCGACCTGCTGCGCCTGCCCGAGCGTGCCCGCCCAGTGCAGCAGCCGGTGCGCATCGAAGGTGTTGTACGAACGGCTGTCGTCGGTCTGCCGCATGGGCATGCCTACGGCCGCGGCGCGCTCGGCGATTACCTTGCGGTTTTCCTGCAGGCGCGGCTTGTCGAAACCGTACTTCTTCATCAGCCGCTCGCCCGTATTCTGCCCGCCCCTGGGCATGTCGGGATTCAGCTCGAACGGCTGCATGCGGATCTCGAACTCGGCCTCGGGGCCGATACGGTCGATGGCCGCCAGCAGCCCGCCCAGGCCTACGGCGCACCAGGGGCACGCGACATCGGACACGAAATCGATCTTGACTTTATTCATGGCTTACTCCGAAAAGCGCGGCTGGCCTGCACGGGGGCGCCGCGGCAAGCAGTCGGCATTGCAATCAGTGTACGCCCGGCCGCCTGCCATTATGATGGGCCATTGCCCATCGCCCGGAGGCACCGATGATTCGACTGGTACGCGCGCCCGATATGCTGCTTGGCCAGCATTGGGCCAATCTGCTGGAGCAGGCCGGCATTGCCTGCCACATCACCGGCCGGTACCTGCAGGGCGGCGCGGGGGAAATTCCGGTGGATCAATGCGGCCCCGACCTGTGGCTGGAAGACGAGCGCGACCGGGATGCGGCCATGCGCATCATCGACGGACGCGCCGATGGCGGTGCAGGCGGGCGGCCGCATTGGCATTGCCACGATTGCGGCGAATGGCTGGAACCTCAATTCACGACCTGCTGGCAATGCGGCGCGTCGCGCCCGGCCTGATATCAGGCAACGCCTAGACTTCACCCAGGCGCATCAGGCGCCGGATTTCGTCGCGCTTGGCGCGCAGTTCGGGCAGCAACAAGCGCAGGGCATTGCGCTGCAGATGCTGTCGCGCGAACTGCTGCCGATCGCGGGGCTGGTGATGGGCTACGGATTCTCGCTGTCGCCCACCGTAGGCCGCGTGCGGGCCCGGGAAGCGCTAGGGCTGCCCACGGATGTGCCGCTGGCGCCATATTCGATTGAACGGTTCCAGACCGGGGCCTTGCTGACGGGTAGAGACGGGGTGGGCGCCGTGTCGTGATGGGCCGCCCCTGGCTTCAGTTGCTGGAGCGGCTGCGCAGCTTGGCGGATTGGGCCTGGTTCAGGCGCCTGGCTTCCTCTTCGGCATACTCTTCTTCGCCAGGCTCGTATTTGCCCTCATACTGGCACGAACTAGGGCTCCAGGTGCACTGGTTGAACAACCGGCTCACCGTCCCGGAACTCGAACCGCCGCCGCCCGACGAACACCCCGCAGCCAGAGCAGCAAAAAACAGCACGATTCCGCAACGACCCAACATTTGAACGGACATTTTTCCTCAACCCGAGAGAGATGCCATGGCTAATGTTATCCCAAGCGCGAGCCGACTGCGCGCGCCGGGATCATACGCCGGCTCTGGCGGGGGCTGGTGGCTGGGCGTCGAACTTGCAGCCGGTGTGCGGTGGGCTTGCCGCGCATAGGAGGAAGCATTGATCCGCAGTCGGTGGAGTTGCATCACATCAGTGAGTAGTGAGGCTGTGGGTTTTGTACAGGTATCTCCCACCTTTACTTATTTGCGTATTTCTTTTCTACTCGCCCAGGGCGGTCAAACGCCCTTCACACCGGGTCTGAAGAGACAAACAACCCACGTCCCGGACAGGTCATGCTGCTCTGATTTGCCAAAGACTTTTATAAGAATGTAACCAAATGAGAAAATTAATACTCTTTACTGCAATTTTGATCGTTCTCAGTGGATGCGCCACCAAGAATTACGGACGCCAAGGTGAGGTCACTGACTTCGAGAAACAAACGCTGACTTGTCGCGAGATTGAACTGGAGCAGGCAAAGGTACACGGGTACTTGGCCCATATCGAAAAAGAAAGCGAGTTCGATGCCCGATCGGTCCTTTCATTCCTGGGAGATTTTGGTATGGGCAACGTTATGGAGAAAAACGCTGCTCTTGAGGCCGCCAACACGCGGCTTTCTCAACTTCAGACCCTTTCCGTCCAGAAAGGCTGCAGCGCCGCTATTCCTTCACTGCCGCCTCCCGCGCTCCCCACCCCGTCGCAAGACACGCCGACATAGTCCCATCACCGGGAAGCAATCAGGCGCCGCGACATGCACGACACAAAGCGGCCCGATCCCGGCTCTCTTCAAGATTCATATAGATCGAGCATGAGTGTTCAGAAGAAACCGCCAACTTTGGTTTTCCCAGTCACCGCGCTTGTAGGCCCTGCTGGCGAAGGGAAGGCAAACCATAAATTCAACGATACGACGGTAAACGTACAGACAACAAAAAAACCCACGTCTCACTAAGAGATTCGCGGATTTGATATGTGCACTACCTGATATTGTCTCCTGGTGCGACGGCGAGACTCGAACACCATAGATAACAGTCGACAACGAATTAATAAAAGTACCCAAAAAGGTACCTAAACGCGCTAACTGCGCCCTCCAGCCAGCGCTCACATGGCGCTGCTTCCCTTCTACGCCTTCCCGGCCCACGCTCAATGCCTAGTTACTTCAAAGTTACAATATAAGACGACTTCTAACAAAACGCGCCCACCCACATGAAGCGCTTGGCCATTGAGAAACGCATCAGACTAGTCGCCCTCGGGGAGGAGCGCTTTCGTCGACGCTACCGGCGGAAAGGCAGAACGTATGCGCAAACGCGATACCTGCCAATCGTCGTGGATGATAAACGCAGACAGGAATTTCACGATATCGTGGTGCCAGAGTCGCTTTGCCTCGAGACCCACTTTGACACATGTGCTCAGCTTCTCCACACACTGCGGCAGGCCGTTGAGTACTCGAAGATCACAGTCCGACTGCGCTTGGAAGACTGCAAGCGCATTCGCCCCACGGCTCTTCTGCTTCTCCTTGCCGAGGTTCACAGAGCAAAGGTTCTTCGAGGTGGGAAAGCGCTGACCGGTACATATCCGAAAGACCCGACTCTCCTGAAACGGATGTGCGACATGGGTTTTTTCGAATTGCTGAGTATCAAGTCTCCCATCCAATCTGAGCGAACGTTCCCAATGGAATACATCAAGTTCCGATCGGGCACCAAGCTCGAGTCTGAGAGCACGATGCAGCTTCGGGAAAGCCTCTTAGGTAACAAAATTGCCATGAACATCATGGCACGTCGACAACTTCAACGTGGCGTTATAGAAGCCATGCTGAACGCCCTGCAGCATGCCTATCCAACCACGGCAAGGAAGCTAGGGGAAGCTCACAACCGCTGGTGGCTGTGCGGGCACTACCACCGCCCCAGCAAGAGATTGTCCATCATGTTCTGTGACCTCGGCGTTGGAATCCCCAAAACCTTACCCCGCCGCTATCCGCTTGAGATGATACGTGGGGCTCTCTCCCTCTTGCCCGGGGTACGCCCAGACGACGGGGCAATGATATATGCAGCAATGGCAATCGGACGCACAAGGACTCGCCAGGATCACCGCGGCAAAGGACTTAACGACCTACGGCAATTCATTGACCAAGCCGGCGCTGGGGAAATGCTTATCTACAGCAAACGGGGGCGCTACAGCTATACTAGTGGTGGTAACGAATCGCATGCAACTCATGACACCGCACTAGGCGGAACTTTGATCAGATGGACGGTTCCAATCGACCGGGTGACGAATTGGTCTGGGGATTCCGATGAAGGAAGCGAAATTGATCCGGATAGCAATTGACTTTTCGCCGGTTCCTGCGGGGCGTTATGTAACAGACGGCCCCTTCAGCGGCGAAAGGTTTAGGGACGATTTCCTCTGGCCTGCACTACAAGGTGGCGCGGAGGTGACTGTCGATTTAGACGGGGCAGAAGGCTACGGCTCTTCGTTCTTGGAGGAGGCGTTTGGAGGTCTCGTTCGACACCGACGAATCTCAGCTGGTCAATTACATAACCAGCTTACACTCAAATCTGACGAAGACGGTAGCCTGCCTATCGAGATTTGGGGCTACGTAGACGATGCCTCAAACGAACGCCTACACCGGTGATGCCAGAAAAGACCCTCCTCGAGGAATTTCTTATCGGCCTCCTCGGTGGCGCAGTCCCATCGTTGATTGTGTACATACTTACCGAGAGGCAGACCGCCCGTAGGTTGCGCAAGCAACAAACCTGTAGTGACATTGCATCTCTAATAGAAAAAGTCGAACTCACCGAGTTTGCTGCCAGCACATACTACCTTCAGCCGGGGGGGACCCCCCAGAGCCTTATGGAAGGTATGCACATCAATGGCCAAATTAGTTCGATCACGAAACACATTTCGGACCTACGCACCGCACACCCAGGCTCCTGCGAGTCCCTCCAACCATCAGCAATCGCATTCCGGAAAGCTCTCACGGATGGAGACTTCCAGTCTGCAGATCGAGCCGCTTACGAATCCGAAAACAGTCGATTTTCTCGGATGCGCCTCGCCTCCAACGACCTCAAATCTGCATTACGGCGGACTCGAGATACATTGAATTAGCCACACCGACGGCTGCCTATGGTGAGCTCCAAAGTGCAGTGGAAATCCAACTCCATCTGTGCCCACCTACGCACCTGGCGGAACGCGCGCCAAGACTTCGGATTCTTTGCCGAATCGGTGGCCAGGCCGGCGCCGGGAAGAGGCAACTGCTGTTGCACCATAGCCAGCGCCTCGTTGTACCGAAAATAGCAATAGGACCGCGATATCAGGAGATGCTGCGCCACCTCTCGCATCCTGTTGTCGAACCGCCGCAGCAGATGGAGATAAGCGCCAGCCCGTGACTCGTACGGTTCATGTTCGGGCGGCTCTTCGCGAACCTCCTCCGCGGCGATAAGGTGCTGCAGCGGGTCGCAGAAATCGCTGGCGGCCAACTTGCGCATCGCCGGTTGATCGTCAACGGCAATGTCTTCTCCATCAATCTGCTGATCTAGCTTGACGGCTTTCCGTACAGTTTTTTCAGAGAAATCGACTAGATCGCTGTAGAGAAACGCGACGACGCGATCCTGAAAAAATGGGTCGTCGAAATCGATCGACATGCCGAGCTTCTCTGCCACCTCAAAGGCTTTGATCCACGCCAAATTCTCAATGTCCTCTGGGGCATGCTCGTTGCTTGTCTTCCAAGCGATTGCCTTGAATCTGCTTCGCTTTGCCTTAACGAATCGCTGGAATGCCTCAAAGTCCTCCCCCGCCACCGCTGTCTCCCTTACACCTGGGCAGTCGGCAGCCTAAATCCATGGGGCACAGACGCGCAATAATCTCTGGGTAAACCATGTTTTCAGACCGCAGCAGAACGAAACCGCTGTCGCGATCCTGAGCAATCTCGGTGCGCTTGGACCGGGCCGCCTGGGCTCCCTGAATCGCTGCAGCGATATCAGGTTTTCTAAGGTTCTGGGCAAAGGAAAACCACCCGTAGGTGGTCGTCGACGAACCTCCTCGCCCCTCACTGGTGCTGCGGTCCTAGCGCAATTGCTACTGACAGGTGGCGAACTACATCTAGCCTGAGAGCCCAGGATTCGCTGCCGCCCACATAGCGCGAGAGCACAATAGGGGCGTCCCCACCTGTTCGCGCCATACCGTCAGCACTGATTTGCAAATCCCACACTGGCTCCCAATAAGGTACGTCAAACTTGTCGTAGCGACTGCGTTCGAAAACAAGCACTCCCACCGCTGCGGTATCTTGGTTTGACCAGTCCAGCCGAACACGACCCAGCCCGAATGGGGTGAAAATGTCAGCAAGTATCCGGTCTACAGGTTCTTTAAGGACGATCTCCACACCCAGATCAGCGCGATACTTATATTCGCTCAGCGCCTCAATAAGGCTTTGCAAGTGCCAAATCGCCCGGGCTGTAATGGTTTTAACTATGTCTGTTTCATTGAACGCTCGCACGAGTTCGTCCGAAAAACGTCTGCCTAGCATGGCCCCTCCAATTTGGTTGCTATAAGAACCATAAGCTAACACTAAGAAACGAAAAAGCACTACTTGCCATTTCGGCCCACTGCGACCTTGCGGCGCCTCGCCGCGACAAAACCTCCCCATTTTGAGGATCCAGGTCAGTTTTGCACCGCTCGCGTGTTCACGCCTTCGCGACGCGCGGACTATCATGGGCCGGCACCATGACTACGGTTTCGCGAAAAGGACTTCTGCTCATTTTTGAGCGAAAGCTAAGGCGAGTGGCCCTCTCAGATAGCAAAGCAGAAATTCCTGCTTCGACCATCAGCGGATGTTGAGAACCACCGCGGGCGAGACGCCGCACGCCAGCTCGCGCCATCGGTGGCCTCCTGGTGCTGGGGAGGGTGATGTCGCAGGTAATAGGCCGTCGCTGCCCGGTTTTAACCTGGGGGTCGAAGGGGCTCTGAAGGGGCTTCGGGGCCTGCAAAGTGGGGAGGTGTGGCATGTCTGCTTTCGATGCAGATGCCGATGTTGGGCAGAGACCCAACCGAGGTGGCCACGGCCCATCGGAATAGCCGATCAGGACGGTCGGCTTGACTTGCTGCAGCAGACGCGGACCAAGGCGGAGATGAAGGCGCGCTCGTGACCACTTCAACCGACCTTTTGAGGCCAAAAATGGATCCCCAAAAATGGGGGATCGGCGAAGGCTCGATCAGAAAGTTTTCGGAAAGCGGCCATCACGCTCTTGTAATCGGCCTCCCTGCAGATCAGGAATGGCACATCGGAGCCGATAGCAGCAAATTCGTTTCGCAACGACTTGAGATACAAGACCGACGGTGCCTCCCCGCTCCACGATCCCATCTGATCCAACTCATTGCACAGTTGCTGCGCAAATTTCTCAGGCGTCACTGTTTTTCGCGTCGTCATGTCATATCCCACGTACATGGTCTCAGGGCGATCGTACCAGCAGAGAACTGCTGCATGTCCTTGAGCATAGCCACGGCCTGGCGCGGCAGGCTCACGATATGGTCATGGCCGGTTTTCATGCGTCGACGCCCGTCTTCCTCCAGTCCGGAGATATGCCATTCGGCCCGATCCAGGTCTATCTCGTCCCAGCGGGCGCTGGCGATCACGCCGGGCCGCAAGGCGGTCCAGGCAGCCAGCAGCAAGGCCGAGCGCACCACGAAGCCCTCATACGCGTAGATGGCCCGCATCAGGGGACCGATGCCCTGCTCTCGGGTCACGGCCGGCACGTGGCCACCCCGGCGAGAGGGCAGCACGCCACGCAGGCGCAGCACCTGGTCATCTTCCCGGATGCCCTCCAGGATGCAGTAGTCGACCACCCCATTCAGGTACTGCACGGCTTTCCTGCCCAAGCTGGGCGCACCCGCGGCGATCTCCCGGAGCACTTCGGTAACGTCCTTGCTGCGCAGCGTGCGCATGTCCTGGCCGCCAATCTTGGGCTGCAGGTACTGGCGGATGACGTATTGGGCCTTGCGGTAGCTCTCGGTCGCCCAGCCCGGCCGACGCGACTCCAGCCAGGCCTCGGACAGGACAGTAAAGGAATACCGGCGGGCTTCCTCGGCGGCGGCCTTGGCGGCCTGTTCGGCCTCGGTCAGGCTGGCGGCCCGCGCTCGAGCCTGGGCCCGCACACCAACGATAGGCGCGTCCGTACGCGCTGCCAGGTGAACCTCGGCCGCCTTGGCATGGGCCTGGGCTACCGAGAGATCTGGGTAGGTGCCAATGATGACCTTGCTGCGCTTGCCGTCGGGCGTCCGGTATCGAACCAGCCACTGCTTGCCGCCGCCGGGCAGCACCAGCAGGAACAGCCCATTGCCGCTGGCCAGCGTGTACGGATCGGCCTTGGGCCGGGCCTTTTCTACGGCCACGGCGGCCAGTTGTTTGGCAAGTCTGGGCATCGCTGGCAGGTTGGTACTTTTGGGGTCTTCAAATGAGCCCGATTTGGGTACTCAGCAGAAAAGTACCAAAAAAGTACCCAAAAGTCATAGATTCAACCAGACGATGGTAGACGCATAGACAACAAAAAACCCGCGCATCTATAGGAGAATCGCGGGTTTCGTAGACTGCTGTGTACTACCTGATATTTATTCTTGGTGCCGACGGCGAGACTCGAACTCGCACAGCTTTCGCCACTACCCCCTCAAGATAGCGTGTCTACCAATTCCACCACGTCGGCTGGGTGCATCAGGCGCTTGCCGCGCCTGCCTGCCAGGCTGCCCGGTACTCAAGGCCACCCAACAAAGTCCGACATTCTATCACGATTGCCCAGCCCAGCCACCCTGTGGCTGTCTCGTATCCGGCGCCCGGGCCCTTACACTACACGGTCTGTCACTTTTTTCAGACACCCCCCCATGACCGTTTTACGTTTCCAGGCTGTGCTGTTCGATTGTGATGGCGTGCTGGTTGATTCCGAACCCATTACGGCGCGCGTGCTGGCCGCCATGCTGGGCGAGCTGGGCTGGCCGATCACGCAAGACGATGCACTGCGCATTTTCGTCGGCAAGACCGTGAAGGACGAGGCACCCCTGATCCAGGCGCGCACCGGCTTTGCCCTGACTGCCGAATGGCAGGCGGAATTTCGCGCCCGGCGCAACCAGGCCCTGGAACAGGACCTGCAGGCCATTGCCGGTGCGCCACAGGCGGTACAGGCGCTGCATGGCCTGCTGGGCGGACGCATTGCGGTGGCTTCGGGCGCCGACCTGGCCAAGATAGAACTGCAGCTGCGCAAGGTGGGCGTGTATGACTACTTTGCAGGGCGCTTCTTCAGCGGCCAGGCCCTGCCCCGCAACAAGCCCGCGCCCGACGTCTACCTGGCGGCGGCCGACGCCCTGGGCGTGGCGCCGGAACGCTGTGCGGTGGTGGAAGACACGGTCACCGGGGCGGCCGCCGGCGTAGCCGCGGGCGCGACGGTGTTCGGCTACAGTCTCGGCGGACCGGGCCACGACAGCACCCGCGCCTTGCTGCAGGCTGGCGTGGCCCAGGTGTTCCACGACATGCGCGCGCTGCCCGCGCTGCTGGCGCAGGCAGCATGAAAAAACCCGCAGGGTCGGCAAGCCCTGCGGGTTTCAGGTAAGGCGGAGGACGCGCGGCTATTTATTGGGCCGGCTTGGGCGCTTCCGGTTGAGCCGGCTCGGCCGGCTTTTCGGCGGGCTGTTCCGCCGGTTTGTCGGCGGGCGGCTGCGCGGCCGGGGCAGACGGCACGTCGGCAGGCTTGGATTCTTCGGGCTGCGGCTGGGCGGCTGGCGCAGGAACTTGCGGCACCGAGGCGTCGGGCTGGGCCGGCGCGCTTTGCGGTACGGACGAGCCGCCGCCGTTGGCGGCGCCCGGCACCTGCGGCACGGAACGGTCGGCCGGGAAGTTCTGCATGACGCCCGAGTCGACCGGGGCGCTGGACGACGAACCCTTGTGGCTGACGTAGGCCAGGCCCAGGGTACTGGCGAAGAACACCACGGCTGCCCACTTGGTGGTGCGCGACAGGAAGTTGGCCGCCCCGGTGGCGCCGAACAGGCTGCCGGCGGAACCGCTGCCGAAAGCCGAGCCCATGTCGGCGCCCTTGCCCTGCTGCAGCAGGACCAGGACGATGATCGCCAGGGCGGACAGCACCTGGACGACCAGCAAAAGGGTAAGGGTCATAGACATTGAAGACTCCGGAAACTTAGGCTGCGGCGATGCGCAAGAATTCTTCGGCCACCAGCGATGCGCCGCCCACCAGGGCGCCGTCGATGTCGGGCATGGCAAACAAGGTGGCCGCATTGGCGGCCTTGACGCTGCCGCCGTACAGCACGCGCACCTGGCCGGCGCCCAGGCCGCGCAGGGCGACGCGGATGGCGCCGTGGACTTCCTGGGCCTGTTCGGGCGTGGCCGTGCGGCCGGTGCCGATGGCCCACACGGGTTCGTAGGCCAGCACCATGCGCGCCAGCGCGTCGGCGCCCAGGGCCAGGATAGGCTCGAGCTGGCGTTCGATGACGCCCAGGGTGTTGCCGCCCTCGCGTTCGGCCAGGGATTCGCCCACGCACACTACCGGCGTCAGGCCGGCGTCGAGCGCGGCGCGGGCCTTGTCGGCCACGGCCTGGTCGGTTTCACCGTGCAGGCTGCGGCGCTCGGAGTGGCCAGCCAGGGCCCAGCGGCAGCCGAATTCGTTCAGCATGGCGCCCGAGACTTCGCCGGTATAGGCGCCTTTGGCGTGCGCGCTGATGTCTTGCGCGCCCCAGGACACGGTGCTGCCGTTCAGGGTCGACGCGGCCTGGGCCAAGTACGGAAACGGCACGCAGACGCCGATTTCGCAGTGCGAGGCCGGGTCGGCCGCGCGCAGCGCGTCGAGCAGCGCGGCGTTCTCGGCCAGGCTGCCGTGCATCTTCCAGTTGCCCAGCACAAGGCGGGCGCGGTTTTCAACAGAGGTCATGGCGCAACACGGTAGGGTCGGCCCGGACAAAATCCGGGTCAAACCCAAGATTGTATCCTGTTTACCAGGAAATACGCTGCCCCGCCGACCCCACTGTTACACCGTCAGGATGATCTTGCCGATGTTCTCGCCGGCTTCCATCATGGCGTGGGCCGTGGCCGCCTGCTCCAGGGGGAAGGTGGCGTGCACGATGGGCTTGATGGCGCCCCGTTCCAGCAAGGGCCACACGCGCTGGCGCAGGGCCTGTGCGATGGCGCCCTTGAAAGCCACCGGGCGTGGACGCAGGGTGGAGCCGGTCAGGGTCAGGCGGCGGCGCAGGATCTGGTTGCAGTCCACCTCGGCGCGGGCGCCGCCCAGCAGGGCAATGACGACAATGCGGCCGTCGTCGGCCAGGCATTTCATGTTGCGGTTGATGTATTCGCCCGCCACCATGTCCAGGATGACATTGACGCCGGCGCCGCCGGTGGCGTCGCGCACTTCCTGCACGAAATCCTGAGTCTTGTAGTTGATGCCACGGGCGGCGCCCAGCGCCTCGACCGCGCGGGCGCGCTCGTCGCTGCCCACGGTGGCGTAAACGGTGTTGCCCAGGGCGCGGGCCAGTTGGATGGCCGTGGTGCCGATGCCGCTGGCGCCGCCGTGCACCAGCAGGGTTTCGCCTTCTTGCAGGGCGCCGCGGTCGAACACATTGCTCCACACCGTGAAATAGGTTTCGGGCAGGCCGGCGGCTTCGATCTCGGACAGGCCCTTGGGAATGGGCAGGCACTGCGCGGCAGGGGCGACGCAGTATTCGGCGTAGCCGCCGCCCGCCACCAGGGCACACACCTTGTCGCCGACCGCGAACCCGCCAGCCGCGGCGTCGCCGCCGACGATCTCGCCGGCCACTTCCAGGCCCGGCAGGTCAGAGGCGCCCGGAGGCGGCGCATAGTTGCCCTTGCGCTGGAAGACGTCGGGGCGGTTGATGCCTGCGGCTGCAACCTTGATAAGCACTTCGCCCGCGCCCGGCTCGGGCATGGGCCGATCGGCCGGCACCAGGACTTCGGGGCCGCCGGGTTGGGTTATCTCTACAGCTCGCATATCACGCCTCCTGGATCAAATGGATTATTATTGCGCCCTTTACGGAATATCCAAACCGGCCGCACGGCGTCACCGTCCACGGCCCGGACTTTCCGGTCGCGGTACCATACCGTCGACACAAGACGGAAGCGTGGCCGAGTGGTTGAAGGCACCGGTCTTGAAAACCGGCAAGGGTTTGCGCCCTTCGTGGGTTCGAATCCCACCGCTTCCGCCAGCCATCTCCGCACCCATGGCGAAATTGGTAGACGCAAGAGACTTAAAATCTCTCGCCGCAAGGCGTCCCGGTTCGATTCCGGGTGGGTGCACCATCTCCTGCCGCCGCCGTGCGGTAACATGGCTGGCGTCTGAAGCCATTTTCCGCGCATGGACGCCTATCTCGACGAAATCGGCCAGTTCATCCAGGCCAACCATAACTGGGCCGGCCCGATCACCTTTCTGCTGACGCTCGGCGAATCGCTGATCGTGCTGGGCCTGTTCATTCCCGCCACGGCGCTGATGCTGCTGACTGGCGGGCTGATCGGCGCGGGCACGCTGTCGCCCTGGACGGTGCTGGCATGGGGCCTGGCCGGCGCCGTGGTGGGCGACGCGCTGTCGTACTGGGTGGGCCGCTGGCTGGGCCCCGGCCTGCTGCGGCGCTGGCCCTTCAATACCCAGCGCAGCGCCGTGGCGCGCGCCCGGCTATTCTTCTACCGCTACGGCTTTGCGTCGGTGCTGATCGGCCGCTTTCTGGGGCCCGTGCGCTCCACGATCCCGGCCGTGGCGGGCATCATGGGCATGAGCCAGGCGCGCTTCCAGTTGGCCAATGTGCTGTCGGCGCTGGTCTGGCTGCCGCTGATGCTGGCGCCCGGCTTCATCACGGCCCGCGGGGTGGGCGCGCTGCAGGGCAGCCAGCCCATCGGCCTGATCATCGGCACGGCGGTCTCGGTGCTGCTCGGCGGCGGGCTGCTGGTGGCATTCATGCGCAAGCGCCGCCCGGAAGGCGCGCAGCGCCACCGTTAGCCGCCGCTGCGCGGCAAAGACCTGCGCATGGTTTACCGCGTTCTCGCCGATCTGATCCTGCTGGCCCATGCCGCCTTCATATTGTTCACCGTGCTGGGCGGTTTGCTGGTGCTCTGGAAGCGCCGGCTGCTGCCGTGGCACCTGGCCGCCCTGGCATGGGGCGCCACAGTGGTGGGCATGGGCTGGGTCTGCCCGCTGACCCCGCTGGAAAACCAGTTGCGGGAACTGGCCGGGCAGGATGGCTACCCCGGTGGTTTCATCGAGCACTATGTGTTCGGCCTGGTCTACCCCGACGGCCTGACCCGGCCCGTGCAGATAGCCCTGGCCGGCGCCCTGGTGGCCTTCAACGCGGCCGTCTACGCCGTTGTGTATTGCCGCCGGCGCAAATAGCGGCGCCCTGCCCCCGCGGCCACAGGCAGCATCACCAATACCGCAATGGCCAGCCGGCAAGCCATGAATAGCTAAACGGGCGCCTTCTCGACCTTGTGCAGCCACGGAAAGAAAGAGCCAGTGCTCAGGCGGACATAAGACCCTTTGAGCGCGACCATGGCCAGCCCCATATCGCGATAGAACTTGATGGGCACGTCGGCGCCTTCGATCAATTGTTCGGCGGCATCTTTGTCGAACAATTGGTCGATACAGGCGATAAGATTTTGCCCCGAACCGTCGTCCAGCGGGATCTCCACTTCCAGCTCGCACCAGGTCGCGCGCTCACCCCCCCCTACTGCCGCAAAGCCGCCGTATTTCGACGAACGAATCCTGGCCGTGACATCTTCGCCTTTTTCATAGATTTGCTTGGACAAGCGATCCATGAGGAAGCGGCGCGCTCCAAAACAAATGTAGCCGGCAATGAACAGGCCGACAATGGTGTAGAACATTGCCGTGTCGCCAAAGAAAGCCGTGCCGATGACAAGAAATACGACATAAACCACGGCAACAATGGCCGCGGCAGCCATAAGCAAGACACCGAACAGCGTCACCAGCACATACGAGGTCATTGCATCACCCGATACAGGCGCGCCTGGCGGCCGGCCTTGGTCTCGCGCGCAATCACGCCGCCAGGACCAGCACTTTTTTCTGGTCCATTTTCAGATACAGCCCGAGCGTGTTCCATAAATTTTGCAGCGCCAGGCAAAGCCAGCGAATCACGGGTGCGCCGCAGGCGATGATGGTGACGGAAAACAGCGCAATCGTCGCACCGAGCATGAAGAGCGTGCCAGTGGTGGCGCCCAGAATGCCGGACGGCAAGTCTATGGTCAGCGGCGCCACCGAGAACAAATTATGCGCCGGCTTGTTCTGTATGAAGATATTCGTAGTCGGCAGCTTCATGCAGCTAAGCATGTCATTCTTGGACACACCCGTCACATAAGGCCCCAGGCCGATGCTGCGGCCAGTACCCATACATCCCCAAAATGGCATGATCACTCTCCCTGGTCAAGAAGCACTCCACAATTCCGCCTCGAACAACTCGTCATCTTTTTCGATGGCGCCGGCGCGGGTCTTGATGGACGGGGTATCGGTCACAGCCCGATGGAACCGCGTGTCTTTCAAGGCTACGTCGCCCAGGTTGCATTTCTCGAGGACGGAATAGGAAAAATCGGCGTATTCGAGGCTTGCTCCCACGAAGCTGCAATTCTCGAAATACGCCTTGTTGAATACGCCCATGTCCATACGGGCGCCGCTGAAATCAGTGCGGTATACCTTGGCGGAATTCCACAGAGCCTGCGTGAGCGTCGCGCCCAGGAATTCGCAATCTTCCACGGCCGCCGACACGAACAGGCAATTGGCGGCCTCGGCGCCGAGGAACTTTGTCTTGCTTATCTCGCTGTCGCTGAAGTTGCACATCGGCAATTTGCAGCGTGAGAAATCAACACCTGCAAGCACTGCTTCGTTGAATTGCGCGCCGGACATATCCTGGCCTGAAAAATCCTGGCCCGACAGATCGCAGTCGGAAAAAGCGGCATCCTTGAAAATTGCACCGTGAAACTGGGCTTCCCGCAGGTCGAGCTCGTAGAACATTGCTTTCGACAAATCCGCGTGCGAGAAATCCGCGCCCGCCAGATCGGTATCGAGGAAATTGGCCCCCGGCAATTTGTGGCCTTGTAAGCTGACCCGCGGCGCCTGGCACTCCACGACTTGCAGGTCTTCGACCTGGCAATTGCTGAACACCGTGTCCCGCAGCGACGAGTTGGAAAACGTCACCGCCTGCATGCAGCAATCGGCGAATATGGCGCTGCTCAAGTCACAAGACCGGAAGGTGCTGTGAGAAAAATCCGTTCCACGCGCATTCACTTGCGCAAACGAGCATTCCACGAAAACGCATTCGATCAATTTGCAATCGACAAATCGCACCGATGAAAAATCGACTTTGTTGAAGACCAGCCCGCTCAACACGTTCTCGTGGAAGCTTTCTCCGCGCAGGCTGATTTCCTGGATGGGCTCCAGGGAATCAGCCTTGCTCAGGACCAGCGCTTTGCTCATGGCCGGCCTCCCAGGGACGGCACGTTGTCACGGAACGGCGCCAGGCGGGTACGGCGCACATACGCCCCGCTGGTTTGAGTGGAGGCGTCCAGGGTGGTCTCGGACATATCGGCGCGGAAAAAATTGCAGCCACGCAGATCGGCTCCGACGAAGCTCGCTTTCTGGAAATTTCCCTGCATCAGGTCACTGCCCGCCAGCGTGGCAAAATCGAAATTGACACGCACGAACATGGACTGGGGAGCCTTGATTCCCTGCAGATTGCATTTCTGCATATTGGCAAGCGAAAAATCACATTGTTCGAAAACGGAGTTCACGAAACTCGTACCTGAAAAATCGATTTCGCGGAACATGGACTGGCTGATCCGGGTTGCCTCGAAGGCACTTTCCTGGACAGCAACCTCTTCCGTGAACACGGTCCTGGCAATTGTCGAATTGACGATGCGCACCGACTTAAGCACGCTCTCCATGAATACCGAATTGCCGATTGCCGTCCCGGTGATATCCAGGTTTTCAAGCAGGGTTTCGTGAAAGTTCAGTTTGTCCAGGTCCGAATCTTCGATGGAGCAATCGCGCAGCACTGCCGACCCGAAACTGATTCCATGCAACTGCATGCGCTGCAGACTGCATTCCTGGAACTCGGCCTCGTCGGCGGTGAAGTTCTCCAGCGAGCCGTCCGCGAAATGGCAGGCGTGAAATACTGTCCTGGTTTTCAGAAGAACAGCCTCTAACTGCGCGCCTTTCAGGGAAGTACGTTCGAACTCGGCCTCGCTGATGTTGGCCCTGTACAGCCTCGCGCCGTCGAGATTCGCACCGGCGAACGACGCGCGCGCCAATACGGTTTCGTTGAAAATGGCGCCCGCCAGATTGGTGTTTGAAAAATCCGCTTTCTCGAGCCAGGACTCAGAAAAATCGGCGCCGGCCAAGTCCATCCCCGACAGATCCGCACCAGTCAGATCCATTTCCTTCAGGTTTTTGTTGAGCCGATGCTTCTTCTGCACCCGCTCGCGCAGCTCGATGGCACGATGCGGCCCGACGCGAGCGACGCCATCCTGGTAATGCACAGAATACAGATACATCTTACGCAATGCGCGCTTGTTGAACTCGTATACCTCACGCATATCATGCGGGCCCGATTCAGCCTGGGCCAGCGCCCTGCGGGTGGCGCGCCGCCCTTCCAGCGTGGTGACGGATTTCAGCATGGGCCCGGTGTCGGGAGGCCCGCGGTGCGGCAGCTTCGGTTTGCGATTTCCACCTACAAAATCGATGCTTTCCGCAACGGCGCTCATTAATTGGCGCTCTTCGCTGCTCTTGGCGCTCTTGGCGCCATCGCGCAATTCGTCCAGCATTTTCTGGTGGTCGCGCGCCTGCTCTTCGAGTGCCTCATCGCGCATGCGATCGCCCTGCTCGATCAGCGCCGGCAAGTCAGCCAGGTTCAGGGGCTTGACTGGCCCGACGAACTCGCCATGCGGATAGGCGGCGCTTTCACGCGCCAGGCGATTGGCCAGCTTGCCCAGCATGGCATTCTTGCTGAGATCAATCTCTTCTATCCACGGCGCCAGGATATCCGCGGGCATGAGTTCGTGGTCGCGCAATGCGTGCAGTGCCGCGCTGTCCGGATCCGAGCGGGTCCCGAATATCTCATCGTAATGTCCGATGGCCCGGGGCGCGTGCTTGTACTCGATACCCGCCATGATGGCGGCTACATCGAAAGCATCATCTTCGTGAATGGGAATCCGCCCGTGAAAAATCAGCACGTAGCTTTGCCGATGCGGAACGAACCAGACCGTGGTGGGCCGCATCGGCACTTCATCCAGCGATTTTCCGTTGCCTCGCCGGTTGATGAAGCACCGGGCCTGCAATGGCGGCAGCGTTCCCGACCAGCTGTGCTTCTCGGGATGCATGTTCCAGATTTCGAACGGCTCGTCCATGGCCAGTGCCTGGCGATCTTTCCATATCTGGTCGTCCGCCGCCGCATTGAAGGCCTCGGCCTGCATGTCGTCGAAGAATCCGGTGCCGACATTCTTCAGCCACTCTTCGGTATAAGTACCCATCTTGTCCAGGCGATGCGGCCAGTCGATCCTGATCTGCCCGAAATTCCACGGCCTGACCTGCTGCCCCTTCGAATGGATGCGTTCGACCGGATTTTCCAGATTCGGCAACCGGACCGTCTTGACACCATTCACCACCACCTCGTCGCAGCCGGTGCCAAGCGGATTGCCCGGGTGGCCAGTGCCGCCGAACGAATTGCCCCATGTCAGCGGCATGGCCTCGAATGGCGCGGGTCCCGACATCTGGCCATCCAGCCAGAAGCGGTCGCCGAACACCAGTCCGTCCTTCCTTTTGTCGCCGACCTGGACGGTGACCATGCAATGCGTCTTGTCGTCCTGATGGGCCGTATAGGCATTGCCGCTGACGAGGAATTCAGGGTTCGGTTTGGGCATGACAAAATCCAGCACCTCATCCGAATCCAGTTCGGGAAAGATGTCATGCACCAGCGTGTGCTCGGGCTGTATGGAAACCTTGCCCGCGTCATCCTTTATCAAGGCAGCAACCGCAACGGCCAGGTATTTTCCATTGCGCCAGCGATACGGCCGGGGCATAACCATCAGGCGCAAGGGCTTTATTATTTTCATGGCGCAGTCCCGCCGGCGCCGCCTCCACCGCCGCCGCCTCCACCACTGCCACCGCCGCCCTTTTTCCCCTTGCCGCTCTTCGAGCCCCAGGTGAAGATGCGGCGGCCGGACCGGATGCTTGCCAGGCCTTTATGGATGTGGGTTTTGGTGAATTTCCTGAATTTCTCGGTTTCACCGGTAGTAATCACCGAGCCGTAGACGTCCTCGGCTGCCAGGGTGACTTTCTCGACCCCCAGGGACACGATTTTCTTGCTGTATGCACTTGCGGTACCCCATGCTCCGCCAATGCTCAGGCCGCTGATGGCGAGCGGTGTGGGCGAAGTCATTTTGTAGCCGGACAGATATTCGTTCTCGGCCGTCGTGCGCTTGCTGACGTCGTGGTCCGCGATGGCATGATAATTGGCGCAATTGATGGTCAGGGTCTTGGCTACTGTTTGCACAAAGCTGTTCGTCACATCCCAGGTCGTGGGGCCGGTGACGAATTTCTTTTCCGTTTTCAGGTAAGTTTCCACCACCATGCCCTGGACCACAGCCTTGAGATAGCCGAACACTTCGAATGTGGACGGATTCTTCCCATTGGCCGCTGCCGTGGAAGCAGCCGCCGTCGCTCCGGCTTGGGATGCCATCGCCGGCGATGCGCCCTGCTTCAAGGCAGCCTGCGTCCGTTCCTTGGCCAACTCCGGGTCGGCGCCGGCGTTTTTCGCCTGATCGCCCGCCGCTTCGACCGCGAATTTGGCCAAGTCTTCGCCACCGACCCCTTTCTTGGCCTGCGCCTGCACCAGGGCGCCGGCCTTATTGCCGGCGACCCTCGGGTCGGCCACCGCGGTTCCCACCAACCCCTGCGTAACCTCGGACAGGTTGGCATGCGGGTTGTCGGCCGATATCTGGGTGGCGGTTTCTTCGATAGCGGCCGCCGTAACCGGATCCACGCCATATTTCTTGAGTATGGGCCGAATGGAATCGGCCACATTGCTGTTGTTGAGCGTCAAGCGCTCTACCTCGGCGGCGGCCCTGGCCGCGTCCGAATTCGGCAGAATATTGAACGGAAGCGTCATGGCTACATCTTGTGCAATTTCGACTGGATGACAGCGGATTTGGACCGGATGATATCGACGATGGTCCATCGATGATCGGATCCGCCGAGATCGTCAATGCCGAAATTGTGCTTCACGATATCGGAATCGGTTATTGCGGTGTATACGCGCACGGCCGTGCCGGTCATCACGAGGCCGGCCCCGCTATACCAGGCCTTGCCGTGCTTGTAGGTGCCGTTGTATTTGCTGAATGAAGACAGCATCACGGACTTGTATTCGTCTTCATATTCCCCGATTGCCCGCCCGCGATGGGCCCGCACGCTTTCTTCTGTCGAAGACGTGACGACAGTGGTGCAATCGATGAGAAATGTTTTCCCCGGCATTTCAAACGTCACGTTACCGAAATGAGTATGAATGGCGCTGTCCCCGACCGTCATGTTTTCTTCGCCCTTGAAGTGGTATTCCACTTCCTTATGAACCAGCAGTGTCAGGTACCCGAAAATTGAAAAAGACTCCGCCTTCGGCATTCCCTTGGCAGCTTGCGGCGCAACCGCCGCGGCGGCGGCCACGTCGGGGCTGGCCCCCTGATCGATGTACTCGGAAATGCGCGCTTTCATTTCTTCCGACGATTCGGTGTCCATGACACCCGCTTCGCGCAATGCCCGGTTCGCCTCATCGAAAGCCAGCGACTTCTGCTCGGCCTTGGACAGGCTGTCTACGCCACCGGCATGCCGCACTTGCGCAAGCACGCTGGTGCGAACCTTGTTGCTGGTGAACGCAGGGTCCGCAACGGTAGCCGCCACGACATTCTCGGCAACGGACTGTGCGTTGCCCGGGGTCTGTTCAGCCAGCACCGCCACCGTACGGCTGGATGCGGCAGCCGTGACGCGGTCGCCGCCGTAGTCGATAAGCTTTTGCTTGACGAATTTCTCCAGATCGGGAATATCCAGGCCATTCCGGCCCGCAAAATATTCGCCGACTTCTTGGACCGCCTGTTCGGCGGCCGATCCGGGAAGCACCGGGGGGGTATAGGGCGAGGTCATGTCGGTTGCTGGGGCGCGGGAAAGCGCGGGATTCAGAGGAAGATCATGATCAGCGCAAATACGGTGGCGGCCATGTTGAACCCATGCTCTTCCAGCGAGGAATTCTTGGTCATGCCGAACACCTTGACCCCGTGGCGCCAGGCGCCGAAATGGAACATGTGCCAAGCCATGCCGACCCTGAAGGTTCCGTAGCTGAAATTGCCGGCGCTGAAGTCGAAAGAGGCGCCTGTCACCGTGGTGTTGGTTTCGGGCGTGGACAACTCGCTGGTGGTGCCATGGCCGTAGTTGTATAAGTACCGATACGATTCTTTGCGCCGCGTTACTGTGTTCTTTTCTTCCACAGAAGCATCGATCGCAATCGATGCCGCAGTCAACCGGACATCCTTCGCCAGGATGGTGACATTGTTGTAGTGCCGGTACGTCGTATCCAGGACCGTATTCTTTATCTGCGAACTCTTGAAATCGAGCGTGACATTGCTGTGCACGGTCGCGGTCAGCGTGCCGTCGATATCGATGCCTGCCGCCATGAGTTTCCCATCCCCTGCGGCGTTGATTGCCGCAACCTGCGCCTTCGCGGCCAGGCCGGGCGTCAGGATGGGAGCGGTGGGATCGATCAGGTGGTAGCCGAGGATATTCAGGCCGTCGTCGCCTTCCGTGGCCTTGTTGATGTAATCGACTGCCTTTTCCTGAGAAGCGTCCAAGTCGACTCTATGGTCGTCGGCAAAATCGCGGACGTGCGAAGGATCGGGAAACTTCGGCTGAAAAGCCGGATCATTGATGTCGCCCTGATGCCCCAGCAGTTCGTCGCTCAGTTCATCCAGATTCGGCTTCGACATTCACGCACCCCAAAGAAATCAAATACTGGCCGGAATGGCCTAACCGACATTCCCGATAATTACTTTCTTGAAATTTCCCACGTGCGTAGAGCCATAATCTCCGGTCAGAGAATGGGTGACGTTGCCCTTCTCGGTAATGGATTGTTCGCCTTCCTGGGACGCGGTCAGCACCCCCTTGGTCGTGGCCGAAACGTCACCTGTTGTATTCGTGATCACCGGACCCTCGATCGTCCGGGAATACGCTCCCATGTTGACCGTAGTCTGCCCGTGGTGCGTCAGGTCAGTGGTACGGCAGATTTCCACCCCCAGCGACCCAGCCTTGATGCTGTAGTGCCCGCAGACATCCACGCTGTAGTTGGAACCCACCGTGTGGTTGTGGTCGTTCACCACTTCATCGCACATATCTTTCTGCGCCCGCTGGTGCACCAGTTCGCACCCCAGCGTGTCGTCGAAGATCATTTTGTTGCACATGGTCGGGTCGCCGTATACCGACTGGCTGCGGAAACCGCTCTGGTTCGCATTGCCCGGCAGCTCTACCGGCGGCATGTTGTTGGCGTTGTACACGCGGCCCAGCACCAGCGGACGGTCGGGGCAGCCGCCGATGAAATCGACCACCACTTCGTCATTGATGCGTGGCAATTGCAGCCCGCCGAATCCGCCGCCCGCCCAGGGGCTGGACACGCGCACCCAGCACGAACTGCTTTCGTTCTTCTGGCCGTAGCGGTCCCAGTGGAACTGGATCTTGATGCGGCCGTATTTGTCGGTCCAGATTTCCTTGCCGGCGGGGCCCACCACCCGGGCCGTCTGCGGGCCGTGGGTGCGCGGAATGGGCGTGACGCGCGGCGCGCGGTACTGCACGCTGGACGGCAGCGCCGAGAAAGATTCTTCGTAGAACTCTTCCGAGCCGCTGTTGGTGGAATAGCCGCCCACGCTCATGCGGTAATTCACCGACACCACCAGGTATTCGCGGTTCTCGGCCTTGCGGGGGTGGTTTTTCAGCGTGAACAGGTGGCCAGGCGCCAGGCCGCGGGCATTGCTCATGCCCAGATCCTGCTCCTGGATGCTTTGCAGTTCTTCCAGGCGCACGCGCGCATATTGCTCGCCATGCTGCGCTTCCTGAAAGCCGCCCTGCCACTCGAACATTTCCAGGTTGCCGGGCTCGGACCCGCCGGCCCGCTTGGACACGGCGTCCAGGCTGGCGCCGGGCTTGGTGAAATCGTAGTCCACCGTGGCATAGCCGTCGGGCGTGACCTGGGCCGAGATTTCCCACATCGAAACGTATTCTTCCTGCGGCGTGGACACGCGGTCGGGGCCGTAGTAGGGAATCGACTCGTAGCCCGGCACGGGTTCGTGCGAACCAATGTCGTCGGTCATGACCAACGTGTGCTGGTCTTTGTCGTGCTTGAAGTAATAGTAGATGCCCTCGTGCTCCATCAGGCGGCTGATGAAGGCGAAATCGGTTTCCTGATACTGCACGCAGTATTCCCACGAACGGTAGCTGCCCGTGAGCTTCATTTCGAACGGGTAGCCGTATTCGCCCAGGACTTCCTTGATGATGTCGGGAACGGTCTTCTGCTGGAAGATCTTGTTGTCCGAGGTCTGCGTCAGGTACCACAGCCAGGGCCGCACCGTGGCCTTATATATATAGTTGCGCGACGTGCTGCTTTCGCGGCCCACCATTACGCAGCGCACAATCTGGCCGCTCAGGTAGCGGGTTTTCGACGTGGTGGCCAGTTCCAGCGTCAGGGGCTTGCCCAACAGCTGTTTCAGGTCCAGGTTGAAATTGTCGGCCAGCAGTTCGACATCGAACTCGAACAATTGCGACATGCCTTCATGGCCTGTCATCTGCTTGAATGTCAGGCTGCCTTCCAGGGGAGTATGGGCAATGATGGGACGGGACTGGATGAAGCTTGGAATATCCACAAACACTCTCCCGAGACTGTCTTTTTACGGTAAATGCAGGACCCGCCCTGCTGTATTCATGCAAATGTCATGCTGCCTGGATACACTGCACCGATTAGGGATTACCCGCGCAAACTACTTGAAGTGAAAAACCGCCTCAAGGCGGTTTTCCCTAATAGATGCAACAAATCTATAACTGCTGAAAGCGCCTGCCATATCGTGGCTGGAGATTGCCTGTTGCAACACGGCATCTGGCCTGCCGGGCCGCTACGCCGGCAGCTTGTCCCCGCAATTTATTGTTACCAGAAACCGGGGCCACGTTCCTGCTACAGTGTCGGCCGTCGACTGTCTTTTCCGGCGCGCCCGCGCCGCTGCCGTGCCCGCGCCTGACCTGAGTTTTCCCTCCCTTGTCGTGCTGGACGCCTGCGTCCTGATGTCGGGTATCGTGCGCCGCCTGATGCTGCGCCTGGCCGCCGGCGGCGTGTACCAGCCGGTATGGAGCGAGCGCATCGGCGCGGAATGGCGCCGCAATGCCGCGCGCCTGTGGGCCATTCCGCCGGATGTGCTGGACGACCAATGGGCCGAGATGAACCGGCATTTTCCGCAAGCCGCGCAGGCCGATCTGCAGGCCTACGAGGCAGGCCTGCGCTACAGCGACCCCAAGGATTTCCACGTGATCGCGGCCGGCCTGGCCTGGCGGGCCCGCTGCGGCCTGCAGCAGCCGCCCCAGGTGCTGGTAGCGACCTGGAACCTGAAGGACTTCAGCCGCTCGGAATTGCGGCGCCAGGGGCTGGATGCGCTCAGCCCCGACCGGCTGCTGTCGCAGTGGTGGCAGGCCGATGCCGCACGGCTGCGCGAGGCGATCCGGGCCGTGCCGGACGATTACGTGGCCCTGGGCCGCGAGCCGGAACCCCTGGCCGCCACGCTGCACCGCGAGCGCCTGTACCGTCTGAAGGCCCTGGTGGCGCGCGACGGGCTGTAGCCGCCTGGCGCGACGCGGCGCCAACCGGCGGCGGGTCAGTGGTCGTGGTTGCTGGCCGCGAAGCCGGCCGCGTTCAGCACGTTGATGACTTCCTGGATGTGCTCGGGGCCGCGTGTCTGCAGCACGAAATCCACTTCCACGTTGCGCACCGGCAGCGCTGTGAAGGCGCGCTGGTGATGCACTTCGGTAATGTTGGCCTGGGCATCGGCAATGAGTTTGGTGGCGTGCGCCAGGGCGCCGGGCAGGTCGCGCAGGTCGACGCGGATGCGGGCCAGGCGGCCGGCCCGCACCATGCCGCGCTCGATCAGTTCGCCCAGCATCAGGGGGTCGATATTGCCGCCGGTAAGCACCAGCGCCACGCGCTTGCCGCGGAAGCGGTTGGCGCCCGCGGCCTGGTCGTGCAGCAAGGCGGCCAGGCCGGCGGCGCCGGCGCCCTCGACCACGGTTTTCTCGATTTCGAGCAGCACCACGATGGCGTGCTCGATGTCGGCTTCGCTGACCAGTTCGATGCGGTCGACCAGCCGCCGCACGATTTCCTGGGTGATGGCGCCGGGCGACTTGACGGCGATGCCTTCGGCGATGGTGTAGTGCCCGGGCGTCATCGCCACGCCGCGCATGGCCGCGTACATGGCCGGAAAGCGCTCGGTCTGCACGCCCACGATCTCGATGCCGGGCTTGATGGCGCGCGCCGCCGTGGCGATGCCGCCGATCAGGCCGCCCCCGCCGATGGCGATGACCATGGCATCGAGGCCGGGCTGGTCTTCCAGCATTTCGAGCGCCAGCGTGCCCTGCCCTGCAATGACCGCGGCATCGTCGTAGGGGTGGATCATGACCAGGCCGCGCCCGCGCGCCAGCTGGTAGCCGTGCGCCTGGGCATCGTCGAAGGTGTCGCCGTGCAGCACGACCTCGGCGCCGAATCTGCGGGTGTTGGCCACCTTGACCGTGGGCGTGAAGCGCGGCATCACGATGACCGCCGGCACGCTCATGCGCTGCGCGTGGTAGGCCACGCCCTGGGCATGGTTGCCGGCCGACACGGCGATGACGCCCCGCGCGCGTTCTTCGGGGGTAAGCGCCAGCATGCGGTTGAGCGCGCCGCGCTCTTTGAACGACGCGGTGAACTGCAGGTTCTCGAACTTAAGCCAGACTTCGGCGCCGAGAATGTCGGACAGCGTGCGCGAATGGGTGAACGGCGTCTTGTGCACCTGGCCCTGCAAGCGGGCGCGGGCGGCTTGGATGGCGGCAAGGTCGATCAAGATAGAGGCCTGTAGGCGTGCGGCGCCTCGAAGGTGGGCTTACATTTTAGCGCACCGGCAGGAAGTTGAAGAACAGCAGGCCCTGCGCGTAATTGATGCCCACGCGCCGGGCGTTTTCGCCCAGTAGGTTGGCGATCAGGTCCAGCCGGCCGATGATGGCGCCGAACTCGCGCTCGAAACTCAGGTTGGTGGCCGTGGGCGATATTTCGTTGGCCAGCAGCAGCGGCTCGCCGCGCGCGTCGCGGCGCGAAGCCAGCAGCCAGGCGGCGGCCTCGACGTTGCGGGCCGCGTTGTAGATCCGCTGGCCGTCCAGCACGTCCGACAGGTACATGCGGGTCTTGTCGTTGTGGGCGGCGATCAGGGTGTCGGCCAGGCCGTAGATGAAGGCCGCGACGCGGTCGCGCGGATAGGCCGGGTCGAGCGACACCGCCAGGATCTGGATGTCGCGCAGGCCGTTCAGGCTAGGCGGCGGCGTGCGGTTTTCGATCATGGCGCGCACCCGCGCCACGGCGGCCGGCTGGTCGGCCACGCCCGCCTTGCGCCATTCGCGCGGGTTGCGGCGGTAGAGCTTGTCAAGCAGGGTGTATAGGCTTTGCAGGTTGTCGCGGATTTCCAGGGTGACCGTGCGGTTGAAGTCCGTCTGGGCGAACTGGTCCATGGACATGTCTTCGCTGCGCGGCCCGACGGCGGCCGGCTGGGACATGCAGCCGGCCGCCAGCGCCAGCGCGCAGCCGGCCATGGCCCGGATCGCCAGCCGTGGCGTGATCATGCGCGGTGGATTCCTGTACCGGTCAAGGCCTGCTCCGTGGTGAAAGCGCCGGCGGCGGACCGGCGCGTCCAGAATTTACCGTAGATGCAACAAAAACGGCACCTTGCGGTGCCGTTTTCTGGTTTAAGAAACGCAAAGCTTATTCAGCTTGCGGTTCCGGTTGCGATGCCGGTTCGGCGCCGCCGGCCTGTTGCTGCTCGATGCCGCCGATGGCCTTGATGGACAGGCGCAGGCGGCCCTTGTCGTCGGCCTCGATGACCTTGACGCGGACCTGCTGGCCGACCTTGAGCACATCGTTGATGTTGGCGATGCGGTAGTTGGCGATTTCGGAGATGTGCAGCAGGCCGTCGCGGCCCGGCAGCACTTGCACGATGGCGCCGAAATCCAGCAGGCGCAGCACCGAGCCGTCGTAGACTTGGCCGACTTCGACATCGGCGGTCAGTTCGACGATGCGGCGCTGGGCTTCCTTGGCCTGGGCTTCGTCGACGCTGGCGATGACGATGGTGCCGTCATCGGAGATGTCGATCTGGGTGCCGGTTTCTTCGGTCAGGGCGCGGATGGTGGCGCCGCCCTTGCCGATGACGTCGCGGATCTTCTCGGGGTTGATCTTGATGGTCAGCATGCGCGGGGCGAAGGCCGACAGCTCGCCGCGCGAGCCTTCCAGGGCCTCGCGCATCTTGCCCAGGATGTGCAGGCGGCCTTCGCGGGCCTGGGCCAGCGCCACCTGCATGATTTCCTTGGTGATGCCCTGGATTTTGATGTCCATTTGCAGCGCGGTGATGCCGTTCTGCGTGCCCGCCACCTTGAAGTCCATGTCGCCCAGGTGATCTTCATCGCCCAGGATGTCGGTCAGGACGGCGAACTTGCCATCGTCCAGGATCAGGCCCATGGCCACGCCGGCCACGTGATCTTGCAGGGGCACGCCGGCGTCCATCATGGCCAGCGAGCCGCCGCAGACCGAAGCCATGGACGACGAGCCGTTGGATTCGGTAATTTCGGACACCAGGCGGATGGTGTACTGGAAATCTTCGTGTGCGGGCAGCAGCGACACCAGGGCGCGCTTGGCCAGGCGGCCGTGGCCGATTTCGCGGCGCTTGGGCACGCCGATGCGGCCGGTTTCGCCGGTGGCGAACGGGGGCATGTTGTAGTGCAGCATGAAGCGGTCGCGGTATTCGCCCATGAGCGCGTCGATGATCTGCTCGTCTTGCTTGGTGCCCAGCGTGGCCACGACCAGCGCCTGGGTTTCGCCGCGGGTGAACAGCGCGCTGCCGTGTGCGCGCGGCAGCACGCCCAGGCGGACTTCGATGGGACGCACGGTGCGGGTATCGCGGCCGTCGATGCGGGGTTCGCCGTTCAGGATCTGGCCGCGCACGATGCGGGCTTCGAGGTCGAACAGGATGTTGTCGACCGTGACGGCGTCGGGCGCGTCCTGGCCGGCGGCGGCGGCCTGCTCGGCCAGCGCGGCGTGCACGTCGGCATAGACGTTGCGCAGCAGCGTGGTGCGGGCCTGCTTCTGGCGTTCTTGGTAGGCGGCAACCAGCTTTTCTTGCGCGGCGGCGGCCACGGCGGCGATCAGGGCGTCGTTCTTGGCTTCAGGCTGCCAGTCCCAGTCGGGCTTGCCGGCTTCGCGCACCAGGTCATGGATGGCGTTGATGGCGGCCTGCATTTGCTCGTGGCCATAGACCACGCCGCCCAGCATGACGTCTTCGGACAGCTGCTTGGCTTCGGATTCGACCATCAGCACGGCGTTTTCGGTGCCGGCCACGACCAGGTCCATTTGCGAGGACTTCAGCTGCGAGGCCGTGGGGTTCAGCACGTACTGGCCGTCGACATAGCCCACGCGGGCGGCGCCGATGGGGCCGTTGAACGGGATGCCCGAAATGGCCAGCGCGGCCGAGGCGCCGATCATGGCGGGGATGTCGGGATCGATTTCAGGATTGACCGACACGGTGTGCAGCACGACCTGCACTTCGTTGTAGAACCCTTCCGGGAACAGCGGACGCAGCGGGCGGTCGATCAGGCGCGAGGTCAGGGTTTCTTTTTCGGACGGCTTGCCTTCACGCTTGAAGAACCCGCCGGGGATGCGGCCCGCGGCGTAGGTTTTTTCGATGTAGTCGACGGTAAGCGGGAAGAAGGTCTGGCCGGGCTTGGCCTTTTTGGCGGCCACGACGGTGGCCAGCACGACGGTGTCGTCCACCGACACCAGCACGGCGCCGGAGGCCTGGCGGGCGATTTCGCCCGTTTCCAGCACGACCGTATGCTGGCCATATTGGAACGATTTGGTCACTTTATTGAACATGACGAGGATTCCTTACAAATGAAAAACCGTGGCCGCCGCGACAAACGTCGCACCGGCCACGGTTGCGTCATGGGGAGCCTGCCCCGTCGATCACTTGCGCAGACCGAGTTTTTCGATCAGTGCGCGGTACGAATCGGGATTGCGGCCCTTGAGGTAGTCGAGCAGTTTGCGACGACGGCTGACCATACGCAGCAGACCGCGGCGCGAGTGGTGGTCCTTCATGTGCGCTTTGAAGTGACCGGTCAGTTCGTTGATGCGGGCGGTGAGCAGAGCCACCTGGACTTCGGGGGAACCGGTATCGCCCTGGGCGCGTTGGAACTGCGCGACGATGTCGGCTTTTTTAATGTCGGCTACGGACATGGAATGACCTCTTCGGACTTGCGGCAGGGCCGAGGCGCCCAGCCGTGGTTTCAAAAAAAACGGCAAAAGCCGTGATGCTTGGGTACTGCTGCTTGGGTACTGCTTCTACTGTATTCAACTAACAATTTGCCCGGCCATGCACAAGCGGCCGGGCAAATCAGGCGGGAATTATAGCCGATTCGCTAGAATTGCCCTATTGGCCCGGCGCTTCCCCCTGCCAGGCCCCTGTGCCGGCCTTGCCGGCCCACCGGAGAACCGGGATGATTTGTAACATCTATCGTCTGGCCAGTCGCGCCGCGGCCGTGGCGGCCCTGGGCGCCCTGGCCGCCTGCGGCAACCTGTCCCAGGTACCGCCCGGCACGCCCCTGGCCGACGTAGCGGCCCAGTACGGGCGGCCCAATTTCAGCTGCGACATCGCCGGCGGCGGCCAGCGCGTCATCTGGACCCAGCAGCCTTTCGGCCAGTATGCCTGGGGCACCAATGTGGCCGCCGACGGCCGGGTCGGCCAGGTAGTGCCCATCCTGACCGACGCGCATTTCAAGGTGCTGGCCAACGGCACCTGGACGGCCGAGCAGGTGCGCTGCGAATTCGGGCCGCCGGCCCAGATAGACGAGGTGGGGCTGCCCAGCGTACGCCAGGTGGTGTGGTCGTACCGCTACAAGCAGTCGGGCGTGTGGAATTCGCTGATGTACGTGTACATGGGCCGCGACGGCCAGCGCGTGACGCGCTTCCATCCGGGCCCCGACCCCATGTACGACGAAGACTGGCGCTGGCGCTAGCCGCGCCGCCCCGGCGCTATTCGACGTGCGAACGGCGCTCTTGCTGCAGGCGCCGGGCGCGGTTCCAGCGCCAGGCCATGATCACCCAGCCCGACAGCCCGTACAGCACGAACAGGCCGAACAGCACCACCGGGGGGTCGCTGGACACGAACACGAACACGGCCACCACCAGCAAAATGCCCCAGAACGGCACGCTGCGGCCCAGGGCGAAGCTTTTGCCGCTGAAGAACGACGCATTGGACACCATGCTGACGCCCGCGTACATGGTGACGCAGAACGCCACCCAGGCCATGACGTTGTCGTGGATGGGCAGCTTGTTGTCGATGGCCAGCCAGACAAAGCCGGCCACCAGGGCCGCCGCGGCCGGGCTGGGCAGCCCCTGGAAGAAGCGCTTGTCGACCACGCCAATATTGGTATTGAAGCGGGCCAGCCGCAGCGCCGCCCCCGCCACGTAGACGAACGCGGCCAGCCAGCCCCAGCGGCCCAGGTCGTTGAGTATCCATTCGTACATGACCAGGGCCGGCGCCACGCCGAACGAAGTCATGTCGGACAGCGAGTCGTACTGCTCGCCGAACGCCGACTGGGTGTTGGTCAGCCGTGCCACCCGGCCGTCCATGCCGTCGAGCACCAGGGCCACAAAGATGGCGATGGCGGCGACTTCGAAGCGGTCGTTCATGGCTTGCACCACGGCGTAGAAGCCGGCAAACAGAGCCGCGGTGGTAAAAGCATTGGGCAACAGATAGATGCTGCGGTGGCGATTTTCGGGATCGCGCATGGAAAAATTCGGCATGGTCGCTAAATGTGGCGGCGTAGACCTGAAAGGTTAACCGATCCGGGGCAGCTTGCGGCTTGACACACGCCCATAAAAAAAACACCCCACCAGGGGATGCTTGAATTTCGGCCACCTCAAGTGTCAGTGTTTCACCGCGCATTGCGCGACCCGCCCGGAATGAAAGCAGGTGCAGCCCGAGCGGGGACGCCGCGGATCCGGCTTTGCCGGTCCGCCAGCGTCGCCCCCTTGAGGGGGATGAGCCCGGACAGGGAACAGTCCTTGAGGACTGTTCCATGCCTGGCGAATCCGAGAGGCCTGCCAGCCGCGAGGTGGAACGCGCGCAGCGCTTCGGGGGTGGGACTTTCACTTCAGGCACCCTGCGGGAGCCTGACACCAAAGTGTTGAAACAGTGTTTGCTGACTTCAGTGTCTGACACCCGCGCAGCGGGAGTCAGACACTTGACAACAGCCCGCAATCAGTTTTTCGACTTGTCGACCAGCTTGTTGGCGGCGATCCAGGGCATCATGGCGCGCAGCTTGCCGCCGACCTGTTCGATCTGCGATTCGGCGTTGATGCGGCGGCGCGAGGTCAGCGTGGGTGCGCCGGCGGCGTTTTCCAGGATGAACTTCTTGGCGTATTCGCCGGTCTGGATGGCGACCAGGGCATCGCGCATGGCCTGGCGGGTCTGCTCGGTGACGATCTTGGGGCCGGTCTCGTATTCGCCGAATTCGGCGTTGTTCGAGATCGAATAGTTCATGTTGGCGATGCCGCCTTCGTAGATCAGGTCGACGATCAGCTTGAGCTCGTGCAGGCACTCGAAATAGGCCATTTCGGGCGCGTAGCCGGCTTCCACCAGGGTATCGAAGCCCGCCTTGATGAGTTCGACGGTGCCGCCGCACAGCACGGCCTGCTCGCCGAACAGGTCGGTTTCGGTTTCTTCGCGGAAATCGGTTTCGATGATGCCGGCACGGCCGCCGCCGTTGGCGCTGGCGTACGACAGGGCCACGTCGCGGGCCGAGCCGGACTTGTCTTGGTGCACAGCCACCAGATGGGGCACGCCGCCGCCCTGGGTGTAGGTGGAACGCACCGTGTGGCCGGGGGCCTTGGGCGCGATCATGATGACGTCGATATCGTCGCGCGGCACGACCTGGCCGTAGTGCACGTTGAAACCGTGCGCGAAAGCCAGGGCGGCGCCCGCCTTGATGTTGGCGTGCACTTCGTTGCGGTAGACCGCGGCGATGTTTTCGTCAGGCAGCAGCATCATGACCACGTCGGCGGCCTTGACGGCTTCTGCCACTTCTTTCACTTCGAGGCCGGCGTTGGCGGCCTTGTTCCACGAGGCGCCGCCCTTGCGCAGGCCGACCACGACCTTGACGCCCGAGTCATGCAGGTTCAGCGCATGAGCGTGGCCTTGCGAGCCGTAGCCGATGATGGCAACGGTCTTGCCCTTGACGAGGGAGAGGTCGCAGTCTTTGTCGTAGAAAACTTTCATGTCGTGTGCTCCGGATTGTGCGATTTCTGGGTGATTCTAGAGGGTTTGTACAAGGCCCGGGGGGGCTTCAGAGTTTCAGGATCCGTTCGCCGCGCCCGATGCCGGACACGCCGGTGCGCACGGTTTCCAGGATGGCGCTGCGGTCCAGGGCGTCGATGAACGCCTGTACCTTTTCCTGCACGCCGGTCAACTCGATGGTGTAGGACTTGTCGGTGACATCGATGATGCGGCCGCGGAAGATATCGGCCATGCGCTTCATTTCTTCGCGTTCCTTGCCGACGGCGCGCACCTTGATCAGCATGAGCTCGCGCTCGATGTGCGAACCTTCGGTCAGGTCGACGACCTTGACCACATCCACCAGGCGGTTCAGGTGCTTGGTGATCTGCTCGATGACCTCGTCCGACCCCACCGTGACCACGGTAAGGCGCGACAGGGTGGCGTCTTCGGTGGGCGCCACGGTCAGGGTTTCGATGTTGTAGCCGCGCGCGGAAAACAGGCCCACTACGCGCGACAGCGCGCCGGGTTCGTTTTCCATGAGCACGGAAATCACATGTTTCATGGTCGCCTCCTTACAGGTCTTCAGAGCCGAGCAGCATCTCGGTCAGCCCGCGGCCGGCCTTCACCATGGGCCACACGTTTTCGGTGCGGTCGGTGATGAAGTCCAGGAAGACCAGGCGATCCTTGTGCTTCTTGAATGCTTCGCGCAGCGCCGGCTCGACGTCGGCGGGCCGCTCGATGCGCAGCCCGACGTGGCCGTAGGCCTCGGCCACCTTGACGAAATCGGGCAGCGAATCCATGTACGACTCGGAATAGCGCGAGCCGTAGTCGATTTGCTGCCACTGGCGGACCATGCCCAGGAAGCGGTTGTTCAGGCAGACAATCTTGGGCGTCAGGTGGTACTGCTGGCAGGTGGACAGTTCCTGGATGTTCATCTGGATGGAGGCTTCGCCGGTGATGACGGCGATGTCCGCGCCCGGATTGGCCATCTGCACGCCCATGGCGTACGGCAGCCCCACCCCCATGGTGCCCAGGCCGCCGGAATTGATCCAGCGCCGCGGTTTGTCGAACTTGTAGTACTGCGCGGCCCACATCTGGTGCTGGCCCACGTCGGAGGTGACGAAGGCGTCGCCGCCGGTCACTTCCCAGAGCTTTTCGACCACGTACTGCGGCTTGATGACCTCATCGGAACCGGCATACTTCAGGCATTCTTTGCCGCGCCAGGTTTCGATCTGCTGCCACCATTTTTCCAGCGGCGCCGGCTTGGCGTCGGCACACGCGGCATCGTATTGCGCGCTGAAATCAGCCAGCACGTCTTTCACGTTGCCCACGATCGGCACGTCGACCCGCACGCGCTTGGAAATGGACGACGGATCGATGTCGATGTGGATGATCTTGCGGGCGTTCTGCGCGAAATGCCGGGGATTGCCGATGACACGGTCGTCGAAGCGCGCGCCCACCGCCAGCAGCACGTCGCAGTGCTGCATGGCCATGTTGGCTTCGTAGGTGCCGTGCATGCCGGGCATGCCGACGTACTGGCGGCTGGTGCCGGCCAGGCCGCCCAGGCCCATCAGCGTGGTGGTGCACGGCGCGCCCAGCTGGTCGGCCACGCGGCGCAGTTCGGCCGAAGCGTCCGACAGGATGACCCCGCCGCCGGCGTAGATCATGGGACGCTCGGCGGCCAGCAGCATCTGCACGGCCTTCTTGATCTGCCCCTGGTGGCCCTTGCTGACCGGCGCGTACGAGCGCATGCTGATCTCGCCCTTGGGCGGCACGTACTTGCAGGGCTGCAGGCTGACGTCTTTGGGGATGTCGACCAGCACCGGGCCCGGGCGGCCGGTGCGGGCGATGTAGAAGGCCCGCCGCATGGTCTCGGCCAGGTCTTTCACGTCGCGCACCAGGAAGTTGTGCTTCACGCAGGGCCGCGTGATGCCCACGGTGTCGCATTCCTGGAAGGCGTCTTCGCCGATGGCCGCAGTGGGCACCTGCCCGCTGATGATGACCATGGGGATCGAGTCCATGTAGGCGGTGGCAATGCCGGTAACGGCATTGGTGACGCCCGGGCCGCTGGTGACGATGCACACGCCCACTTTCTGCGACGCGCGCGAATACGCATCGGCGGCGTGCACGGCGGCCTGCTCGTGGCGAACCAGGATATGCTGGAATTTGTCTTGCTTGAAAATCGCGTCGTAGATGTACAGCACCGCGCCGCCGGGATAGCCGAAAACGTGCTCGACGCCTTCTTCGGCCAGGCAGCGCACGACGATATCGGCGCCTATGGTTTCCATGTTGTATTCCTTTCAGGACCGGCCCTGTTTTCCTGACCGTGGCACGCCCGGATACGGCGGCAACTGAACCCGGACCGGCAACGGCAGCATGATCTGGCGCTTTGAGGCTCACGGAGCCTCGCCACCCGGACACCCTGCCGACCCGGCACGCGTTCGTCGGGAACGCAGCGCAAACGCCCCTGGGGGACGCTGGAGGTCGAAATGGAAGCCTTGGCAACTCACGCTTGTGGCGCGGCCAACAGCAGGTATTACTGGCGCGCAGCACCCGGAATGTAGCCCGGGCAGCCGGTAGGCCTGGGCGCCGGCATCGGATAGGCAGGCCGGCGCAAGGCAGCAAATTTACCGCGTTGCGGCATTGGGGGCAAATCGGCCCCTGCGGGGCCCTTGTGCGCCAGCCTGGCGGGCCATCCGACCCCCAAAATCCCGCGCATCTTTCTATACTTGGACGATCGCATCCGAAAAGCGGCTCGTCCATGGAACTACGCATCGCCAGCATTCCGCGCTTTCTTTACAGCCACTACTTCTTCGGCGGGGTGCGGCAAGGGGTGGGCATGCTGCTGCCCGTCATGCTGCTGGGGGGCTTGTTCGGGCAGTACAGCTTCGGGCTGGTGGCCACCTTCGGCGCACAATGCCTGGCCATCATCGACCAGCCGGGCGGCCCGCAGCGGCACCGCACCAACGAAATGCTGGGCGGGGCGCTGCTGGCCACCGCGGCGGTCACCATCACCGGCGCGGCATCCACCTACCCGCTGCTGCTGTGGCTGGCAGTGATCGGCCAGTGTTTCGTGTTTTCGATGTTCTCGGTGTTCGGCAAGCGCGGCGGCCTGATCGGCTTTGCCGGGATGCTGATCATGACGCTGACCATGCATTCGCCGCTGGCGCCCAGCCAGGTGCTGGCGCATTCGGCGGCCACGCTGGGCGGCGCCCTGTTCTACCTGGCGTTCAGCCTGGGCTTCAGCCGCATCTTCTGGCTGCGCGAAGAGCGCCAGGCCATGTCGGTGGCGCTGTTCGCCACCGCCGACTACATGGCGGCGCGCAGCCGCTTCTATGACGAGACCACCGACCTGGACGATATCTACCGGGCGCTGATCCAGTCGCAATCGGTGATGACGGAAAAGCACCAGGCCGCGCGCGACATCGTGCTGCGCAGCCTGCCGCGCGGCGGCGGCTACCGCGACGGCGAGCGCGTGATGCTGTGGAACATGTTCGTGGACATGCTGCAGCTGCTGGACACGCTGGTGGCCACCCACACCGACTACGCCGCGCTGCGGCGCGCGCTGGCCGGCCACGACTGCCTGATGTTCATGCGCGACGCGCTGACCAAGATGTCGCTGGAACTGAACCGCATCGCGCTGGACGTGTCACGCGGACGGCCGGTGCAGTACCGCAGCAGCACCAAGGCGGAACTGCGCGCCATCGAATACGAGATCGAGCAGTTCAAGCAGCAGGGCATGGGCGAGAAAGAGCCCGAGATGCTGGCCCTGATCGTGCAGGTGCTGCGGCGCCTGCGCAATGCCGCGCGCATCGTCGGCAAACTGGCCGACCATACCGCGGCCCGCCCCGATGCCGAGCCCACCAGCGTGCTGCGCATCGACAAATCGCTGACCCAGTTCATGTCGCGCCAGGAATTGCGGCTGGGCATGCTGACCAGCAACCTGCGGCTGGACTCGCCCTACTTCCGCTATGCCACGCGGGTGACCCTGGCGGCCGCCATTGCCATGGGCCTGATCGCCCAATGGGCCACGCCGCAGGTGTCGTCGGCGCACAGCTACTGGGTGCTGCTGACGATCATCATCATCATGAAGCCCGGCTTCGCCCTGACCCGCCAGCGCAACGGCTGGCGCCTGATGGGCACGCTGATCGGCTGCCTGCTGGCGCTGGCGCTGTTCCGAGTAACCACGCGGCCCGAGGCGCTGTTCGCCGTGCTGCTGGCGGCCTGCATCATGGGCAACAGCCTGGTGCAGCTCAATTACATGGCCAGCGCCATCTTCAATACGCTGTTCGTGGTGATGGTGTTTCACTTCGTGGCGCCGGGCACGGTGTCGATGGCAGTGATCAGCGAACGCGCCCTGGACACGGCGCTGGGCTGCGCCATTGCGCTGGTATGCAGTTATGTGCTGCCCTGGTGGGAAGCGCGCTATATGAAGCCGCTGGCGCGCGCCGCCACCAATGCCAACCGCGAATACCTGCGCACCGGCTTGCAATACGCCCGCGCCATGCAGGCCCATGCCGCGGGCGCGGCGCCGCCTGAAGACGTGCCCACAGTAGAAGAGGCCGACATTGCCTGGCGCCTGGCGCGCAAGAACGTGCACATTGCCTTCAGCAACTTCGCCGAGGCGTTCTACCGCATGATGAGCGAGCCGCGCTCGCACCAGATGAACGTGCCCGAGTTCAACAACCTGCTCATCCAGAACCACATCATGGCGTCGCAGATCACGGCCGCGGTGCCCATTCTGGCGAGCCTGAAGCAGTGGCCCGAACCCATGCGGCAGGCCCTGGCGGGCATCGTCGACATGCTGGACGACAGCCGCCCGGCGCCGCTGGACCTGCCCAGCCAGTTCGACACCGAAGGCGAACTGGCCGCCCTGGCTTACCCGCTGAAGCAGATGCTGCGGGCCTCGACGCAGATACGGCAGGAACTGGCCGCCGTGGCCGACCCGCCACGCAGCCGGCCGACGGCAGTGCCGGCCTGAACGCGGGATCAGGTGTCAGGCGGCGCGCCGGCGCCGGGGCCAGAAGTACCAGACCGCCGCGCCCGCCTGCAGCGCCAGCACCACGCCCCAGGCCGACAAGTGCGCCGCGGGCGGGTACACCCCGCCCTGGCGCGGCCACAGGTCGACAATCCAGCCCATGCCCACCTGGCACAGGAAGATGGTCAGGAACATCAGCAGGTTGGTGGTTGAGGCGACCCGGCCCAGCAGTTCCGGCGGAAACTCGCCCGCCAGCAGCGCGTAGACCAGGATGTTGGCCGAGCCGAACGCGCCGTAGCAGGCCCACAGCACCGCGGGCGGGATGGGCGCGCGCATCATGATCAGGGCCTGTGTCAGCAAGAACAGCACCATGCAGGCGCCGCCAAACCCGTACAGCCCCAGGCCCAGGCGCTCCATGCGGCGGGCCATGGCGCCCAGGCCCACATTGCCGCCCATCATGGCGAAACCCAGCAGCGACACCAGGCCCGCGGCATGCGCGGCGTCGAAGCCGTTGACTTCGATCAGGTAGGGCCGCACCCACAGCGATTGCACGCCATAGAAAGCCCCACCCGTCATGACCGGCAGCGACACCAGCCGCCAGTAGCGGCCATCACGCAGCAGTGCGCGGGTGCCGCGCCATTGCTCGGCCAGCGAGGGCGCGCTGCGGTGGCGCGCAGCTTCGCGCGGCGCGCCGAACCAGATCAGCGCCGCGACCGCCAGCGTGAAGAAGGCCAGCCCCACGCTGACCGCCTGCCACGAACTGCGCCCCAGCAGCCAGGACAGCGGCGAGCCGACCAGCACACCGCCCAGGCCGCCCACGGCCATGACCAGGCCATTAACCATGGGCAGGCGCGCCAGCGGAAAGGTCTGCGCCAGGGCCTGGAACGCGGCCCCCAGGCATACACACACGCCCGCGCCGATAAGCAGGCGCCCCACCATCAGGCCGGCCAGCGAATCCGACAGCCCGTACACCAGGGTGCCCGCCGCGGCCAGCAGCAGCATCAGCGCGTTGACGCGCCGCGGCCCCCAGGTGTCCAGGAACAGCCCGGCCGGCAGCTGCATCAGTGCGAACCCCAGGAAATACAGGCTGGTCAGGGTGCCCAGGTCGGCCGCCGACAGGTTCAGCTCTTGCGTCAAGTACGGCCCGAAGCCGATGTTGACACCCCGGAACAGGTACGAGACCAGGTAGCCCAGCGAAAAAAACAGAAAGACGCGCAATCCAGCGGACATGGGGAGACCGCTTTATGCTTTGCGCCGGAACACCAGTTTGTCGGCGCTGGAAGCCGAAGCGTCGTAGGCGTAGCCTTCGCTGTCGAACTTCTGCAGGCCTTCGGGCTTGGCGATCTTGTGCTCGATGGCATAGCGTGCCATCAGGCCGCGCGCGCGCTTGGCATGGAAGCTGATGACTTTCCAGGCGCCGTTCTTCCAGTCCTGGAACACGCACTGCACCACACGCGCCTTCAGCACTTTCAGGTCTACCGACTTGAAATACTCTTCCGAAGCCAGGTTCACCACAATGGGCGTTTTCTGGCCAGCCAGGCGTTCATTCAGGTAGTCGGCAATGGTGCTGCCCCAGTACTCGTACAGGTTCTTGCCCTTGGACGTGGCCAGGCGCGTGCCCATTTCCAGGCGGTAGGGCTGCATCAGGTCGAGCGGGCGCAGCACCCCGTACAAGCCGCTGAGAATGGCCACGTGCTCTTGCGCCCAGTCGAGCCGGGCCGCCGACAGCGTGCCGGCCTGCAGGCCTTCGTATACGTCGCCATTGAAAGCCAGCACGGCCTGGCGGGCGTTGTGCTGGGTGAACTTGCGGGTCCAGGTACCATAGCGCGCCACGTTGAGCTCGGCCAGGGCCGGGCTCAGGCTCATCAGCCCGGCCACGTCGTCGGCCGAAAGCTTCTTCAGCACCTTGATCAGCGCGGCCGACTGGTCGACGAACAGCGGCTGCGTGTGATGCTCGACATGGACCGGGGTGTCGTAATCCAGTTTCTTCGCGGGGGAAAGCAAGAACAGCATGTTCCAGGGTTCCTTGGTTTTTCTTGGTATGTAGAAAAGGCGGTCAGCGGGCCGTCCAGCCGCCGTCCACCGAGATGGTGGTGCCGGTAACCTGGGCCGCGGCGTCCGAAGCCAGGTAGACCGCCGTGCCGCCCAGCTGCTCGGGCGTGACAAATTGCAGCGAGGGCTGCTTTTCGCTGAGCAGTTCGCGCGCGGCGGCGTCCTGGTCGACATGGTCTTTTTCGGCCAGGGCGGAGATCTGCTTTTCGACCAGCCCGGTGCGCACCCAGCCCGGGCAGATGGCGTTGGCGGTAACGCCGCTGCCGGCGGTTTCCAGGGCGGTGACCTTGGTCAGCCCCACCACGCCATGCTTGGCGGCCACGTAGGCCGACTTGCTGGCCGACCCTACCAGCCCGTGGGCCGAAGCGATGTTGATGATGCGCCCCCAGCCCTGCTTTTTCATGTGCGGCAGCGCGGCGGCGCTGCCATGGAACACCGCCGACAGGTTCAGCGCCAGGATGGCGTCCCATTTCTCGACCGGGAAGTCCTCGATCAGGGCGGTGTGCTGGATGCCGGCGTTGTTCACCAGGATGTCGATGCGGCCCAGCGACTGCACGGTGTTGGCCACCAGCTGGCGCACGGCCTCGCCGCGCGACAGGTCGGCGCCGTCGTACAGCACCTTCACGCCATGCTGGCTGGCCAGGCCGGCGCGCAGTTTTTCGATTTCGGCGGCGTCGCCAAACCCGTTCAGGACGATATCCGCGCCCTGCTGCGCAAAGGCGGTGGCGATACCCAGCCCGATGCCGCTGGTGGAACCGGTAACGATGGCGACTTTTCCTTTGAGCATACGAATTCTCCTGTCTGGATTCGGGCCGGGCCCGGGATGGAAGACCGGCCCCAAGTGTAGCCGCGCCGTCCGTCACAACCGGGCGAGGCCCCACCCCGGGCGGGGACATGGCTGCCGGACGGGCCGGCGCCCGCGTTTTTGGCCGCAAGGGCTGCACGTGGCCGGATTTTTTCTGATATAGTCTCGGTCTTCGCTTTTTTGCAAAGCGAAGGTCCGGACGTCTGCCAGACGACCACGGCGCCTGGCGCCGCAGGCAGCGTCCCGCCGGGTGCCCGCATCCGGCAAGGAAAACGGACACCGGAGAGGTGGCAGAGTGGTCGAATGTACCTGACTCGAAATCAGGCGTACGGTAACCCCGTACCGTGGGTTCGAATCCCACCCTCTCCGCCAGTTGGAAGTCCAAAGACGTCCAACGAAATCCAGAAAACCCGCACCAGCTAAGGCTTTGCGGGTTTTTTATTGTCCGATGCGATCCAACCCCATCCATTGCCATCCAGGCCCCTTTGACGGTATTTTTGACGGTATGCCGAAATACCGTCACACGAGATACCGTCAATGGCCCTGACTGACACCGCAGTACGCCAGGCCAAACCCGCCGAAAAACCACGCAAGCTGACTGATGGTGCGGGGCTTTACCTGCTGATCAATAAGACCGGAAAGTACTGGCGCTGGGACTACCGCCACGGCGACAAGCGACGCACGATGGCCCTGGGAGTCTACCCTGCTGTGTCTCTTGCGGACGCGCGCGCCAGACACCTGGAGGCACGCAAACGGTTGGCTGCTGGCGAAGACCCCATGACAGCGCGCAAGCAGGCGAAGCAGAATCAGGCCACCACCTTTGAGGCCGTGGCCCGCCAATGGTGGGGGCATTGGTCCGCCGACCGCAGCGACCGGCATGCCAATCAGGTGCTCACCCGCTTGAAAACGGACATTTTTCCGGAGATAGGCGACCGACCCGTAACGGAAATACCGTCATCGGCCTTTCGAGACACCGTGAAAAAGATCGAGGCGCGCGGTGCACTCGACATTGCCAAACGCGCCTTGCAGACCTGTGGCCAGATCATGCGCTATGCCGTGGCGCACGATCTAGCGGAACGCAATCCGGTGGCAGACGTTCGCCCAGCGGACGTGCTCAAAGCTCGGAAGAAACGCAATTACGCACGCATCGATGCCAAAGAACTGCCTGCTCTGCTCACTGCCATCGAAGACTACGTCGGCGGCGAGCATACGCGCCTGGCACTGCAATTGATGGCACTGACTTTTGTGCGTACCTCGGAACTGATCGGCGCGAAGTGGGCAGAGTTCGATTTGGAGGCGGCACGCTGGAACATCCCAGCTGACCGCATGAAAATGAAGACGCCGCACATTGTGCCGCTGTCACGTCAAGCTCTAACAGTGTTGGAACAACTCGGGGCCATTTCGTACGGAAACGAATTGGTGTTCCCGGGTGACGTAAAGCGCACCCAGGCCATGAGTAACAACACCATCCTGTACGCGCTATATCGCATGGGCTATCGCGGCCGGATGACCGGCCACGGCTTCCGAGGCATCGCCTCGACAACCCTGCACGAGCACGGATGGCCTCACGAGCACATCGAGCTGCAACTTGCGCACCAACAACGCGATGACACAAGCGCCGCGTACAACCATGCCCTGTATCTGAAACAGCGCGGTAAGATGATGCAAGCGTGGGCGGATTATCTCGATTCCCTACGCAACACCAACGTTAGCTCCCATGCTGACCTTAAGGACTAACGCTCGAAAAACATGATCTACCGAAATAACACTAAAAGTGCGGAGACACCGTGGCTATCATTGGATATGAGAAACATGCATTTGGGGAGAAGCTGAACAAGGTCCTATCAGCATCTCAGCCCATTCAAAGCGTGGAGCATCTATACGGCCGGGCGACCCAACTAGATCAGATAGAAAAAGCGCTTTTTGCTCCAGGCAGACACATATTTATCTATGGTGACCGCGGCGTGGGCAAGTCGTCGTTGGCAGCAACAGCAGCCAATCAATATCAAAGCCCTGACTCATCCTATATTGACGTGGGATGCAGCCCCAAAGCGACGCTCAACAATATAGTGGCGAACATAGCAGACCAGGCAATCAATGCGAGCCGCCTGCGTCGTACCAAAACTAGTAAATCGATACAGGCCGATCTTAGATACTTAAAGGCGGCTGTCACTGCAGAAACTAGTGCGACAAATCTGCATGACGAAATCACGTCTCTTGCTGACGCCGTCGGAATTCTTAAGGAGGCAGCCTCACTCCACTCGGAGGTCCCGGTTGTTGTGTTAGATGAGTTTGATCGAATCGAGGACCCCACCGAACGTTGCGCCTTTGCAGACTTGGTTAAGCAACTCGGTGACAAGAAGATTCCACTTAAAATTATATTCACCGGCGTAGGAAAAACCCTAGACGAATTACTAGGCGCACACGATTCAGCCATACGGCAACTCGAAGGCATTGAACTACCCAAACTCAGTTGGGAAGCACGATGGGATATTGTGCTAAGCGCCACGGACACTTTTGGCCTTTCCATCGACCGCGAAATTTACATCCGCATCGCCGCTGTATGTGATGGCTATCCATACTATGCGCACTTCATCACCGAAAAAATGCTCTGGCGGGTCTTCGAAGATGCGAACGCTGTAACGCAGATCACATGGGACCATTATTATGCTGGGCTACGAGATGCAATTGAGAGCATTAGCGCCCAACTAAAGCGCCCATATCAAGATGCGGTTAACAAGCGCTCACCCGACTATGAAGAAGTCTTGTGGGCCACGGCGGACTCAGAATATCTCGAGCGTTTCATGCGACAGATGTACGGATCATATGAGCACATCATGCGCCAACGGCGTGGCAGGACCACACTCTCTTATGAAAAATTTAGCGCACGGATTCGAAAGCTTCGCGAAAAAAGTTTCGGTGGGATTCTAATGAACACCCCCGGCAACGCGGGCCTCTACTCTTACAGAGAGAAGATGCTCCGAGGTTTCGTGCGAATGCAAGCAGAAGCACACGGAATAAAGCTCGCCGGCGAAGAAATCGATCAGACTGTAAGGCGAACTATGCGAGTGCCAGCTAGTGTCGGACGTGGCTATTATGTTTCTAAGCCACCACCCGGAATTCATTGGGGCCGAGAGCGCCAGCGTGACGACACCGATGAATAGCCCCCCTCACCCGTGACCGAAAAATACACAAAACTTAGGGCCTTACTCCGGCATTTTGAAATGCGCAAGGTCAAGGCGAAGGAGCACATGGCGACCCTCGCGGGAAGACCGGAGCTCTGCTTTGCCCTCGCCGGTTTGGGCACGCTGAACTATTCTTTTGACTTTGGCGAAATCGCCCGCCTTCGTCAACTGCAACACCCCCCGGGAGAGGTAGAGTTAGCAGGAGCATTACGAAACAAAGCTCTGCTCAGTGCTGTCGCTCGACACATGCCAAGTGTCACACATGAACTAGCAGTGAGATGTAGCGTATCAGACGACAAGGATTATCTCGTCACGCTAGGGTGGTGGATAATTTCGGCGCTTCGCACCCGCACTCTTGCTGACATTCTTGTACCGGCGGTATCTAGCATATCCTGGGATGCCATTCCGGCAGTCGATGCTGACTCGTGCGATATACACTTAATTGAAGATGTGCCTGCCGCACGTAGATTCGGGCAGCCTGCTCAAATATCAAAGGGCTCGCTTGACTGGGTAAACAGTCATCTGCTGACTTGGGCGGACCTCCTGGAGCGGCCCGCATTTCGGCTAGCAGTGGACTCTTTGACCACACATCATCAGCAAACAAACCTGCGAATGTCTGCCTCTGCTCTATGGGCGGGTTTCGAGGCACTGTTTGGTGTCAACGCCGAGCTTCGCTTCCGCCTTTCAGCTCTTGCGGCAGCTTATCTTGAAGACCGCGGACCGGAGCGACTTACGCTATATCGTCGTATCAAGCAACTATATGATCATCGCTCCAAGGTAGTACACGGCGCCGCAATTTCCGAACCACAACTAGAAACTCACATCATCGAGGTCAGAGAACTATTGTCTCGACTGATGTGCCGCATCACAGAGGTAGGCTCCCTACCATCCACGGAAAATTATGAAGAACAATTGTTCACCTGAAGATTCACATCAGCGTAGCAGACATGCGTGCCGACGCGGCTACTGAATCAGCATGTCCCATAACGCTTTTCCCACTCGGACCAAGCAAGCCCCTACCACTCGGACAAAGAGAGCGGCCAACACGAGAATCAGACATTCAGCCCATTGTGGTAATGCCATGTAGAAAGCGAGTGCAGCATAAAAAACAAGGATAGCCACTAAACCCACCCAAATAGCGGATGCGTAGGGAACCCCAAGTACTACAGCACCAACAGCACGCCACTTCACCTGAATGCCGGGGTGGCGGACAGACACAAACACGCTAGGCGGTACCGATGGCTGACCTGGTGAAACAACCGTTGTGACAAGATACGAGAACATGGCCGTCTGGCCACGGTTCAAAACGGGTACCGCATATTCCCGCTGTCCAGATACCATTTGCCATTTGCCTGAAGGGTCATCGATTCCGCCAAGGAAGTCGCTATAGTCTGCGGTCCATTTAAGCAGTCCGACCACCCCTTCAACCTCCGCTTGCTCCGTCAACAGTTTGGTATTGGGGCCGCCATAAATCGTGACGGGTAGATTTTCAAAGTCCTTCTGAGATGTGTTGGTAAGCCTAACTGTGGAGACATATAGATTTGCGACGGGCTCACCCCTGAAGAGAAACTGAACTTCATTTGCAACGGCTGTAGGAGTTTGAGCCCCGATCTGCACATGGGCTACTGTCCAGGACAGCACCCGTACCCGCCGTCTCGCATAAACAAAGAAAGCCGACCCCAGCCCCCCAAGCACAAGAAATATCAGATTTTCCACCCAGCTCGGCATACGATCTCCCTCCTCTTAGCGGCGCTACCTTTCGCGGCGCGCTCTCGGTTCTCTTATCATGCCGTAACTTCTTGTGACACGCCATACGTGCTGCCCCTTCCTTATGCGTCAATACTGCGTCGATTTGCGTCACCCCGCGAAGTCGCAAACCGCACCGCTGAAGCGCATTTAGCCTGAAAGCACAGGATGGCGCGGTGGTGAGTCAGAACCAACATATTTAGCGCGCAGGCGTGGAGGGGGGAGAACTGCGCGCCAGGGGGGTTAGCCATCCCCTATCCACGTCCCCGCCCCCTCTTCCCGGCACACATCTGAACTTGAGCCCGCCGCTCGCTCGACGTGGTGCGCATCGTCGCGTCCGCGCCACGCAAATACGCTTTCTGGCAACAGCTACTTGTCGCAGCTTCTGCGACAAGTAGCTTTCGTTGCTGCTGCGCCCAACGACTCTCATCATGACTTCTGTCCACCGCCATCCAGGCGGATCAACACAAATTGCCTTGGACAGCAATCAATGAGGTCAACCATGTCTCAAATCTCTGCCGTACAGCCCCACCACCGTGGCGCGCAACTGCCTGTCTCGATGCCACGAGCCGAAGGGCAAGCGACTCAAGACCGATTCATGCGCATTCAGGAAGTCAGCGCCGTGTGCGGCCTGTCGCGCTCGTCGATCTATGCCCGAGTCAAGGAAAAGACCTTCCCGGCTCAAATTGCCATCAGCAAGAACTGCGTCGGCTGGCTGGCCTCCGATATCAACAACTGGATGCAGGCGCGCATCGCCTCGCGGACCCATTAATTTCCCCTTCCGGTATCCTGACCATGACCACAACTGAATCGTCCAGCCGCCTGGCCGCTGACAGCGCCGTCTGCTTTCCCGCCTTTTCGGCAGCCAAGGCCAATTTCATCCGGCTTCGTGATATCGCGCTGTCACACAAAGCGGAGATGGCGCGCATTGAAGCCTGCATCGCGGACTCCAATGCGCAGGCCCAAGAAGCCAAGGCATCTCGCCAGGCGCTGATCCGCGCCGGCAATGCCACCACCAAAGCACTGCAGGAGCTTGTGACGCAAGAACGTGCGGCATTCAGCCTCATCGAGGACTACACGCTCGTCCTACAAGAGCGCCGCGAGGTGTGGGAAGACGCCAAGGAAGCCGCCGAAGACGCAGCGCAGGTGATGGTGAACACGCGGAACAGTGTCATCGACGAAATTGGCCAGAAGAAGCTGAATGAAGCTATCGACTGCTGCACGCCGCTATTCGAGAGTATCGGGTACCGCGCCACCTATCGCGCCAACACAGACGGCCCCGCACGGTTTTCGCAAGCCACTCAATTGGGCTACGACAATGCCGAAGACCGGGCGCTGCAAGAGGTGCTGTCGCAAATCAAGCAACACTACCTCACCAATCGTGATCAATACACACGCAGTGAACTCTACAGCGGCCTGACCGTACCGAGCGGGCTGAAAGAGTTCAACCCCCACGGGATTTCGCCCGCGAAACGCGTGCAGCGACGCGAACTGTGCGATCAGCGAGAACGTGCGGCGGCGCAAGCCTAAGCCGCAGCCGTCAGCACCAGGAGAACAATATGGATGGCCTGAAGAAATGCCCGAACTGCGGCACATTGAACGACGCGGACAGCTACACGAAGAAGATGAGCATGTCCCCGACGGGTACGCTGCACTATCGATGCCTCAACCTCTCTTGTGGCGCGACCTTCACCCAGAGCGTTGACGAAATCGCTGCACTGCGCGAACAGGAGCAACAGCAGTTTGCCATTTCTCGCTCGCAAGCCGCACCGATAGCACTGACGGACTGCTGATCATGAACGTTATCGGAATGAAGTGCCCGCATTGCGGCGCCTGGGCGACCGCGCGAGCCAGTCAGGAGCTTTCTCGTACGCTGCGTGAGGTGTTCTACCAATGCAAAGACCTTGAGTGTGGACATACCTGGGCGGCGACGTTGGAAGCCACGCGCACTATCTCGCCCAGCGGCAAGCCTGACCCGGAGATTGCAGCGCAACTGCCCTATACGCCGAAGCCGCCATACACGATTCGACCTCGCGTCTAGCGCCCACTCCGATATCACTTTTTCTGCACAGGAGCCCCGCCTAAGTGCGGGGTTTTTCGTACCTATTTTTCTCACGAACATTCGTGACGCACAATATGCATTCCCTTCATACCGCTTCAGAATATTGTTGTGAACACCCTCAGTTGGAAATGCCCGTCTTGTACGACGAAAGCCCACGTCAAGGAATGGAACCACATCACCTTGACGGAAAGCGAATTGATATTTCAATGTCCAAACTGGCGGTGCGGCTTAGTATGGATGTGTCGTTGCACCATCGTCAGTACCACCTCCCCAAGCAAAATGCCCAATCCCGAAGTCGAAAAACTCATCCCCCTGTCCCCGCGCGCGAAACGGCGATTGGAACGCGAAGCCCAGCAAGAAACCGCCTGCGAAAAGCCGCAAAGCCGTGCCAAGAAGAAGTCCACCGCCTTGACATAGCACCGAGATACGCGCAGTATTGCGCCGTCGCTAAAACAAACGCGACCTGGTTTGACAGCCAGAATCGACAAAGGCGGACGCACCGCCACCCTGGCGGTATTTTTACGTCCGTACGCCGTTGCGCGCCTCTTTTGGGCGGGCGATTGCGGGGAGGCTTCGGCCTGCCGGTTTCCTTTGTCACCGGTCTGTCAACCCTGCTTTCTGCCCGCCCACCCCAATTGACAGTGGGATGCGGGTTCAACCCGACAAAGGAGGCTGCCATGGCCAATCTCTTGCACGTCCATCTCGGACAAACCGCATCCCCCGCCCATACCCTAGTTTTCACAATTGCCAGCGTGCATGCCGCCGCAGAATGGCTCGCCAGCACCGCCCCTAACTTGTCGTTGGCCACGTTCCGCGAAGCCCACTTGCGGGCGCACGCTAGCCCCCATAACGCAACCGCCGCCATGGCGGTGTTCCGCCCGGCCTATGCCCGGCGCGTTGCAGCGTCTATCGCGGGAGGCAAGCGCCATGGCTGACCGTCAACCCTCACCGCTCGATATCCTGCTGGCCACGCTCAGGAATGCCGCCCCGAATGCCTCTCTGGCCACCACCAGTAGCCCCGACGCAGCCACGCCGGCCAGCTCCGGTGCATGTTCGGCGCTCCCGCCGCCTGAGAGCGCCGACTTCGTACCCACGCTGGCGCTCTCGCGCCATCGTGACTTGCTCACGCGCTTCATTGCCGCCAGCGGCGTCGACCTTGCTTCGAGTCACGACGCAGCCGAGCTGCTGACTCAATTGCATGCGCTTGGCGATGATATCCACGCCCATATCAGCAACGTCTGCCAAGACCTGTCATGCGCTTGCGAAGGGCTGGACCTCTTTGTGACATTAATCGATCAGGATCACCAAACGGACGTCAGTGGCTCACAAGTGCGCAACCTGCTGTATCCGTTGCTCCACCAGTTCGACCGCGCCGCCAGTGCTGTCGGCTTGCTTTTGTAAGGAGAATACTTTGAAGCCAACCAATCGACGTTCCCCTTTGACACCTGCGAACGCAGAGGCCCTACTGCGTGAGGCCGGGCAATCACTGTCGCGCGTATTCGATTTGCTTGCAGAATTGATTAGCGCGGCCGTCATTGATGCGGAAAAACGTAGGGCAGATGCGGACTTTCAGCAGACGGCAACGGCGAACGAAATGAAGATCAATCGTGACTCCAAGCCTGCAATCACCGCATTGCGTGCTGAAGCGCTGTATTCCTGGAAGGAAATCAAACCACTTGTCGGTGTCGGCCGAGAAACCTGGAGACGATACGTAAATGCGGGGACGGCGCCGCAACCGATTGTTCTGGGCGCACGGTGCACGCGTTATCTCGGCTCCGATGTTCTCAAGTGGCTGTCCTCTCCGACAACTTATCGGGTTCAGAAGACCAACACCGAGAACAGAGGTACAACATGACCGACCGGGACATTGGCGGCTGGCCCCTTTGGTTTGACCGCATCAAGCACGATATTGATCTGCACGACCTGGCCGGCCGACTGGGCATGAAGCGCCAGGGAATCAACGGCAACTATCACAGCCCACACCACACCGACAAAGGTGCATCGGTTTCCATCTTCAACGATGGCCGCGCCTGGAAAGACTGGTCCGGCAGCGATGCCGGTGGCAGTTGCATCGACCTGGTGCAGTTTTGCCTACCAGAGCTTTCCACGCCCCTAGAGGCCGCCAAGCGGCTCGGGCAGTGGTATGGCATCCCCATGCCCTCAAAAGCGCCTGACGGGCGCAATACGGCCGTCCAACAGCCCAGGAGCAAGGTGGACTACATCGCCGAACGCTGCCTGGCAGAGACGCAACCCGCCGTGGCCTATCTCGTGGGGCGCGGCATCTCGGAGGCCATGGCCAGCCGCGCGGCCGCTGCCCGCGCCATCGGCTGGAATACCTGGACCAGCGGCAAGGTGCCCGCGGGTCAGCCCCGCCACGGCGGGCCGGCCGCCGCCTTCATCGTGCGTGAACCCACGGCCGGCCGAGTCGTCGCCGTGGACCTGCGCTATGCCGATCCGGCGCTCAACGGCGACATCAAAACCCAGTGTCAAGGTGAAAAGCTGGGCTATGGCTGGACATCGGATGCCAAGCGCCTGGAGCGTGCCCATACCGTTTACATCGTCGAAAGCCCCATCAATGCGCTTTCGGTCGAATCGGCCAGCCTGCCGGCCGGCACCGCAGCTTTCGCCATCCGGGGCATCGGCAACATTGCCCATATCGACTGGTCATGGCTGGCCGGCAAGCGGGCGTTGATCGCCCTGGACCATACGGACGCCGTGAACGATCGTACCGGCCAGCGCCCAGGCCTGGCCGCCGCCTGGCAACTGTCGGAACTACTGACCGCCCAGGACATCAGTTCGATGCTGGTGGACATGCAGGAGTGGGAGGAAGGCGAAGACATCAACGACGTGCTCAAGCGCCACGGCGCGGACGAATTGACCCGCCGCTTGAAAGTGCTGGAACCCTGGCTGATACCAGGCATGCCGGGTGATCTTAGCGAGCGCAGCAAGGGCACACGCCGCGTCTTTCTACCCGGCCATGATTTCGGCGTGTATTGGCGCTACCGGGTCAAGGAAGACTTCACGCAGTACGTGGAAAAGTATAAGGAGAACCCGGACGAGGAAGGGGGCCAAGCACGCTCCGAAGACCTGGGCGACCTGTGCGCTTTTCGCGTGGCGGGTTTTTCCCGCCTGCGCATTCAAGGGCACATCGCCACCATCAACGGCACGCCTGACACGCAGCCTGAAGAGGTGTATGGCATCAGCGCCCAGGTGGCCAGCGACCGTGCCGCCCTGCGCCGCGATGTGATCGCCCGCAAGCAACTCTACAACCAAGAGTGGTGGAAAAGCGCTTTCGGTCATATCTGGAAGCCGTCCGAGTTCGCCCGCATGGTCAACATACTGGAGCGCACCGCCGACCTCGGCGCGCGCGACGTGGTGAACTTCGTGGGCTTGGCCTGGCGCGCCGGTGAACTGGCCGCGCTGGAAGGCAAGGACTGTTATTTCATCGAACCGCAAAAGCAATGCCTGTACTACAACATGCGCTTTCCACGCGGTGGCCGCGCCAATGTGGCTACCATCATTGACGCTTATCAGCAAACCTTCCATAGCAACGCAGCCGCCATCGGGCTAGTATGGGCGTTGGGCGCACATCTTAAAGTTGTGCTGGGCTTTTATCCCCATCTGCAAATGCAAGCCGAAAAAGGCTCGGGCAAGTCCAAGCTGCTCGAAAGCCTGCAATCGACCCTGGCATTTCAGGTGCTGTCTGGCCAGATGCTTAAGACCGATCACCGCCGGCGGGCCTCGGTGTCTTACACCACCCACCCGGTGGGTTGGGACGAGTTCTCCAAGCTGCCCAAGATGGTGCTGTCCGACATCGATGGCCTGTTGCAATCGACCTATCGTACCGAGTTCACCCGCGTGGGCGCGTCGCTGGTGCCGTACCTGATGTGCGCGCCGGTGCTGCTGGCCGGCGAAGAGGTGGATATCGAGAGCCTGCAATCGAAAATCTGCCGTACGTCGCTGTCGGTGGCCAAGCAAGGCGCGATCCTGCCGCGCGATCTGCCGCAGTTCCCGATGTGGGAATGGCTGCAATTCCTGGCCAGCCAAGCGCCGGCCCGCATTCTTGATCTGCACGCCAAGTGCCTGACGCGTTGCGCGCAGCGCTGTCGGGCTGATGATCATGACGCCACCGCGCGGCGCATGATGGAGAACTACGCTGCCGTGCTCACCGCCTGGGACTTGCTGGCCGAGTTCGCCGGCATCGAGCCCACCCAGGGCGGCTTTGCGGAAGACCTGCTGGCCGAGATGAACGCGCATATCGTCGACACCAACGGCACGCGCCTGCCCTGGGTTTGGATCATGGAAATCATCTTGTCCGAGATCGAGGCGCGACGCTTCGATTACCCCTATGCCTGGGACAAGGTGCTGACTGATGAGGGTGACGACGTGGCGCTTTACGTGCGGCCGAACCACATCATGGATCATCTCTCGACCGCGCCGCACCTGCGATCCAAGTTCGATTCGCTGCCCATCAAGACCGGCCGCATCTTCAAGCAGCAACTGATGCAGTCCGGTGTCGTGGCCACCTACGCCGGCAAGCCCCTGGAGAACGTGGACAAGATCATCCGAGGCAGCCGCGCCCAGCGCATGACGGCGATCAGCCTGGCCAAGCTAGAAAGGTTGGGTCTGTACGCCACGCCGGAGCTCGGCCCCCCCGGCTGACAGCAGCCGCTGGCCTACCTGCACCAGCCCGCCGCGTGCGGGCTATTTCTTGACGAAATAACCCTACCACCCTATCAACCTCCCTACAGGCAACGAAAGAACACATCACTGGCTGGCCGATTCGTCAAGGATTTTTTGCGGCAATTTCAGCCAAAAAACGCTCAGGGGTAGCAGGCAGAATGAAAATAAACCGAGGATACAAATTAGATTTTCCGCTAAATCATTGATGTTGGAGCAGAATCCTCTTTTTTGGGTCCCTCGGTTTGTTCTCAAAGTCCCTCGGTTTACTGTCCAAAGTCCCTCGGTTTGTCACAATTGCCGAGGGACCGTCTTTTTCTTCTTCGCCTTCTTTTTTCTTTTTTCTCTTTTAAAAACAAGAAGATAAGAAGAAAAGAGAGCAAAGAAGAAAAAAGGCCAGTCCCTCACTAGCGAAACGATTCCTATTCTCTAGCCCCTCGGTTTGAAAATCGATTTCGAGGGAAACCGAGGGACTTCTGAGGGACTTTTAGAGAAACCGAGGGACCACCAAACCACCTAACCTATTGATTTACAAGGAAACAAGCTCAATTTACGGGGTGGTCCCTCGGTTCCTCACTGTTTTTCTCCCTCTACCCTGGAGAAAACAGGACCCTGGGCCTCCAAGCCGCTCGGCCTGGACAGGCTCATGGGCTTACTTTGGTCTGTGCCCCTACGGCGGAACAGCGTCCGGCCATTTGACACCAGGCCCACACCGCTGACGGTATTTTTTACGGTATCTGGTGCCACAGAAAAACGTAGATCGTTCATTCATGCGGCTCTTAAGCCCATGTATGGATGACACCCTCCCGCCAATGAAATCAAGCACTTACAGCACGCACAAAGCCCCTTTCCAGGGGCTTTTGTTTTATGGCGCGGCGGGGGAATCTTGACCGGGCTATTCCGGCCCCGCCAGGAAGACGCATTTGCGATCAGATATTCTGGCCGCCCGACATCTCGATGCGCTGCGCGGTGATCCAGCGATTCTCCGGGCCAAGCAGGCTTGCAATAGCAGGGCCGATGTCGTCGGGCACGCCTACGCGGCCAAGGGCGGTCATCCCGGCGAAAGCTTCGTTGTAGGCGGGAGTGTCGCGCACCGCGCCGCCGAGAAAGTCGGTCTCGATCGCCCCCGGTGCAACGGTATTCGCGGTAATGCCGCGATCGGCGAATTCTTTGGCCATGTAGAGCGTCAGGACCTCGACCGCGCCCTTGGCGGCCGAGTAAGCCGAGAAGCCGGGGTTCGAAGCACGGGTCAGGCCCGAAGAGCAGTTGATGATGCGTCCGCCGTTGACGAGCAGGGGCAACAGCGCCTGCGTCAGGAAGAAGACACCCTTGACGTGAACGTTGAACAGGCCGTCGAACTGCTCCTCGGTCGTTTCCGCGATCCCGGCCATCTCGCCATGACCCGCATTGTTGATGAGATGGTCGAAATCGGTGCGCCCCCAGGTCGATTGCAGCGCCATACGGACGCCTTCCACGAAGGCCGGGAAGGTAGAAATGTTGCTGACATCGAGGGGAAGTGCGATAGCCTTGCGGCCATGGCCCTCGATCTCTGCGACCGCGGCACGGGCGGCGTCCGCGCCGTTACGGTAGGTCAGGATCACGTCGCCGCCGCGACGAGCGATGCTGACGGCAGTGTTGTGGCCGAGGCCGCGGCTGCCGCCCGTGATGATCGAAATAGTGGTCATCGGTGACTCCTTCGGTGATGAGTGTGGAATGACCTCACTATCGTTGTTGCACCGCCTCCGGTGTTGCCGGATCGTCGGCTATTTTTGCCTGTTCCTCCAGACATCGTTAACACCTTGAAGATCTTGGCTTACGATCATGCCGATGACCCAGGGCTTACTCGAAACCGTTCAGCGCTATGCCGAGGCACACGCCAATGGCACCGGCGTTGTCCATCCCCCCATCCCGTGCCTGACGATCATCCGCGAGACGGCGCCGACGGCGCTGCAATACGCGGTCAACCGGCCGCTTGTCGCTTTGGTGCTTCAGGGCGGCAAACGTGTCACGATGGGAAGCAGCACATTCGACTTCGGCGCCGGAGAGTCCCTTCTGATCACCGCCGATGTGCCGACGGTCAGTCAGATCACTAAAGCCAGCCTGGGCGCCCCGTATCTGGCGCTTGTCGTCGACCTGGATCTCGCCGTGATCGCGGGTCTCGTCGCCGAAATGGGTGGCCAGCCGTTTGTTGCGGGCGCATCCGTTCGTATCGACTCAACCGCAACAGAAGTGACCGATGCGGCGTTGCGCCTGATGCGGCTTCTCGACCGGCCGGCCTCGATGCCTGTCCTTCAGACGTCACTAGTCCGTGAACTGCATTTCTGGCTGCTTTCCGGCCGGCACGGCGGCGCGATCCGAGCCCTGGGCATCGCCAACAGCCATACCCTGCGCATTACCCGCGCGGTCGCGCTGATCCGCGAGCACTTCGCTCAACCGCTCAGAATCGACTGCCTGGCCCAGGCCGCCAAGATGAGTGTTTCATCCTTCCACGAGCATTTCCGGTCGGTCACCTCGTTATCGCCGCTGCAATTTCAGAAACAACTCAGGTTGATCGAGGCGCGGAGGCTGATGCTGGCCGAAGGACAAGCCATCAGCAACGCCGCATACGCCGTTGGATATGAGAGCATCTCGCAGTTCACGCGCGAATACGGCCGGATGTTCGGCTTACCGCCCGCGCGCGACCTCAAGGCGACGAAGGCCCGGATGCAAGCCGCCGCGTAAGAAGCGCTTGCCATACTCGCCGCCGATTGGCCCTATGAATTTTCGAAGGCAAGGGCGGCTAACATAGTGCCGCCATGTCCCGCTCCGAACGCCTTTTCGATCTTCTGCAAGCGCTGCGCCGCCACCGCCGGCCGGTCAGCGGCAAGGTGCTGGCGCAGGAAACCGGCGTCAGTATCCGCACGCTGTACCGGGACATTGCCAGCCTGCAGGCCCAGGGGGCCATGATCGAGGGCGAACCGGGCGTGGGCTATGTGCTGAAGCCGGGGTTCCTGCTGCCGCCGCTGATGTTTCCGCCCGAAGAACTCGAAGCGCTGGTGCTGGGTTCGCGCTGGGTGGCCGAACGGGCCGACCTTCAGTTGCGCCAGGCAGCCGTCAGCGCGCTGGCGCGCATCGCCGCGGTGCTGCCGCCCGAACTGCGGGTCGAGCTCGATACGGCCGCGCTGCTGGTGGGCCCCGGCGCGCAAGTGCCGGCGGAACGCGTCGAACTGTCGATCCTGCGTGCGGCTATCCGCGGCGAGCGCCGCCTGTCGGTGGCGTACCGTGATGCGGCCGGCGAGGTTTCGCAGCGTGTCATCTGGCCGTTCGCGCTGGCCTTTTTCGACCATGTGCGCGTGCTGGTCGCCTGGTGCGAACTGCGCCAGGATTTCCGCCATTTCCGCACCGACCGGATCGCGCAGGCCGAGACGCTGGAAGGCCGGTATCCGCAACGGCGGCTGGCATTGCTGAAGCAGTGGCGCGAAACGCAGGGGATCCCTGAGCGGGAGATCTGATACTGCCAAAATTTGGCAGTATGTGCGATTAGAGTACGGGTTCACCTAACCCGGAGACACGCCATGACCATCCGCAACAGCGTTCTGCTTTACGTGGCCGACGCGCCGGCCAGCACCCGCTTTTATGCGCGGCTGCTCGACCAGCAGCCCGTCGAGGCCAGCCCCACCTTCGCCATGTTCATCCTGCCGTCCGGTCTGGGGCTGGGCCTGTGGGGCAAGGCGGGCGCCGAACCGCCGCCCACCGCCGCAGGCGGCGGCAGCGACCTGGGCTTCAGGGTCGAGGCGCCCGTGATGGTCGATGCGCTGCATGCCGACTGGCAGGCCAAGGGTGCGGCCATTCTGCTGCCGCCTACCGACCTGGATTTCGGCCGCACGTTCGTCGCGGCCGACCCCGACGGGCACCGGCTGCGGGTGTATACGGTAAACGAAGACTAGCCACGCGCCCCGCTGCTTATCCGGCTTCGGCGCCGAATTTCTGCAGCAGGCCCACCAGCAATGGGCGGATGCTCTGCAATTGTTCGAGGTGGGCCGTATACAGCGCGTCCAGCGTGTTTTCGGCCTGCGGTGTCAGGCGCAGCAAGGCGCGACGGCCGTCGCTGGGGTCGGCCCGGCGGGCCAGCATGCCCATTTGCACCAGCCGGCTGACCAGTTCTGCGGCGCTGTGCGATTTGATGCACAACCGCTGAGCCAGCTCGGTAACGGTCAGGGGATCGCGGCTGGCCTTGATGGCCAGCAGGGCCTGGTGCTGTTGCGGCGCCAGCCCCTGGGCCTGCGCCTCGGCCTCGCCATACAGGGCGAAGCGGCGCAGTTCGTGGCGAAAATCCGCCAGCACGGCGAAATCAGCCGGCTGCAGCGCCCGAAGCGCGTTGCCGGACTGCGAAGATGATAGCGTCAGTGCATCCATTACCCTGCCGATGGTACGCATGCTGCGGCGCCTGGTGGCATTACGGAATCATTAATTATTGGTAATGCGGCCGGGTCCGATGGGCGGAATGCGCCCCGGGCTGGGCTAGAATGCGCCGCTGTACGCTAGGCCTTGCAGGAGATAACCATGTGGCGCTGCCTGATCGTCGAAGACGATGCCGACAATGCCCGCTATATCGCCAACGGGCTCAAAGAACTGGGCTACGACCCGGTCATTACCATGGACGGCCCGACCGCGCTGCAGCGGGCCACCGCCGAGCACTGGGATGCCATCATCCTGGACCGCATGCTGCCCAACGATGTCGACGGGCTGTCGATTCTGTGGTCGCTGCGCGCGCTGGGCCGCAAGACGCCGGTGCTGGTGCTGAGCGCGCTGACGGCGCTGGACGAGCGCGTGCGCGGACTGAAGGCCGGCGGCGACGACTACCTGACCAAGCCGTTTGCGTTTCCCGAGCTTGCCGCTCGCGTCGAGGCGCTGATCCGCCGCTCTTCGTCCGGCTATGAGCAGCGGCAGTTGACCGTGGCCGACCTGTCGCTGGATCTGGTCAGCGGCCAGGTCACGCGCGGCGGCCGGACCATTGCCCTGCAGCCGCGCGAATACAAGCTGCTGGCCTACATGATGAACAACGCCGGCCAGGTGCTGACCCGCACCATGCTGCTGGCCACAGTGTGGGGCTATCACTACGACCCGCAGACCAACGTCATCGACGTGCACATCAGCCGGTTGCGCCAGAAGATCGACGGCGCGGGCGAGACGCCGCTGATCCACACCGTGCGCGGCGTGGGCTACCGCCTGTCGGCGCAGACGGACGCCGGCGGACAGGCGCGTTGATGATGGGCCGCCTGGCACGCTGGCTGCGCGCCATCTGGAGTTCGGTGGCGTTCCGCCTGACGCTCAACTACAGCATCCTGGCCTTGCTGACCTCGCTGCTGTCGTTGTTCTTCGTGTACTACCAGAGCGTGAAGATCCTGGAATCGCAATTTTCGCGCCAGGTGCAGATCACGTCGCAGCGCATGAACGCCCACTTCGAGCAGGGCGGCCTGGCGGGCCTGGCCCGCGAGATATCGCTGGAAATGGCCGACCACGTCAACACCGACACGGAAATGTTCATGCTGCTGGACCCCGCCGGCCGCATGCTGGCAGGCAATATCGCCTGGGACCCTTCCGACGCGCCCCTGAACGGCAGCGGCGTGATGCGCTCGGTGCAATTGCACGGACAGCCCGTGCACGGCTACCTGGTGGCGCGCAAGCTGCGCGACGGATCCACGCTGATCATCGGGCACGACCTGCGCGACCTGTACGAACTGACCGACCTGATCAAGAAAGTCAGTCTGGCCGCCACCGGCGTCATTGCGCTGCTGGTGCTGCTGGGCGCCGTTCTGTTCAGGCGGGTGCTGCAGCGCCGCGTCGAGGTCATCCGGCGCACGGCGGCGCAGATCGGCGCCGGCGAACTGGGGCAGCGCATTCCGGCGCACCCCAGGCAGGACGAGTTCGCGCTGCTGTCCAACGACATCAACCGCATGCTGGACCGCATCGAGCAACTGATGCACGGCGTACGCAATGTCTCGGACGCCGTGGCGCACCAGTTGCGCACGCCCCTGACGCGCATGCTGGTGCGGTTGCGCACAATTGACTGGAACCAGGATTCGCGCGCGGACATCCGGGCGCGGGTCGATGGCCTGCAAGCCGAACTGGAAGACCTGGTGAAGGTATCGGAAAAGCTGCTGCAGATTGCCGAGCTGGAATCGGGCACGCGGCGCAAGCATTTTGAACCGCTGCGGCTGGACGTCATTGCGCGCGACGTGGCCGAGCTGTACGAAGCCGTGGCCGAAGACCGGCAGGCGGTGCTGACCTTTCACGGCGACGGCGCCGCGCCGCTGCTGGGCGACCCCGACCTGCTGGCCGGCGCCATCGCCACCCTGGTGGACAACGCCCTGAAATACGCCGGCGGCGCGGCGCGTATCCGCATCGAGACCGTGCAGACCGCTCAGGAAACCCGCTTGACGGTAGCCGACAACGGGCCCGGCATTCCACCCGAAAAAATGAGCCGCATCGGCGAGCGGTTCTATCGGGCCCATCGCCACGTGCCCGGCTACGGCCTGGGCCTGGCCACCGTGATGGCGATTGCCCGGCTGCATGGCGGTCGCGTAGAACTCAGCAACGCACAGCCCGGGCTGTGCGTGCGCCTGCACTTTCCGCGCAACCCCGCCCTGGCCGCGACCTAGCCGCCGCGCTACGCCGGCCAGGCGGCCAGCACAGCCCCCAGCACGGCACAGCCGGCCACCACCAGCCAGGCAGGCAGCTTCCAGACCGCCAGTGCGGCCAGCGCCAGCAGGGCCAGGGCGAAGTCCGCCGGCCGCAGAATGGCGCTGGTCCAGACGGGCTGGTACAGGGCGGCCGCCAGCAGCCCCACCACCGCGGCATTGACGCCGGCCAGCACCGACCTGGCGCGCGGGCCGCGCCGCAGGCTTTCCCAGAACGGCAACGCGCCCGCCACCAGCAGGAACGACGGCAGGAAAATCGCCGCCAGGCACAGCATGCCGCCCAGCCAGCCCGAAGGCTGGCCCTGCAGCGAGGCGCCCAGGAAGGCGGCAAAAGTGAACAGCGGCCCCGGAACGGCCTGGGCCGCGCCATAGCCGGCCAGGAAGACATCGTTGCCGACCCAGCCCGGCGGCACCACTTCGGCCTGCAGCAGCGGCAGCACCACATGGCCGCCGCCGAACACCAGCGAGCCGGCGCGATAAAAGGCGTCGACCAGCGCCAATACATGGCTGGGAAACACAACGGCGGCCAGCGGCAGGCCCGCCAATAGCGCCGCGAACAGCAGCAGCCAGGCGCCCCCGGCGCAGCGCCCGACGGCGACGGGCAGCGCCTGGTGCGCCGCCGGGCCAGACGAGGCCAGCCACAGACGGCCGGCCAGGGCGGCCGCCGCCAGGATGCCCACCTGCGTCCAGGCGTAAGGCAGCAGCGCGGCGGCGCACGCGGCGGCAACCATGATGCCGACGCGCCGCGTATCGGTGCACAGGCTGCGCGCCATATTCCAGACCGCCTGCGCCACCACCGCCACGGCGACGACTTTCAGGCCGTGCAGCACCCCCGGCGCCAATGCCTGCCCGAAGTGCGAAATGCCCAGGGCGAACAGCACCAGCAGCGCGGCCGAGGGCAGCGTGAAGCCGGCCCAGGCGGCCAGCGCGCCCAGGTAGCCGGCGCGCGACAGCCCCAGGGCCATGCCCACCTGGCTGCTGGCCGGCCCCGGCAGGAACTGGCACAACGCCACCAGGTCGGCATAGGCATGCTCGCTGAGCCAGCGCCGCCGCGCCACGAATTCGGCATGGAAGTAGCCCAGGTGGGCCACTGGCCCGCCGAACGACGTCAGGCCCAGGCGCAGGAAGACCAGGAAAACCGTCCAGGGACGGGTGTCGCGCGGTGCGGAATCGGCCATGTGTGCAGGAGTGCGTTAAAGGTTCGCCGCGATGCTAACCGAAGCGATATTACGGCAATATGCGCGGCGGCGCTGCGTCCGGTGCTACCATGGCCTGCACCGCCCGGCCGGCCATCGGCCCGGCACCGGCCAGCGCCGGCCTTTCACCAGGAGTCCGCTTGCTACTCGAATATCTGAAGTATGTCGGGCTGGGCCTGGTGGCGCTGCTGCCCGTGGCCAACCCGCTGACCAGCACCACGCTGCTGCTGGCCCTGAGCCGGGGCTACACCACCCAGGAACGCAACCGCCAGATCGACCGCGCAACCATTTACGTGGCGGCCATCATTCTGGTGTGCTTCTATGCCGGCAACGCCATCATGTCGGGCTTCGGCATCTCGATTCCGGGCCTGCGCATCGCCGGCGGCCTGATCGTGGCCTACATCGGCTTCGGCATGCTGTTTCCCAGCCAGACCGAGGCCTCGGTACAGCTCGACATGGCGCCGGATGAACCCAGCGTGCGCGTGGCCACGCCGCACGGCCCGCAGCGCCCGAAACCGCGCGACATCGCATTCATTCCGCTCGCCTTGCCGGGCACGGCCGGGCCGGGCACGATCGCGCTGATCATCAGCAGCGCCTCGGCGCTGCAAAGCCATGGCGGACTGCAGCCCATCCACCACCTGGCGGTGATTTCCGTGGCGATACTGGTGGCGCTGCTGTTCTGGATCTGCCTGCGCAGCGCCGAGCGGGTGGTTCATGTGCTGGGCGAATCAGGCATCGACGCGGTCTCGCGCATCATGGGATTCTTGCTGATCTGCATGGGCGTGCAGTTCGGCATCGACGGCATTTTCGAGCTGATGGGTAAGGTCGTGCCATAAGGCGCACGGCAATGCTGCGGGACGGCACACTAGGCCGCCAGCAGCGCCAGCGCCGGGCGCACCATGCCTTCCAGCAGGTCGCGTTCGGGCCGGGTGCGCGCCATGACGCGCACGCCCATCAGCACGCTCAGCAGCAGGCGGGCCAGGTCGTCGGCCGGCTGCGCCGCCGTGATGGCGCCGGCCTGCTGGCCAGCGATGACGCAGCGCCGGAAAAACGCCTCGATGCGGGCCAGGACGCCGGCCACCACTTGCTGGAATTCCGGGTCGTGCGGCGCGACTTCCAGCGCCGAATTGATGATCATGCAGCCCTTACGCTGGCGGTCTGCCAGCGAGCGCTCGACGATGTCGGCAAAGAACGCGGCCAGGGCCTCGCGCGGCGGCAGCGGCTCGACGCGCCGGACCCGCGCGCTGAAGCTGGTTTCCACGTAGTGGTCGAGTGCGCGCCGGTACAGCGAGCGCTTGTCGCCAAACGCGTTGTACAGGCTGGCGCCGGTGATGCCCATGGACTCAGCCAGCTCGCGTACCGAGGTCGCCTCGAAGCCGCGCGCCCAGAAGCAGCCCACCGCCGCGTCGAGCACTGCCGTTTCGTTGAATTCTCGTGGCCGGGCCATGATGTTGTCCTTGCAAGAACGGGCGATGTTGCCGCGCCGGGATTCATGCTTTATTCTAGATCAACCGATCTAGAATTGTTCCCTCGTTCCCGAACCGAATGTCCGGCATGGAGACTACCGATGATCCGTTTTTATTTCCACCCCACCCCCAATCCCGCCAAAGTCGCGCTGTTCCTGGAAGAAACCGGGCTGGCCTATGAAGTGGTGCCGGTGGATACCAGCAAGGGCGAGCAGCACGCGGCAGCGTTCCGTGCCATCAACCCCAATGGCAAGGTGCCGGCCATTGTCGATACCGAGGGGCCGGACGGACGCGCAGCGCGAGTGTTCGATTCAAGCGCCATCCTGCTGTACCTGGGCGAGAAAACCGGCCAGTTCATGGGCGCGCCCGCCGACCGGCCGGAACTGCTGTCGTGGCTGTTTTTCCTGGGCACGGGCCTGGGCCCGTTTTCGGGGCAGGCGGTGCATTTCCAGTTCGCGGCGCCGGAAGGCAACGACTACGCGGTCAACCGCTACCGGCGCGAGGCGGAACGCCATTACCGGGTGCTGGATACGCACCTGGCCGGCCGCGACTACATCGTGGGCGATGCCTATACGATTGCCGACATGTCGGGCTGGGGCTGGCTGGACCGCGCGTCGCGCGTAATGAAAGGCGAACAAGACCCGCTGGCAGCCTATCCGAACATCAGGCGCTGGTTCCAGGCCATTGATGCGCGCCCGGCCGCGGCGCGCGCCCGCGCAGTGGGCAAGGAACATGAGTTCAAGCGGGTGAACGACGACGAAACCAAGCGCGCGCTGTTTCCGTCGAACTACCCGGAACTGGCGGACTGGGCGCGGCCCTGACCGGCGGCCAGGGCGCGGCGCGGGCCTACAGCGCCGGGGGCTCGATCCAGAAAAAACGTTCGCCCTGCTGGATCATCTGGGCCACGCCCTGGGCTTCCATGCGGTAATCGGTGCCCATCAGGGTCGCGCCGCCGTCATCGTGGATGTGGATGACGGCCAGCGGATCCGATTCCATGGTGTACCAGTAGTAGCCAGGCTTGAGATCGTGGATTTTGGTCTGCATCGCCAAAGTATATCGACAAACCCGGTATTCGCGCCGCTGCGTCCGCCCCGGCGCGGACTGTTGCGCAATGGCCGCGGCGGGCACGGCGCTTGGTGTATGAATGTAACAACGTAGCGCCTGCCACCCTGGCAGCGCCTGATTTCAGTCGATTACACGGCGCGCTTTCGCCCTGCCGGGATTCCTGCCTTGCACCGCAGCAATCCGGCCCGAACCGTTCGCCGCCATGTTGCGGATTGTCGCCATTGACGCAGGTCCGCTGACGTTCTGGTGGGGGAAAAACCCGACAATAGGGCCGTCATATCAACTCGGCTGCTTGCGCAGCAAGGCAGGTGCACATGAAAAAATGGTTCATAGCCGGAATCGGAGCCGCGGGGCTGCTGGTCTCGAGCGCCGCCATGGCACGCGTCGACATCGGCGTGGCCATCGGCATCCCGGGGGTGGTGATTCCCGCACCTGTGTATGTGGCGCCGCAGCCTGTCTACGTGGCGCCGCCCCCGCCGGTGTACTACCAGCCCGCGCCGGTGTATCGCCCGCGCTATGTGTACCCGGCGCCCGTGTACTACTACGGTGGCCGCTACGGCGACCGCCACTATCACAACAAGCATTGGAAGCACGGCCGCGGCCACCATCACCACCGCGACTGATGCACTTCTGGCGTTTCGGTGCACGGGCGGTGTAGCGCCGCCCGTTTTCACAGGCTGCCCACAGGCAGCCTTTTTTATGGGCGGGCCTGGGAATCAGGCCCTGCCCTTCGCCCTTCAGCCTGCCGGACGCCGGCCCGGGGCCGGCGGGTCGGGCAGGCGGCGCGGCGCGCTGGGCGCGCGCCACCAGCCATTATGCGGACGCGTGCGCGAACTCCGGTTCACCATTGAATCGCACTCCATTGATGCCTTCGAATACCTGCAGGCTGCGCTGCTCGGCTTCGAGGCGTGTTGCGAACGGCTGCTGGCCCGGTACGGTCCAGCTCTTTTCGGGCGCGTTGCCTCCGATGCGGCGGGTCCAGATCCGCACCTGAAAGCCTTGCGCTCCGTCTTCAACGACATCGCAACGCACGCGAAAATCACCGATCATCCTGGAACTCATGTTGAGTCATCTCCCCAATTCATTGACGACAAAACCGCCTGCGGCGTACCGGCGCATATTGTGCCTTAAAGATGCGGCCCTTTTTTAGGCACATACAATTGCTGACATCAAAGACCAGGGAATGACGGGCAGGATAAGCGGCCAACGCGACAGGACTATGACTGTCGTGTGTCCGGAAATAAGAAATGGCGCCACGGCGGGCGGTGCAGCAGGTGTCGGGCTCCCGAAGGGTGCCGGACACCGTATACGTTGAGCCAATTCCGGCACACTTCGGTGTCTGACACCCTTCGGGAGTCAGACACCTTGGCCAGATCGGGGAACCCCGTCAGGGCTGCAGTACGGTCAGCCCGCCCATGTAGGGCTGCAGCACCTTGGGCACCGTGATGCTGCCATCGGCCTGCTGGTGGTTTTCCAGCACGGCGACCAGGGCGCGGCCCACGGCCAGGCCCGAGCCGTTGAGCGTGTGCACGTAGTCGGGCTTGCCCTGCGCGGCGCGGAAGCGCGCCTGCATGCGCCGCGCCTGGAAGGTCTCGCAGTTGGACACGGACGAGATCTCGCGCCAGGTGTTCTGCGCGGGCAGCCAGACTTCCAGGTCATACGTCTTGGCCGACCCGAAGCCCATGTCGCCGGTGCACAGCAGCACCACGCGATACGGCAGCTCGAGCAGCTGCAGCACGTGCTCGGCGTGGCCCACCATGTCTTCCAGCGCCTGGTAAGAGGTTTCGGGATGGACGATCTGTACCATCTCGACCTTGTCGAACTGGTGCTGGCGGATCATGCCGCGCGTATCGCGCCCGCCGCTGCCCGCCTCGGACCGGAAGCACGGCGTGTGCGCGGTCAGGCGCACCGGCAGGTCGGCCGCGGGAATGATGCTGTCGCGCGCCACGCTGGTCAGGGTGATCTCGGACGTGGAAATCAGGTACTGGTCTTCGCGCGCCAGCACGTTGCCGCGCTCGTCGACTTTGGGGTCGTCGTCTTCGCCGCCCTTGGTGACGAAGAACATGTCGTCTTTGAACTTGGGCAATTGCCCCGTGCCGTACAGCGTGGAACTGTTGACGATGTACGGCGTATAGCACTCGGTATAGCCATGCTGCCCGGTTTGCAGGTCCAGCATGAACTGGGCCAGGGCGCGGTGCAGGCGCGCCATCGGGCCGCGCATGAACGAAAAGCGGGCGCCCGACAGCTTGGCCGCCGTGTCGAAATCGAGCCCCAGCGGCTCGCCCAGCGCGACGTGGTCTTTGGGCTCGAACGGCAGCGGCGGCGGGTTGCCGTCGGCGGCCGGCTGCCCCGGCAGCCAGCGGCGCACTTCGACGTTGTCGTCGGCCGATGCGCCCGCCGGCACGCTGTCGTGCGGCAGGTTGGGCACCGCCATGAGCAGGTCGCCAAGCGACTGCTGCACGGCGGCCAGGTCGTCTTCGAGCTGCTTCAGGCGGGCCGGAATGGCCTGCGATTCGGCCAGCACCGCCGAGGCATCCTGGCCTTGCGCCTTGAGCTGGCCAATTTGCTTGGCCAATGCGTTGCGGCGCGCCTGCAGGGATTCGGTTTCGGTCTGGACGGCTTTGCGACGCGACTCCAGTTCGTTGAATCGTTGCGTGTCGAAGTCGACGCCGCGGGTTTTCAGGCGGCCTACGACCGTTTGCAGGTCTTTGCGCAGCAGTATCGGATCTAGCATGGGCGACAGAGTAAGGGTTGACGAAAGGCGGCGGACACGAAGCGCTTACCGCTGCCTGGCGCGTTCCTGGGCGTCGAGTTCGCGCAGGAACGCCAGCTTTTGCTGGATTTTAGCTTCCAGGCCGCGATCGGTCGGCCGGTAGAAGGTGGCTTTGACGCCATCGGGAAAATACTGCTCGCCCGCGGCGTAGCCATGCGGCTCGTCGTGGGCGTAGCGGTAGGCATGGCCATGGCCCAGCTGCTTCATCAGCTTGGTGGGCGCATTGCGCAGGTGCATGGGCACCGGCGCGCTGCCGTGTTCGGCGGCGAATTTGCGGGCGGCATTGTAGGCGTTGTACACGGCATTGGACTTGGCCGCGCAGGCCAGGTACACCACGGCCTGGGCCAGCGCCAGCTCGCCTTCGGGCGAGCCCAGCCGCTCGTAGATGTCGGCGCCGTTGATGGCCAGCTCGGTGGCGCGCGGGTCGGCCAGGCCGATGTCTTCGATGGCCATGCGGACCAGGCGGCGCGCCATGTATTTAGGATCGGTGCCGCCGTCGAGCATGCGGGCCAGCCAGTACAGCGCGGCATCGGGGTCGGAGCCGCGCACGGCCTTGTGCAGCGCGCTGATCTGGTCGTAGAAGGCGTCGCCGCCCTTGTCGAAGCGGCGCAGGTTCTGCGACAGCGAAGTTTCCAGCCAGTCGGCGTCGACCTCGTCGCGCCCGGCCGCCTGGGCCGACTCGGCCACCACTTCTACCGCGCTGATCAGGCGGCGCGCATCGCCGTCGGCCCAGGCCGCCAGCTGTTCGCGCGCGTCGGGCGTGAAGCGCACCCGGGCTTCGGCCTCGCGGCCTTCGTTCAGGGCCTGCACGGCGCGGTCGATCAGATGCTGCAGCTCTTCGGCGCTGAGCGACTGCAGCACATAGACGCGCGCCCGCGACAACAGCGCCGAATTCACCTCGAACGACGGGTTTTCGGTGGTGGCGCCGATGAAGGTGAACAAGCCGCTTTCGACATAGGGCAGGAAGGCATCCTGCTGGGCCTTGTTGAAGCGGTGGACTTCGTCCACGAACAGGATGGTGCGGCGGCCCTGCCCCTGCGCCACCTGCGCGGTGGCCACGGCATCGCGGATGTCCTTGACCCCGCCCAGCACCGCCGAAATGGCGATGAACTGGGCATCGAAGCTATCGGCCATCAGCCGCGCCAGCGTGGTCTTGCCCACGCCGGGCGGCCCCCAGAAGATCATGGAATGCGGGCGGCCCGATTCGAAAGCGACGCGCAGCGGTTTGTCAGGACCCAGCAGGTGCGACTGGCCGGCCACGTCGGACAGCGTGCGCGGACGCAGGCGCTCGGCCAGCGGAACGTAGGGCCGGTGCGCGGGATCGGCGGCGAACAGATCGTTGCTCATGGCGGCGGAATGACAGCAAGCCGCAAGGCGGCCAAAACAGCCATTACACCATGGCTGACCTGCTGCCCCGCCCGGCACACCCGGCCGCCGGAATACGGGAAACTCCCAACTGCCATGTGTAAATTATTTTCATAATAATCACGATACATTGATTTGACGGTAATTTTTTTCAAACCATCCGCACCATGGAAATTTCCCCGCCAGCCCCCTCCGACACCGGCATGCCTTTGGATGCCGACGGCAAAGGCCTGGGTGCCTTTCCTGCCGGCTGGCCGGCGGACCAATCGGCGGCGCTGGACTGGAACCTGCTGCGCGAAGACGTCAGCCTGCCGGTCGCCGTGCTGTATGAAGCGCGCATGCGCCACAACCTGCAGTGGATGCAGCGCTTCATGGAAGCCTACCGCGTCAAGCTGGCGCCGCACGGCAAAACCACCATGAGCCCGGCGCTGTTCCATCGCCAGCTGCAGGGCGGCGCCTGGGGCATCACGCTGGCTACGGCGCCGCAGACGCGCGCGGCCTACCTCCACGGGATACGCACGGTGCTGATGGCCAACCAGCTGGTGGGCCGGGCCAACATGGCCATGGTGGCCGAATTGCTGCGCGATCCGGGGTTTACGTATTTCTGCCTGGTCGATTCGGCCGCCAACGCCGCCCAGCTGGGCGATTACTTTGCCGGACAGGGCCTGCGGCTGCCGGTGCTGATCGAGCTGGGCGTGGCCGGCGGACGCACCGGCGTGCGCGGCGACGCGCAGCTGCGCGCGCTGCTGGCCGAACTGGAACGCTGGCCGCAAGCCCTGGCCCTGGCCGGGGTCGAGGTGTACGAAGGCGTGCTGCAGGATGAAGACAGCATCCGCGCGTTCATGCGGCGCGCGGTGAACACCCTGCGCGACCTGGCGGCCAGCGGGCGGCTGCGCCAGGACGGCCCGGCGCTGATATCCGGCGCGGGCTCGGCCTGGTTCGATGTGGTGGCCGAAGAGTTCTCGGGCCTGGATATCGGCATGCCGCTGGATATCGTGCTGCGCCCGGGCTGTTATCTGTCGCACGACGTGGGCATCTACCGCAGCGCGGCCGAGCGCATCGCCGCGCACAATCCGGTGGCGCGCCGCCTGGATCCCGGCCTGCAGCCGGCCCTGCAGGTGTGGGCGTATGTGCAGTCGGTGCCCGAGCCGCGCCGCGCCATCATGGCGCTGGGCAAGCGCGACGCGGCGTTCGATGCCGGGCTGCCGGTGCCGGCCGTGCATTACCGGCCCGGCAGCGCGGCGCCCCTGCCCGCGCCCGGACACTGGAAGATGACCGCCATGATGGACCAGCATGCTTTCCTGGACATCGACGCCGGCGACGACATCCAGGTCGGCGACATGATTGCCTTCGATATTTCCCACCCCTGCCTGACATTCGATAAATGGCGGCAGGTATTGCTGATAGACGAGCAGTACCGGATCACCGGCGTGGCGCCCACCTGCTTCTGACCGCCACGGCCTGTTGTTGACCCCCACTGGAGACAGACCCATGAACTTCTGTACCTTCCGGCGCCGTGGCGGGCTGCGCGGCCTGCTAGCCGCCGGCGCGATCGGCCTGGCGGCCCTGTCGGCCCCAGCGCTTGGCGCCACGCCGGCCAAAGGCGGCACTATCGTGGTTGCCACCATCGGCGAACCGCCCACCCTGGACCCGATGGCCAGCACGGCCGACCTGGTCGGGATCCTGACCCAGCACATCTTCGAAACGCTGTACACCTTCGACGCCAAGTGGAACACCACGCCGCTGCTGGCCGAGAGCATGCCGCAGATCAGCGGCGACGGCCTGACCTACACCATTGCCCTGCGCCAGGGCATCAAGTTCCATGACGGTTCCGACATGGATTCCGCCGACGTGGTGGCTTCGCTGAAGCGCTGGACCGAAACCGCCTCGCGCGGCAAGCAGGCCGCCAAGCTGATCAGCGCCATCGAGACGCCCGACGCGCACACGGTGCGCATCGTGCTGAAGCAGCCCTATGCGCCACTGACCGCGCTGCTGGCCATGAACAACAGCGCCGCGGTGGTGATGCCGCAAGAAAAGCTGGCCACTCCCCTGAAAGCATTCATCGGCACCGGCCCCTACCAGTTGAAGGCGCGTGTGCCCGACCAGTACATTCAGCTGACGCGCTTCGACGGCTACCAGCCGCGCGCCGGCGAACCCGACGGCTACGGCGGCGCGCGCAAGCAGTATCTGGACGAGATCCGCTTCGCGCCGGTCAGCAATGCCAACACGCGCGTCGAAAGCGCGGCGGCCGGCCAGTACGACTACGTGGATGCGCTGCCGGTCGAATCGATCGCCAAGCTGAAGAACGGCCGTTCCGACCCGCTGCTGCTCAAGCCGTTCGGCTGGCCGCGCCTGGTGCTGAATACGAAGCAGGGCATCATGTCCAGCCTGCCCGCGCGGCGCGCCGTGCAGCTGGCGCTGAACGAAGAAGACATGCTGTACGCGGCCTTCGGCAACAAGGACTTCTACAGCCTGAACGCCGATCTGTATCCGCAGGGTTTTCCGTGGGCCACCCAGCTGGGCGGCAAGGTTTACAACCAGGGCGACGCCTCCGGCGCCAAGAAGCTGCTGGACGAAGCCCAGGTGCAGGACCGCAGCATCCGCATTCTGACCAGCCAGCAATACGAGTTCCATTACAAGATGGCGCTGGTGGCGGCCGAATACCTGAAGGCGGCCGGCTTCAAGGTGGATATGCAAGTGGTGGACTGGGCCACGCTGACGCAGCGCCGCCAGGACCCGGCTCTGTGGGACATCTTCATTACCCACAGCCCGTTCCTGCCCGAGCCGGCGCTGATCGACTTTCCGTCCAAGGACTCGCCGGGCTGGTGGGACACGCCGCGCCGCAACCAGGTGCTGGATGCCTTCAACCAGGCCGCCAGCCCCGAAGAACGCATCAAGCGCTGGGCCGACGTACAGCAGGCTGTATTCGACGAAGTGCCTTTCATCAAGGTGGGCGACTTCAATTCGCTGGCCGCGAAATCGCCCACCCTGCAAGGCGTGCAGCCTTCGCCGTGGCCGTACTTCTGGAATGCCTGGAAGGCCGCCAAGTAGCGCCCGCGCGCCAACCTGAAAGGAAGCGACTGTGCTGCGCTATCTGTTGAACCGCCTGGTGGGGCTGGTGGCCGTGATGTTCCTGGTGGCCACCATCGTGTTCGTGATTCTGCGCCTGACGCCGGGCGACCCGGCCGCGGTGATGCTGGGGCCGCAGGCCAGCCAGCAGGACATCGACACCCTGCGCGCGCGCCTGGGGCTGGACCAGCCCCTGCCCATGCAGTACGCCGCCTGGATGGGCCAGCTGGCGCGCGGCAACCTGGGCCAGTCGATCTTCCTGGACCAGCCCGTGCTGGCCGCGCTGGCCGACCGCGCCGAGCCGACCTTCTGGCTGACGCTGATGTCGCTGGCCATCGCCAGCGCCATCGCCCTGCCGGTGGGCATTCTGTCGGCGGTGCGGCGCGGCACGGCGCTAGACCAGTCGGTGGTGACGTTTTCCATGTTCACGTCCAGCGTGCCCAGCTTCTGGCTGGGGCTGCTGCTGATGCAGATTTTCTCGGTCAAGCTGGGCTGGCTGCCGGTGGCGGGCTACGGCGGGCCGGACGCCGGCATCGCCACGCGGCTGTCGCACCTGGTGCTGCCGGCCATCGTGCTGGGGCTGGTGAACTCGGCGCTGATCACCCGCTTCATCCGCGCCAGCATGCTGGACGTGCTGCGCGACGACTACGTGCGCACTGCGCGCGCCAAGGGCCTGCCCGAGCGCAAGGTGATCCTGAAGCACGCGGCGCGCAATGCACTGATCCCGATCCTGACCGTGCTGGGCCTGACCACCGCCCTGCTGGTCAGCGGCGCGGTAGTCACCGAAACCGTGTTCGGCCTGCCCGGCGTCGGCAGCCTGGTGGTGTCGGCGGTGCTGCGGCGCGATTACCCGGTCATCCAGGGCGCGCTGCTGGTCATCGCCGCCATCTACGTCCTGATCAATCTTTTCATCGACCTGCTGTACCTGCTGGTCGATCCGCGGGTGCGCTACTGACATGGCGATTGCAATCACTTCCGGGCCCGGCGCCGAACGCTGGCAGGTTCTGCGCCTGCTGGTGGCGCGCAAGACGGTGCTGGCCAGCCTGATCGTACTGGCGGTGCTGGTGGCGGCCGCGGCACTGGCGCCCTGGATCAGCCCGTTCGACCCATACAAGCTGTCCATCATGAGCCGCCTGCAGGCGCCCAGCACGGCGCACTGGTTCGGCACCGACGATTTCGGCCGCGATGTGTTCAGCCGGGTGATCCACGGCGGGCGGCTGTCGCTGCTGGTGGGCTTTCTGGTGGTGCTGCTGTCGGGGATGCTGGGCATTGCGCTGGGCCTGGTGGCGGGGTTCTTCCGCGGCGCCGACAAAGTGGTGTCGCGGCTGATCGACGCGATGATGGCCTTTCCCGACATCCTGCTGGCGATCGCGCTGGTGGCCGCGCTGGGACCCTCGCTGCTGAATGTGGTCATCGCGCTGGGCATCGTGTATGCGCCGCGCCTGGCCCGCGTCGTGCGCGCGTCCACCCTGGTGATCCGCGAACTGCCGTTCGTCGAGGCCGCCCGCGCGCTGGGCGTGCCGACGCGGCGCATCGTCACCGTGCACGTGCTGCGCAACCTGGTGTCGCCCATTCTGGTGCAGGGCACTTTCATCTTCGCCTACGCCATCCTGGCCGAGGCCGGGCTGTCGTTCCTGGGGGTGGGCGTATCGCCCGACATCCCGACCTGGGGCACCATGATCAACGCGGGCCAGCAGTACATGGGCTCGGCCGACTGGATCATGGTGTTTCCCGGCATCGCCATCGTGCTGTCGGTGCTGTCGCTGCAACTGGTGGGCGACGGCCTGCGCGACGTGCTGGACCCGCGCCTGCGCAAGGAGCTGTAGACATGGGCGCAAGCCAACGAGACATCATCCTGGCGGTGGACGGGCTGAAGACCTGGTTCCACAGCCGCGACGGCGTGGCCAGATCGGTGGACGGCGTCACCTTCGACCTGGCGCGCGGCGAGACCCTGGCCATCGTCGGCGAATCGGGCTCGGGCAAATCGGTGACCAGCCTGTCGATCATGGGCCTGCTGCCCAAGCCGGCCGGCCGCATCGAAGCCGGCAGCATCCATTTCCGCGACCGCCGCGGCGCCACGCACGACCTGGCCCGCGCGCCGGCCGCGACGCTGCGGCGCATCCGCGGCGCCGAGATCGCCATGATCTTCCAGGAACCCATGACCAGCCTGAACCCGCTGTACACGGTGGGCGACCAGATTGCCGAAGCCGTGCTGCAGCACGAGGGCGGCTCGCGCGCCGCGGCGCTGCAGCGCGCGCGCGACATGCTGGAACGGGTCGAGATCCCGGCGGCGGCGCGCCGCGTCCATGCGTATCCGCACCAGATGTCGGGCGGCATGCGCCAGCGGGTGATGATCGCGCTGGCCCTGGCCTGCAACCCCTCGGTGCTGATCGCCGATGAGCCCACTACCGCGCTGGACGTGACCGTGCAGGCGCAGATCCTGGACCTGCTGCGGCGCCTGCAGGCCGAATCCGGCATGAGCATCCTGTTCGTGACGCACAACCTGGGCGTGGTGGCGGAGATCGCGCATCGCGTGGCGGTGATGTACGCCGGCCGCGTGGTCGAGGACGCCGGCGTGCACGAACTGTTCGAGCGGCCCACGCATCCGTATACGCGCGGGCTGCTGTCGTGCATTCCCACCGCCGCGCTGCTGGCGTCGCGCCAGCGGCTGCAGCCCATTCCCGGCAATGTGCCCAGCGTGCTGGACCTGCCGCCCGGCTGCACGTTTGCGCCGCGCTGCGCGCTGGCCGAGCCGGCCTGTACGCGCGCCGTCCCGGAACTGGCCGCGGTGCGCGACGCGCACCTGGCCCGCTGCATCAAGGTAACGCCGCAATGACCAACACCGTATCCGCCGCGCCGCTGCTGCGCGTGCAGGGCCTGACTGTGCACTTCCCGACCGGCGCCGCGCGCCGCGGCCAGGTGGTGCGCGCCGTCGAGGACGTGAGCTTCGACGTGCCGCGCAAGGCCATCGTAGGACTGGTGGGCGAATCCGGCTCGGGCAAGACCACCACGGGACGCGCCCTGCTGCGCCTGTTCGCGCCCACGGCCGGCCGCATCCTGTTCGACGGCACCGACATCACCGGGCTGAACGAGGCCCGCATGCTGCCCTGGCGGCGGCGCATGCAGATCGTGTTCCAGGACCCGTATGCCAGCCTGAACCCGCGCATGACCGTGGCCGAGATCCTGGGCGAAGCGCTGGACACCCACGGCCTGGCGCAGGCCCGCCGCGCCGCCCGCATCGGCGAACTGCTCGAGCGGGTGGGCCTGCACGCCGATCACCGCAATCGCTATCCGCATGAATTCTCGGGCGGGCAGCGCCAGCGCATCGGCATTGCCCGCGCCCTGGCGGTGGAGCCCGATTTCATCGTGGCCGACGAGCCGGTGTCGGCGCTGGACGTGTCGGTGCAGGCCCAGGTGCTGAACCTGCTGCAGGACCTGCAGCGCGATCTGGGGCTGACCATGCTGTTCGTGGCGCACGACCTGGCGGTGGTGGACTACCTGTGCGACGAAGTAGTGGTGATGTACCTGGGCCGCGTGATGGAACGCGGACCCACGCGGCGCGTGTACGGCCATCCGCGCCACCCGTACACCCGCGCCCTGCTGTCGGCCGCGCCGGTGCCCGACCCGCGCGCGCCGCGCTCGCGTATTCTGCTCAAGGGCGAGATTCCCAGCCCGGTCGACCCGCCGTCGGGCTGCGTGTTCCGCACCCGCTGCCCGCATGCCGCCGAAATCTGCGCGGCGGGCGTTCCCGCGGCCCGCGACCTGGGCGGCGGGCATCACGCCGCCTGCGCGCGCCTGGACGAGATCAGCTTATGACATCCCCAACCCGGACACCCCCCAACCGGCACGGCAACGCAGCCCCCGGCATGCCCACCCCGCGCGACATCGTCTACCAGATACGCAGCCGCCGCGACACCCTGAGCGCCACCGAGCGCAAAGTGGCCGACGCCATCCTGGACGACATCGCGGCCGCGGCCGGCGCCACGGTGGACCAGCTGGCCGGCAAGGCGGGCGTCAGCATCGCCACCATCTCGCGCTTTGCGCGCTCGGTGGGCTGCGACGACACACGCGACCTGAAGCTGAAGCTGGCGCAGGCCAGCGCGGTGGGCGAACGCTTCCTGGATCCGTCCACGCCCGAAGAAAGCACCTTCTACGCGCGCCTGTACGCCGACATCGAGGCCACGCTGCGCGCGCACCTGCCGCGGTTTTCCGAGGCGCTGTTCGAACAGGCCGCCGGCATCGTGCGCGAGGCGCGCATGACCTACGTGTTCGGCATGGGCGGCGCCTCGGCCGTGCTGTCGCAGGAACTGCAGTCGCGCCTGGTGCGGCTGGGCTACGCGGTGGCGGCCTACAGCGATGCCGTGCTGCTGCGCATGGTGGCGGCCACGCTGGACGAGCGCGACGTGGTGGTGGTGCTGTCGACCTCGGGCCTGACGCCCGAGATCCTGGCGGGCGCGCGCATCGTCAAGCAGTACGGCGCGCGCATGGTCACCCTGACCGATCCGGCCTCGCCGCTGGCCGAGCTGGCCGACGTGGTGCTGCCCATCCACACCGCCGAGACCGATTTCATCTACAAGCCGTCGTCGTCGCGCTATGCCATGCTGCTGGCCATCGACATCCTGGCCACCGAGCTGGCGCTCGCCCGGCAAGAGGCCACGCAGGAACGGCTGCGCCGCATCAAGCTGGCGCTGGACGAGTACCGCGGCGGGCCCAACCGCCTGCCGCTGGGAGACTGACCCGATGTACGACACCCTGATCGGCGGCGCGCTGGTGCTGGACGGCAGCGGCGCGGCCGGCTTCCAGGCCGACGTGGCCGTGGCCGATGGGCGCATCGCCGCCCTGGGCCGGCTGCGGGGGGCCGCCGCGCGCGAACACATCGACGGGGCGGGCCTGGCGCTGGCGCCGGGCTTCATCGATGTGCACACCCACGACGACACCAATGTGATCCGCACGCCCGACATGCTGCCCAAGCTGTCGCAGGGCGTGACGACCGTGGTGGTGGGCAACTGCGGCATCAGCGCCGCGCCGGTAACCCTGCGCGGCGAACCGCCCGACCCGATGAACCTGCTGGGCGGCCGCGACGCTTTCGCATACCCCTCTTTTGCCGACTACACGCAAGCGGTGGACGCCGCCCGGCCGACCGTGAACGTGGCGGCGCTGGTGGGCCACACGGCGCTGCGCAGCAACCACATGGACCGCCTGGACCGGCGCGCCACCGATGCCGAGGTCGCCGCCATGCGCGCGCAGCTGCGCGACGCGCTGCGCCACGGCGCCATCGGCCTGAGCACCGGGCTGGCCTATGCCTCGGCCCAGCAGGCCGACACGGCCGAAGTGCAGGCCCTGGCCGAAGAGCTCGATGCCCACGGCGCGCTGTACACCACGCACCTGCGCTCTGAATTCGCCGAGATACTCGAGGCCATGCAAGAGGCCTACGATATCGCCGCGCACGCGCGCGTGCCGGTGATCGTGTCGCACCTGAAATGCGCCGGCGCCGGCAACTGGGGCCGCAGCGGCGAGGTGCTGGCCAGCCTGGACACCGCCGGGCGCTACCTGCCAGTGGGCTGCGACTGCTATCCATACTCGGCCAGCTCGTCTACGCTGGACCTGAAGCAGGTGACCGGCGAGTTCGACATCGATATCACCTGGTCCGACCCGCACCCCGCTATGGCGGGCCGCAAGCTGGCCGACATCGCCGCGCAATGGGGGGTGCCGCTGCGCGAGGCCGCGCGCCGGCTGCAGCCGGCCGGCGCGGTGTACCACGGCATGCACGAAGACGACGTGCGCCGCATCCTGGCGCACCGTCTGACCATGGTGGGCTCGGACGGATTGCCGAACGACCCCCTGCCGCACCCGCGCCTGTGGGGCGCGTTTCCGCGCGTGCTGGGCCACTACAGCCGCGAGCTGGGCCTGTTTCCGCTGGCGCAGGCGGTGCACAAGATGACCGGCCTGTCGGCGGCGCGCTTCGGCCTGCAAGAGCGCGGGCTGGTGCGCGCCGGCCATCACGCCGATCTGGTGCTGTTCGACCCGGCCCGCGTGGCCGACCGCGCCACCTATGCCGATCCGCAGCAGCCGGCCGACGGCATTGCCGCGGTGTGGGTCAATGGCGCGCTGTCTTACCGGGCCGGGCGCCTGACCGGCGCGCGCGCCGGCCGCTGGCTGCCGCGCGGCGGCGACTTGCGCGCAGGCTTCAACGCCTTTTCTTCATCTGCCTCCCAGGAGCAACCATGAGCAATCCCCCCACCGCCGACGCCAACGGCATCATCCGCTATGGCGTGGCCGGCGGCACCGGCCAGGGCGGCCAGCACATGCCCTTCGCGCGCGCCGTGCAGGCCGACGGCTGGCTGTATGTATCGGGCCAGGTACCCATGCAGGACGGCGAAGTGGTAGACGGCGGCATCGTGGCCCAGTCGCGCGTTGCCATCGGCAATGTGCTGGCGGTACTGCGCGAAGCCGGCTACGGCCCCGAGCACGTGGTGCGCTGCGGCGTCTGGCTGGACGACCCGCGCGATTTCGCCGCCTTCAACAAGGTGTTCAAGGAAGCCTTCGGCGCCCATCCTCCGGCGCGGGCCTGCGTGGAATCGCGGCTGGTGGTCGACGCCAAGGTCGAAGTGGACTGCGTGGCCTACAAGAAACCGTAGCGCCCGGGCCGGCCGGCGGGCCTAAGGCAGGGGCTGGCCGTCGAACCAGCGCGGCAGCAGGTCGTTGACCACAGCGGCGCCTTCATACTGCACCCAATGCCCGGCTTCGGGCACGACGCGCCATTCGCGCCCCGGCCCGGCCGCGGCGATGGCGGGCGCCACCCGGCGCGCCGCGGCGGTGACGTCGTGCTCGCCCCACACCAGCAGCACCGGGCCGCCGTAGCGGCGCAGGGCCTGCACCATGCCGTCGCCCTGCGATGCTGTGCGGCTGCGAAAACGCGTGGCCACGCAGCTGATTTCGTGTATGTCCAGCGCCAGCTCGTCGGGCTCGTGCCGGTGCAGCATCAGCTGGTTGAGATTGTGGCGCAGCATGTCGCGCCGCTGCGCCGCCGATTCGGCTTTGCGCCACTGCCGCATGTCGAGCGTACGGGGGCGCGGCATGCCGTGCCCGCCCGACCCCAGCAAGGCCAGCCGGCGCACGTGCGGGCGCTGCGCGGCCAGCCGCGACGCCACCAGCCCGCCGAACGAGAACCCGGCCAGGTCAATGACCGTATCGGGCCCCACGGCCCGGTCCAGCGCAGCCTGCAGCATGTCGACCAGGGGCACCAGGTCGTCGGCCCCGGATGGCGCCGGCACGTCGGATGAATCCAGGTAGCCCGGCATGTCGGGCGCCCACACTGTGCGGCGCCGCGCCAGGGCCTCGATGTTGCGCAGCCAGTGCAGCCAGCTGCCGTGCCCGCCATGCAGCAGCACCAGCGGGTCGCCCTGGCCCAGGCGGTGCCAGCGCACAGTGCCGGCCGGGCCGACGGCGATATCGACAGACTCGGCCAAGGCGCCGAGCCGGGCGATTTCGGGATGCACGGACGCTTGCGCAGGCTGCCCGCTCATGATGCGCTCTTGGGCGGCCGCTGCGGGAAACTGCGCTCGAACACCCCTTCTGCGATTCGGTTTTTCAGCATCTCGATGGAACCCCCGGCGATCATCCAGCCGCGCGTGCGGCGCACGCAGTACTCTACCAGGGATTCCTGGCTGAACCCCATGCCGCCCATGACCTGCATGGCCTCGTTGGCGGCGAACCAGCCGGCCTCGTTGCAGGCCAGCTTGGCCATGGCGGTGCTCTGCGCGCTGGGCAGGCCCTGCTCGCCTTCCAGGGCGGCCTTGTACAGCAGCAGCTGCGCCTGCTCCAGCTTCATCCACATGTCGGCGAACTTCCATTGCAGCCCCTGGAATTCGCACAGTTCGCGGCCGAACTGCTTGCGGATCAGGGCATGCTCGCGCGCCAGGTTGAAGGCGTGGCGGCCCAGCGCCAGCGAACGCGAGGCATTGCCCAGGCGCTCGACGTTGAAGCCGGATATCTGCTTCTTGAAGCCGCCCGGCCCCAGCAGGATCTGCGAGGCCGGGATACGCGCGCCATCGAAGTACAGCTGCGCCCAATGCTCGCCGTTCATAAAGCGCGAGGGCTGTCCCACGGTGAAACCGGGGGTGCCGCGCTCGATCAGCACCGAGCCGATGCCGCCCGTGCCCGGGCCGAAGCGCACGTACACCAGGAACACGCCGGCCTCGGGGCTGTGCGTGGAAAAGATCTTGCTGCCGTTGATGACCACTTCATCGCCTTCGCGCGTGGCGCTGGTGGACAGCTCGGTAACCGCGGAGCCGGCCTGCGGTTCGGTCATGCCCAGCGAGATCAGCTTGCGCCCGCCCAGCAGGTCGGGCAGGAAGCGGGCCTTCTGCTCGGGCGTGGCGTATTCGACAAAAGTGCGGATGGGCCCGAAATTGCCCGCCTGCACAATGTCGGCGCTGCGCGGGCACACCAGCGCGATTTCCTGGATGGCCAGCACGGCATGCATCAGCGTGCCGCCCTGCCCGCCGTCGGCCTCGGGAAAGGCAATGCCCAGGAAGCCATTGTCGGCCAGCAGGCGGGCGGTTTCCCACGGATATGTATCGGCGTGCGCGCGCGCCAGTGCGCCGTCGGCCAGGCGCTCGCGCGCGAACCGCCGCACCGAATCGACATAGGCTTGGTATTCCGGGTTCAGATTGAAATCCATAAATGTGGCTACCTAGTAAAAAGTCAGTGCCCGCGCCATGCGCTTTCCAAGCGCCGTGCGGCCATGATAAAAGCGGTTGGACCCCAGCCGGCGGCCATGGCCGCCGGCGCAGCAGCGAGATTCCCGATGAAAGGCATGGATATCCCCGCCCTCGAGGCGTTTGTGGCCGCGGTAGAAGAAAAAAGCCTGTCGAAAGCGGCCGAACGCGCCAACCTGGTGACCTCGGCCGCCAGCAAGCGCGTGGCCGAACTCGAGCGCCACCTGCAGCGCACCCTGCTGCAGCGCCATGGGCGCGGCGTCGAGCCCACGCCGGCCGGCACGCTGCTGTACCAGCGCGCCAAGGCCATCCTGCGCGCCGTGCAGCTGGCCGAATCGGCCGTGAAAGTCTTTTCGGCCGACGGGCAGGCCAAGATACGGCTGGCCGCCAACCCGTCGACCATCCTGCAGTTCCTGCCCGACCGCATGGGGCGCTTCCTGTCGCTGCGCGACTACGTCAGCGTCGACCTGCTCGAGGCCCACAGCTATGACATCCCGCGCCTGCTGATCGATGGCTCGGTGGACATCGGCATCTACCATGCCGACCACCCCGCTCCCGGCGTCACGTCGCTGCCTTTTGCCAGCGACCGCGTCGGCCTGGTGGTGCCCATCGGCCATCCGCTGGCCGGGCGCGGCGAACTGTTCCTGGAAGAAGCGCTGGACTACGATCTGCTGGGCTATTTTCCGCGCCATTCGCTGGACCAGTTCCTGGCCTACATCGGCCAGACCGTCACGCGCCCGCCCACGGTCAAGCTGCAGGTGTCGAACTTCGAGACGCGCTGCCGCATGATCCGCGAAGGGCTGGGCATCGGCATCGTGCCCGAACGCATCGCCGCCAACTACCTGGGCGGCATGGGCCTGGTGCTGCTGCGCCTGCGCGATGAATGGGCTACGCGCCACTTCTTCGTGGCGGTGCGCGACCCCGACAGCCTGAGCCCGGTCGTGGCCGAGCTGCTGCAGTTCCTGTCGCAGCCCGCCTAGCGCCATTGCCATCGACTCGGCCCGGTTCATCGCGCGGGCCTCAATCCAGCGTCACGCCCAGGTGCCGGATCAGTTCGCCATTGGTCTTGATGTCTTTCTGGTACAGGGCGGTGAACGCTTCGATCGAGACATTGGCGGGCGATGCGCCCATCTTGTGCAGCAGGGCCGCGCCCTCGGGCTGGTTCATGCCATGGTTGATGGCGTGGTTGAGTTTTTCCAGGATGGGCCTCGGTGTGCCCACCGGCGCCATCACGCCATACCAGGCGATCGGTTCGAAGCCGGCCACGCCCACCTCGCCGAAGGTCGGCACGCCGGGCAGCAGCGGATCGCGCTGCGCGCCGCCCAGCGCCAGAGCGCGCACCTTGCTGCTGCTGTCGCCCAGATAACTCATGACCGTGCCCAGCGTGGCGAACGACAGGTCCACCCGGCCGCTCAGCATGTCCACCATGCCCTGCGCCCCGCCCTTGTACGGAATATGGCGGAACTTCAGCCCGGTTTTTTCCTGGAACTCCGCGGCCGCCAGGTGCGGATCGGAGCCGTTGCCGGTGGAAAACACGGTGTAGTCATCGGGGTGCTTGCGCGCATCGGCGGCAAACGCCTGGTAGTCGGGCGCATCGATGGAAGGCCCCACCACCAGCACGTTCGGCATGGTCAGCAGCAGCGCCACCGGCTGGAAGTCGGTAGCGGGATCGAACGGCAGGTGGCGGTACAGCCACTTGGTATTGACGTGGCTCTTGGTGACCAGGAACAGCGTATAGCCGTCGGCGGGCGCCTTGGTCAGCGCCGCGGCTGCCAGGGTGCCATTGGCGCCGCCGCGGTTTTCTACCACCACGCGCGCGCCCGGCAGTTCGTGTTCGAGCCGGTTGGCCAGGATGCGCGCCGCCGTGTCCGACGGGCCGCCGGCCGGGAAGCCCACCAGCAGGGTAATGGGGCGCGCGGGATAGCCGGCGGCGGGGTCGGCGGCGGCCGCCGGGCCGGCCAGCCCGGCCAGGGTCAACAGAGCGGCGGCGGTCCGCGCGCTAAAGTGCAGTTTCAATCTTGTCTCCTCATCTTGACATCGACAGGAGCGCAGTGCCGGACAGGCCAGGACGCCGCGTTCCTGGAAGAGCATCTTAGGAACGGCATGCCCCGCGCGGTGTGAAAAATCGGCATAGCAGGCTACGCCGATTTTGCAGCCCGTGCCGCGCGCGCCGATTCGTGAAGGCTGGCTTTCTTTTTTTTCATGCCACGCGCCCGCCCCGGCCGCTACAGTAGCCTGCATGCCCCGGCCGCCCGCCATCCGCAGCAGGGCCGGCCAGGCATTCCGGAGACACCGCATGATTCTCGAACAACTGGCCGACTACGGGGCACGCGACAGCGTGCGCGACCTGACCGCCGATGTCACCCACTACGCCAAACGGGCCCTGGTGGACTGGTTTTCCGCCCTGTACCCCGGCACCCGCACGGCACCCTGCGCGCAGCTGCTGGCCGCGCACCGGCCCGAACTGGGGTCGGGGCGCTCCAGCCTGCCGGGCTGCGGCGCCACGGCCTTCAGCTCCACGGCGGCCTGGATCAACGGCAGCGTGTCGCATGCCGTGGAATTCGACGACATTTTCCGCGACGCGATCTATCACCCCGGCTGCCCAGTCATTGCCGCCGCCCTGGCGGTGGCCGAAGAGCAGGACGCCAGCGGCGCCGCGCTGCTCAACGCCATTGTGGTGGGCTACGAAATCTCCACGCGCATCGGCGCGGCTGTGCAGCCTTCGCACTACCGGTATTTCCACACCACCGGCACGGTAGGCTGCTTCGGCGCGGCCGCCGCCGCAGCCGCGCTCGCGGCGCCCGGCAACGCCGAGGCTATGCGCCACGCCCTGGCCACGGCGGCCAGTTTCGCCGCCGGCCTGCAGCAGGCCTTCCGTTCCGACGCCATGACCAAGGCGCTGCACGCCGGCAACGCCGCCAGCGTCGGCGTGCGTGCTGGGCTGGGCGCCGCCCATGGGCTGACCGGCGCGGCCGGCATGCTGGGCGGCCCGGTGGGCTTCGGCGCCGCCCTGGCCGACCACCCCGACTGGAGCAAGGCCACCCAGGCGCTGGGCGAACGCTACAACATCCTGCAGATCACCCAGAAAAACCATGGCTGCTGCGGCCACACCTTCGCCGCCATCGACGCGGCGCTGGCGCTGCGCGCCGCGCACAGTCTGACGCCGGCCGACATCGAAGCCATCGAAGTCGACGCCTACCAGACCACGCTGGATGTCACCGGCAACGCCGATCCGCGCACACCGTTCGAAGCAAAGTTCAGCCTGTTCTATGTGGTGGCCCACGCCCTGGCCTACGGGTCGGTGCGGCTGGACGCCTTCGAACCGGCGCGCCTGGCCGAACCTGGCCTGCGCGGCCTGATGGCGCGTATCCAGTTGCGCGCCGACCCTGAACTGACGGCCGCGTTTCCCGGCCGGCGGGCCGCGCGGGTGGCCATCCGCACGCGCGACGGCGCCACGCACCGCCACTACGCCCCTTACCGAAAAGGCGACCCCGAAGCGCCGCTCAGCGATGCGGACCTGAACGACAAATTCAATGAACTGGTCACTCCGGTACTGGGCCAGACCCGCACGCAGCAATTGCGCGAACAGGCCTGGCGCCTGGAGTCGCTGGCGGTGCGCGACCTGCAGCTGCACCAGCCGGTGTAACCCTACCCTCACTTTCGAAGTTGCCCATGCAGAACGGTACTTTTGCCCAAGCATTGCTCGCCCCCCAGTCCATCGCGCTGGTCGGGGCTTCCGGCGACCCCGCCAAGAACACCGCCCGGCCGCTGCGCTTCATGCGCAAGCACGGCTACGGCGGCCGCATTTTTCCCATCAATGCCAGCCGCGCCGAGATCCTGGGTGAAACCTCCTATCCCGACCTGGCCGCGCTGCCGCAGCCGGTAGACCATGTGTTCATCATGGTGCCCGGCCCGAAAGTGGCCGAGCAGCTCGAAGGCTGCGCGCGCGCCGGCGCCAAGGTGGCCACCATCTACAGCGACGGCTTCGGCGAAACCGGCGCGGCCGGACGCGCCGCGCAGGACACCCTGGTAGCCCGCGCCCGCGAACTGGGCGTGCGGCTGCTGGGCCCCAACAGCATCGGCCTGGCCAACATCCACAGCGGCGCCATCATCTCGGTCAATGCGGTATTCGAATCCGACCACCTTAGCCAGGGCGCCATCAGCATCGTCTCGCAAAGCGGCTCGATGATGGGCTCGCTGCTGTCGCGCGCCAGCGCGCGCGGGTTCGGCTTCGCCAAGTCGGTGTCGGTTGGCAACGAATGCGACATCAGCGTCGGCGAAGTGGTCCAGGCCCTGAGCGAAGACGACCAGACCGGCGCCATCCTGCTGTTCCTGGAAACGCTGCGCGATGCGCCCCTGCTGGGGCGCGCGCTGCAGGCGGCGCAGGCAGCCGGCAAGCCGGTCATCGCCTACAAGCTGGGCCGCTCGGCCCAGGGCGACGCGCTGGCGCAGTCGCATACGGGCGCCATGGCGGGCAATGACGCTGCCGTGGACGCCTTTCTGCGCGCGCACGGCGTGCTGCGCGTGGAATCCCTGGAAACCTTGTACGAAATCGTGCCACTGGCCCTGCGCTACGGCCGCCACACCCCGCCGCCGCGCGCGCCGCGCGTCGCGGTCATTACCACCACGGGCGGCGGCGCGGCCACGGTAGTCGACAACCTGGGCATGCGTGGCCTGGTGGCGGCCACGCCGCCGGACGCGTTCGTGGCCCACATGGCCGAACGCGGCCTGCGCGTGCGCCAGGCGCCCATCATCGACCTGACGCTGGCGGCCACCAGCGCGCAATACCAGGACCTGCTCGAGCAACTGCTGGTTTCCGACTGGTGCGATGCTGTGCTCAGCGTGGCCGGATCGTCGGCGCAGTTCCACCCCGAAGTGGCGGTGCAGCCGCTGGTGCGCGCCCGCAAGCCTGGCGACAAGCCGGTCGCGGCGTTCCTGGCGCCCGAGGCCATGGCGTCGCTGCAGGTTCTGCAGCGCGAAGGCATTGCCGGCTTCCGTACGCCCGAATCCTGCGCCGAGGCTCTGGCACTGTTCCTGCGCCGCCCGGCCGCAGGCCGCCCCGCCGGCGACAGTCCGGCCATCGACTGGCCCGCCGGGCTGCCGGCCGCGGGCGCTCTGACCGAATACGAGGCCGGCCAGGTGTTCGCCAGCCTGGGCGTGCCCGTGGCCGCCATGCGCCAGGTGCCCGCCGACAAGCTGGACCACGACCTGGACTACCCGGTGGCCCTGAAGATCGCGTCGCGCGATATTCCGCACAAGACCGATGCGGGCGGCGTGCGCATCGGCATCCGAGACGCCGCCGACCTGCGGCGCCAGGCCGGCGACATGCTGGCCGAAGTCCGCCGGCGCATGCCGCAGGCGCGGCTGGACGGCGTGCTGGTGCAGCAGATGCAGGGCAAGCTGCTCGAGCTGATCCTGGGCTATCGGCGCGACCCGCTGGTGGGGCCGGTGGTGGTCCTGGGCGCCGGCGGCGTGGCGGCCGAGCTCTCGCCCGACGTGGCCGTGCGGCTGGCGCCGGTAACGCGCCAGCAGGCCGTGGAAATGATCGAAGAAGTACGCGCCACGCAGCTGATACGCGGCTTTCGCGGCCTGCCGCGCGGCGATTGCAACGCCCTGGCCGACGCCATCGTGGCATTCTCGCGGCTGGCGCGGGTGCGCGGCGCGCAGGTGGCCGAAGCGGAAATCAACCCGCTATTCGTGCGCCAGGATGGGGTGGTGGCGGTGGACGGCCTGCTGCATTTGCAGGCGCCCGGCGCTACATCTTGACGACGTCGACTCCCGCCGGCGGCGTGAAGCGGAATTCGCCGGCGGGCAGCGCGGGATTGGCCTGGATATCGGACAGCTCGACCCGCGTGGTCTGGCCGAAAGCGTCCAGCAGTTCCACGCGCACGGGCAGGTTGCCCTTCATGCCGATATCGACCTGCGCAAAGCCTGCATCGGCATTGCGCGGCTTGGCGCGCAGCCATTCCAGCCCGTCGCGCGCCGGCAGCGGCGTTACCTGGAAGGCCTGTTCGAGGTTGCCCGAGCCGAACAGGATGGCCGCCGGCGAGGTGCCGATGGCCTGGTCGACCTTGCGCGAAGTGACCTGGGCCAGGTCGGGATCGTACTGGTACAGCTGCTGGCCGTCGGACACCACCAGCTGTTCATAGGGCTGGCTGACCGCCCACTTGAACTTGCCCGGCCGCTGGAAGGCGAACGTGCCGCTTTGCGGCCGCTGCGCGCGGCCCTGCGGCCCGGTGGTGGACTGGGTAAAACTGCCCGTGGCGCTCTTGATTTCGGCCACGAAAGACTTCAGCTGCGTGCGGGCGTCGGCCGCCAGGGCGGCCATCGGGCACAGCACCAGCAGCGCGGCCGTGGCGGCCAGCCGGCGTAGACCAGGCATCAGGCTTCCTCTTTGGACGGCACCAGGATTTCGCGGTTGCCGTTGGATTGCATTGCCGACACCATACCCGATTGCTCCATTTGCTCGAGTAACCGTGCGGCACGGTTGTAACCAATGCGCAAATGGCGCTGCACCAGCGAAATCGATGCGCGGCGGTGCTTCAGCACCACTTCGCAGGCCTGGTCGTACATGGGATCGCTTTCGGAATCGGTCATGCCGGTGACGCTGCCCACGCCGTCGCCGGTTTCGCCTTCCAGCGCGCCTTCGAGCAGGCCCTCGACGTAGTTGGGCTCGCCCTGCGACTTCAGGTGCTCGACCACGCGGTGCACTTCCTCATCGCTGACAAAGGCGCCGTGCACCCGCACCGGCAGGCCGGTGCCGGGCGGCATGTACAGCATGTCGCCCTGCCCCAGCAGGGTTTCGGCGCCCATCTGGTCGAGAATGGTGCGCGAGTCGATCTTGGACGACACCTGGAACGCGATGCGCGTCGGGATGTTGGCCTTGATCAGGCCGGTGATGACGTCCACGCTGGGCCGCTGGGTAGCCAGGATCAAGTGGATGCCGGCGGCGCGCGCTTTCTGCGCCAGGCGGGCAATGAGCTCCTCGATTTTCTTGCCCACCACCATCATCAGGTCGGCCAGCTCGTCGATAACCACCACGATGGTGGGCAGCGGCGTCAGCGGCTCGGGCTGGTCGGGCGTCAGCGAGAACGGATTGGGAATGGGCTCTTCGCGCTTGATGGCGTCGCGGATCTTGGTGTTGTAGCCGGCCAGGTTGCGCACGCCCATCTTGCTCATCAGGCGGTAGCGCTTTTCCATTTCGCCCACGCACCAGTTCAGGGCGTTGGCGGCATGGCGCATATCGGTGACCACCGGCGCCAGCAGGTGCGGAATGCCTTCATAAACACTCATTTCGAGCATCTTGGGGTCGATCAGGATCAGCCGCGTGTCGGCCGCCCCGGCCTTGTACAGCAGCGACAGGATCATGGCGTTGATCCCGACCGACTTGCCCGAGCCGGTGGTGCCGGCCACCAGCAAGTGGGGCATCTTGGCCAGGTCGGCCACCACCGGGTTGCCGGCGATGTCCTTGCCCAGCGCCATGGTCGCAACCGAATGGCTGGCGTGGTAGGTTTGCGAGCCCAGGATCTCGGACAGCTTGACCATCTGGCGGCGCGGGTTGGGCAGTTCCAGACCCATGAGGTTCTTGCCGGGAATGGTTTCCACCACCCGGATGCTGACCAGGCTGAGCGCGCGCGCCAGGTCTTTGGCCAGGTTGACGATCTGGCTGCCCTTCACGCCCGTGGCGGGCTCGATTTCGTAGCGGGTGATCACCGGCCCGGCCTGCGCCGCCACCACGGTGACGTTCACGCCGAAATCGGCCAGCTTCTTTTCGATCAGGCGCGAAGTGAACTCGATGGTTTCGGCCGAGACGGTTTCCTGGTTGGCCGCCGGGGCGTCCAGCAGGCCGATGGCGGGCAGATCGCCTTCGCCGGCGGGCGGGGCGAACAGCGTCTGCTGCTTTTCCTTTTCGACCCGGTCGGAACGCGGCACCACGGTAATGGCGGGCTCGATGCGCACGGGTTGTTCGTGGGTAAGCTTTTCGTGCTTGGCTTCGACCTGTTCGGTGCGCGCCGCCTTGGCCACCTCGCCGACCTTGCGGTCCTGGCGTGCGGTGTACGAATCGCGCACGCGCCGCAACAGGCCTTCGAGCCAGGCGCCGACCCGCTCGGCCACGTGCAGCCACGAGAACGAGAAGAACAGGCTCAGGCCCACCGCCAGCATGACCAGCAGCGCCAGCGTGCCGCCGGTGAAGCCCACGCCTTCGGCCAGCGCGCCGGCCAGCATCTGGCCGATGACGCCGCCCGCGCCGCTTTCGCCGTCGGTGCCGCCCGGCAGGTGCATGCCCCAGCTGTACAGGCGCAGCGCCTCGATGCCCAGCGAGCCCACCAGCACCAGGAAGAAGCCGATGCCCTCTTCCCAGTGTACGCGCGGCAGCACTTCGGGCTGCTTGCCGTCGGAGGCGCGCAGGTGGCTGGCCAGCCGGCGGTAGCCGGCGCGCACGCGATGCAGCAGTAGCACGACCCACCACCAGGCGGAATAGCCGAACAGATACAGAAGAATATCGGACAGGTAGGCGCCCAGGGTGCCACCCCGGTTATGGATGACGCCGCCGGGCACGGAATGCGACCAGCCCGGGTCGGCGGGCGACCAGGTGGCCAGCACCAGGGTCAGCCAGGCAGCCAGGGCGGCGAACAGGATCCAGCGGGCTTCGCGCAGCAAGGCAGAGATTCGCGTCTGCAGCGGCGAAGGGCCGTTTCGGGTGTTGCGCGAGGCGCGCGGGGAAGCAGTTGAAATACGCGGCATGCGGCTCATTATAATTGGGCATCCCTCTAAAGATACTTACCTATGTCCACGCCCAAACACGCTAAAGTTTTGATACTCGGTTCCGGCCCCGCCGGTTACACGGCTGCCGTCTATGCGGCGCGCGCCAATTTGGCCCCTGTACTTGTTACAGGTCTGGCCCAGGGCGGCCAGCTCATGACCACCACCGACGTCGACAACTGGCCGGCCGACGCCACGGGCGTCCAGGGCCCCGAACTGATGCAGCGCTTCCAGCAGCACGCCGAGCGCTTCAATACCGACATCATTTTTGACCACATCGCTAAAGTGGATTTTTCGCAACGCCCCTTCACCCTGACCGGCGATACGGGCAACCTGTACACCTGCGACGCCCTCATCATCGCCACCGGCGCCTCGGCCAAGTACCTGGGCCTGCCTTCTGAAGAGGCCTTCATGGGCCGCGGCGTGTCGGGCTGCGCCACCTGCGACGGGTTCTTCTACAAGAACCAGGACGTCGTGGTGGTGGGCGGCGGCAACACGGCTGTGGAAGAAGCCCTGTACCTGTCCAATATCTGCCGCAAAGTCACGCTGATCCACCGCCGCGACAAATTCCGCGCCGAGCCCATCCTGGTCGACAAGCTGATGGACAAGGTCAACAACGGCAATATGGAACTGAAGCTGTTCCACACCCTGGAAGAAGTCCTGGGCGACGACAGCGGCGTCACGGGCGTGCGGGTGCGCCACACCGATACCGGCGCCACCGAAGACCTGGCCGCCACCGGCGCCTTCATCGCCATCGGCCACCAGCCCAACACCGGCATCTTCGAAGGCCAGCTCGACATGAAAGACGGCTACATCATCACCAAGAGCGGCCTGTCGGGCATGGCCACCATGACCTCGGTGCCCGGCGTGTTCGCCGCCGGCGACGTGCAAGACCACGTCTACCGCCAAGCCATCACCAGCGCCGGCACGGGCTGCATGGCCGCCCTGGACGCGCAACGGTGGCTGGAGAATGCGCAGCACTAAAAGCGGCCTGGCCGACCTGAAGCGCCTGCACCAGGCTGCCCGCCAGGCCCAGGCCGAACAGGCTGCCCGCAAGGCTGCCACGCCGGCCAGCCCGGCCGACGACTCCGACGCCTTTCGCCGCGCCACCCAGGCGGTAACCCCGCTCAAGCACACCGGCCGCCGGCCGCCCCCGCCTCCCGCCGCGGCGCCCGCCAGCGCCGCCGTGGCCATGCGCCGCGCGGCCGCGGTGGGCGAAAGCGCGGCGCGCGCCGATGCCGGCGTCTCCGACGGCGGCGACGTGTCGCATCTGCTGTCCGAAGGCGGCACCGCGTTCGTGCGCGCCGATGCCGCGCCCGACACGGCACGCAACCTGCGCCGCGGCCAGTGGCCGGCCGGCGCCGAGCTCGACCTGCACGGCCTGCGGGTCGGCCAGGCCCGCCACGCGGTGCTGTCGTTCCTGGACGAATGCCTGGAACACGGCATCCGCTGCGTGCGCATCGTGCACGGCAAAGGCTACGGCTCGCAGGGGCTCGAACCCGTGCTGAAAGACAAGGTGCGCACCTGGCTGGTGCAAAAAACCGATGTCATGGCGTTTTCGCAGACGCCCGAACGCGAAGGCGGCGCCGGCGCCCTGCTGGTGCTGCTGCGCCAAAACGGCGCGAGGCGCCCATGAAATGGGTATACCTGGGCATTGCCATCGTGGCCGAGATCGTGGCCACCAGCGCCCTGAAAAGCGCCGAGGGCTTCACCCGGCTGCTGCCTTCGCTGGCCACGGTGGCCGGCTACGCCGTGGCCTTTTACTTTCTGGCGCTGACGCTGCGCGAAATCCCGGTGGGCATCGCCTACGCGATCTGGTCGGGCGTGGGCATCGTGCTGATCTCGCTGGTAGGCGCGGTGTTCTTCAAGCAGCACCTCGACACCCCCGCCCTGCTGGGCATCGCGCTGATCATCGCCGGCGTGGTGGTCATGAACGTGTTTTCGAAATCGGTCGGGCACTGATCACGGCAGCGGCGGCGGCGGGCCGTCGGGCTCGCGCAAATACTGCACCAGCATGGCCGTGGCCCGGTCGGGCGGCGGCGTCAGCAGCGACACCACGATAATCGTCAAAAAGGCCACTGGCGCGCCGAACACGCCGGCCGCGATGGGCTGGATGCCCCACCACAGCTCCACCGGCTGGCCGCGGTCCACGCCGAACACCCATTCGCGCAGCCAGGGATGCGTGTGCGCCATGTAGCCGAAGGTCATCACCAGGCCGGCCAGCATGCCCAGCGTGGCGCCCCATTTGTTGGCGCGGCGCCAGAAGATGCCCATTACCAGTGCCGGGAAAAACGACGAGGCGGCAAAGGAAAACGCCGCCGACACCATGAAAAGAATATCGGCCGGCTTGCGGGCCGCCACCCAGGCCGCCCCGAACGCCACCGCCAGCAGCAGTATCTTGGACACCATCACCCGGCGCGCGGCCGACATGCGCGGCGACACCAGCCGGTACCACATGTCGTGCGACAACGAATTAGACAGGGTCAGCAACAGGCCGTCGGCCGTGGACAGCGCGGCCGCCAGTCCGCCGGCCGCCACCAGGCCCGACACCACATAAGGCAGGCCGCCGATCTCGGGCATGGCCAGCACCACCACGTCGGCGCCCATGCTGATTTCGCCCAGCTGCACCGTGCCGTCGCGGTTGACGTCCAGCAGGTCCAGCAAATTGATATCGACCGCGCTCCAGGCATGCACCCAATTGGGCAGCGCGGCGAAGTCGGTGCCCACCACCTGGGTATAGACCTCGTACTTGACCAGCAGCGCCAGTGCCGGCGCCATGAAATACAGCAGCAGGATGAACAGCAACGACCAGCACACCGAGCGGCGCGCCTCGATCACCGACGGCGTGGTGTACGAGCGCATCAGGATGTGCGGCATGCCGGCCGTGCCCAGCATCAGGCACAGCACCAGCGCCAGGAAATTGACCCGCATTTCCTGCCGTTCTTGCGGGTCTTTGGCGGGAAACGGCTCGGCATGCGGCACCGGCGGCGAGCCGCGCGCCTCGTAAAGGGCGCGCGCCTGCGACCACGCCACGCGGGCCTGTTCGACGCTGGCGGGATACGCCTCGAGTTCGCGCTCCAGCGTGCGTATTTCGACCATGGGCGCATCGGCCGCGGTCATTTGCGCCAGGCGGCTGCGCAGCCTGTCTTTTTCCTGCTGCCATGATTCCGGCAGGGCCTGCAGGCGCTGGGTCATTTCATCGGCGCGCGCTTTCCACAACTGGCGCACCTGCAGTTCGGACACGTCCTTGCCCAGCTGCGCCTCGCGTTCAGTCACCTGCTGCAGCACCGTGCCGGCCGACAATTGCGGCAGCGGCATGCCGGTATGCTTCACCGACAGCCATATCACCGGCACCAGGTAGGCCACCACCAGAATGATGTACTGCCCTACCTGGGTCCAGGTAACTGCCCGCATGCCGCCCAGGAAAGAGCACACCAGCATGCCGCCCAGGGCCACGAAAATGCCCAGCTCGAACGAAATGCCCGTCATGCGCGTGGTGATGATGCCCACGCCGTAGATCTGCGCCACCAGGTAGGTAAACGAGCACAGCACGGCGCAGGCCACGCCCGCCAGCCGCGCCAGGTTGCCGCCATAGCGCGCGCCCATGAAATCGGGAATGGTGTACTGGCCGAACTTGCGCAGGTACGGCGCCAGCAGCAGCGCCACCAGCACATAGCCGCCGGTCCAGCCCATGATGTAGGCCAGGCCGCCGTAGCCGGTCAGGTACAGCGTGCCGGCCACGCCGATGAACGAGGCCACCGACATCCAGTCGGCGGCGGTGGCCATGCCGTTGTAGAAGGCCGGCACGCGCCGCCCCGCCACGTAGTATTCGACCTGGTCGGACGTACGGCAGACAATGCCGATACCGGCGTACAGGCTGACGGTGGCCAGCAGGAACACGTAGCCGATCCAGTTGCGGGCCATGCCCGCCACTTCGGCCAGCGCCAGCAGCACGATCAGCAGGGCGAAGCCGGCCGTATACAGCACATAGATGCGGCGCAGCCGGATCTCGAATTCACGGGGGTTGTCGCCGGTAAATGGCATCAATCGCCCCGCTCGCCTTCACGGCGGGCGCGCCGGTCGGCGCGGTTCATCAGGCGGGCATAGATGGCGATCAGCACCAGGTACGACAGCGGCGCCCCATAGGCCGCCATCCAGAAGGCAAACGGCCAGCCGATGAAATCAAACATCAGCTTGCGGGCAAAAAAGGCCGGCAGGAAGGTCAGCGTGGCCCAGCAGACCGTGAGAACAGCGATCAGGACCAGATTGCGCCGCCAGTAACGCCGTGCGGCCGGGGGTGTCGGGGTGCGGGGAGCCGGCATGCGTGATTATTATCCGGTTACGCGCCGCTTGAAGCCTTTATGCACAAAAGCGAGCCTTGTAAGCGACAACGGCCGGCACGAAATGGTGCCAGCCGTTGTGCATTTTGCTTTTATTGGGTACTGCCAGTTTGTTATACCGGTGCCGCCGGTCGCCCATGCAGGGCTGTTTGTCTCCTCACCTGCATGGAACAGGATTCTGCACCAGGAACGGGATTGTCACACTAGGGGAATGCCCTAAGGCAGCGCCGAAACATGTGATTGAATGCACCAATATGGTGCAAAACAGCCAAATAAGCAGCGCGGCGATAAAAAAAGGCCACCCACAGTGTGGATGGCCAAGAACAAGGTGCCCCGACTCCGCTCGGAAAAGGGCAACCCGTACCCTGATCAGAAGCGGTGACGCAGACCGACGCCGACCGTCGTCATCTTGTTGCCTTCGACGAACGCAGCGCCGTCGGCATACGAGCCCACCGCATACAGGTTGGTCCGCTTGGACAGGTCGTAGGTGTAGCCCACGCTGTAGATGTCCATGTTTTCCAGACCCTTGTTCGGATCGGCGCGCTGCCACGAGGCGAACACATTGCTGGCGCCGCCGATGGGCGCGCTCACGCCGACCAGGTACGAATTGATCTTCAGGCCGTCCCAGGTGAAGCGGTCGTTGGTATTGCCCAGGCCCTTGGCGGGGGTGTTGGGGTTGACTGCGCCGCCCATCAGGTCGAAATCCTGGCCGACGAACACACCGTCCTTGGTACGGCCGTAGGCCAGCGACAGCTTCAGCACTTCGAAGTCGTACGCGGCACCCAGAATGAACTGCTGGGGTTGCGGCTGGCTGGGCGCGCGGAATTGCTGGTCATACGTAAAGGCCACTTGCAGCGGACCGCCTACGTAGCGCACACCGGCCGTGATGGCGCGGTTGTTGTCGTCTTCTTCGAAGCCGGTCGGGCCTTCGACGTCGTCGGTCGAGAACGAGTACCCGACGCCAGCCTGGAAGCCGCTCCAGCTGGGGGTCTGGTACATCACCATGTTGTCATAGCGAACCGTGTTGGCCGCGCTGAAGGCCGAACCCATGGTCGAGTTCAGGTAGCTGAGCGAGAACGGGTCGATATCGGAGAAGTACTTCGACGCGATGTTGGTTTGGCGGCCCAGATCGAGGCGGCCGAACGATTCGTGGTTCAGGCCGATGGTGGCTTGACGGCCGAACAGGCGGTCGCCCTGCTTGCTGTTGCCGTTGCTGGCGCCAAAGCCGCTTTCCAGCACGAACACCGCGGACAGGCCGTCGCCCAGGTCTTCGGTGCCGCGCAGGCCCCAGCGCGAACCGCTCTGGATGCCGTCGGTCATGCCGATGCGGGACTGGTAGTTACCACCATACTGGCCGCGGTTGGCATCTTCGGTACCAACCTTGCCGCGCTGGTAGGTGATCCCGACGTCAATCAAGCCGTACAAGGTCACCGACGTTTCAGCGTACGCGGTGCCGCCGACACCGGCGAGAATTGCGCCGGCGAGCAAGGTTTTTGTTAGTTTCATTTCCTCATCCCGATCAAGAGTGAAAGCCGTCTGCCTCCACCCGCGGAGACAGTTCGAACCCATACGTTAGGGAATGCTGGTGTTTCCACCAAAACGAGGAACTACACAAGGAATCAAAAAATTTCCAGCGGCCGTGCGGACTCCGTGATTTCCCTATGAAGAGAATATCGACCCAGTACATTAAGTTACTTAATACACTTTTGTGAACACTGGATTTATGGCGCATTAACAACACAGCACAAAGGGTTGCGCCGTGCTGCCCGCCCGCAGCAGCCTTGTGTGACAGGTGCGCGTAATAATGTAATTATCTGCACGCGCAAAGGTTGGTATTGCTTTTAATACATCCGGACAATATTTGTCCATGCGTTGCAACCCGCGTGTATAAAAAAAGCCGCCCCAGAAGGCGGCTTTTTAGCGACAGGCGGACGATGCCGTAGCCGGTATTACATGTTGTCGATCATTACCTGGCCGAAACCCGAGCACGACACCTGGGTGGCGCCTTCCAGCAGACGCGCGAAGTCGTACGTGACCTGCTTGGACAGGATGGATTTTTCCATGCTGGAAATGATGAGGTCGGCGGCTTCGGTCCAGCCCATGTGACGCAGCATCATTTCAGCCGACAGGATCTCGGAACCCGGGTTGACGTAGTCTTTGCCGGCATACTTGGGCGCCGTACCGTGGGTGGCTTCGAACATGGCCACCGAGTCGGACAAGTTGGCGCCCGGGGCGATGCCGATGCCGCCGACCTGCGCGGCCAGGGCGTCGGAGATGTAGTCGCCGTTCAGGTTCAGCGTGGCGATGACATCGTATTCGGCCGGGCGCAGCAGAATTTGCTGCAGGAAGGCGTCGGCGATGGAATCCTTGACGATGATCTCGCGGCCCGTCTTGGGATTCTTGAACTTGCACCACGGGCCGCCGTCGATCAGCTGGGCGCCGAATTCTTTCTGGGCCAGTTCGTAGCCCCAGTCACGGAAGCCGCCTTCGGTGAACTTCATGATGTTGCCCTTGTGCACCAGCGTGACCGAAGCGCGGTCGTTGTCGATGGCGTACTGCATGGCCTTGCGGACCAGGCGTTCGGTACCTTCGCGCGACACCGGCTTGATGCCGATCGACGAGGTGTTCGGGAAACGGATTTTCTTCACGCCCAGCTTGGTCTGCAGGAACTGGATCAGTTCCTTGGCCTGCTCGGTTTCGGCCTGGTATTCGATGCCGGCGTAGATGTCTTCGGAGTTCTCGCGGAAAATGACCATGTCGGTCTTTTCGGGTTCGCGCACGGGCGAAGGCACGCCCTTGAAGTAGCGGACCGGACGCAGGCAGACGTACAGGTCGAGCTGCTGGCGCAGGGCCACGTTCAGCGAACGGATGCCTCCGCCCACGGGGGTGGTCAGGGGGCCCTTGATCGACACCACGTAGTCTTTCACCACGTCGAGGGTTTCGTCGGGCAGCCAGACATCGGGGCCGTACACCTTGGTGGCCTTCTCGCCGGCATAGACTTCCATCCAGTGGATCTTGCGCTTGCCGCCGTAGGCCTTCTGCACGGCAGCATCCACGACCTTGATCATGACGGGCGTGATGTCGGCGCCCGTGCCATCACCTTCGATGTACGGAACGATGGCCTGGTCGGGCACGTTCAGCGAGAAATCGGCGTTGACCGTGATTTTCTGGCCCCCTGCGGGAACCTTGATATGTTGGTAGGACATGAATGCTCCAGTTGCTCCGGGTGGTTTTGCGCGCACGCCTGGCCGGGGCGCGGATGCAGGCGGGAAACCCCGAAGCGACCGGGCCGGATGGCGGACAACCCCCAATTCTAGCTCGCATTGGGGCGCCGCGTCCGGCGGGCGCGGCGCGGGGGGCGTAAAATGAGGGTCTGTCATCCGTATACCTGCCGTTGCGCCCATGTTCAACCCTTCCCGCGACCAAGTCCGCGAGTTCTTCATCGAAACTTGGCGCAAGCACCGCGCCGGCGAGGTCCTGACGCCGCTGGAGTCCATGGCGCTGGACTGGGTCATCGAGCACCCCGAATACCATGGCGACCTCGAACATCCCGAGGCCATGACGGCCGAATACCCGGTCGAGCAGGGCCGCACCAACCCGTTCCTGCACCTGTCGATGCACCTGGCCATCGCCGAGCAGCTGTCCATTGACCACCCGCGCGGCATCCGCGCGGCCTACCAGCGGCTGGTCAACCGCGGCGACGCCCACCAGGCGGCGCACGAAATCATGGAATGCCTGGGCCAGGTGGTCTGGGAAGCCCAGCGCCTGGGCACGCCGCTCGACAGCGATGCTTACATCGAGCTGATCCGCCAGCGCGCGGAACGCTAGCGCGGGCCGGGCCGGCCGCCCGGCCGCCGGCAAGAAAAAACGCCCCGCGGGGCGTTTTTTCTTGCGCAAGCCGAGCGGCGGCTTACTTGCGCACGCCCAGGTCGCTGGGCTGCGAGGCCAGCCAGGCGGTGACGTTCTCGATGTCCTGGTCGGACAGCTGCGCGGCGAAGGCGCCCATGATGGGATTCTTGCGCACGTTCGACGAGGCCGGTGCGCCGGCGGCGCCGCGCTTGTACGACTTCAGCGCCTGCTCGAGATAGTCGGCATGCTGGCCGGCCAGGATCGGGTAGGCCGGGTCGACCGGCGTCTTGGCATCGGCGCCGTGGCACGACGCGCAGTTGAACTTGTCGAACACCGCCTTGCCGGCGGCCAGGTCTTGCGCCTGCGCGGCGCCGCCGGCAACGGCCAGAATGGCGCCCGCGAGGGTCAGCGTATAGCGTTTCATGATGGGCCCTCGCATCACTTGAGATTGGAGTAGTACGCGGCCAGGTCGGCAATGTCCTGGTCGCTGAGGCTGCCGGCGATGGCATCCATGGTGGGATGGCTACGCGCGCCTTTCTTGTACTCGTTGAGGGCCGCTTCGATGTACTTGGCGTTTTGCCCGGCAATCATCGGAACGTGGTACAGCTCGGGAAAACTGGCTTTGTAGCCCTTGATGCCATGGCAACCGATGCACATGGAGATTTTGTCGCGGGCGTTCTGGGCATTGCCGACCGGCGCTGCATCGGCAGCAGCCGCCTGACCGGCGACCGAACAGGACGCCACCATGGCCAGCGCGGACAGAGAGGTTCTCAACTTCATTGGAATGGCTCTTGGTAAGGCTGAAAACTGGGCTAAGGATGAGCGCCGGATCTGCGCCCGGCTAACAAAACCCTGCGATTGTACGATAATTGTTGCCGAGCCATGCCAACCCCTGCGCGTTTTGCCCGCGCGTATCTTTCTTGCCACCACCCATGCCCGCTGCCCAGAGCCCTGCCGCCCCCCGCTTCGACGGAACCGAACGCTACGTTGCCACAGACGATCTCAAACTGGCCGTCAACGCCGCCCTGACCCTGCAGCGCCCGCTGCTGATCAAAGGCGAGCCGGGTACGGGCAAGACCATGCTGGCTGAAGAAGTCGCGCTGGCGCTGGGCCGGCCGCTATTGCAATGGCATATCAAGTCGACCACCAAGGCGCACCAGGGCCTGTATGAATACGACGCCGTATCGCGCCTGCGCGACTCGCAACTGGGCGACGAAAAAGTCCGCGACATCCGCAACTACATCGTGCAGGGCACGCTGTGGCAGGCGTTCGAAGCGCCGGAGCCGGTAGTATTGCTGATCGACGAAATCGACAAGGCCGACATCGAGTTTCCCAACGACCTGCTGCGCGAGCTCGACCGCATGGAATTCCATGTATACGAAACGCGCCAGACCATTGCGGCGCGCCACCGGCCGATGGTGATCATCACGTCGAACAATGAAAAAGACCTGCCCGACGCCTTCCTGCGCCGCTGTTTTTTCCACTACATCCGCTTCCCCGAGCGCGAAACCATGCGCGACATCGTGGCGGTGCACTTTCCCGACCTGAAGCAGGACGTGCTGCGGGCCGCGCTGGACACTTTCTTCGCGCTGCGCGAAGCGCCCGGCCTGAAGAAAAAGCCGTCCACCTCCGAATTGCTCGACTGGCTGCGCCTGCTGCTGGCCGAAGGCGCCACGGCAGAGCAGATCGATGCCCATGCGGCGGCCTCGGTGCCCATGATGGCCGGCGCCCTGCTCAAGAACGAACAAGACGTGCAGTTGCTGGAACGTCTGGCCGCCATGACCCGCGGCAGCGCCCGCCGCTGACCGCCCCAGCCCCAGCCCCAGCCCCAGCCCCAGCCGCCATGCTGACCGATTTCTTCTATCACCTGCGCGCCCACAAGCTGCCGGTCTCGGTCAAGGAATACCTGACCCTGCTCGACGCCTTGCGCCACGATGTCATGGCGCCCACGCTCGACAGCTTCTATTACCTGGCCCGCGCCGCGCTGGTCAAAGACGAATCGCTGTACGACCGCTACGACGCGGCCTTCGGCGCCTATTACCGGGGCATCGAGGCCGCCCTGCCCGCCGGCAAGGACATTCCCATCGACTGGCTTATCAAGCAGTTCGAAAAAAGCCTGACCCCCGAAGAAAAGGCCGCTATCGAGCGGCACGGCTGGGACAAGCTGATGGAACTGTTCAAGCAGCGGCTGGAAGAACAGAAAGAACGCCACGCCGGCGGCAGCAAATGGATCGGCACCGGCGGCACCTCGCCGTTCGGCAACAGCGGCTACCACCCCGAGGGTATCCGGGTGGGCGGCGATTCGGCCGGCAACCGCAGCGCGGTCAAGGTGTGGGACATGCGCCAGTTCCGCGACTACGACGACCGGCTCGAACTGGGCATCCGCAATTTCAAGGTGGCGCTGCGGCGCCTGCGGCGTTTCGCCCGCGAAGGCGCCGAACTCGAACTGGACCTGGACGACACCATCGCCAGCACGGCGCGCAATGCCGGCCACCTGGACTTGCGCCTGGTGCCCGAACGCCACAACACGGTCAAGGTGCTGATGCTGCTAGACGTGGGCGGCAGCATGGACGACCACATCGCCCGGGTCGAAGAACTGTTTTCGGCCGCCCGCAGCGAATTCCGCAACCTGGACGTCTATTACTTCCACAATTGCCCGTACGAAAGCCTGTGGCAAAGCAACAGCCGGCGCCAGAACGAGCGCTTCGACACCTGGGACGTACTGCGCAAGTACAACCCCGACTGGCGGCTGATCATCGTGGGCGACGCCACCATGAGCCCGTATGAAATCCTGCAGCCGGGCGGCTCGGTAGAGCACTACAACAAAGAACCCGGCGCGGTGTGGCTGCGCCGCCTGCTGGATACCTGGCCCAAGGCAGTCTGGCTCAACCCCGAACCCACGGCGTCGTGGCAGTACCGGCAATCCATCGCGCTGCTGCGCGACATCATGCAGCAGCGCATGTATCCCGTTACCGTGGCGGGCCTGGAACAGGCCATGCGCCTGCTGTCGAAATAGCGGCAGCCCGCGCCGGCAGGCTTCAGCCGTCGGCCGGCTCGGCCGGCGTGTCCAGCGTCAACTGATAGAACGCCAGGTCCAGCCAGCGGCCGAACTTGAAACCCGCGTGGCGGATCGTGCCGGCATGTTCGAAGCCCAGCTTTTCGTGCAGGCGGATGCTGGCGGTATTGGCAGCGTCGATGCCGCCCACCAGCACATGCAGCTGGCGGTCGCGCGCACGCGCGATCAGGGTGCGCATCAGGGCCTCGGCCAGGCCGCGGCCCCGGAAGCGGGCATCGATGTACACGGAGTGCTCGACGGTGTACTTGTTGGCCGGGTAGGCGCGAAACGCGCCATAGCTGGCAAAGCCCATCAGCTCGCCGCCGGCGCTTTCGAAGCCGATGACCGGAAAGCCGCCCGCCTGCTTGGCCTGGAACCAGGTCTGCATGGTCGCGGATGTGCGGGGCTTGTATTCGTACAGGGCCGTGGAAGTGCGGATGGCCTCGTTGAAAATGGCCAGGATGGCGTCGGCATGCCGCGCATGCGTGCATTCGACCAGGACGGCGCCGGGCGGGCAGGCTGAATTGGAATCCATGGCGCGCATTGTAGCGGCCGCGACGCACAGCGGTATCCGGCGCCTGCGGGGCCAGGCACCTGGGCAACGACCTCGCTACGCCACCCGCGCAGCAAAACGCGCCTGCGGCCCCGGACAGCGGCGCCAGGGAATATCGTCGCTGTCCATGTCCAGGTCGAACAATTCGTTGGCGGCCGGCTGCCGGCGCGACTGGGTGGCCATGCCTTCCATTTCGAGCACATGCCCGGCAAAGCCGCGCGGCGAACCGCCGCATTCGGCGAAATAGCGTTCAGCCGGCACGTCCACCACATATGTGGTCAGATCATGGGCCAGGATCGCGACGAATTGCCCGTCGTCGCTGGCATAGGCGTAGCGGAACCGTCCCTTGATGCGGTCTTGGCTAAGCGGCGCGCCCACGAGCTGGGACAGGGCGCGCGTGACGAGATTGGTCAGCATGGCCGTCGTTCCTCCGGTCAGGTTGGCCGGCGAGGCGCCGGCAGCGAGCGCGCGAACGACACACCCCGGCCGCGAAGGCCGGAAAGGCGCAAGACGGGAGGCCCGCTGCAGGCCGTCGCGCATCCCGTCTGTCTGGAACAGCCCTGTTTCCAACAGGTTACACCCGTGCCGGGCGCGGCGCCAAATAGGAACCATCCAGGGCGTATACACTCCAACGACATCCTCCCGTAACACGGATACTCGCCATGCGCTTTTCGCTTTCGGGGCTGCCCGCCCGCCTGAACGCCCTGCTGATCACCTCTTTCCTGGCCTTCCAGGCCGGCGCCGCGCCGGTGCCGGCCGGGGTTTCCGAGGTTGCCTCGGTCGAGGGCATCACCGAATACCGGCTGTCGAACGGGCTGCGCGTGCTGCTGGCGCCCGACGCGTCCAAGCCCACCACCACGGTCAACATGACGTACCTGGTGGGCTCGCGCCAGGAAAACTACGGCCAGACCGGCATGGCGCACCTACTGGAACACATGCTGTTCAAGGCCACCCCCACCACCCGCAACGCGCTGGCCGAATTCTCGCGGCGCGGCCTGCAGGCCAACGGCTCGACCTCGGCCGACCGTACCAATTACTTCGCCAGCTTTGCCGCCAACCCCGACACGCTGAAGTGGTACCTGGGCTGGCAGGCCGACGCCATGGTCAATTCGCTGATCGCCAAAGAAGACCTCGATTCCGAGATGACCGTGGTGCGCAATGAAATGGAAAGCGGCGAAAACAACCCCTTCCGGGTGCTGATGCAGAAAATGCAGGCCACCGCCTACCAATGGCACAACTACGGCAAAAGCACCATCGGCGCGCGCTCCGACGTCGAAAACGTCGATGTCGGACAGCTGCGGGCCTTCTATCACGAGTATTACCAGCCCGACAACGCCGTGCTGATCGTGGCCGGCAAGTTCGACCCGCAAACCACCCTGGAAGCCATCCACGCCACCCTGGGCAAGCTGCCCCGGCCGCAGCGCAAGCTGCCGCCCGAATACACCGTCGAACCCGTACAAGACGGCGAACGCGCCATCACCCTGCGGCGCGCGGGCGGCGTACCGCTGGTGGCGGCCATGTATCACATCCCGGCGGCCGGCAACCCCGACTACGCGCCGTTCGACCTGGCCACCACCATCCTGGCCGACACACCCTCGGGCCGCCTGTACCACGCTCTGGTGCCCACCAAGCTGGCGGCCGATGTGTTCGGCTTCACCATGGACCAGCTCGACCCCGGCGTGGCCATGTTCGGCGCGCAGCTGCAGCCCGGCATGGACCAGGACAAGGCGCTGCAAACCCTCACGTCAGCCCTGGAGTCGCTGGGCGACAAGCCGTTTAGCGCCGAAGAGCTCGAGCGCGCCCGCAGCAAGTGGCTGACCGCCTGGCAGCAGGTGTATTCCGATCCCGAAAAAATCGGCGTGGCGTTGTCCGAAGCCATCGCCAGCGGCGACTGGCGCTTGTTCTTCCTGCAGCGCGACCGGGTGCGCGACGCCAGGCTCGAAGACGTGCAGCGCGTTGCGGCGGCCTACCTGGTGGCCAGCAACCGCACCGAAGGCCGTTACATTCCCACCGAAAAGCCCCAGCGCGCGCCGCTGGCGCAGCGCCCCGACCTGGCCGGCCTGCTGAAGGACTACCAGGGCGACCCCGATTTCAAGCAGGCCGAGGCCTTCGACCCGTCGCCCGCCAACATCGACAAACTCACCCAGCGCAGCCAGCTCGACCTGCCCAACGGCCCCGTGCAGCTGGCCCTGCTGCCCAAAGCCACCCGCGGCGGCCGCGTGCAGGCCGAGCTGCTGGTGCAGTTCGGCGACGCCGACAGCCTGCGCGGTCAGCGCGTCAACGCCGCCGCCGTGGCCGACCTGCTCGAGCGCGGCACCGCCAAGCTGTCGCGCCAGGACATCCAGGACCGCTTCGATGCCCTGCAGGCCCAGGTCGAGTTCGAGGGGTCGGGCACGGATCTCACGGTAGCCATGTCGGCCGCGGGCGAGCACCTGCCCGAACTGGTCGCCCTGGTGCTGGACGTGGTGCGCCACGCCGACTTTCCCCAAGACCAGGTCGAGGAATACCAGCGCCAGGCGCTCACCTCGATCCGCAGCAGCATGACCGAGCCCACCGCCCTGGCCTCGCGCGCGCTGGCGCGCCAGGACAACCCCTGGCCGGCCGACGATGTGCGCTATGTGCCCACCTTCGAAGAAGCCCTGGCCGACGCCGGCAAGCTCGACCGCAATGCGCTGGCCGCCTTCCATGACCGCTACTACGGCGCCGGCCACATCAAATTCTCGGCCGTGGGCGATTTCGACGCCGATGCGGTCAAGCAGGCCCTGACTACTGGCCTGAAGGGCTGGCAGCAGGCGCCGGCCTATGCCCGCCTGACCGACCCCTACCGGGCCATCAAGGCGCAGCGCTTCAGCATCGAAACCCCCGACAAGGCCAACGCGTTCTATATCTCGCGCATGCCGCTGAAGCTACAGGACACCGACCCCGATTTCCCGGCGCTGTACCTGGCCAATTTCCTGCTGGGCACTTCCGAAACATCGCGCCTGTGGAACCGCGTGCGCGAAACCGACGGGCTGTCGTACAACGTACGCAGCAATCTGTCGGTGTCGTCGTTCGAGCCCACGGCCAGCTGGACCATCTACGCCATCTACGCGCCGCAGAATCGCGCACGGCTTGAAAAAGCCATAGACGAAGAACTGGCACGGGCGCTGAAAGACGGCTTCTCCGCCGAAGAGGTCAAAGACGGCATCGCCGCCCTGCTCAACTACCGCAAGCTGGCGCGCGCCCAGGACAGCGTGCTGGCCTCGACCTGGATCAGCTACCTGAAGCGCGGCCGCAGCTTCGAATGGTCGGCCGACATGGACCGCAAGATTGCCGCCCTGACACCCGATGCCGTCAATGCGGCCCTGCGCCAGCACCTGCAGCCGGCGGCCTTCAGCACCGCCGTGGCGGGCGACTTCGCAGCCCCGGACAAGGCGGCGCAGAAACCCACGCCGGAAAAGGCCGCCCCGCAGGGCGCCGGCCCGAAGAAAGCCGCCCCTTAGGCAACCCTTCGCCGCCACCCGAACCGGCCCCCAATGGGCCGGTTTTTTTGGGCCGGCCGCAACGCCCCCCTGCGCCGCCCTGATGGGAAAGGCGGCCATCATTCCGCCGGAACCACTATGAATCAGCTAATTACACCGGTAAATGGAAAAATATTTTCAAAAAATCAGGGTTTATCCTAGGTTCGGATGCGCGCAGAATTCAGTCATCGGGAAACACAACGAACCACGACGGAAGGCCGCCGGATTCAGTCCCAGATCAACAGACGAATGGAGGTCTTATCATGAAAACCCTAGCTACTGCTCTCTTTGTTTCGATGGGCCTGCTGAGCGCCGGCGCGTACGCCGCGTCGCCCAACATCGAACCCAACAACGTTCCCTTCCAGGGCGTGTACGGCCAGGTTGACGCCAACGCGCCGACCCGCGCCCAGGTGCAGGCTGAACTGGCCCAGGCCAAGGCCGCCGGCCTGGTCACCTTCGGCGAAGAAGACTACCCGGCTGTCCAGGTGTCCACCGCCCCCGGCAAGACCCGCGAACAAGTCCGCGCCGAACTGGCCGAAGCCAAGGCCAACGGCCAGTACACCTTCGGCGAACTGGACTATCCTCCGGTTGCCAACTGATAGGGCAGGCTACCCGGCCCCCAAGGGCCGGCAAGCTGCAACAAAAAACCCCTTGCCGTGTGTACGGCAGGGGGTTTTGCATTGCGGACCGGCGATCAGCTGAAGAATTCCTTCACGCGATCGGTCCAGGATTTGCTTTGCGGCGAGTGGCGGTCGCCGCCGTCGCTCAGCGAGGTCTCGAACTGGCGCAGGATGGCCTTTTGCTCGTCGCTGAGCCGCACCGGGGTTTCGACCACCACATGGCAGTACAGATCGCCCGGATAGCTGGCGCGCACGCCGCGGATGCCCTTGCCGCGCAGGCGGAACGTCTTGCCGGACTGCGTACCTTCGGGAATGGAGATCTCGGCCTTGCCGCCCAGCGTGGGCACCTGCAGTTCGCCGCCCAGGGCCGCCGTGGTAAACGGGATGGTCAGTTCGCAGTGCAGGTCGTCGCTGTCGCGCTGGAAAATCTTGTGCGGCTTGATGTGGATCTCGACGTACAGGTCGCCTGAAGGGCCGCCGTTGATGCCCGGCTCGCCGTTGCCGCTGGAGCGGATGCGCATGCCGTCGTCGATGCCGGCGGGAATCTTCACCTGCAGGGTCTTGTTGCGGCGGATACGCCCCACCCCATCGCAGGACGGGCACGGATCGGTGATCTCTTTGCCGGTGCCATGGCAAGTGGGGCAGGTCTGCTGCACACTGAAGAACCCCTGCTGCATGCGCACCGCTCCCGAGCCGCCGCAGGTGCGGCAGGTCTTGGGCGAGGTGCCTGGCTTGGCGCCGCTGCCGTGGCAGGTATCGCAATGTTCCCAGCTGGGCACGCGGATTTCGGTATCGAAGCCGTGCGCCGCCTGCTCCAGCGTGATTTCCAATGCGTATTTCAGGTCGGCGCCGCGGTACACCTGCGCACCGCCGCCGCCGCGCCGGCCGGCCGCGCCGCCGAAGATTTCACCGAAGATATCGCCAAAGGCATCGGCAAAACCGCCGCCCATGCCCGCGCCCCCCATGCCGGCCGCGTTGGGATCGACCCCGGCATGGCCATAGCGGTCGTAGGCGGCGCGCTTCTGCTCGTCGCCCAGGACTTCATAGGCTTCCTTGATTTCCTTGAACTTTTCTTCAGCCTCTTTGTTGTCCGGATTGCGGTCCGGATGGTGCTTCATGGCCAGCTTCCGATAAGCCTTTTTCAGTTCATCGTCCGTTGCGTTCTTTGCCACGCCCAGGACTTCGTAGTAATCGCGTTTTGCCATAATGGATGGGCTCGGAAAGAGCCATAAGCTTGTAGGTACTGAAACGAATCCGCCCGGCAGCCGAAAATTCCGGCTCCGGGCGTCATTCAGGCGTCAATGGCCATTACTGGTCGCGCTTGACTTCCTTGAAGTCGGCGTCGACCACGTTCTCGTCCACCGGCTTGGCCTCGTCGGCGGCCTGCTGCTGGGCAGCCTGCGACGCCTGCATATCGGCGTACATTTTCTCGCCCAGTTTCTGCGAGGCTGTGGACAGGGCTTCGACCTTGGCGTCGATGGCCGCCTTGTCGCCGTCTTTCAGCACATCTTCCAGTTCCTTGATGGCGCCTTCGATGGCTTCTTTTTCAGAGGCCTCGAGCTTCTCGCCATATTCGGCCAGCGACTTGCGGGTGGCGTGCACCAGCGCATCGGCCTGGTTGCGGGCCTGGGCCAGCTCGGCGACACGGTGATCTTCCTCGGCGTTGGCCTCGGCATCCTTGACCATGCGCTGGATCTCGTCTTCCGACAAGCCGGAATTGGCCTTGATGGTGATCTTGTTTTCCTTGCCGGTGCCCTTGTCCTTGGCGGACACGTGCAGGATGCCGTTAGCGTCGATGTCGAACGTGACTTCGATCTGCGGCAGGCCGCGCGGCGCCGGCGGGATGCCCTCGAGGTTGAATTCGCCCAGGCTCTTGTTGCCCGCGGCGATTTCGCGCTCGCCCTGGAATACCTTGATCGTCACGGCCGGCTGGTTATCGTCGGCCGTGGAGAACGTCTGCGAGAAGCGCGTCGGGATCGTGGTGTTCTTCTGGATCATCTTGGTCATGACGCCGCCCAGGGTTTCAATACCCAGCGACAGCGGCGTGACGTCGAGCAGCAGCACGTCTTTACGGTCGCCCGACAGCACCGAGCCCTGAATGGCGGCGCCGGCGGCCACAGCCTCGTCGGGGTTGACGTCCTTGCGCGGATCCTTGCCGAAGAATTCCTTGACCTTTTCCTGGACCTTGGGCATGCGGGTCATGCCGCCGACCAGGATCACGTCGTCGATCTCGGAGACCTTCACGCCGGCGTCCTTGATGGCCACGCGGCAGGGGTCGATGGTGCGCTCGATCAGCTCTTCGACCAGCGCTTCCAGCTTGGCGCGCGTAACCTTCAGGTTCAGGTGCTTCGGACCGGACGCGTCGGCCGTGATGTACGGCAGGTTGATCTCGGTCTGCTGGCTGGACGAGAGCTCGATCTTGGCCTTTTCGGCCGCTTCTTTCAGGCGCTGCAGGGCCAGGACGTCTTTGGACAGGTCGACGCCCTGCTCTTTCTTGAACTCGCCGATGATGTAGTCGATGATGCGCTGGTCGAAGTCTTCACCGCCCAGGAACGTATCGCCGTTGGTCGACAGCACTTCGAACTGCTTTTCGCCGTCGACGTCGGCGATCTCGATGATGGACACGTCGAACGTGCCGCCGCCCAGGTCATAGACGACGATCTTGCGGTCGCCCTTTTCGGACTTGTCCAGGCCGAACGCCAACGCGGCCGCGGTGGGCTCGTTGATGATGCGCTTGACTTCCAGGCCGGCGATGCGGCCGGCGTCTTTGGTGGCCTGGCGCTGGCTGTCGTTGAAGTACGCCGGCACGGTGATCACGGCCTCGGTAACTTCTTCGCCCAGGTAGTCCTCGGCGGTTTTCTTCATTTTGCGCAGCACGTCGGCCGACACTTGAGGAGGCGCGATTTTCTTGCCGCGCGCTTCCACCCAGGCGTCGCCGTTGTCGGCCTTGACGATGCTGTAGGGCATCAGGTCGATGTCTTTCTGCACGGCTTTTTCGTCGAACTTGCGTCCGATCAGGCGCTTGACCGCGTACAGGGTGTTCTTGGGGTTGGTGACCGCCTGGCGCTTGGCCGGCGCGCCCACCAGGGTTTCACCGTCGTCCATGTAGGCGACGATGGAGGGCGTGGTGCGGGCGCCTTCGGCGTTTTCGATGATCTTGACCTGGCCGCCGTCCATGACAGCCACGCAGCTGTTGGTCGTGCCCAAGTCGATGCCGATGATTTTGCTCATGGTGGAATACCTTGATGTAGATCCGTGAATACAGGGATAAAAATGGGTCTTAGCCTAACTGGGGTTGCCAGAGGGGTTTTTCAAGAGCTGGCCGATGGCTTCGGTAAAACGCGGCAGCCCCGGCCAGCCGGTGATGCGGCCCAGGCGCCTGCCACCGCGGTACAGCACGAAGGTGGGCACGCCGTGCAGCGAAAAGCGCCGCCCCAGCGCCTCGTCGGCGTAGACATCGGCCTGGAACCAGGTCAGCCCCAGGTCAAGCAGCGCCTGCCGGTGCAGCAAGGCAGCCTGCTTGAATAAATTACAATTGTAACAATCCTGGCCCCACAGGAATACACAGCGCAGGTCGTCGCCCGGCGCGTCGACCACGGCCTGGTTGAAATCGGCCGTGCCGACCGGGCGCATGGCGAATACCTCGAAAACCTGCGCGGGATCGAATGAAGCGGGGCCGGACATGGCGCTTTACCCCTGGCCGGCGGACACCATGACCAGGGCGGGCCGCAGGGTGCGGTCGGCGATGGCATAGCCCTTCTGCAGCAATTGCGCCACCGTATTGGCGGGCTGGTCGGACGGCACCGACGAGATGGCCTGGTGCAGGTGGGGGTCGAATTTGTCGCCCTGCGCCGGGGCGATTTCTTTTAGCAGATTGCGCTCGAAGGCGCCGGCCAGCTGCTTCAGGGTGACTTCGACGCCTTCGCGCAGGGCTTCGACGGTCTGGTCGGGCTGCGCCAGCGCGGCTTCCAGGCTGTCTTTGACGGGAACCAGGCTTTCGGCGAAAGACTCGATGCCGAACTTGCGCGCCTTGGAAACGTCTTCCTGCGCGCGGCGGCGCACGTTTTCGGCATCGGCCCGGGCGCGCAGCACCTGATCCTGCTGCCCGGCAACCGTGGCCTGGGCAGCCTCGAGCTCGGCACGCACGGCGGCCAGCTCGGCCTGCAGCGCTTCAACAGTGGCGGGCATGGCCGCGGCCGGTTCGTCAGACTCGGGGGCTTGATCGACAGGCTCTTGGGATGCCGTCATGGGGATTTCCTCCAAAAAACAATAGCGTCGGCCCCGATAATGGGGGCCGATCTGGTGATTTCAAGAGGCGGGCGGCTGAACGGACTACCCTAACCTTTGCCGGGCCGCACCGGGGCCGGCGGGTCGCTGGCCGGGAAAGTGTCTTCCAGCGCCTCGTCGACGGCGGCATCGGGGCTGCGCTGCGGCGCCTCTTCGGGCGTGACGGCTATGGGGTCGCTGGCCGGAAAGGTGTCTTCCAGGGCTTCATCGAGTTCGCGCTCGATGGGATCTTCCTTCAGATCGGTGTGTCCAGGTGCCGAAGATGTGCCTACGCCGGGTTTCGTAGTGATATTCATACGCTGTCTCCTGCAAAGGTCGATCAGGGAGCGGCCCCGCCGGGCCGCTGGCGCCCGCCTAGGCGGAGGCCCTTTTACCCAGTGTAAGTCCCCAGGACACCCCGTGTGGGCCAGCCTTGTAAGTGTTTGTCGGCCAGGCCGGCCAGGGCTTCGATCCAGGCGGGATCATCGTTCAGGGCAGGAAGGTAGCGAAACTGGCGCCCACCCGCGGCCACGAAGGCATCGCGGCATTCCTGGCTGATTTCTTCCAGCGTTTCCAGACAATCCGCCAGGAAACCGGGGCACACGACGTCGACCTCGGTAACACCTTGGGCCGCCAGGGCCCGCAGGGTGGGTTCGGTATAGGGCTCGAGCCAACGCGCGGCGCCGAAGCGGCTCTGGAACGTGACTTCGGATTGCTCGGGCGACAGCCCCAGGCGCTCGCGCAGCAGGCGCGCGGTTTCCAGGCAATCGCGGTAATACGGATCGCCCAGCTCGATGGAATAGCGCGGCAGGCCGTGAAAGCTCATGACCAGTTTCTGCGGCCGGCCATGGGCTTGCCAGTAGCCAGCGATGCGGCCGGCCAGGGCGTCCAGGTAGCCGGGATCATCGTGGAAGCGCTTGATGAAACGCAACTCGGGCTGGTCGCGCAGGCGCCCGGCATACGCCGCCACCGCGTCGACCACGGTGGCGGTGGTGCTGGCCGCGTACTGCGGGTACAGCGGCACGGTAAGAATGTGCTGACAGCCTCGCTGGCGCAGCCGCTCGATGGCCTGGGCGATGGAAGGCTCGCCGTAGCGCATGGCCAACTCGACCTGCACCGCGTGGCCGCGTTCGGCCAGCGCCCGCTGCACGCCCTCGGCCTGCCTGCGGCTGTAGACCAGCAGTGGCGAGCCCTCTTCCATCCAGATGCCGGCATAGCGCGGCTGCAGGCGGCGCGGCCGCCGCGCCAGCACCATGCCGTGCAGAATGGGCCACCACAGGTAGCGGGGAATTTCAATGACCCGCCGGTCGGACAGGAAATCCGCCAAGTAGCGGCGGATGTCGCGCGGCGTGGCGCTGTCGGGCGTGCCCAGGTTGACCAGCAGCACACCGACGGGGCCGGGCGCGCGGGGGGGCGGGTCGTCGTCGAAAGGGTCCGCCTGGCTGGGTTCGGGCAGGTAGCGCTCGGGCCACAAATACTTGAACAGGCGAAGAAACACAAAACACCCCTCTGGGCGCCCTCTCCGCGAAAAGAAGGCCGGCCCGCTACAGATTTATTGATTGTGGCTGAACGCGTTGGAAAGCAGCCGCGCGGTGATATCGACGATGGGAATGACGCGCTCGTATGCCATGCGGGTGGGGCCGATGACCCCCAGGGTGCCGATCACCCTGCCGTCGACGCCGTAGGGCGCAGTAATGACCGAGACCTCTTCCATGGGCAGCAGTTGCGAATCGCCGCCGATATAAATTTGCACGCCCTGGGCGCGGCTGGAAATGTCCAGCAGCTGCAGCAGGTCGGTTTTGTGTTCGAACAGCGAGAACATCTTGCGCAGGCGGTCCATGTCGGACGCGATGTCGGTCACGTCGAGCAGTTTTCGTTCGCCCGAGATGATCACTTCGTCGCCGTCTTCGGCGGCCTCGGCGCCGGCCTCGACCGCGGCCTGCATCAGGCGCGAGATGTCTTCGCGCAGTTGCGCCAGTTCGGTGGTCAGGGTACGGCGCACGGCGTCGAACGACTTGCCGGCGAAATGGACATTGAAGAAGTTGCCCGCCTCGACCAGCTCGGCTTCGGCGTAGTCGCGCTGCACTGACAGGATGCGGTTCTGCACATCGCCATCGGGCGTGACGATGATGAGCAGCACGCGCTTGTCCGACAGCCTGATGAATTCGATCTGGCGGAACACCTGGGCGCGCTTGGGCGTGAGCACCACGCCGGCGAACTGCGTCAGGTTCGACAGCAGCGCCGCTGCCGCGCTGACGGCCCGCGACGGCTCGGTGGCCGTCAGCGCGGCTTCGCCGAACTGCCTGGGCTGGAATTCGAAAGGCTGCACCGCCAGCAGCGAATCGACGAACATGCGGTAGCCGCGCGGGGTGGGAACGCGCCCGGCCGAGGTATGCGGACTGTGGATCAGACCGAGGTCTTCGAGATCGGCCATGACATTGCGGATAGTGGCCGGCGACAAGTCGAATACCTTGGAAAGCGTGCGCGAACCGACCGGTTGTCCGTCGGCGATGTGGCGTTCAATCAACGCTTTCAGCAAGGCGCGTGCACGATCATCCATATAGGCTATTGTAGGGAAACTTTTGGAAATGGGCGATTTTTGTCCAGCGGCCGAACATGCGGCCCCATATAATCGCCGAATCTGCTGTTCCCTTCGATTATTCGCTCTCTTTTGCCATGCACTTTCCCATCGTCGCCCTGATTGGCAGACACCAGGATACCGGCCTGGACGCGCCGCTGCGCGCCCTGGCGCACATGCTGGTGCAAGCCGGGCGCCGCGTGCTGGTCGAGGCCGATACCGCCAGCAATACCGGCGTGCACGAATACCCGGTGGCCAGCCTGCAGGAAATCGGCGCCACCGCGTCGCTGGCAGTCGTCATGGGCGGCGACGGCACCGTGCTGGGCGCCGCCCGCACGCTGGCGCCCTACGGCGTGCCGCTGGTCGGCATCAACCACGGGCGGCTGGGCTTCATCACCGACGTGCCGCTGCAGGAAGCGCACACTGCCCTGGCGCGGGTCATCGAAGGCAACTACCAGGCCGAAGACCGCATGCTGCTGGTAGGCAGCGTCTGGCGCGGTGACCAGCTCATGTATACGGCGCCGGCGCTCAACGACGTGGTGCTGAACCGGGCCGGCCGCGGCGGCATGATCGAAGTGCGGGTCGAGCTCGACGGCGCCTTCATGTACGCCCAGCGCGCCGACGGCCTGATCATCGCCACCCCGACCGGCTCCACCGCGTACGCGCTTTCGGCCAACGGCCCCATCCTGCACCCCGGCCTCGACGCCATGGTGCTGGTGCCGGTAGCGCCCCAGACTCTATCGAACCGGCCCATCGTCATTCCGGGTGGCGGCGTGCTGAACATGACGCTCACCGCCATCGGCCGCGTCGAAATCGGCGCCAGCGTGCATTTCGACATGCAGACCTGGTCCGACCTGCAGCCGGGCGACCGCATCTCGGTGCAGCGCGCGCCGCACACCATCCGCTTCGTGCACCCCGAGGGCTACAGTTTCTTCTCGACCCTGCGCCGCAAGCTGCACTGGAACCTGATGCCGCAGGCATCCGACAGCGTGGAATAACGGCACCGGCCATGCTGCGCACCCTGCATATCCGCGATTTCGTCATTGTCGAGCAGGCCGAAATCCATTTCGGCGCCGGCTTCACCGTGTTTTCCGGCGAAACGGGCGCCGGCAAGTCGATCCTGATCGACGCGCTGGCGCTGGCGCTGGGCGAACGCGCCGACGTCGGCGTGCTGCGCGAAGGCGCCGCGCGCGCCGACATCACGGCCTTGTTCGAGGCGCCCGATACCCTGCGCCCCTGGCTGGCCGAGCACGACCTCGACGCCGGCGAAGAACTGGCGCTGCGCCGCGTGATCGACGCCCAGGGCCGCAGCCGCGGCTACATCAATGGTATGCCGGCCACCCTGGCGCAATTGCGCGAACTGGGCGACAGCCTGGTCGACATCCACGGCCAGCACGCCCACCAGAGCCTGATGCGCGCCGATGCGCAGCGCGACCTGCTCGACGCGCACGGCGGCCACGGCGAACTGCGCCAGGCCGTTGCGCAGGCCTGGAAAGACTGGCGCACGCTGGCGCGCCAGCTCGAACTGGCCGAGAAAGACGCGGCCGGCCTGGCGGCCGAGCGCGAGCGCCTGCAGTGGCAGGCTGATGAACTCGGCCAGCTGGCCCTGCAGCCCGATGAATGGGACGCCCTGCAGGCCGAACAGTCGCGCCTGGCGCATGCCCAGGCCCTGCTCGACGGCGCCGGGCAAATCCTCGAGGCCCTCGACGGCGAAGACGATTCCGCCGGCCACCGCCTGAATGCGGCGCAGCACCGGCTGCAGCAGATACTGCGCCACGATCCGGCGCTGCAAGGCGTGGCCGACGAGCTCGAATCGGCGCGCATCGCGGTGTCCGAGGCGGTGTCCGATCTGAACAACTATGTCAGCCGCGTCGAGCTCGACCCGCAGCGGCTGGCCGAGGTCGACACCCGCATGAGCGCAGTGTTCGAAACCGCCCGCAAATTCAAGACCGAGCCCGAAGCCCTGCCGGCTCTGCGCGACACCGTGCACGCGCAACTGGCCGACCTGCAGGCGGCGGCCGATATCAATACGCTGCGCGCCCGCGCCGACGACGCCGCCGCCCGGTACGAAGCGGCCGCCGGCAAGCTGTCGGCCGCGCGCGCCAAGGTGGCCAAAAACCTGGGCAAGCAGGTCACCCAGGCCATGCAGACCCTGGCCATGCAGGGCGGCCGTTTCGAGCCCGTGGTGTCGCGGGCCGGCGCGTCGGCCCACGGCAGCGACCACGTCGAGTTCCTGGTGGCCGGCCACGCCGGCACGTCGCCGCGGCCGCTGGGCAAGGTTGCCTCGGGCGGCGAGCTGTCGCGCATTTCGCTGGCGCTGTCGGTCATTGCCAGCCGCGCGGCGCGCGTGCCCACGCTGATTTTCGATGAAGTCGACAGTGGGGTGGGCGGCGCGGTGGCCGAAGTGGTGGGCAAGCTGCTGCGCGAACTGGGCGAACGCCACCAGGTGCTGTGCGTGACGCACCTGCCGCAAGTGGCGGCCTGCGGCACGGCGCAGTACCGGGTCAGCAAAACGGAAGCCGCCGGCGCCACCCGGTCGCATATTGCCGAACTGGATGCCGGCGAGCGTGTCGAAGAAATCGCGCGCATGCTGGGCGGCATCAAGATCACCGCCACCACGCGCGAACACGCGCGCGAGATGCTGGGCGGGCTGGCCGAGCCGTCGCGCTAGTGCCGCGTTCCGGAGTTGCCGGGACACGGCGGCGCGGCCGCCGCCGCAAGAACAAAAGGCCTAGCGGGTTTTCTGGCAGTCGCTGCAGATGCCGTACAGCACCATGGCGTGGCTTTCCAGGGCAAAGTTATTGTCTTTGGCAACCTTGTGCTGGCGTTTTTCGATGTCGGGATCCGAAAACTCGACCACTTTGCCACAATTGGTGCAGATGAGGTGGTCGTGGTGGTCGCCATCGTTGAGCTCGAATACCGCCTTGCCGCTGTCGAACTGGCTGCGGCTGAGGATGCCGGCCTGCTCGAACTGGGTCAGTACGCGGTAAACGGTAGCCAGGCCGATTTCGACGTTTTCGCCGATCAGGGCACGATAAACGTCTTCGGCGCTGAGGTGGCGCTGGTCGGCTTTACGGAAGATGTCCAGAATTTTCAGGCGCGGGAAAGTCGCCTTCAAACCCATGTTCTTCAATTCGCTTTGGTCGGTGGTCATGGTGTAATCGCTCTCCGTCCGCGGTGTGGCATGGGCAAAATCACGGCGGCCAGCCTGGCAGCGTACCGCCTTTTGCGCTGCCCGCGGGGCTACCGCAATATGAAACCTTTATGATAACGGTTTTACTGGCTTTAAATCACAGATAGGGGCGCTTGGAGTCCATGATTGCACGTATTCCGACCCGGTTCCTGAAAACCCTGCTCGCGGCGGCCACGATGGCGGCTGCCCTGGCAGGCTGCACGTCCGACAAATGGGGCTTCCCGTACAAGGCGCCCGTGCAGCAGGGCAACTGGATCACCCAAGAGCAGGTCGCCCTGCTGCAGCCGGGCATGACGCGCGAACAAGTGCGCTTTGCCCTGGGCAGCCCCACCCTGACCAGCGTGCTGCACGCCGATCGCTGGGACTACCCCTATTACTTCAAACCGGGCTACGGCAAGCCGCAAGAACGCAAGTTCACCGTCTGGTTCGACAACGACCGCCTGGTGCGCTGGAGCGGCGACGAACAGCCGGAACTGCAGCCGTTCCAGCTCGATGCCGAAGGCAAGCCGGCCCAGGAAAAGGCCGACGAGCAGATCGACGCCGACACCGCCCGCCAGGACGCCGCCGGCATGGATGGCACCACCGCGCCCGAGCCGGCCGATCCGGCCCAGCTGCCCGCGCTGGGCACGCCGCCGGGCGGCGTGCAGCCGGCGAGCACGGCCCAGCCGGCCATCGATGCCCAGCCGGTGCCGGCGCCCGACATGGGTGGCGCGCAACCAGACGCGTCCGATACCCAGAACCCTGCCGCGCAGCCCGCCGCCCCCTCGCCAAGGCGGCGCGAACTGCGGCTGAATTCACCCGACGCCTTGCCGCCCAGCAGCATCGGACAACCCGGCGGCGGCGCCGAGCCCCTGCGCTAAAAGGAACCACAATGCGTATCGCTATTGCCGGCGCTGGCGGCCGTATGGGCCGCATGCTGATCGAAGCCGTGCTGAACAGCCCCGACCTGACGCTGGCGGCCGCCCTGGACCGCGCCGGCGCCGATGCCATCGGCCAGGATGCCGGCGCCTTCCTGGGACGCGACACCGGCGTGGCCGTCACCGACCAGCTCGACGTGCTGGCCGGGGCCGACTGCCTGGTCGACTTCACGCGTCCCGAAGCCACACTGCAGCACCTGCAGGCCTGCGTACGGCACGGCACGCGCATGGTCATCGGCACCACGGGTTTCGACGACAACGGCCGCGCTGCCATCGAAGTGGCCGCGCAGAAAACCGCCATCGTGTTCGCACCCAACATGAGCGTGGGCGTCAACGCCACCCTGAAGCTGCTGCAAGTGGCCGCAAGCATCCTGAATTCAGGCTACGACGTCGAAGTGTTCGAGGCACACCATCGCAACAAGGTCGATGCGCCGTCGGGCACGGCCCTGAAAATGGGCGAGACCATCGCGTCGGCCTGGAACGTGGCCCTGCCCGACGTGGCCACCTGGACCCGCCACGGCGACACCGGAGTGCGCAAACCGGGCACCATCGGCTTTTCGGTAGTGCGCGGCGGCGATATCGTGGGCGACCACACCGTGTATTTTTGCGGCACGGGCGAACGCATCGAGATCACGCACCGCTCGGGCAGCCGCGCCACCTACGCCGAAGGCGCCTTGCGCGCCGCGCGCTTCCTGCAAGGCCGCCACAACGGCCTGTTCGACATGCAGGCCGTGCTGGGCCTGTAGCCGCCCCGCGGCACCCGGCTGCCGGGCCGCCGGCTATGCGCCCGGCGCCGCGTCGCGCCACACCACCGGCTCGGGCTCCAGCGCCACCTGGTAGCGGGTTGCCACATCGTGCTGGATGGCGGCGGCCAAGGCCAGAATATCGGCCGCCGCGGCCCCGCCCCGGTTCACCAGTACCAGCGCTTGCCGGTCGTGCACGCCGGCCGGGCCCAGCTGCCTGCCCTTCCAACCGCACTGATCGATCAGCCAGCCGGCGGCCAGCTTGTAGCGGCCGTCCGGCTGGGGATACGACACCAGCTCCGGATAGCGCGCGGCCAGTGCGTCCCGCACGGCGGCATCGACCAGCGGATTCTTGAAAAAACTGCCGGCGTTGCCGATGACGGCCGGATCGGGCAGTTTGGCGCGGCGGATGCCGCACACGGCATCGAACACGGCGCGTGCCGTGGGCGCGCCGCCGGCCAGCCCGGCCTGGCGCTGCAGGTCGGGATAATCCAGCACCGGCCGCCAGGGCCGCGGCAGCGCAAAGCGCACCGCCACGATGATCCAGGCGCCCGGCGCATCGTGCTTGAACACGCTGTCGCGATAGGCATAGCGGCAGGCGGCGGCGTCCATGTCGACCAGGCGGCGCTGCCGCACGTTCCAGGCGGTCAGGCCCAGAAAACGGTCGGCCAGTTCGACGCCATAGGCGCCGATATTCTGCACTGGCGCGGCGCCCACGGTGCCCGGGATCAGCGCCAGGTTTTCCAGGCCGTCCCAGCCATTGGCCACGCAGGCCGCCACAAAGTCATGCCAGTTTTCACCCGCGCCGGCCTCGATGATCCAGGCATCGGGCCGGGCCTCGAGCAGGCGCAAGCCCCGCATTGCCACGTGCGCCACCAGGCTGTCGACCTGCGGCGGCAACACCAGGTTGCTGCCGCCGCCCAACACCAGCAGCCCGGGATAGCGGCCGGCCAGCACCGACAGGGCATCGAGCTGGGAAAGCGACTGCAGGCTGACAAAAGCCGCGGCGCGCGAGGCCAGCCCCAGGGTGTTGAGCGGGGTCAGGTCGTGGGCGGCGGGGACCAGGGTGTCGGGCAAGGCCAGGGAAGGATCCGGCATGTAAGAAAGCAGGGTTGCAAAGGACAAGAGCCCACATATTAACGGCAGGCCGTTAACGGTTTGCACGCGGCAGGGAAAACCGCTATGATGCCGGTCTTCTCTGATCGGCCCACTGCTTTAACCGGGCCGGCTGCGCGGGAGTAGCTCAGTTGGTAGAGCGCAACCTTGCCAAGGTTGAGGTCGCGAGTTCGAGACTCGTCTCCCGCTCCAATTCTCACGCTGTAGACATCCACTAACGTCTGCAACGCCTTGATTCCACAGGATTATCTGCTTGTGGAACATCCAGCAAGTTCTGCTGAAATCCACTGTCAACCACCCCAAACTAGTACATAAATCAGTACATGCAATACGGGTGCGCGTCAGTGCGTATTGTTTGCTGAGTTGCCCTTCACATGCGCGGTACGCCGCGGAATGCTGTTTCCACTGATCGAAGCAGAAATCCGGAACCAGGTTGGCGACGCTGGCGACCTCATTCCGTCCGCGCTACGCCGTCAGGACAAACCTGCTCTTCCCGAAATGTCCGAGCCCGAAGTTCTCTACCACTATCTTCGGCTTTCGCAGCAGACGCTCGGCATGATGGGCACAAGCCTATTCGGCACCTGCACGATGAAGTACAACGCGCAAATCAACGAACAGATGGCATGGCGCCCCGAGTTGACGCAATTGCACCCGCTCCAGCATGAAGACACCATGCAAGGCGCACTGGAGATCGTGCACAACATGGATCTGGCCTTGCGCGAACTTTCGGGCATGGACCAGTTCGTGTTTCAAGCGGGTGGCGGTGCCGAGGCGGCATTCACGCATTGCGCGGTGACGCGAGCCTACCATGCCTCTCGTGGGGAACTGGAACAGCGTGACGAGATCATCACGACAATCCAGACTCATCCCTGCAACCCGGCGACGGCCGCAGCCGCTGGATTCAAGATCATCACTCTGATGCTCGATGAAAACGGCTATCCGTCGCTCGACGCGCTGAAGGCCGCAGTGTCCAACCGCACTGCCGCGCTGATGGTCAACAACCCCGACGACATGGGTGTCTACAACCCCGAGATGAAGGAATGGATCCGCATCGTACATGAGGCAGGTGGCCTCGCCTTCTACGATGCCGCCAACTTCAACGGCACCATGTCGAAGGTCCGTGCCCGAGAAATCGGGTTCGACGCCTGCATGTTCATGCTGCACAAGACGTTCGGCGCGCCCAAAAGCGGCGTCGGCGGTCCGGCCACCGGGGCCTATGGATGTTCCGCTGAGCTGGCGCCATTCCTTCCCACGCCGCTGGTGACGCGGGAGGGCGATCGCTATCACCTCGACTATGACCGGCCCAAGAGCGTCGGCAAAATTCGGGAGTTCTGGGGCAACGTTCAGGTCATTCTGAAAGCCTATGCCTGGGTTCGCGCGATGGGAGCCGACGGGATCGCGCAAGCATCCGACATCTCGGTTCTGGCCAACAACTACATGGAGAAAGGACTGCTCGCTATACGCGGCGTCAGCAGGTCTCATCCTGAAGCAAAGATGCCGAGGCTTGAGATGACTCGCTACACCCTTGAGCAGATGAAGGAGGAGACCGGTGTCGATGTCCATGACGTCCAGAATCGGATGACCGATTTCGGCGTCGATGCGATGTGGACCAGCCATGAGCCCTGGCTGCTACCCGAGCCCTTCACGCCGGAGGCAGGCGAGATGTACGGCAAAGAAGCGCTAGACCGCTGGATTGCCGTTCTCGCGCAGATCTCGGATGAGGCGTATTCCGATCCGCAAATCGTCAAGACCGCACCGCACAACCAGGCGATCCACCGCTTGAAACCCGGGCAAACCGACAGCCCCGGGAGCCGGGCAATGACTTGGCGGGCCTATAAACGCAAATCACGCTCCGAGGCCCCTTCGGTTGCCGATTGATGGATTGAGGAGAGGGAGAATGATCCAAGGATTCGAACAAACGGATGCAAACTAGGGTCTGTCAGTAATTTCGTGTTTGGGGCATAACATGACGCCAAGGAGTGTCTATGCCTCGCAAACCCAAAACCCAGCCGGCAGCGTTGCCGGCGATCGCCCCTGAGCTGCTGGCGTCGTTCGGTGA
>Ga0222427_100152_pt1 | contig 177691 bp, 174 predicted proteins | sample 2B20Ametagenome_FD_182890 | JGI IMG/M metagenome (GOLD analysis project Ga0222427, IMG submission 182890) | Enriched microbial communities from leaf-cutter ant dump, University of Wisconsin, Madison, United States - 2B20A (version 2) | ecosystem: Environmental > Terrestrial > Nest > Insects...
ATGATGCCGCTGATAATCCGCCGGTCATCTACGCGATGGGCGCCACTGCGGCCGCGAGGCAGGTATGGCGCGATCGCCGCCCACTCAGAATCCGAAAGCCAGTAAAGTACCTTATGTGTCGACATCGTCAGCAACCTCCTGCTGACATCGAATCATAAGTCGACCTAATCGAAAAGCTGATTGGGTACAGACCCTAGACTAAGAGCCGAACCGTTGTACGGCGCCAAACAGGTGTAAGGCCAGCGAGAGCTAATTGTCGTGTATGCTTCCGCTTCCTCATTTGTGTGGTATCGGTTCAACTTGGCCCCCGCAACCAAAAATAAGCCCAACCTCCTGAACGATTTCCCGTATAGCAATCGTTATGGCTTCATCTCGGTTATCGATAGATTTCGCACAGCGTCTGGATAATGCGGATAACGGCTGGGTCTTTCAGGCTGTAATAGATGGTCTGACCGTCGCGCCGTGTGTCCACAAGGCCCTCGGCGCGCATCTTGGCGAGATGTTGCGAAGTGGCTGCCTGTTTCAATCCGATATAATCTGACAGTTCGCCGACACTGCACGCCTGCTCGATCAGCTTGCACAGGATCAGCAACCGTTGCTCGCTTGCCAGAAGTTTAAGCAACCGCGCCGCGGATTGGGCGCTGTGTTCGAGTTCAGTTATGTCGGCCCTGGTCGTCAAATTGGAACACTCGGTTAGAAAAGCAGTTGTGCCGGTGACATTGGCAGCCGGCGCGGGGGTGTCAACCTGTGCTGGCCTGCGGATCATGATTTTTCGCCCTCAGGCAGGGCTTCGGTCTTGAGGGCAATGTAGATCGCCGGAATGACCAGTACGGTCAGCAATGTCGAAGACAGCAGACCGAACAACAGCGAAATCGCCAGCCCCTGGAAAATCGGATCGGTCAGGATCACCGTCGCGCCGATCATCGCCGCCAGCGCGGTGAGCAGGATCGGTTTGAAGCGCGTGGCGCCGGCGTCGAGCAGAACCGTCTTCAGCGGGCGATCATAGCTTCCGTCCGGCTGTTTGTGATGGCGGATGAAATCGACCAGCAGGATCGAGTTGCGTACGATGATCCCGGCAAGGGCGATGAAGCCGATCATCGAGGTTGCCGTGAACGGCGCGCGAAACAGGATATGGCCGATCACGATGCCGATCAGGGTCAGCGGCACGGGCGTCAGGATGACCAGCGGCAGTTTGAACGATTTGAACTGCGCCACGACCAGGGCGTAGATGCCGAGCAGCGCCACGCCGAAGGCCGCGCCCATGTCGCGGAAAGTGACCCAGGTGATCTCCCATTCGCCGTCCCACAGCACGGTGGCGCGCTGCTCGTTGTCGGGCTGACCGTGCAGACGGATGTCGGGCGCGCCGATGGTGGCCCAATTGGCGGTCTTGATGCGGTTGTTGACATCGAAGATGCCGTAAATGGGCGCTTCATACGTGCCGGCCAGTTCGGCCATGATCATGTCGACATCGCGGCCGTCGCGGCGGTAAAGATGCGGCGAGGACAGGGTGTGCGTCACATCGGCCACTTCATCGAGCGCGACGAGGCGGGTACCCTGCGCAGTCTGTGAGGTCGCCACCGGCATGGACAGCAGGCTGGAGTTAAGTGTCCGTTGCGATTGCGGCAGGCGCACGGCGATCTGCAACGGCTCCCGGCCCTGGCCACGGTTGGAATAGCCGAGCACGGCGCCGTTCATCAGGGTGCTGGCGGCGGCATAGACCTGGCCGTCGGAGACGTTCAGCGCTTCTAGACGGGTGCGGTCGGCGGTAATATCGACGCGCGGCTGAGGCACGCCGTAGGATTCATCGACATCGACGATGTAGGGGATCGACCTGAAGATGCCCTTGACCTTTTCGGCGACGGTGCGGCGTGTGGCGGTGTCGGGGCCGTAGACCTCGGCCAGCAGGGTCGCCATGACCGGCGGTCCCGGCGGGGCCTCGACCACCTTGAGCACGCCACCGGCGGGCAGGGGGATTGCCCTCAGGCGGTTACGCAGGTCTATGGCGATGGCGTGGCTGGCGCGCGAACGCTTGCCCTTGGGCAGCAATTGCACGTTCAGATCGCCCTGTTCCGGATTCGTGCGGAAATAGTAGTGACGTACCAGGCCGTTGAAGTTGAACGGCGCGGCGGTGCCGGCATAGGAATCGATGGCCTCGACCTCCTTCAGTTGAGTGGTGATGCGCGCGGCCTGAGCCAGAACGCGCTGGGTGGTTTCCAGTGTCGTGCCCTCCGGCAGATCGGCGATGACCTGCAGTTCCGATTTGTTGTCGAACGGCAGCAATTTCACGGTCACCGTCCTGGTGGCGAACATGGCGCAGGCCGCCAGGGTGGCGACGCCGACCCCGATCAGGAAACGCCAGGCGATCTTTTTATCCGCGATGACTTTTTCGGCGACGCGGCGGTAAGCTTTGCCGATAAAGCCTTCGTTGTCATGGCCATGAGCCGGCAGCGCCTTGCGCGCAAAGCGGATCATCAGCCACGGCGCCAGGATCACGGCCACGAAAAAGGAGAAGATCATGGCTGCCGAAGCGTTGACCGGGATCGGCGCCATGTACGGCCCCATCAGGCCCGACACGAACAGCATCGGCAGCAGGGCGGCCACGACGGTCAGGGTGGCGATAACGGTCGGATTGCCGACCTCGGCTACGGCATCTATGGCTGCCTGAGCACGCGGACGGCCGTCATTCATGCCCCAGTGGCGTGAGATGTTCTCGATCATGACGATGGCGTCATCGACCAGTATGCCGATGGAGAAGATCAGCGCGAACAGGCTGACCCGGTTGATGGAATAGCCCATCAGGTGGGAAGCGAACAGGGTCAGCAGGATCGTCGTGGGAATAACCACCGCCGTCACGCCGGCCTCGCGCCAGCCGATGGCGAAACCGATCAGTATGACGATGGATACCGTCGCCAGTCCCAGGTGGAACAGCAGTTCATTGGCTTTTTCATTGGCGCTTTCGCCATAGTCACGCGTGACAGAAACAGTGACGCTGGCCGGGATCAGCGGGCCTTTCAGCGCCTCGACGCGCGCCAGAACAGCTTGCGTGACCACGACCGCGTTTGCGCCCTGGCGCTTGGCGATGGCGAGCGATACGGCGGGCGCCTGGCGCCATTGACCCTCCTTCAGTTCGGTGTAGCGAAAGACCTGGTTCTGGTCCTGACGCGGCGCGGTGACGACATGCGCCACGTCCTGCACCAGGACGGCCTGACCGGTGATCGACGGCACGGTGATATGGCCGACATCCTGCGCGGTTTGCAAGGTCCTGCCCGCGCCGACAATGACGGCCTGGTTGCGGTCGCGGACCGTACCGAGCGGCATGGCGGTATTGGCGGCCCTGATCGCCCCCGTCAGTGCATCGAGCGAAACGCCGCGGGCGCGCATCAGGGCCGGATCGGGTTCGATGCGGATTTCTTCCGGGTGGCCGCCGACGATGAAGGTCAGGCCGACCTCATCCACCTTGGCAACTTCGGCACGCAGTTTGACCGCCAGGTCGTGCAATCCCTGATCCGTCATGCGGTCGCCGGTACCGGGGCTTGGGGAAAGGGTCAGGACCAGCGCCGGCACATCATCGATGCCGCGCTCCTGAATCAGGGGTTCGGCGACGCCGGCCGGCAAGCGGTCCCTGTTGGCCGAAATTTTTTCATGGATGCGAATGGCGGCGTTGTCGGGATCGGTGCCGACCTTGAAGCGCGCCGTCACCAGCACATGGTCGTCATCGACGAAGCTATAGACGTGATCGACGCCGGCCACACTCTTGACGATGGCCTCCAGCGGCTTGGCCACCAGTTCCACGCCGTCGGCGGCGCGCACGCCCGGATCGGAGACGGAAATATCGATCATCGGCACGCTGATCTGCGGTTCCTCTTCGCGCGGGATCGACAGGACGGCCAGCAGGCCAAGCAAAATAGCCACCAGCAGGGCCAGAGGCGTCAGCGGTGAATTCAGGGTGGCGGCGGTCAGGCGGCCGGATTTCGATGCCGGTTCCATTATTGCGCTCCGTAGGCGATGACGCGATCGCCGGCATTCAAACCGCCAAGGATTTCCACATGCCGGGTGTCATAGGGCGCGGTTTCGACGGTCGTCTCGATGACATCGCCGTTCCTTTGCGCCAGTTTCACATAGTCGAGGCCGTAGCGCGTGGTGACATAGCCGCGCGGAAGCAATACGGCTTGGCGTTTGCCGAGCGACACCCAGGCCGTGACCTTGGCGCCGACGGGAAGGCTCTCGAACCCGGCGGGCGTAACATCGGCTTCGACCTGGCCCAGCCTGACTGACGGGTAGACGCGGGTCACCGTGCCGGTCGCTTCACGGCCGGCGGCTTCAAGGCGCACGCTTTGGCCCGGCTGCACGGCCCGGCTCTGGCCCTCGGGCAGTTCGATGCGCACGACCGGCGCGCCCGAAGTGATAGTGGCGATTGACTGGCCTGTCATCACGACCGCGCCCCTGGGCACATCCGCTTTCAACACCCGGCCCGTGTCGGGGGCGTAGATGGCGGCCTGGCCGCCATAGGCGGCATTGGCCGCCGTCTGGGCGCGGGCGGCCCTGGTATTGGCCTCGGCGGATTTCCAGGCGGCCTCCGCCTGGTCGAGCGCCGCCTTCGCGTAATAGCCTTTGTCGTAAAGCGTTCTGACGCGATTATACTGCGCCTGGGCCTGGACAGCCTGCGCTTCCGCCGCCACGGCCGCGGCCGCGTAGGCTGAGGTTTGGGAGGCGATGCGGGTATCCTGCACCCAACCGATGAGCTGGCCTTTTTGAACATTGTCGCCTTCCCTGACGTTCAGCGCCGTCAGGGGGCCTGAAAGACGGGCGGTGGCTTCGGCCATCTTGTAGCTGGTCAGGGTGGCCGCCACCGGCTTCAGGTCATCGACCTCGGTCGAGGCGACCGTCAGCGCCGGTTGCGAGGCCACGGCGGGAGCAGGTGCATGAGTCTTCTGACTGCAGGCGGTCAGGCCGGTCAGCAAAAGTCCGGCAGCGAGAAGGGAGCGGGTAATCATAATGGAAAATCCCTGGTTGCCGTTCAACGCTCGGTCGGCAGGCCTTGCGCCTTCCAGGCCGAAAGGCCGCCGGCCAGATGGCGATCGATGGCGACACCGTGTGCTTTGCATATGCCCAGCGCTTTCGCCGAACGGACGCCGCCGGCGCAATGCAAGACAAGGGTTTTGCCATCCGCGATCGGAAGTGCTTTCGCATTGAACCGCGACAGGGGCATATTGGCGGCGCCTTTGATCCGCTCCGCCCGGTGCTCGTCCGGTTCACGTACGTCGACAAGAATAATCTCGCCGCTGTCGAGGCCGGCCTGCACTTCCGCGGGCGTCATATGGATTATTTTAGGGGCGCCAAATCCAAACATTGCAAAGAGTCCTTCCTGAAGGCTGCGGCGAAAGCGCACAATGGAACATATTATATTGCGTATATACGAATACACTAATATATAATCAAGAGGCGTGATGTCGCAGGGAATGATCACCATGAACAAACATATCCATCCAAGAATAATCATATTGGGCGCCGGCCTGGGCGGTTCGATCGCCGCCTTTGAAATCAGGCATGCTGTCGGTGACGCCGCCGAGATCGTCGTGGTCAGCAAAGGCCATACATATCAGTTCGTGCCGTCCAACCCATGGGTGGCCGTCGGCTGGCGCAGGCGCGAGGCGATCGAGGTCGACCTGCGTCCGGTCTTTCAGAAAAAGGGCGTCATTTTTCATCCCGAGGGCGCTGAGCGTATCGATCCGGCGAACAACGCCGTGCACCTGACAACGGGCGAGACGCTGACCTATGACTATCTGGTCATCGCCACCGGCCCGGAACTGGCCTTTGACGAGATCGAGGGACTGGGGCCGCATACCGGCTTCACGCAGTCGGTCTGCCAGGTCGATCACGCTGTTGCCGCGGGCAGGATGTTCGATGAACTGGCCGCGAATCCACAGTCTGTCGTCATTGGCGCCGTGCAGGGCGCGTCATGCTTCGGGCCGGCTTACGAATTCGCCATGATCGTCGATACCGAGTTACGCAGGCGCAGGGTGCGCGACCGCGTGCCTATGACCTTCGTGACTTCGGAACCCTATATCGGCCACCTCGGTCTGGATGGGGTAGGTGACACCAGGGGGCTGCTCGAAAGCGAGATGCGCAACCGGCATATCAAATGGATCACGAACGCCAAGGTGAGCCGTGTCGAAGCTGGCAGGATGCATGTCGAGGAACTGACCGGGGACGGCGCGCATAAGGCGGACCATGAACTGCCCTTCGGATTTTCGATGATGCTCCCCGCCTTCCGGGGCGTCGAAGCGGTGCGCGGCATCGAGGGCCTGACCAATCCGCGCGGCTTCATCCTGATCGACAAGCATCAGCGCAATCCGGCCTTCCCCAATATCTACAGCCTGGGTGTTTGTGTCGCCATTCCCCCGATGGGCAAGACGGCGGTTCCGGTGGGCGTGCCCAAGACCGGGTTCATGATCGAGTCCATGGTTACGGCTGTGGCGCAGAACCTGAAAGAAGAACTGGCGGGCAGGGATCCGACCCACGAAGCGACGTGGAACGCCATCTGCCTGGCCGATTTCGGGGACGGCGGCGTGGCGTTTTTCGCCCAGCCGCAAATCCCGCCGCGCAACATCAACTGGTCCGGATCGGGCAAGTGGGTGCATATGGCCAAGGAAGCTTTCGAGGCCTACTTCATCGGCAAGGTCAAGGCGGGCAGGAGCGAGATGTTCTTTGAAAAAATGGCGCTAAACCTAATGGGCGCCCACAAGCTGAAAGGGGAATGATCATGAACCTCGACAAAGCCGTGCTGGCCTTCGCCGGCACAGTCGTCCTGCTGGGCCTCGCGCTTGGCCATTTCGTCAATCCGCTGTGGTTCTGGCTGTCGGCTTTCGCCGGCGCCAACATGATCCAGGCGTCGATTACCGGCTTCTGTCCGGCCGCCATGGTTTTCAGGGCGTTAGGCGTCAGGCCGGGTTGCAGCTTCAAGTGAAGGCTTATCCCATGACCAAATCCTATCCCGATATCACAAAGCGGATTTCCGCCAACATCAAAACCCTGCGCAAGGATATTCCCGAGACGATGGCCGGCTTCTCGGCCATGGCGCAGGCTGCCGGCAAGGACGGTGCGCTCGACAGGAAGACCAAGGAACTGATCGCGCTGGCCATCGGCATCGCCACGCGCTGCGACGGCTGCATTGGTTTCCATGCCGAGGCTCTGGTGCGCCTGGGCGCGACCAGGGCCGAGGTCGAGGAGTGTCTGGGCATGGCGATTTACATGGGCGGCGGTCCGTCGCTGATGTACGCCGCCGATGCGCTCATGGCCTTCGAGCAGTATTCGACGCAATTATAAGGTAATCCGGCATAAGGTAATCCGGCGATAGTGCGGCTTGTCCTTCTTTCCGTATTGGTTCCTGATGGCGAACGCGCGACGATGGCGCCAGACCCAGAACCGGGAGAGGTATCCATGCCACATCATCATGCGGTTACAAACAGCCGTGACATCGGTCACGGCACGGCTTTTACCATCCAGAGCGGCGCCCTGCGCGGACAGGATGTCATTGATCTGAAACTGGCCGGAGATGGAATCATTGAGGTGATTGTCGAATATTTCAACGCCTCAGGCCTGGCCATTCGCCTGAATGACGCCATATGCAAATGCCGGCCGTGGCGAATGGGGGACGCGGACGTCAACCGATTGTCAGGGACGATTTCCAGTTGGACGATTGAGCAGATCCTGGAAATCCCGGCGGACGAAGCTGTCAGCGTTTAACCGGTTTTTGCCACGCTTAGGCTTGACCCGGCCCAGGCTTGCGCCCTAAGTTCATATAGCTGCCGCGTGGGGGCGCCGGCCGCGTGAATGGAATGGGGGATTACCGGGTTTGACGCAAGACGGGGCAACAGACAGCGCCTCACACGCCGCGACGGCCGCTGCGCACACAGGCGCGCCTGTCGATGCCGCCGAGGCGAAGCGGCTGATTCTACAGGTCAACAGCCACCACGATCTGCAAACCACCTTCACCGCCATGCCCAAGCCGGACCTGAAGGCGCTGGAATTCTGGAACAGGGTTTTTAAAAATATCGGCGATTTTTTTGAAAAGGTCGCCAGTGTCTTCAAACCGCTTGGGCCTTTCATGCCCTATATATTGGGCGCGCTGGCCATCGCCCTGATCGCGCTGCTGCTCTCGCCGTTTGTTCGCATGATGATCACCTCGCGGTTTCAGCGCCTGTTCGCGCGTGACCATCTGCGCGCCGATGCGCCCTGGCGGCCGACGCGGGAAGCGGTCGTGGCCCTGCTCGGCGATATCGACAAGCTGGCCGCCGCCGGTGATTATGACGAGGCCGTCCACCTGCTGCTCGTGCGGTCCGTCGCCGATATCAACGCTTTTCGCCCCGATCTGGTCCGTAAGCACTATTCGGCGCGGGATATCCGTTCGCACCCCTTGTTGCCGGAGGCCGCCCGGCCGGCCTTCACCGAAATCGTGCATTGCGTGGAAAAGAGCTATTTCGCCGGCATCCCCGCCACGCGTACTGATTTCGAGGCCTGCCGCGCCGCCTATACGGCATTTATCGCCGCCGAGGGGATTGCCTGATGGCCCTGAAACCGGCGGCGCAGAAAAAGACATTGGGGGAACGTATTGGCGCAAGAGTGGGTAAAGCCTCCGGCTGGCTGCCCGCCGTGGCGGCGTTTCTGTGCCTGTGCCTGTTCGCGGCGGCGGCCATTACCCTGTTCGACGCCAATTCGGTGCCGGAAACCGGTCAGAAGGCCAATGCAACCGGTCTTTCCGCGCAGGGGACCGCGGGGCTTCGCCGTCTGCTGGCAGCGCGGGGGCACGAAGTCATCATCAACCGCATGGAAGACGGCCCGCTGATCGAGCATGGCGATCTGGAAATCATCACGCTGGATGATGATGGCGGCACCTTGACCTACGCCTATTTCGACAGCGACGACAAGGCCTCTGCTTCTGCTTCGTCCGGGGTGTCGTCGGAAAACGCTTCCGTCAGTCAGACATCGGGCCGGTCCGGGGATGACGAGGACACGGGGTATGGCGCAGCTCAGATTCCTGATCCGAAGCGCTCGAAACATGTGCTCAGTCAGCCATTGGGCAAGGTCGTGCTGATTGTCGCGCCGAAATGGAATGCCGGGCCTGACCCGCGTAACCGCAACTGGGACCGCGGCCCAACGCTTGTGGCAACGGCCAACGTGGTGGAAAGCCTGGGCTTCCTGTCGCCGGTCAGCGAAACGCCGGCACCGGAAGACAGCAAGCAGGTTGCCGCCAGGGTACAGGCTTCGCCACCAGGCACCCGGACAGTGCGCAATGGCGACAGTTTGGTCACCTTCGATACCGCGTCCTATATGTTGAAACGCGATACGCGGGCTTTGTCGGCGGCCGAGATGAAGGCGGCCGCGAATGGCCAGAAGGACCTGCCCCTGAAACACCGGTGGACCTTCAGGCCGACGGTTGAAGGCAGTGCTTTTGCCACGCCCGTGCCGGTAGGCGTCATCACCGGCCTGCAATCGATTACCGGGCCGAACCTCAAGCCGCTTCTGGCCGGTCCCAATGGCGAGGCGGTCCTGTCACGCGTCATCGTTACCGGCGGCCGTGCCCAGCCGAAGGCGCCGGTCTATCTGCTCAGCGATCCGGATCTGCTCAATAACCAGATACTGGCCGATCCGCAGAAGGTGATCGCCGCATTGACCCTCATCGATACGATCAGCCCGAAGGCGGCGCATCCCGGCCGGGTGATCTTCAACCTGACGTTCAACGGCATCTCGACCGACCATGATCTGCTGCACGCCCTCAGCCGTCCGCCTTTTATCGCCGTGCCGCTGTGTCTGCTGATCGCCGGGCTTGGCCTGATGTGGGCGGCCTTTTCCCGCTTCGGGCCGGCCCGCGAGGCGCCGATTGAAGCGCCGCTGGGGCGTGGCGTGAAGATTCTGGCCGATAACGCCGCCCGCCTGATGGCCATCACCCTGAAAGAGGTCAGGCTGGGGCCGGCCTATGCCGATCTCGTCCGCGATCAGGTGCTGAAAGACAAGGGTTACCGCCTGGGCGTCAGTAACGAAAGTCCCGACGATCTCGCCGAACGTCTGGGGAAGGCGCAAAAGACGACTGATTCCTTCATCGACCTCAAAACCCGCGCGGGCAAGATCCTGACCGTGCATCAGCTTATCGATATCACACTCAAGCTCCACGCCTGGAAGACGGAGATACAACGTGCTCATACCTGAAATCCAACTCCTCGCGGCCCGGCTGCGCGGCGAGATCGGCAAGGTCATCATCGGTCAGACCGATACGGTCGACCTGTTGCTGACGGCGCTGTTTTCCGGCGGCCATATCCTGCTCGAAGGCCCGCCGGGAACGGCCAAGACCCTTCTGGCGCGGGTTTTCTGCCAGTCCTTAAGTTTGAGGTTCGGCCGTATTCAGTTCACACCGGACATGCTGCCGGGCGATGTGCTCGGCTCGAACCTGTTCAATTTCCAGACGTCGAGCTTTACCTTGACCAAGGGGCCGATCTTCTGCGACCTGCTGCTGGCCGATGAAATCAACCGCACGCCGCCGAAGACCCAGGCCGCCCTGCTGGAAGCCATGCAGGAGCGGTCTGTCACGCTCGATGGCGTCAAACATGATCTCGGTCAGCATTTCACCGTTATCGCCACGCAGAATCCGATCGAGCAGCAGGGCACCTATCCGCTGCCGGAGGCTCAGTTGGATCGTTTTCTGTTCAAGCATGTGCTGGGCTATCCGTCGCTTGAGGAGGAAAAGCGCATCGTCGATACCGCCGGCAATGGGGCGGCCACCGATCCGGTGCTGGCCGGCGTCTCGGCGGTGTTAAGCGCGGCGTCGCTGGCGGAAGCCATTCAGGTGGTGTCCACCGTCAAACTTAATGACGCCAATCTCAACTATATCGTCGCCCTGATCCGCGCTACCCGCGAAGCGCCGCAGCTATCCGTCGGGGCAAGCCCGCGCGCCGGCGCCTTGCTGGCCCGCGCCGTCCGCGCCAGGGCCGTGCTCGATGGCCGCGATTATGTGCTGCCCGATGATATCAAGGCGCTTTATCCGGCCACCATGCGCCATCGCGTCCTTCTGTCGCCTTCGGCGGAGATCGAGGGGGAGAGTGTCGATCGTGTCTTGCAGGGGCTTCTGGAACGGATCGAGATTCCGCGGTGATGAAGGTGAACTCCGCTGTCAGTTGCCCCCTCCGTCAGCGACTTCGCGCTGATACCTCCTCCGCGATGCAGGGGAGGAGAAGGTAGCTATGCCCATCTATCCCACACCGCGTCTGCTGATCCTGCTGGGCCTGAGCGTGCTTGTCGCGCTTGGTGTCGGGATATTCGCGCCCGGTCTGTGGGTCTGGGTGCCGCTGGTGGCCGCACTGCTATTCGTCGCCGCTCTGCTCGATGGTATGTTCGCACCGGTCGGCGCCGGGCTGACGTTTTCGATCAAGCCGCCAACCGTGCTCGGTGTCGGGCGGACGGTCGATGTGCCGTTCGAGGCGCGGTTCACCAAATGGCGGCAACCGGGGGTGATTGAACTGCGTCTGGGCCTGCATCGCCTGCTGCTGGCTTCGACCTATGAACGCCGGTTGGCGCGGGTACAGGGCGCTTTTCACGGTACGCTGAATCTGAAAGCGATGGCACGGGGGCGTGGCGATATCGAGGCCGCCTATATCCGCTGGCAGGGTTTCCTGGGTCTGGTCCATGTCCAGACGCGCGTTCCGCTCGATACAGAGATCGTGGTGACGCCGGACCTGCAAGGCATCGAGCAGGACGCCGCCGACCTGTTTTCGCTCGATAATATCTATGGTGTGCGGGTGCAGAACCAGCTTTACAACGGTTCCGAATACCATGCCCTGCGCGAATACGACGCCTCGCAGGATCATCGCCGTATCGACTGGCGGTCGTCGGCGCGGCATATGAAACTGTTCTCGCGCGAGTATCAGGCCGAGCGCAACCACCATATCGTCCTGGCCTATGATACCGGCCGCCTGATGGGGGAACCGCTCGGCGGGCTGAAACGGCTCGATCGCGCCATCTATGCCGGTCTGCTGCTCGGTTATACGGCGCTGAAGATCGGCGATAATGTCCGCACCTTCGCCTTTGCCTCGAAACCTTACCATAAGGCGCCGGCTATTTCGGGCGCCAATGGCTTCAATACGCTGAAATACCAGCTATCGGCGCTGGAGGATTCGCAGGAGGAATCCAATCACACACTGGCGCTGGCGGACCTGAACGCCACAGTGGCGCGGCGGTCGCTGATCATCCTGTTTTCGGATTTCATCGACGAAATCAGCGCCGACCTGATGATCGAAAGTCTGAACCGTCTGTCGAAAAAACATCTGGTGTTGTTCGTCGCCTGCCGGGATGAGGTGGTGGAAGACCTGATGGCGCGCGCGCCGACGCAGGCGGAGGACGTGACGCGGGCCATCTTCGCGCGCCGCCTGGCCAACCAGCGCGAACGGGTTTTGACGCAGTTGCGCCGCCAGGGCGTCGAGGTACTGGAAACACCGACCGAGCAGATGGCGATGGCGATCGTCAGCAAGTATCTGGCGCTGAAACGCGCGGATCGGCTGTAGGGGGAATGATGTATAATAAGAAAGCAAGAATCCCCACCACCACGATCATGAAGGATGATCGCGGTCCCCCTCCCCATCAGAGATGGGGAGGTACAAGGAAGAGCAGCTTTAACCATACTTCCCTGGCGATGCCGGAGAGGGGGACCGTCCGGTGTAGCCTTCAGGCGAAAATGGATGGTGGTGGGGTTTGTTGCTTTGGAGTTCGCCGATGACCGATGATACCCCCAAGCCCATTCTGCGCCTGAAAAGCCAGAAGTTCCGCGAGGCGCGGCAATCGGACTGGCGGACCCTCAGCACCCAGCTCGACAAGGTGGAAAAGCGAGGCCTTGGCAGTTTTTCCATCGATGAACTGCTGAACCTGCCGCTGCTTTACCGCTCGGCCATGTCATCGCTCTCCATGGCGCAATCGATCTCGCTCGACCGCAACATGATTACCTATCTGCAGGCCCTTTGCGTACGGGCCTATGTCTATGTCTACGGGCCGCAAACCCGTTTCAAGGACGTGCTCTACGGCTTCTTCGGGCAAAGTTGGCCGCGCGCCGTGCGCAAGCTGGGAGCTGAGATCGCCCTGGCCTTCGCCACCCTGGTTATGGGGGCTATCGCCGGCTGGCTGCTGTGCGCCCATGATTCCAGTTGGTACAATGTCTTTCTGCCGGGGGAGCAGGGCAGCCGCGGACTGGGTTCGTCGGCGGAAGATTTGCGCAAGACCATCGGCGGCAATCCGGAAGGTCACGCCCTGTCGCCTTTTGCAGTTTTCCTTATGACGCATAATGTCGGCGTGGCGATCTCGACCTTCGCCTTCGGCGCGGTGTTCGGCCTGCCGACCTTCGCGCTGACCCTCTATACAGGGATCACGCTTGGCGCCATGGTCTGGCTGTTCGCTCAGCAGGGCATGGGGTTCGAGTTCGCCGCCTGGCTGACCATCCACGGTACGACCGAACTGTTCGCCCTGGTCATCGCCGCCGGTTGCGGGTTCCATATTGCCCGCCGGCTGATGTTCCCCGGCGACGCCACGCGCAAGGCGGCGTTGCAGGCGGCCGGCACGCTCACCGGCACGGCCATGATCGGGGTCGCTATCATGCTGACGGTCGCCGGCTGCCTGGAAGGCATCGGCCGCCAGGTGATTACCGATCCGTTCGTCCGCATCGGCATCGGCGCGGTCATGCTGACGATCTGGGGGCTGTACTATACCGGCGTCGGCCGTAAAAAGCCGGGGGAGAGCGCCTGATGGCCGCAGCCAAACGCAGCAAGCGCGACCTGGCCAGCGACGCCCCCTATGGCGAACTGGGCCGCACCGCGTTGGAAATCCTGACGCCCGAAGGCGTGATTCTGCCCTTCATCAATGCGTCTTTCGGCGAACGGGTGGGAGCGCTGCTGCTCGACTGGCTGATCATGATCCTGGCGCCGGTCGTTGTCCTGATCATCTGGCTCATCCTGCCGCTGGAAGGCGTTTTCGTCGGGGGTAAGCACAAGGCGCTGGGATCGTTTGTGCTGATCGTGGCCATGTTCTTCCTGTTTTTCCTGCGTTCCGGCTATTTCATCTTTTTCGAGATGGGGCCGCGCGCCGCCACGCCCGGCAAACGCATCATGAAACTGCGGGTGATCTCGCATGATGGCGGGCGGCTGACCCCGGCGGCGGTCTTCACGCGTAATGCCCTGCGCGAGGTCGAGCTGTACCTGCCGGTGACCCTGATCTTCGCCTGGTCGGCCAATCATTCGGCGGGGTCGTGGCTGGCTTTTCTCTGGGCGCTTGGCCTGCTGCTCCTGCCCCTGTTCAACAAACAACATGCCCGGCTGGGCGATTTCTTGGCCGGCACCCGCGTCGTTCATATGCCGAAAGCGGCCCTGAGCTACGATCTGGTCGATCTGGAAGGCGATCGTGGTCTGGGTCTCAGCTTCACGCCGGAGCAACTGGCCTATGGCGAGATGGAACTGACCGTGCTGGAACAGGTGCTGCGCGAACGCAAACCGGCGGTGATGCGGGCAGTTGCCGCCAAGATCAAGGCGCGGATCGATTGGGTGGACCCGAAGAACGATCCGCCGAGTGACGAGAATTTCCTGCGTGCCTATTATGGTGCCCTGCGCGCGCATCTGGAAGCCAGGATGCTGCTTGGCCGCCGCCGTAAGGACAAGCACGACGTGCCTGTGTAAGAGTTGCTCAAAGCGGATTGCAACGGGTACAGGCAAGACCATATGAGAGGTCTGTGCTGCCTTAACCGGAGAGATGACATGGCCGACAACGATCCCGCGAACAACCAGCCGGCAGGCTATGTGCCGCCGAAGATATGGCAATGGGATAAGAATAATGGTGGCCAGTTCGCCAGCATCAACCGGCCCGTTTCCGGGGCGACGCATGATAAAACCCTGCCTATCGGCAAGCATCCGCTCCAGCTTTATTCCCTGGGTACGCCCAATGGTATCAAGGTCACCATCATGCTGGAGGAACTGCTGGCGCTGGGCCATGCGGGGGCGGAATACGATGCCTGGCTGATCAATATCGGCGAAGGCAATCAGTTCGGCAGCGGTTTCGTGTCGATCAATCCGAACTCGAAAATCCCGGCCATGATGGATTATTCGACCCACCCGCCGACGCGCCTGTTCGAGAGCGGTTCGATCCTGTTTTATCTGGCCGAGAAATTCGGCGCTTTCCTGCCGTCGGAACACCACAAGCGCGCGGAGACGATGAACTGGCTGATGTGGCAGATGGGTTCGGCGCCGTTCGTCGGCGGCGGTTTCGGCCATTTCTATGCCTATGCGCCCTTCAAAATCGAATATGCGATCGACCGCTACGCCATGGAAACCAAGCGCCAGCTTCATGTGCTCGATACGCAGTTGGGTCAGACGGAATATGTCGCCGGCGATGACTACACCATCGCCGATATGGCCATCTATCCCTGGTATGGCGGCATCGTGAACAATGCCTATTCCGCCGCCGAATTTCTTTCTGTCAGCGAATACCAGAATATCCGCCGCTGGATGGACCAGCTTGAGGCGCGCCAAGGCGTGAAGCGCGGCCGCCTGGTCAACCGCGCCGCCGATGGGCTTAAGGAGCGCCATGACGCGGCCGATTTCGATGGGCTGCAAAGCAGCTGATACAATCGGTCACCATATTTCGCTTGCCTTCGCCGTCGCATTTGGGTTTGGGTTCGCGCAGTTATTGATGACTCGCCGGCAAGGATAGGTCGCACAGATGAAGATTACGATGATTGGCTCAGGCTATGTCGGCCTGGTTTCGGGAGTGTGCTTCGCCGAATTCGGCCATGACGTCATCTGCATGGATCTTGACGCTGACAAGATCGACGGCCTGAAGAGGGGCGTCATTCCGATCTTCGAGCCGGGCCTTGAAGAGATGACGCTCGATAACGTCAAGGCGGGCCGCCTGACCTTTACCACCGATATCAAGGCCGCCGTGGCGGAATCGGATGTCGTCTTCATCGGTGTCGGCACCCCGACCAACAAGGAAACCGGCCACGCCGACCTGAAATACGTCTATGCCGCGGCGCGTGATATCGCCCGCTCGGTCGAGGGCTTCACCGTGGTCGTCACCAAATCGACCGTGCCGGTCGGCACCGGGGATGAGGTCGAGCGCATCATCCGCGAAACCAATCCACAGGCCGATGTCGCGGTCGTCTCCAATCCGGAATTCCTGCGCGAAGGCGCGGCGATCAAGGATTTCATGATCCCCAACCGCATCGTGGTCGGGATCGAGGACGAGCGCGCCCGGCCGGTGATGACCGAGGTCTACCGCCCGCTGTTCATCAACCAGTCGCCGCTGATGTTCACCACGCGCCGCACCTCCGAACTGATCAAGTACGCTGCCAATGCCTTCCTGGCGATGAAGATCACCTATATCAACGAAATGGCCGACCTGTGCGAGGCGGTGGGCGCCAATGTGCAGGAAGTGGCGCGCGGCATCGGATTGGATAACCGCATCGGCACCAAGTTCCTCCACGCCGGCCCCGGCTATGGCGGTTCGTGCTTTCCGAAGGACACCCTGGCCCTCGTCAAGACGGCGCAGGATTTCGGCGCGCCGATCCGGTTGATCGAGACGACGGTGGAGATCAACGACGCCCGAAAGTCGAAAATGACGCAGAAGGTGATCAAGGCGCTGGGCGGCAGCGTTGCCGGCAAGACGGTGGCCGTGCTCGGACTGACCTTCAAGCCGGAAACCGACGATATGCGCGATTCCCCCGCCATCACCATCGTTCAGGAACTGGTCGCGGCCGGGGCTTCGGTGCGCGCCTTCGACCCGGAGGGCATGGAGAATGCCAAAGCGGTTCTTCCGCAAGGTATTGGATATTGCGAAGGGCCTTATGACGCGGCCACCGGCGCCGATGCGGTGGTGGTGGTCACCGAATGGAACGAGTTCCGCGGCATGGATCTGAAGCGGATAAAGGCGGCGCTGAAATCACCGGTTCTGGTCGATCTGCGCAATATCTACCGCAAGGAGGAGGTGGCCCGCCACGGGTTCACCTACGCTTCGATTGGCCGCCCCGGCGAGGATATTTCCGCCTGAACGGATCGGCTTGTGTTTGTTTTCAGGGCGTTTCCAAGCCAGTCTTCGCAGCGCAAGCCATCCACTCTTGTAAATTCCCTTAGATTGCCGGTGATGACAATCAGGCCCCGGCTGCGGGCATGTCCGGCGTTCAGAAGGTCGTAACCACCGATCATTTGCCCTTTGCGTTCGAGGGCGGCCCGAATGTCGGCGGCATGGGCAGCGGCTTCGGGACCAAAGGGTAAAACCTCCAGACGGGCGGCGAATTGCTCCACAGTGCGGGTCATTGGCGGTTCCCGTATATCCCAAATGTATATCCATGATTGGGATATACCTTTACGTATCAGAACGCAGTCCTTGCCGTAACGGCGCTGTGGAGTCTCGCAGGACGATATCGTGCGGCAGGACCAGATGGGGCACTGGCGTCGGCCATTCCGATGTGCCGAGTGGTGACAGGCGGGTGAACAAAAGATCGCCCGCCGCCGCGCCCAGTCTGGACACCGGCTGACGAACCGTGGTCAGCGAGGGCCACAGCATTTCCGAAGTCGGGATATCGTCGAAGCCGACGATCGAGCAGTCATCCGGTAGGGTGAGGCCCATTTCGCGCGCCACCTTGATAACGGCGGTGGCCATCTCATCGTTGCTGGCGAAGATGGCGGTTGGGCGGTTCCCGCGCTCAAGCAGCCGCCGGGCGCAGGGCACGGTGGCGAAATAACGGAATTCCCCATCCTCGATGAGCGTGGGATCGATCTCCAGTCCGGCCTCTTCCAGGGCCTGGCGGAAGCCCTCGAAGCGCAGTTCCGTCGCGGCATGGTTGGGCAGGCCGCGAATATAGCCGATGCGCCGGTGGCCATAGGTCAGAAGGTGCTGCGTCATCTGGTAAGCGGCGCGCTTTTCGTCGATGCGGACGCTCGGCAGGTGGCCGACCTCGGTCACCGGCGCGACCCGGACATAGGGCACACCGGCTTCATCAAGCACGCCCAAAACAATCTCGTTATCGGTCAGGGGGGCGGTCAGGACCGCGCCGTCGAGTTTCAGGCGCTTGACCAGATCCTTGGCGCGCCGCTCGATATCCGGGCTTTGGTAATCCAGTTCCTCGACGACCAGATGATAGCCGAAATAGCGGCAGCGCTCCATCAGGCCAAGCTGGACATCATGGGTATACAGCCCGCCGGCGTCGCCATAGAGATGGGCCACGACATAGGATTTTTCAGGGGCCAGGCTGCGCATTCCGCGCGCCGATTCATTGGCCTCGAACCCCAGTTCGGCAACGGCCAGGCGGACGCGGGCGCGCATGTCGGTCGAAACATGACGCTCATTGTTGATGACGCGCGACACGGTTTTGATCGACACGCCGGCGCGGCTGGCGACGTCGATAATGGTCGGTTTGCGGGTAATCGGGTCAGGCATGGTTAGGTTTCGCCGGTGGGTTTGTGACTGTCTGGCGAAAGCGTAGCATGGCGATGAAAACCGGACAATGACCGGACAATGAAGTAACTGTTTGATCCGGCTTTGGAAAAGTCGACCGGTGCGCGCAGTGATGGAGCAATGGCCCTGTCTGCCGGACAGGTCTGGTCCGACGGAAGAGACGGCACTTGATGCCAAGTCTATGAAAAATAGAAATTTTAACTGTGGTATTTGTGCAAAATGCCAGTGATTTCAACAAATTGGTATTGTGTGCGTCGGCCGGTATCATCTGACAACATTGTCAGGATTTGTTTACAGGCGGCTCTGTCGGGACTAAGCGTTTTTTCGCGTCACAAGCCCCGGATAAAACCGGTCCGATGACCAGCGAAACGATCAGCGGGCTACCGGCATATCCGGGAAAGCGCTTCCTGAGTTTCCGAGACTCAGGAAGCGGTCTTATTTCTGATAGACCCGCACATAATCGATCTTGAATTGCCACGGCATGGTGCTGTCATCGACACCGGTCTTGCCGCCGAAATCGCCGCCGACCGCCAGGTTCAGGATCAGGGTATGGGCGCGGTCGAAGGGCCACGCGCCGTTGCCGGTGTGTTCGTTGCGGAATCGGTAGTAGTAGCGGCCGTCTATGCCTTCCTTGATCTCGTCCGGCGTCCACAGCAGGCTGTAGGTATGCCACTGGCCGCAGACGGCGGGCATGGGCTTGAGGATGCCCTTCTGCGTGCCCTTGACGTGGTTATAAAGGCCGGTGTGAACGGTATGATAGATCGTATCCGGATCCCAGCCGACATACTCCATGATGTCGATTTCACCGTCGTCGGGCCATGACAGGTTTTTCGTGGCGGGCAGTTGCCAGATGGCCGGCCAGACGCCCAGGCCGCACGGCAGTTGCGCCCGCACTTCGACATAGCCGTATTCATAGGTATTTTTCGACAGCAGGCGGGCGGAGGTATAGTGCTGGCCGCCCCAGTCGGCCTTATCGCTCAGGTCTTCCTTACGGGCCTCGATGGTAAGGTTGCCGTCTTCGACGCGCGAATTTTCCGGCCGGGCGTCGGCGTAATACTGGCGTTCGTGATTGGCCCAGCCATGCTTGTTGGCGCCGGTATCATAGCGCCAGAGACTGGCGTCAGGCAGGCCGGGCGTGTCGAATTCATCCGACCATTTCAATGTGTAGCCGGCGGGCACGCCGCCCGGTTCATCGATGGCCAGTGAATCCCTGGCCGGTGGCGTGGAAGGATCGGCCTGAACCGCGAGCGGCAGGATCAGGGCGGCAAGCGGAATCAGACGGGCACCAGAGGACTTGCCAGAAGACTTGAAAGACAGCACGAGGCAGCTCCTGTTAAAGCGTTTCCATTTTCTGTGTTTCGCAGGCGCCTTTGCGGCTTATGCCGGTACGTTAGCAGACGCTCCCGATTATGCAAACCAGATCACGATCGCGCCGGTCAGCAGCAAAAGCGCGACGGAGAGAAAGCGGTAATTCTGATACCATCTGACCGTTTTCAGGTGCGCGGTTTCGGCCTTCCAGACATCTTTGGCGAACATCAGATGGCTGACCGTGCCGGGATCGGGCGCCGGCGCGGTCAGGCTGCCCACGAACAGGGCCGCCAGCGAAATGGCGAAAATCACCACGGCGGCGACGAGGAAATGCAGCGGAATGGCGTGAAACACCTCGATGCCGAAGAACAGCGCGAAACTCGATATCGTGCCGATCACCAGCGCCGTGCCCGCGCCGGCCTTGTTGGCGCGTTTGATGAAAAGTCCGGCGATGAAGACGGCGGCGATCGGCGGCACGAAATAGCACAGGATGGCCTGGAGGTAGGACCACAGATCGCCGAAATGGATGATCTGTGGCGCCCAGACGATGGAGAACAGCATCAGAATGACGGTGGTGACCTGGCCGGTGCGGACCAGCGCCACCTCGCTCATGCCGGGACGAAGCTTGCGCACGAAATCCATGGTCAGCAGGGTCGAGGTCGAGTTGTAGATGCCGGAGAGGTTGGCGAGAATCGAGATCAGGCAGGCGGCCAGGATCAGCCCTACCAGTCCGTGCGGCAGGATTTTGAAGACGATGTGCGAGAACACCTGATCGGGATTATCGAGCGAGGGAAACAGCAGCAGGGCCGCCGCGCCGGGAATGATGACCAGAAACAGGTTGGTCAGCTTCATCGCTCCGCCCATCAGAGATCCCCAGCGGCCGTGATCGAGCGATTTGGCGGCCAGCACGCGCTGCACCATGGTCTGGTTGGCGCACCAGAAATAAAAGCCGATCAGGGGCACGCCGGTCACCAGCCCGGTCCATGGCATGGCGGTGTCGTCCGCGGGCAGGATCAGCTTGAGGTGCGTGGGATCGACCGATTGCATGACATGCGTCCAGCCGCCTGCCGCCCGGAAGGTGAAAAAACTGATGCAGGCGCAGGAGATAACGAGGATCAGCCCCTGGACGGATTCGACCATGATGACGGCGCGCAGGCCGCCGGCAATGAGGAAGCCGCCGGCCAGCGCGGCGAGCAGGGCGCAGACCTGCCACAGGGGCCAGTCGGGGAACATGATCTGGAACAGCACGGCGCCGGCGAAAAGCCCGCCGGCGGCGTCAAGGAAGATGCCCAGCGCCACCGACAGGGCCGATACATAGGTCCGCACGAACCTGCCGTAGCGCAGTTCGAGAAATTCCGGCACGGTGAAGACCTGCGACTTGATATAGGTCGGCAGCACGAAGGCGCAGAAGATGGTCAGCACGATGGCCGCCATCCATTCATAATTGAAGACGGCGATGCCGTGGGCGTAGGCGTAACCGGTCAGCCCGACCAGCGAGGTGGCGGAAATGGTCGAGGCATAGAGAGCGAAACCGATCCTGGGCCAGGAAGCCGACTGGCCGGCCAGGAAATGATCGCGCGCCTGCATCATGCGGCGGCGGTCGCGGATACCGAGCAGCAGAAGCCCGCCGATATAGACACAGAAAACACCCAGGTCGAGCCAGGTCAGATTGTGCGTCAAAGGCATATGTCCGCATCCCCGTATAGTTGGGATCAACCTAGCGGATTCTAGGCGTGGCGCAAGCGGGCGTACTGATATCGCTTGAAACCTTCGGTGCGCCGCGTAATGTCGCTTAATATACCTGTTGGGAGTTTCAGATGAGTTTTGTCGCCATCCTTGCCGTTGCGGCCGCTGTTTCCGGCGATGCCGCTTCCCTGCATAAATATGACGGCCTGGCGCTATCACCTGATGGCAAGACCATCGCCACTTTTGAATCCGTTGCGCCGGTGGGGAGCGTAAGCGCAGCGCATGCCGTCGTGACTTTGAGAAATACGGCCGGCCAGATCACCGGTACGGCCGATCCCTGCGAAATATGCAAATATGACGCCTTCGCCTGGTCGCCGGATGGGGCAAAACTGGCTTTCCTCGCCGCCGACCGCAAGGCGGGTGTGGTATCGCTTTATGTGCTGGAAAAAGGTGCGCCGCGTGTCATCACCACGATCAGGGGCGTGGCGGGCAAGCCGCGCTGGTCGCCGGACGGCAAAACCATCGCCCTGCTGGCCGTGCCGGACGCGCGCAAGGAAACCGGCGCCACCCAGGCGGGCGCGGCGCTGGTCGGCGAGATCGGCGTGACGGGGACGATCGACGAGCAGCGCATCGCCACGGTAGCGGCTACAGGCGGCGAACTGACTTTCGTCTCGCCCGGCGATACCTGGGTTTATGAATATAGCTGGCTGCCGGATGGTTCCGGTTTTGTCGCCACCGCCGCCAAGGGCGATGGCGACAACAACTGGTGGACGGCGAAACTGCAAGCCTTCGGACGTGACGGTTCCGAGCGGGTGATCGCTGCGCCGGATATGCAGATGAACATGCCGAAGGTGTCGCCCGACGGCAAAAACGTGCTGTTTATCGGCGGGCTGATGAGCGATTTCGGCGCGATTGGCGGCGATGTTTTCTCCGTACCCCTGGCAGGTGGTGAGCCGCGCAATCTGACCCCCGGTTACAAGGCGAGCTTCACCAGCCTGGCGGTGACCCAATCCGATGTCGTGGCCACGATGATCGTGGGGGGCGAAACCGGCGTGGCCAGGATCGATCCGGCGGAAAGGGTGACTGTGGTGTCGCAGGGCGCTGTTTCAACCATGGCGGGCGATGGTAAAATCTCGCTGGATGCCACGGGAAACCGGGCGGCGGCCGTGGTGGAAAGTTTCACCGAAGCGCCGCGCATCGCTATTGGCGCTTTGGGCGATCTCAGGCCGGTGACGGATGACAACGCCGGCCTGAAGGTGTCCTTCTCCGCCAGGAACATCATCTGGACACACGATGGCTATGCGGTTCAGGGCTGGCTGCTTGTCCCTGCCGGTATCGAAGCCGATAAGACCTATCCGATGGTCACCATCGTCCATGGCGGTCCGGCTTCGGCGGTGACGCCGCGCTTCGTCGCGTCGGGGTCTATGTATGAACTGTTGCAATCCGGTTATTATGTTTTCCAGCCCAATCCGCGCGGATCATTCGGTCAGGGCGAGGCTTTTACCCGCGCCAATATCCGCGATTTCGGCGGGGCGGACCTCGGCGATATTCTCAGCGGTATCGACGCCGTGGAAAAGGTGGCGCCGGTCGATGACAATCGGCTGGGTATCTTCGGCCACTCCTACGGCGGTTTCATGACCATGTGGACGGTCACCCACTCGCAGCGCTTCAAGGCGGCGGTGGCCGGGGCCGGTATCGCCAACTGGATCAGCTATTACGGCCAGAACGGCATCGATCAGTGGATGATTCCCTTCTTTGGCGCCTCGGCCTATGACGATCCGGCGATCTACGATAAACTGTCGCCGATCCGCTATATCAGGAATGCGACGACCCCGACCTTCATCTATGTCGGCGAGCGCGATATCGAAACCCCGGCGGTGCAGTCGATGGAGATGTGGCACGGCCTGAAAGCACAGGGCGTGGATACATCCCTGGTCATCTATGAAGGTGAGGGGCATGGCATCCGTAAGCCGGAGCATATCAAAGACATGAACAGCCGTATCACCGGCTGGTTCGACAGATATCTGAAGCCATGAACAGGTTCGGTCCGCTCCCGCCCGGCCATGTGCCCGATCTGTTGGAACCCGGTCTGAAAGTCGTTTTTTGCGGCACGGCGCTGGGGCGGGTATCCGCCGAACGGCGGGCCTATTACGCCAATCCCGGTAATTTCTTCTGGCGGACCCTGCACAATACCGGCCTGACGCCGGAATTGATCAAACCGCAGGACTATGCGCGCCTGCTCGATTACGGTATCGGCCTGACCGACCTGTGCAAGGCGCATTTCGGCAATGACAACCAGCTTCCGGCGGATGCGTTCGACGCTGACGCCCTGCGGGAAAAGATCGAGCGCTTTCAGCCGAAAATCCTGGCCTTTACCAGCAAGACCGGCGCGGGCGCCTTCCTTGGCAAACCCACGGGTGCTATCCAACTGGGTTTCCAGCCGGAGCAGGCGGGCGGCACGCGGCTGTATGTCCTGCCGTCGCCTTCGGGACAGGCGCGTATCTTCTGGGATCAGCAGGCCTGGCAGGATCTGGCCGATAGTGTTGGGGCCTTTACCTGAAGGGGGCGGAAGCCTAATCTCCACCCTTACGCACGACCGCAAGCCGTCAGGACATACAGGATGATCTTTGAATTCCAGCAAGGGGTGATATCCGGCCGGTTCGCGCCGCCGACAAATACCGACATGGCGGAACTGGAGGATTTGTTCCGCCGGTGCGCCCATGTCCATATCGTCGTGGCAGGCGCGGACCGGGCGCCGTCGACGCAGATGCCGTGGTCCGTTGGCGCGCGGGAAGAGATGATCCGCGCCGCCCTGGGGTCACTGGCCGGACGTGCGGTTTTTTGCCATGTCCGCGATCATCTCTATCGGCCCGATCTGGCGGATACGACCGCCTGCGATGCCGTCATGGCACAGATGCCGGATGATGGCGGCGGGCTGCTTGGCGCGGATACGCTGAAGCACTCGGCGCCTGAAGCCGAAGAGTCGGAAACTGTCCGTGCGGCTTTTCTGCGCGAAGGCGTCGCCGCGGTGGCCGGACAGGTGCCGGAAGCCGTGGGGGATATTCTGCGCCGATATGCGGATACACCGGACTATACTCGTCTGCACGATGAGCAACTCTATATCGATGCCTACAAAAAGAGCTGGGAAGCCGCGCCTTATCCGCCGATCTTTGTCACCTGCGATACCCTGATCCAGCACGGCCGGCATCTGCTGCTGATCAAACGCGGTGGCCAGCCTGGCAAAGGCCTGTGGGCGCTGCCGGGCGGCTTTGTCGAGCCTGACGAGCGCCTGATACAGTCGGCGGTGCGCGAGGTCGCCGAGGAAACCCGGCTGGAACTGAGCGCCGCGCACATCGCCGAACATCTCGTTTCCAGTCAGGTTTTCGACTATCCGAAACGCTCGGCGCGGGGGCGGACCATTACCCATGCCTTCCATTTCCGCTTTCCCGAGGGGCCTTTGCCGCCCATCGAGGCCGCCGATGATGCCGCCGGCGCGCATTGGGTGGCGCTCGATGACCTGGCAGCGATGCGCGACCAGTTCTTCGAGGATCACGCCGATATCATTGACTTCTTTCGGCTGGCATAGGCTTATTTGCCGGATGGAAAGTGCTCGACATGGGTTTCAGCGGTACGGCCGAAATAGACGACGCGGCGGCCCGGGATGGACACGATATAACCGGCGCAGCCGGCCTGCATGACTTTGGCGCAGAAGCTCTTATAGGTGTAACCGGGCGCCTTGGTTTGGGCCTCGCGTACCGCCGCTTCGATGATGGCCGCATCGAAAACGGCTGATACCTTTACGCCGATATCTTGAGACGGCAGTTCAAGACTTTCGCCATCGGGCAGATAAAAGGTCTTGGTCGAACGACGAAAATCGACCATGTAGCCTTCGACGCTGGCCTGGTGCAGGGCCGCGAGGATTTGCGGAAAATCGAGGCGGTCTTCTTCCGAAGCCAGATGACAGTCGCGGGTAATGGCGCTGATGGATACGTCCATTTGGAATCTCCTTGAAAAGTTAACTAAGGGGAATGGAGGTCAGACCGCGCCGGGCAACGATATTTCTGAGCACATGTTCGAGCGACCGGCGCTCATCCGGGGTGAGATGGTTGAAAAACTCGGCGTCGTTGCGGTCGGCGAGGGCGGACAGTTCCGGCACCAGGTCGCGGCCGGCAGATGTGAGAGCGAGCGTCTGGGCGCGGGCGTCTGCCGGATTGGTGTCCCGTGTTACAAATGTCTTGGCGATCAGGCGGTCGGCCAGTTTGGTGATGGCGCCGCGCGTCATGCCTAGCTTTTCGGATAAACGGCTGGGGGCTATGGCTTCGAGACTATACAGTTCCCGCATCATGACCCACTCGGCGACTGTGACCCCACGGTCTTCCAGCTTACGGGCAAAAGCATGGGAAACATGGTTAGAGACATATCTCAGCCAATAGCCGAGATGTGAGGTCAGATGAGACGGTTCAATGGACATACCAGGCAGCCTTTATGTTGACTAGGAAACTATAATGGCAATGTTTCCTAGTCAACATAAATCTCGATGTCGCAGAGTGGCCATTTGCACATCTGTCTGACATGATGCGTCTGTAACTATTTCCCAGAGGACCGACATGTCTGTTTCCCGTCTTGCCCTGTACCTGCTGATGACGGCCCCGGCGCCGGCGCTGATGACCGCGCCCGCCTTCGCCCAAACCGCGCCGGTCACGGCCGATGACCAGTTCAAGGCGATCTACACCGCTGAATGGACATGGCGGCAGGCCTTGCAGCAGACCGATGAGGATAATGTCAATGCCGGGGTGGCCGCGCATTTGCCCGATGTCAGCGAAGCGGCGCAGCAAAAGCAACTGGCCTATTGGCTCGATGTCGAAAAGAAGCTGGCCGCCATCGAGGTGAAAAACCTGTCGCCGGAAAACCAGGTCAATTTCCAGGTCTACAAGGCGCAGATCGACGGGCTGGTGGCCGAAAAGCAGTTCCGCGAATACGAAAAACCGGTCAATTCCGACAGCGCCTTTTGGGGCGACCTGACCTATATCACCGGCAGCGATTTCCATACCGAGCAGGATTATCGCAACTATATCAGCCAGCTATCGGAAATGCCGCGCTATTTCGACCAGCAGATCGTCAATATGAAGACGGGGTTGAAACGCCATTTCACCCCGCCGCAGGTGACGCTGGAAGGTCGCGACACCTCGATCCGCACGGTTATTGATGCGAAAAGCCCCGAGGACAGCGTTTATTACAAACCGTTCCTGAACATGCCGGCTGCTATCCCGGCGGCGAAGCAGGCCGAATTGCGCGCTGCGGCGGCGCAAGCGATCACCGGGGCGGTTATCCCGGCGCACAAGACCCTGCTGGCCTTTTTCAATAATGATTATGTGCCGAACGCGCAAAAAGCGCTTGGCGCCAGCGAACTGCCGGACGGCAAGGCCTATTATCAGTCGAAAATCCGCGAGTACACCACGCTCGATCTGCCGCCGGCGCAAATCCACCAGCTTGGCCTCGACCAGATGGCGCTGATCCGCGCCCAGATGCTTGAGGTGATGAAAGAGGTGAAGTTTGAAGGCGATCTGCCGGCCTTCCTGAAATACCTGCGCAGTGATCCGAAATTCTACGCCAAGACCCCGCAGGATCTGCTCGATCGCGCCGCCTGGATCGCCAAGACCTTCGACGGCAAGGCGTCGCAATATTTCGGCCGGCTGCCGCGTTCACGGTTCGCCATCGTGCCGGTGGCGCCGGAGATCGCGCCCTATTACACCTCCGGCCGGGGCGGACCCGGCGCCTATTATGTCAATACCTATGATCTGCCGTCTCGCCCGCTGTTCCAGCTTGCAGCCCTGACCCTGCATGAATCGGCGCCCGGCCATGCCTTCCAGATGCCGCTGGCGCTGGAGAATAAATCCCTGCCGGAATTCCGCCAGAAGACCTATATCTCGGCCTATGGCGAGGGTTGGGCGCTCTATTGCGAATATCTCGGTGTCGAGATGGGCATGTACGACACGCCCTATGACCGTTTCGGTTATTTAAGTTACCAGGCGTGGCGGGCGTCGCGGCTGGTGGTCGATACGGGCGTTCATGCGATGGGCTGGACGCGCGAGCAGGCGCGGCAGTACCTGCGCGACAATACGGCGCTTTCCGAACACGAGATCGATACCGAGGTCGATCGCTATATCTCGTGGCCGGGGCAGGCGCTCTCTTATTATCTCGGTGAAATGGCTATCCGCGAAGCGCGTGGGAAAGCGGAAAAGGCGCTGGGTGATAAATTCAATATCCGTGCCTTCCACGACGCCGTGCTTGAATTGGGTTCAGTGCCGCTGCCGGTTCTGAGCGCCCATATCGACGCCTTTATCGCTGGCGGCGGCGTGGGGCCTTATCCGGATGAGGAGAAATAGATGAGGCGCGGGCGGCGGATGGTTTAAGATTTCCTTACGAATCGTTCCCCGGCTTAAGCGGATGTTAACGACGATTTGGTGAATCCTGAAGCTCTGGCTCCCAAATCAGGCCGCTTAAGGTTCGACATGGCTCACGCTTACGCCCATCCGTTCACGCGCACCGATCGTTCGCCCACCGCCATCTGGTGGTGGACCCTGGATCGCGTCACGCTTACCCTGGCGCTGATCCTGCTGATGCTGGGCTTCATCTTTTCGTTTTCGTCGTCGCCGGTGGCGGCGCCGCACGTCAGCCATTACGACACCTTCTATTACACCAAGCGCCACTTCATCTTCGCCCTGATGACGGGCGTCGGCATGACCGCCATTTCCATGCTCTCCCTCAAGGGGATCAAGCGGATCAGTGTGCTGGTCTATGCCGGGGCCATTTCCATCATGGGCCTGCTGCCGCTGATCGGGCACTCCGCCAAGGGGAGCCGGCGCTGGTTGGAACTGGGGCCGATCGCGTTGCAGCCGTCTGAATTTCTCAAGCCGGCCCTGATCGTGCTGATCGCATGGATGTTCTGCGAAGGCCAGAAGGGCAAGGGCGTGCCGGGGGTGACCATCGCCTTCTGCCTCTATGCCCTGGCCATCATGCTGCTGCTGATCCAGCCCGATGTCGGGCAATCCATCCTGATCACCATCGCTTTCGGGGCCTGCTTCTTCATTTCGGGCGTGCCGTTCCGCTGGATTGTCGGGATGCTCGGCGCGGCCGGCGCCGGTGTGGTGGGGCTGTTCTTCGTTCAGCCGCATTTTCGCAGCCGCATCATGGGCTTTATTTCGCCGGATGCCGATTCCGGTTACCAGGTCGCCCGCGCCAAGGCGGCCATCGCCAATGGCGGACTGTTCGGCGTGGGGCTGAACGAAGGCACGATGAAGCGGCTGATCCCCGACCTGCATACCGACTTCATCTATTCGGTGGTGGCGGAGGAATATGGCCTGTGGCTCATCCTGATCATCATTGGCATCTTTGCCTTCATCATCATTCGCGGTCTGCTGAAAGCCATGGCCATGCAGGACCCTTTCCGCCAGATCGCCACGTCGGGGTTGTACATCATGTTAGGGGTGCAGGTGCTGATCAATGTGTCGGTCAATCTCGGACTGATTCCCCCGAAAGGCATGACCCTGCCGTTTATTTCCTACGGCGGCTCGTCGATGCTGGCCATGGGCCTGACCATGGGCTTCATTCTGGCCCTGACACGCCGCCGGCAGGAAGAAATTCCGCAGGATGACCCGACAAAATGGTAAATAGATAATAGAAACGATTTAGTTTTTTATGCGGAACCCGCTATGGTAACGGCAGATATGAGTACGTCTGTTCGGGGAATAAATGGCCACCGCTAAAAAAGCCAAGCCGAGACGCAAAGCGTCTTCCTTTTCTGACAAGCCTTTGGCCGTCGTGGCGGCCGGTGGTACGGGCGGGCACATGTTTCCCGCCGAAGCCCTGGCCCGTGAATTGAACGATCGCGGCTGGGATGTGGTCCTGGCTTCCGACAAACGCGGGGCGGCCTTCGCCGCCAACTTCCCCGCTATCGAGCGTTTGTCGCTGGAGGCGGCCACTTTCCGGATCGGCGATCCGGTCGGGATGGCCCGGGCGGCATTCAGGATCGGCCTTGGCATCATGCAGGCGCGTAAGGCCTTCAAGCGGCTGAAGCCATGGGCGGTTATCGGTTTCGGCGGCTATCCCTCCTATCCGGCCCTGATGGCGGCGCTGGGCCGGCGCGACATCACGATCATCCATGAGCAGAATTCCGTGCTCGGCCGCTCCAACCGCCAACTGGTGAAGCGGGTCGATGCGGTCGCCTGCGCCTTTCCGGTTTTGCGCATGGCGCCCGCCGAGATGGAAGGCCGGGTGCAGGTGGTCGGCAATCCGGTCCGTCCCGATATTCGCGCCCTTTATGACGAACCCTATCCGCCCATAGATCCGACAATCCGCATTCTTGTGACGGGGGGGTCGCAGGGCGCGAAGATTCTCTCCGAAACCGTGCCGCGGGCGCTGGCCCTGCTGCCGGTCAGCCTGCGCATCAATCTCCATGTCGAACAGCAGACGCGCGCCGATCAGATCGCCCTGGCGACGAAAATCTACCAGGCAGCGGGGATCGAGGCCGAGGTGGCGCCCTTCTTTACCAACATGGCTGAACGCCTCGGCCGCGCCCATATCGTCATCGGCCGGGCGGGGGCTTCGACGGTGTGTGAACTGGCCGTGGCCGGGAAACCTTCGGTATTGATCCCGCTGAAGATCGCCGCCGACGATCATCAGACCTATAATGCCGAAGTGTTGAAAGCCGCCAAAGCCGCCATTGTCATCAAGGAAAGTGATGTCACGGCGGAAAAACTATGCGGCGAAATCCGTACCCTGATCGAGGGCGCGGCGCTTTTGCCGATGCGCGCCGGCGCGGCGAAATCGGTGGCGCGCCCCGACGCCGCCAAGTTGCTGGCCGATCTTGTCGAACGCACCGTAAAACGCATCAAGGGATAGACGATGACCGAAAAAGCGCTCAATGCCGGTTTCATGCAGCGGGTTCTGTTCGTCATCCTCGCTGTCGCCGCCAGTTTGCTGATCTTCAAGCTGCTCGGCCTGTGGCTGCTGATCTTCGGCGCCATCGTCATCGCCACGGTGCTGCGGGCGCTGGCGGAGCCGCTGATCAAATATACGCCGTTGAACGATACCCTGGCCGTGCTTACGGTGCTGCTGCTGGTGTTGGGCCTGATCAGTGTCACCTTCGCGCTCTTCGGTTACGAACTTGGCGTGCAGGCGCAGAACCTGAGCAAGCAGTTACCCGCTGCGTGGGCGGCCCTGCAGACGCGTCTTCAAGGACTGGGGCTTGGCGACGAAGTGCAGAAGCAGATGCAGGCGCTTGGCCAGCAGGCGGGAAGCATGGCCTCCAAGCTGCCGAGCATTGCGGGCAATGTGTTTTCCGCTCTGGCTAATCTGCTGGTGGCGACTATTGCCGGTATTATCCTGGCCATCAATCCCTGCAAGTACCGGGAGGGCGTGATTTTCCTGATTGCCGACCGGCACAAGGAAAAGGTCCGTGACGCCATGAACGTGGCTGGTCACGCCTTGCGTTTGTGGTTTGTCGGCCAGTTTATTTCGATGGTGCTGGTCGGCACCCTGACCGGTTTCGGCTTGTGGATACTGGGGGTGCCGTCGGCGCTGGCGCTGGGCATGGTGTCCGGCCTGGCGCAGTTCGTGCCGATCGTCGGGCCGGTGGTATCCGCCGGACCGGGGCTGTTGCTGGCGATGATGTCTGGCTGGCAGACCCTGGTATGGGCGCTGGTTATATATGTCGGCGTGTCGCAGCTTGAGAGCAATTTCATTACGCCGATGGTTCAGCGCAGCATTGCTTCGATCCCGGTGATCGTGACGCTGTTCGCGGTGATCGGATTCGCCGGGTTGCTGGGGGCGATGGGGGTTCTGTTCGCCATGCCGCTGACCGTGATCATCTACACCCTGGTCCGCCGGCTTTATACGGGCGAGGACCTGACGAAAAAGAAAGGCAAGGCGCCGGCGCGCTCCCTGCTCAGGTCGAAGGCGGATTAAAGATGTTTTCTGACATCTTGGGATTGATGCAAAATCCGCACAATCAGAATGTCTGGTTCATTGATCTGGTAGAATATCGTATGTGACTGATATTCCGTGGCTCGCAAATTGGGAGCAAGTTCATCGGCGGCACGGCCGCGTTTCTTGAATTGGGTCAGGTTTTCGAAACAGGTCTTCAGGCCGTCTGCGTAATTGGCTGCCTGAGTGAGGCCAAATGCCTGGATCGTATAGTCTGCGATATCATCAAGATCATAGCTCGCCAGTTGTGAAATAATGTATTAGCCATGTTTGGCTTGATAGCGTTGTTTTGCTTGCGCCCAGATTTCATCTACCGTTCGTTCGCTTACCCCGCTGTCCAGCCCATCCTGAATGGACTGTTTCAGCACAGCAAGCTCGCGTTTACGTTGCTGATCCTGATGAACCAGCGCATTGACATAGGCCTCTGCGTCCGCGGCCTGTTCTTCGAGCCACGACCAGGATTGTTCATCCAGCGATACCGACATCTTGCCCATGTGCGCACCTTCTTTTGCGGTCAGGATTATGCCCGCAAAGCGGCCGGGCGTCAAAGCTGAAATGGATAAGTGACAGGGCGTTGCGGATGGTCTAAAGCCGAAATTCCACCTCTTTTCTGACGGCTAAAACCATCCATGACCCTCCATACCAAGCGCCCGACGCCTTTCGATCTCGGCCCCGTCCATTTTGTCGGCATCGGCGGCATCGGCATGAGCGGCATCGCCGAAATCATGATCAAGATCGGCTATTCGGTGCAGGGGTCCGACGCCAAGGCTTCGGCCAATACCGAGCGTCTGGAAAAGCTCGGCGCGCAGATCTTCATCGGCCATGAGGCGGCGCACGTCTCCGAAGACGTCTGCGCCCTGGTCTATTCGACGGCGGTGAAACCGGATAACCCCGAAATGGTCGAGGCGCGCCGCCGCCGTATCCCGCTGGTGCGCCGCGCCGAGATGCTGGCCGAACTGATGCGTCTGCAATTCTCGATCGCGGTCGGCGGCACCCACGGCAAGACGACGACTACCTCCATGGTGGCGGCCCTGCTCGATGCCGGCGGCAAGGACCCGACGGTGGTCAATGGCGGCATCATCAACAATTACGGCACCAATGCCAAGGTGGGCGACGGTGACTGGATCGTGGTCGAGGCGGATGAGTCGGACGGCTCCTTCCTGCGCCTGAAATCGACGCTCGCCATCGTCACCAATATCGACGCCGAACACCTCGATCACTGGGGCGATTTCGACGCGGTGAAGAAGGGTTTCTGCGATTTCATCGAAAATATTCCCTTCTACGGCTTTGCCGCCGTCTGCATCGATCATCCGGAAGTCCAGGCCCTGGCCGCCCGTATCGATAACCGCCGCCTGATCCCCTATGGCGTCAGCCCGCAGGCTGAGGTGCGCTGCGCCAATATCGAATTCGGCCCGGAAGGCGCCTGTTTCGATGTCATCTTCTCGCCCACCGGCGCGGAGGCTTTCACCTGGTCCGGCCTGAAACTGCCGATGACCGGCAATCACAATGTCTCCAACGCCACGGCCGCCATCGCTATCGCCCGTGAACTGGGTATTGGTGAGGCTGATATCCGCAAGGGGCTGGCCGGCTTCGGTGGGGTCAAGCGCCGCTTTACCACCACGGGTGTGACGGGTGGCGTCCGCGTGATCGATGATTACGGCCATCATCCGGTGGAGATCGCCGCCGTGCTGAAAGCGGCGCGTCAGGTCAGTCAGGGGCGGGTGATCGCCGTGGTCCAGCCGCACCGCTATACCCGCCTGCGCGACCTGATGAACGAGTTTTCTTCCTGCTTCCATGACGCGGATATGGTGATCGTCGCCGATGTCTATTCGGCGGGCGAACAGCCGATCGAGGGCGTGGACAAGACGCATCTGGTCGAGGGTCTGCATCGTTTCGGCCATCGCAATGCCGTGGCGCTCGATACACCGGCGCATCTGGCGGGTTTGGTCGCGGCGGAAGCCAGGCCGGGCGATCTGGTGGTTTGCCTCGGCGCTGGCGACATTACCCAGTGGGCGTATGCGCTGCCGGGGCAATTGGAGGCGCTTAAGTCTGGAGCGTCGCAATGAGCGACAAGGCGTGGATTGCCGATCTGCCGCCGGTACGCGGCAAGATGATGTACGGAGAAGCGCTCGCGCCTTTCACATGGTTTCGCGTCGGCGGGCCGGCGGATGTGATTTTCATGCCCGCGGATGAAGCGGATTTGAGCACATTTATCAAGGCACTGGACCCATCGGTTCCGGTAACCACTATAGGCGTTGGATCGAATCTGCTTGTCAGGGATGGCGGCGTGCATGGTGTCGTGATCCGCCTTGGTCGCGGCTTCAACGAAGTGAAGGTTTTGGATGACATATCCATATATGCCGGTTCCGCTGTTCCGGACGCTGTTTTGGCGCGTAAAGCCGCAGAAGCCGGTATTGCCGACCTTGAATTTTATGCCGGCATTCCCGGCACTGTCGGCGGCGCCATTGTCATGAATGCCGGTTGCTACGGCTCCGAAACCAAAAATGTCGTCGCCACTGTGACATACATGAATCGTTTGGGTGAAATCCTGGTCATGGGGGCTGAAGACGAATTTGATTTCAGCTACCGACACAGCTCTTTCCAAAGCTCAGGCAATATTGTTCTCGGTGCGACCTTTGAAACGCGGAAGGATGACCCGACAGCAATCAAGGCACGCATGGAGGCGATCACCGCCCGCCGCGAACAGACCCAGCCGATCCGTGAAAAGACCGGTGGCTCCACCTTCAAAAACCCGCAGGGCAAAAGCGCCTGGCAGTGCGTCGATGAGGCCGGCTGGCGCGGCAGGCTGTTCGGCGCGGCCAAGTTCTCGGAACTACATTCCAATTTCATGATCAATACAGGCGATGCCACCGCCGCCGAACTGGAAGGTCTGGGCGAGGCCGTTCGCGCCGATGTTCTGACCAAGATGGGAATCGATCTGCACTGGGAAATCAAACGGATCGGCAAGCCGGCATAGGAGGCAGGTATGACGCGCCTCGACCTTCAGGCGGCCAAAGCGCCGCTGATCATGGGCATCGTCAATGTGACGCCTGACAGCTTTTCCGATGGCGGGGCCTATGATGCGCTCGAACAGGCGCGGCGGCTGATCGCCGAAGGTGCGGATGTGCTCGATATCGGCGGGGAATCGACTCGGCCGGGCGCGGAACCTGTGAACGCGGCGGAAGAGATCGCCCGTGTCGTGCCGGTCATTACCGCCATTGCCGCCGAGTGGCCGGGCGTGATCAGCATCGATACACTCAAGCCGGAGGTGGCGCGCGCCGCGTATCTGGCGGGGGCGACTGTCTGGAACGATGTCACGGCGCTGAGCCACACGCCGGAAAGCCTTGCGGTGGCGGCGGAACTAGGCGGCGATGTGATCCTGATGCACATGCAGGGCGAACCGCGCACCATGCAGGCCGCACCGCATTATGAAGACGTGGTGGCGGAGGTTGAGGCCTTTCTGCTGAAACGCGCTGAGGCCGCCATGCAGGCAGGCGTGGCGCGCGAGCGTATCTGGCTCGATCCCGGCATCGGCTTCGGCAAGACGCTTGATCATAACCTGGCCCTGATCCGCGCCACGGCGCGTCTGGCGTCGCATGGCTTTCCGTTATTGATGGCCGCCTCGCGCAAGCGCTTTATCGCCGCGCTGGAAGAACGGGAAGGGGCCACGCCTTCCGGCTCCGATGATCGCATCGGCGGTACGATCGCCGCTCATTTGCACGCCATCGCCAACGGCGCGAAAATGGTGCGGGTGCATGATGTGCTTGCCATGAGGCAGGCCTTGCGGGTATGGAGCGCGCTCAAAGGACATTTTTGACGCACTTTTTAATCCGAAAAGTGCGTGACACTTTTCGGAAAGTGCTCGAATTGAGCTATCGCATGCGCGCCATCATCTATCTGATCCTGCTGCCGGTCTGCCTGATCGGCGCGCTGGGCGATACCGCGCCGCTGCTGTTCTCCTTCGCCTTTCTCGCTCTCGCCATTTCACAGTTCTTTTTCCTGTGTCCGCGCTGCGGCAAGCATGTCGATACCAAGGGCGCCGATCGCGGCAATTTCTTCTATGGTGTGTTCGAGCCGCATGAAGCGGACTGTCCGCGCTGCCTGCGGTCGCGCGAAAATGTCTGGCCGCTGCAATATCTGGTGAAGCGCGAACCCTGGGACGGCATCCGTCACGATGAGGTTTAGGGGCGGCCTCGCAGTTTCCGCACCAGCATCAGCAGGGCTATGGCGATAAACAGCCCGCCGCAGATCAGCAAAAACGGATCATGAAGCATCTTGCCGATCATGATGCCCTGTAGATATCGAACGCGCCCAGGAAGGCCGGATTCTCAACAATCGAGCCGCAACTTAGCATATATTGTCCCGGCGGTTGCATATTGAAGGCCGCCGGCGCCAGAGGCAGGAACAGTTCCTGCCCGGATTTCCTGCCGACCAGCGACAGAACGAAGCCTTCCGAACGGTTGGCGCGGATCAGTTGTCCGGCCAGGATCTCATAGCTGATCAATTCGTCATTGGCGTCGATCTGGTTGAGGCGGACGAGGATCAGCGTCCCGCGCATGGCGCGCAGGATGGGATGGCCATTGTCGGCAAAGGCCTCCGGTTCCAGCTCTGTCCACCGGCCAGAATCGTTCGCTGAGTTGCTCACCTGCTGTCTTCCGTGAAATCCGGAATGGCCTCGATAAAGGCAAACCGCGGCACGGGGCCGGTTTCGGTCATGACGGTTTCGGTGAACATGCCGAGCGGCCGCACCCACAACCGCGCCTCGCCGGCGGTCTGCCCCTGGGGCGCATAAAGCACCAGGTCCTCCTCGGTTTCCGAATGGGTTACGGTGCCGAAAACCTTGTACAGCTTGTTTTTATAATGGCGATAGGTGCCGCGCGGGATGGCGCTTTTGTAAAACGAGGTTGTCAGGGGCATCCACCCCTCCTATGTGAGAGTCTGCGTCATCTATGCGCTTATTCGGCCATCAAGGACAAGTATGCAGCGTGTTTTAATCATTGCCGGTTCCGATCCTTCGGGCGGCGCCGGCATCCAGGCCGATATCAAGGCCGTGACCTGTCTCGGCGGTTATGCCATGACGGCGGTCACCGCCCTGACCGTGCAGAATACGCTGGGCGTTTCCGATGTCATGGCCGTGCCGCCGGATTTCATCACCGCGCAGGCGCAGGCGTGTCTGGACGATATCGGCGCCGACGCCATCAAGACCGGAATGCTGGCCGATGTCGCCGTCATGGAAGCGGTGTCGTTGGTGATCGAAGGAGCGAAGGTCTTTACCGTCATCGACCCGGTAATGGTGGCTAAGGGCGGCCATGCCTTGATGAGCCACTATGCGGTTGACGCCATGAAGGCGCTGATGCTGCCCTTGGCCGATCTTTTGACCCCGAATGCGCCGGAGGCGGCGGCGCTCACCGGCCTGAGGGTCGAAACGGAAGACGATATGCGCCAGGCGGGCGCGGCCCTGCTGGCCATGGGCGCGAAGAATGTGCTGATCAAGGGGGGGCATATCGATACGCCGGATGTGGTCGATCTGCTTATCACGCGCAAGGGCGAGCATCGTTTCACCTCCGCACGCATCGACACGCCACACACGCACGGCACCGGCTGCACGCTCGCCTCGGCCTGCGCCGCCCTGACGCGCGAAGCCCGGCCGCTTGAGGAAACGGTCGGGCTGGCGCGGGATTATGTCGGTGGCGCGATCCTGATGGCGCCCGGTCTGGGAGAAGGCCACGGACCACTGCGGCACAACTGGCTGCTTTAACGCCTGTTGTGATTGGAGGCCTGAACGCGGATCTGGCCGGACAGGGTGTCGATCTTCGCATTGAGCGTGGCGACTTCGGAGGAGGTCAGGCCCTTGCCGGAGCGGACATAGGTGCGCTTCAGCGAGGCAATGGCGTCGATCTTGCCGCTGAGACGGGCGGCCTCCTTCTTGCTGATGCGGCCGGAGCGCCTGCCTTGGTTCAGGTCGCTTTTCAGGCTCTGAATGCGAGCGTCAAGACGGTTGGAAGCCTGCGTGTCGTAATGGGCGACGGCGGGCGCCGGATGCCGGGCCGGCGCGGCCTGGGCCGGTAGGCTGAAAGCGGTGACGCCGGCGCTCATGACAATCATGGTCAGCAGGGTCCTGGTGGTTTTGGATGCGGTTTTCATTTTCATGTTCCTTTGTTTGTGTGCCTCGCTGTGCTTCAGCGATGGCACCAATCTACACCCCGGCATCTGAGACGAACCTGAACCGTGCGGTTCATACGGTGTTTAGGTAAGGGCCGGCATTTTGCCCGAATGGGCGTCGAACGGCATGAAAGCCTGATTATGCAAGGGATTGTGGCGGTTTGTTTTGTGTCGGGAGTGACATATTCGCCTGGAGGTGAATTGTGATGCCGGAATTAAAAATATTTAATAAAACCAATGGAATGTGACCGACAGCCAAAAGGCGCAGAGCCGGAGGTCTGCGCCTTAAGGGAGTGAAAATGGGGCCGGTTTTGCCGGTTAGCCGCGATGGTTATTGCGGTCGGTTTTCTCGTAACGGATCTGATTTTGCAGACGGTCGAGGCGGTTGTCCAACTGCTTGACCTCGGCGACGCTGAGGCCGCGGCCTGAACGCTCAAAGCTGCGTTTCTGCGATGAAATCAGCTTGAGTTCGCTATTGAGGCGGCGGCTTTCGCGCAGGCTGATCTGGCCGGTGCGGCGGCCCTGGTCGATGCGGGCGTCGAGAGTGGCGATACGGGCGCTCAACTGGGCCGAGGCGCGGTCGTCACGGTGGTTCCAGCCGGAGGCGCGGTGATCGGCAATGACCACGGTGCGCACGGGTTGGGCGCTGGCGATGGCAGGGGCGGCGAGGGTGGTCAGGGCGGCGGCAATGGCGGCCAGGGTGATCAGGGGCTTTTTCATCGTCTTTCTCCTTTGGATGTGCGTTGCTGTTTCAGCAGCGATGGCCTCATATAATCATGCGGCCCCTGAGCCTGACCTGAACGGCGCGGTTCATATCCGGTTCATGACGGTGGCAAATCATCTGACGCCCGCGGTGAAAAAACGCTTGCCCTGAAAAGCCTGAAAGCGCAAAGAGCGGGGGAAAAATTACTGTTTCCATGGGGTTCGCATGTCGATTTTTTCCGCCAATAAACCTGCTCGCGCGCCTGAGCGTCCGTGGTTTTCATCGGGACCAACGAGCAAGCGCCCCGGCTGGAACGTTCAGGCCCTGGTCAATGCGCCGGTGGGGCGCTCGAACCGCTCGAAGGTGACGGTGGGCCGGCTCAATCAGGCCATCGAACTGACGCGATCGATCCTGCAAATCCCGGCGGACTATCAGGTGCTGGTTATGCCGGCCTCCGATACCGGCGCTTTCGAGGCCGCCATGTGGAACCTGCTGGGCCAGCGCAAGGTGCAGCTTTTGGCCTTTGAAAGCTTCGGCCAGTTATGGGCCAGTGACGCGACCGATCACCTCAGGCTCGATTGCGAAGTCCTGAGCGCGCCCTATGGCCGGCTGCCCGATCTGTCGAAGATAGACCCGAAGGCCGATCTCGTCTTTCCGTGGAACGGCACGACCTCTGGCGTGCGCGTGCCCAATGCTGATTTCCTTGACGGTCATGCCGGTGACGCGGACAGCGGCCTGGTGCTGTGCGACGCCACCTCGGCGGCCTTTTGCATGGAACTGCCCTGGCAAAGGCTCGATGTCGCCACCTTCTCCTTCCAGAAAGCACTGGGCGGCGAGGCGGGCTTCGGCGTCCTGGTGCTGTCGCCGAAAGCCATCGAACGCCTTAATAGCTGGGAGTCGGGGCGTCCCATTCCCAAGGTGCTGCGTTTGAAGGCCAAAGGTAAGGCCGATATGAAAACCATCGGCGGCGACGCGATCAATACCTATTCCTTTCTGGTGATCGAGGATTATCTTGACGCCCTGCGCTGGGCCTCGCTGGAAGGCGGACTGGAAGGCCTGATCAATCGCTGCAATCACAATTTCTCGGTGCTGCGCGAATGGGTTGAGGCGACCCCGTGGATTGATTTTGTGGCTGAGGCGCCTGAGCAGCGCTCGACCACCTCGGTCTGCCTGAAGTTCGTCGATCCGGCGGTGCAATCGCAACCGGCCGAGGTGCAGGCGAAGCTGGCGGCCAAGATGGCGTCCCTGCTGGAGATCGAGGGCGTGGCTTTCGATATCAATGGTTACCGCGCCGCGCCGCCGGGCCTGCGCATCTGGTGCGGCTGCACGGTCGAGGCGGATGATATCGATTCCCTGCTGCCCTGGCTGGAATGGGCATATGGCGAGGCTCTGGCCGCGTTGGAAGTGGCGTAACGGGTGTCCGCTTTTCCCTTCCTGTAAACGGGGAAGGAAAAGATAAATATAGCTTTTGCACCAACTCTCGGACAGCGTGGTCATTTACCCAAATTAGAGGGTTACAAGCGGCGATTCCTGCTCTATAGGGTGCCACCGGCTAATACGCGCATGGCCAGAGATGTGACCTGGGACCTGCGCGGCAAAATTCTGTGACCGGAGCAATCATCTTGGCGAATGTAACCGTAATTGGCGCTCAATGGGGCGACGAGGGCAAGGGCAAGCTTGTCGACTGGCTCTCCAACCGCGCCGATGTTGTCGTCCGTTTTCAGGGCGGGCATAATGCCGGTCATACGCTCGTGGTCGATGGCAAGGTCTACAAGCTTTCGCTTCTGCCTTCCGGCGTTGTCCAGGGCAAGCTCTCCATCGTCGGCAATGGCGTGGTCATCGATCCGTGGGCCTTGTTCGCTGAAATCGGCCGTGTCGAGGCGCTGGGTCTCAAGATTACGCCGGAATTGCTGGTTATCGCCGATAACGCCTGTCTGATCCTGCCGATCCATTCGGAACTCGATATCGCCCGTGAAGCTGCCGCCGGCGCCGGCAAGATCGGCACCACGGGCCGCGGCATCGGCCCGGCCTATGAGGACAAGGTGGGGCGCCGCGCCATCCGCGTGGCCGACCTGGCCGATTTCGACGCGCTGGGCGCCAAGATCGACCGCCTGCTGGCTCACCATAATCCATTGCGTCAGGGACTTGGCCTGCCAGAAGTGGACGTGGCGGCGCTGCTGCAAAAGCTGAAGGACATCGCGCCGCGCCTGCTGAGTCATGTCAAACCGGCCTGGTATGTGCTCGACAAGGCGAAAGCCGAGGGCAAGCGCATCCTGTTCGAAGGTGCGCAGGGCGCGTTGCTCGATATCGACCACGGCACCTATCCGTTCGTCACCTCCTCCAATACCGTGGCCGGTCAGGCCGCCGCCGGTTCCGGCATGGGGCCGAAGAGCGTCGGTTACGTGCTCGGTATCCTGAAGGCCTATACCACCCGCGTCGGTTCCGGCCCGTTCCCGACCGAACTGTTCGATGAGGTCGGCGAAGGCATTGCCACACGCGGTCATGAATTCGGCACGGTCACCGGCCGCGCTCGCCGCGTCGGTTGGCTGGATGCGGTTCTGGCGCGCCAGTCCATCGCCATCAACGGCATAGACGGTATTGCCCTGACTAAGCTGGACATTCTCGATGGTATCGAAACGATCAAGGTCTGTGTCGGCTACACGGTCGGCGACCAGGTGCTCGATTACCTGCCGGCCAGCTTCAAGGACCAGCAGGGCATCGAGCCGGTATATGAGGAAATGGAAGGCTGGAGCGAAAGCACGCAGGGCGCACGTTCGTGGAAGGATCTGCCGGGCAATGCGGTGAAATACGTCCGCCGCATCGAGGAACTGATCGGCGCGCCCGTAGCGCTGCTTTCGACCAGTCCTGAGCGAGAAGACACTATTCTCATGCGCGACCCGTTTCAGGATTAGCGGCTGCGTGGTGGCTTCCGGAAACCAAGACAGCGCGAGAAGACACCATTCTCATGCGCGATCCGTTTCAGGATTAGGAATTAGGGCGCGTTTCTTTTGTGAATGCACCTGAATTTTGCAGCGCCATAAAATCTATTTTTACCAATGGGGTGTAGGCTCACTGCGATAAATCAGCGCAGAGTGTCCTCCTTGTTTTCGCTCGATCCAAAACTGGCAGCCAAACTGAAGCCGCATCTGAAGCGGGTGCTGGTGCTCGAAGCCAATCCGGCTTATGCGCGCATTCTCGTGGATATGCTGCGTGTGCTGGGCGCGGAAAGGGTGCTGGTCGAGACGGATGACCGGCGGGCCATCCTGCTTTGCCAGGATTTCGACCCGCAAATCATTTTCTGCGATCTCAAGGGGCCGAATATCGAAGGCGCGCCATTCGTGACCGGCCTGCGCCGTTCGGACATGAAGTGCCGCAAGATTCCGGTGATCATGATGGCGTCGAACGATTTGCCCGAAACCATGAAGCAGGCGCGCGATTGCGGCAGTGACGAAATCATGAAAAAGCCGTTCGCTTCGGGGGATCTGTTGCAGCGGCTGGATCACGTCGTCACCAAGTCGCGGCCCTGGATCGAAGCGGTGATGTATGTCGGTCCCGATCGCCGGCGTTTCAATTCCGGTCTGGGCGGGGCGACGACGCGGCCACCGGAAAACATGTCGGATGGCATGAAGCGCCTCGAACAAAGCGTCCGCATCCTGCGTGCCGCGGCGGATCAGTATGATAGCGACCGCAAGCAGGCCAAGCGGGCGATCACTGCCCAGCTTGAGGTTCTGGTGCCGGCCTGCAAGGCGATCAGTGACCCGAAATTCAAGGGCGCCGTGACGGAAATCTTCGCCGCCTATAAGTCCGGCGAAATGACGGGGGAAATGCTCAAGGCGCCGGTGGCGGTGCTGGCCAGCCTGTTCCGCATCGCCGATGCGCCTAAAAAGGAAAACGTGGCCTAAAAAAAACACGACCTGATGTCAGGCCGTGCTTTTTCATTCAGATGTCCCGAAAACCTAAGCCGGAACCGGCGTAGCTGCCTGCGAGGCCGCGACCATGGCCTTTTGCAGCTTCTCGAAGGCCCGCACCTCGATCTGACGGACGCGTTCGCGTGAAACGCCGAAGCGTTCAGCCAGGTCTTCCAGCGTGGTGGGCGAATCCTTGAGGCGGCGCTCAGTCAGGATTTCCTTTTCACGGTCGTTCAGTTCGCCCATGGCGGCCTGGAGCAAGTCCATGCGCTGGCCATATTCTTCATTTTCGGCCAGGACGGTTTCCTGCGACTGCTGGGTGTCGTCCACCAGCCAGTCCTGCCATTCCGCTTCGCCCTCGGAGGCGCGCAACGGCGCGTTCAGCGACGAATCGGCCGAGGCCATGCGGCGGTTCATGTTGATGACGTCGGTTTCCGACACGCCGAGCTTAGTGGCGATCTGCTCGACCTGATCGTGGCGCAGGTCGCCGTCTTCCAGGGCCGAGATTTCCGATTTCACCTTGCGCAGGTTGAAGAACAGTTTCTTCTGGGCGGCGGTGGTGCCCATCTTGACCAGCGACCAGGACCGCAGGACGTATTCCTGGATCGAGGCCTTGATCCACCACATGGCGTAGGTCGCCAGGCGGAAGCCGCGATCAGGGTCGAATTTCTTGACCGCCTGCATCAGGCCGACATTGCCTTCGGAAATGACTTCACCCACCGGCAAACCATAGCCGCGATAGCCCATGGCGATCTTGGCGACGAGACGCAGGTGCGAGGTGACCAGCTTGTGGGCGGCCTTCGGGTCCTGATGCTCCGCCCAGCGTTTGGCCAGCATGAATTCCTCGTCCTTGGCCAGCATGGGGAACTTGCGGATTTCCGACAGATAGCGATTGAGGCCGCCGTCCGGCGTCAGGGCCGGCAGGCTGGCGCCATCACGGGTGGCGAGGTTCGAGGAGGCGGTCAGGGCAAGAGAACTCATCGGCGCGTCGCTTTCTGTAGAAGTCGTTTCTGATTCTGGTCGGGATTCTGACGAAAGGTCAGAAAAAGAAGGTGTGTCGGACATGAGAGCCGCGCCTTGTCAGTGAGGGGGAGCACAGACGAAGGGGATATCCTGCCCGACAACTGCGCCTAGATTTAGGAAGCCTTTCGGCGAAAAAAAGACCCATAAACTGCGAAATCGCAAAAAAATGGCATCTGTCTGCGAATTTGTTGCAGAAAGGTATCACACCGGACGGTGTTACTTCATCACAGTTCGGTGAGTGCGACGCAGTATAAGTGTTAGTACATATCCGCCAGGGCGTCGGCCAGCGCCTGCATATCGTCGGGCAGGGGTGCTCTGAATTTCAGTTTCTCGCCGGTGATCGGGTGGATAAAACCCAGGAGTCCGGCGTGCAGGGCCTGGCGGCTGAAATCCAGTTCTTTCACGATGGCCTGCACCTCCTTCGCCGGGGCGCCGGAGCCATAGACCGGATCACCGAGGCATGGGCAACCGAGATGCGCCATATGGACGCGGATCTGGTGGGTGCGGCCGGTTTCCAGCCGGCAGGTCAGCAGGGCGGCCAGCGGTTTGGTGTCGCCATAGACCTCTTCGAGCTGATAATGGGTGATGGCCTCGCGTCCGCCGGCGCGCAGCACGGCCATCTTCTTGCGGTCATGGTGAGAGCGGCCGATCCGGGTCGTGACCGTGCCGGACATATACCGTGGCGCACCGCGCACGATCGCCTTGTATTCCCGGTCGATATCGTGGCGCGAGAACAGTTCGCTCAGGGACCGGTGGGCGATATCCGATTTTGCCGCCACCAGGATGCCGGAAGTGTCCTTGTCGAGCCGGTGGACGATACCAGGACGCAGGACGCCGCCTATGCCGGAGAGGCTTGATTCCCCGGAAGAATTGGTGCCGCAATGAAAGAGCAGGGCATTGACCAGGGTGCCGTCGCGCGTGCCGGGCGCGGGGTGGGCCGCCATGCCGACGGGCTTGTTGACCACGATCAGGTGCGCGTCTTCATAAAGGATGTCGAGCGGAATATCCTGCGGTTCGGGAGTGGCGGCGATCGGGGCGGGAATGGTGAGCGTGTAGGTGCCGGCGCGCGCCTTGTGCTTGCCGTCGCTGATGACCTTTCCGTCGATACTCAGGCGGCCTTCGGCGATCAGGGCTTGCAGGCGGGCGCGTGACAGATCGCTGAAATGCCCGGCCAGGACGCGATCCAGCCGTTCGCCCGATTCGCCGGCGTCGATGTCCGCCGTCAGGGTCTGGGCCTCGCCGCCCTCGTCTTCGGGGGCGAAATCGTCGTCATCAGTGTCATCAGGCGTGTTGGTCATGGAATTCCAAAAGCAAAAACACCGGAACCGTCAGGCTCCGGTGTTTCATGTATCCGTCAAAACGGCAGCGAAAACTATTCGATGTCTTCGTTGATCAGGCCGATCTTGAGATAGCCGTTTTGTTGCAGTTCGTTGATCACCTTGACGAAATCGGCGTAGGTGATGTCCTTGTCACCACGAACCAGAACGCGCTGCTCGCTGAGCGGGGTGTTCGGATCGGTGATGCGCAGGGCCGCGGCGACATCGCCGATCAGGCGGTCCATATTGGTCTTTTGTGGCCCGATATAGATATCATCGGGACCCATGATCGAGATGAACACCGGATCAGGACGCTTTTCGCTCGAAGGCGGCGCCTTGGCGGGCGGCAGGTCGAGCTTGATCGACACCGTGGCGGCCGGGATGGACACCATGAAGATAATGAGCAGAACGAGCATGACGTCAACGAACGGCGTGACGTTGATGTCCGAATTCTGTGCGATGGTATACCGGCCACCGCCGCCGCCGCCGAGCTTTGCGCCCATAGTCTAACTCCCTTTGAGCCACCGCGGGCGAACAGCCGCAGCGGAAGAACATTATGCCATCGGCTCAGCGACCGCGCATCGAGTGCGCCGCCTTTTGCCGGTCGGAAGCGATTTAGGACAACTCCCGGATAAAAGTAAAGCCTGAAAGCCATTCAACACGGCCCATGATTAAGAATATTTCATGCGCGGAGGCCCTTATGGAAGCAAAAACGCCGGAAACCTTTCGGTGGCCGGCGTTATCCCAGACTGTGAGATGGGGGTTATTCGATGTCTTCGTTGATCAGGCCGATCTTGAGATAACCGTTTTGCTGGAGCTGGTTGATGACCTGAACGAAGTCGGCATAGGCGATATCCCTGTCGCCGCGCACGAGCACGCGCTGTTCGCTTAAGGGCGTATCCGGGGCGGCGATTCGCAGGGCCGAGGCCACGTCGCCGATCAGGTTCGCCATGCTGGTTTTCTGCGCGCCGATATAGATATCATCCGGTCCCATGACCGAAATAAACACCGGGTCGGGGCATTTTGGGCCTGGCCGGGGCTGGGGCGGCGGCAGGTCGAGCTTGATCGATACCGTGGCGGCGGGAATCGACACCATGAAGATGATGAGCAGGACCAGCATGACATCGACGAACGGCGTGACATTGATTTCCGCGTTTTGCGCGATGGTGTAGCGGCTGTTTCCGCCGCCCGGTTTCATAGCCATAAGCTTCGTCTCCCTTTTCATATTGCGTGACCACAATTCATGCCTTACATTATACTTTGTAAAGCAAGGTATATAAAAATATGCAAGCGAACATCCGGGCAATAAAAAAGCGGCCCTGCCGGAACAGGGCCGCTTCTGTAAGGCGTGTGTGTGACCTATTTGTGCGTCAGGCGCATAAAGCGTTCCTGAAGGGCGATGTCGGTTTTGAAAACGCCGGTGAAGCGTGTGGTGACCGTGGTGACGTTCTTGTGGTGGACGCCGCGGGTGCTCATGCACTGGTGCTCGGCGTCGATCATGACGGCCACACCCAACGGCGCCAGCGATTCCTCGATGGCGTCGGCCACCTGCTTGGTCATGGTTTCCTGGGTTTGCAGGCGCTTGGCGAAAATTTCGACCACGCGGGCGATCTTAGAGATGCCGACGACCTTGGAGGTCGGCATGTAGGCGACCCACGCCTTGCCGAGGAAGGGCGCCATATGGTGTTCGCAATGCGATTCGACATCTATCTCGCGCAGCATGACCATATCGTCATAGCCCTGCACGTCCTCGAAAGTGCGCGACAATTCCTTTTTCGGATCGGCCTGATAGCCCTGGAACCATTCCTCATAGGCATCGACCACGCGCTTGGGCGTATCGATCAGGCCTTCGCGTTCGGGGTCGTCACCGGCCCAGGCCAGCAGGGTCTTCACGGCCTTCATCGCCTCTTCGCGCGACGGGCGGTTGGTGAAGCTCACGATGCTCTTGGGCTTCGAGGTGTTCAGCAAGCTGTTTTCAGGGTTAGAATTGCCCAGCATGGGTTCCAGCGTATCCATAAATTTCAATGCTCCCGAAGGCCGAGTGGCGCCGGAACGACGGTTCCGGAATGACGCGTGACATCCTTCATAATGAGCCAGCCGGTCAGCGGCGGACTACAGGGTTTGACGACCTTATCGTGAAAAGGTTCCCGAAAATCAAACAATATCGTCCTGCGCCCCTGACACCTTTACGTTTCCGGCGCGCCTTGCGGATCATTCGGAAGCGCTATTAACGTGGTGACAATGCTCAACCGACCCTATATGGGAGAAGGAAAACCGATTGCAACTCGAAAACACATGTCACTCCAAATTCACGATACGCTCAAGCGCGAAAAAGTCGCTTTCATACCCCGGAATCCTGAGCGCGTGACCCTGTATGTCTGCGGCCCGACCGTTTATTCCTATGCCCATATCGGCAATGCGCGGCCGGTCGTGGTGTTCGATGTGCTGTTCCGCCTGCTGCGCGGGATCTATGGCGAAAGTCATGTGGTTTATGCCCGCAACATCACCGATGTGGATGACAAGATCAACAAGGCGGCGATAGAGCAGGGCGTCGATATCTCGGTCATCACCAACCATTATACCGACATCTATAATGCCGACATGGCGACGCTGGGCGCACTGCGGCCGACGCTGGAGCCGCGCGTCACCCACAATATGGACGCCATCATCGCGCAAATCCAGGCGATCATGGAGAACGGCCACGCCTATGCGGCGGAAGGGCATGTGCTGTTCGATGTCGAGAGCTACAAGGCCTATGGCGCGCTTTCCAACCGTTCGCTGGACGACATGATCGCCGGTGCGCGGGTCGAGGTGGCGCCTTATAAAAAGAATCCGCAGGATTTTGTGCTGTGGAAGCCGTCTAAAACGGGTGAACCGGCATGGGAATCGCCGTGGGGCGCGGGGCGTCCGGGCTGGCATATCGAGTGCTCGGCCATGATCGAGGCCAATCTCGGCCTGCCGATCGATATCCACGGCGGTGGCCACGATCTGATCTTCCCGCACCATGAAAACGAGATCGCGCAGGGGGTTTGCGCCCAGCATGGCCACGCGCATGATGGCGAGAGCTATGCGCGTTACTGGATGCATAACGGCTTCCTCGATTTCGGCAAGGAGAAGATGTCGAAGTCGCTGGGCAATGTGAAGCTGGTGCATGACCTGATCAAGGAGACGCCGGGCGAGGTGCTGCGGCTGGCCCTGCTGTCGGCGCATTATCGCGCCCCGCTCGACTGGACGCCGGAACTGCTCAGCCAGACGCGGGCGCGCCTTGATGGGCTTTATGGTAGTTTACGCAAGTTTGCCGATGTGCCGGTCCGTGAAGTGGTTGTGTCGGAAGGGGTGATGGCCGCTCTGTGCGACGATCTCAATACGCCGCAGGCGCTGGCGGAACTGTCGGTTCTGGCCAGAACACTGGAAACGGCCACCTCCGAGGCCGGGCGGATGATGGCCAAGTCCGATTTGCTGGCCGCCGGTGCGGTGCTGGGATTGCTGCAGGACGATGCCGAAGCCTGGTTCAAGCAGGGCGCTTCGGATGACCTGACCGCCGAGGTCGAAAAGCTGCTTAAGCAACGCGCCGAGGCAAGGGCCGCGAAGAACTGGCCGGAATCGGACCGCATCCGTAATGCGCTCAATGCGCTCGATGTCGAGGTCATGGATAGCCCCGCCGGCGCGACCTGGAAACTGAAAGGCAAATAATGGCGCTTAAGGTTGAAAAGCGGGTCGGCATTGCCGCGCCCATAGATGATGTCTACGAGATTATCGCTGACATCGAAGCCTGGCCGGAGTGGAGTCCGATCCACAAGGCGGCGCGCGGGACCTTGCATTTCGGCGCGCCCATCCATCTGGAGGAATATTTCGAGGGGCTGGGCACCTGGGAAACCGATGGCGTGATCGCCGACTGGACGCCCTTGTCGCACATTCATATCTCGGTGCCGAAGCCCTTCTACGCCGGTAGCCTGATCCGCTATTTCGAGTTCGATGCCCTGTCGGAATACGGCAGCAGCTTTTCCATCGGCGCGCTGTTCAGCGGCTATTTGTCCGAGCGCGAGGGTAAGGCCTATCGCCAGCATATCCGCACCGGGTTCGAGGCCTTCGGGGCGGCGCTGAAAGAACGGGCGGAGGCGAAATTCGCCGCCAATCCGCATGCGTCTTCCGTCATCGTGCCGCCGGTGCCAAAGGACGACCCGCTGCATAAACCGCGCCCGAAATGGCTCAATACCCATTTCTGGGGCAAGAAGAAGTCATGATCCCCTCTCCCCTTTTTGAAGGGGAGAAGACGGGAAACAAGCCGCGTAAGCGGCGCAGGTGACCGGGTGAGGGGCGCGAAACCAGGAAAGTCATGTGTGGCAGATCGTTTGGCCCCTCACCCTAACCCTCTCCCCACAGGTGGGGAGAGGGGATTCATGGGGCGATATATGCCCTTGCGTTTTACTGTTTCCTCCGCCATCTGGTAGTCATGATCGACGAGCTTTATTCCCGCGAAATCCTGCGCCGCACCACCCAGTTGCAGCATGTCGGTCATCTGGCTGACCCGCAGGCAACGGCGGACCGGGTGGCCAAGCTGTGTGGCAGCACCATCCATGTCGAACTCAATATGGAGGACGATACGGTCACCGATTTCGCCCAGCAGGTCCAGGCTTGCGCGCTCGGCCAGGCCAGCGCGGCGATTCTCAGCCAGCACGTCATCGGTGCGCCGGCCAGTGAGATACTGGCGGCGCGCGATGCCTTGCGCAATCTACTCAAAGGCGAGGCGGCGGATTTCCCCGAACGCTTCGCCGATCTGGCAATCCTGTCCGCCGTAAAGGATTTTCCCGCCCGCCACGCCTCGACCCTGCTGGCTTTCGAAGCGACAAGTGCGGCTATTTCATCACTGAAACAATCTTAAATAGCCCTGACAGCGCTTACCGCTTGTCAGGTATGTGCCGTCTTCTTTATATGGAGGGCGCAAGGGGGAGGCTTGCGGGGGTTGACGCCGTTAGGCTTTTTCTTCATTCGGTGACGCATGACCGCTCTTTATGAACGTTCCGTGCGCGCGGCCTTGCGGGCTTACAAGCTCACACTGTCGCCCTATATCGGGCAGGCTTGCCGGTTCCGGCCGACCTGTTCCGAATATATGGCCGAAGCCCTGATCACGCATGGGCCTGTAAAAGGTTCGTGGTTGGGCGTTAAACGTATCTGTCGTTGCCGTCCGGGGGGAAGCAATGGATATGATCCGGTTCCGCCAAAGGAATCAAAAGAGTAAGGTCTGCGTGTCCGGAAGGGCACACAGAACCGGATTAGGCGTGGCTTTTCCAAAGACCGCATCGAATCCTTATTTAAAATATTGCGCGATGAAGCCCGCCGTAAGGGCTACAGGTCGCCAGCTAAAAAGTGACTGAGATGATGATAGACTTGACGTTCCCCGATGGCGCCGTTCGCAGCTTCGATGCGGGGACAACCGGCAGAACCATTGCCGAAAGCCTGTCAAAATCACTGGCGAAGAAAGCAGTCCTTATCAAACTCGATGGAGTGTTGCTGGACTTGGACCGACCGCTTGAGCAGGGGGGGGCATTGGAAATTTTGACGCGTGACGCCCCTGAGGCGCTCGAAGTGATCCGTCACGACACGGCCCATATCCTGGCCGAGGCGGTGCAGGAACTGTTCCCGGGCACGCAGGTCACCATCGGTCCCTCGATCGACGACGGCTTTTATTACGATTTCGCCCGTGACGAGCCTTTCAGCACCGACGATTTCGCGAAGATCGAAGCCAAGATGAAGGAAATCGTCGACCGCGACGAAAAGATCGTCCGTGAGGTCTGGGACCGCGACGACGCCATAAAGCACTTTGAAGGTATCGGTGAATCCTACAAGGCCGAGATCATCCGCGACCTGCCGGGCACCGAAACCATTACAGTGTACCGCCATGGCGACGCCTGGAAAGACCTGTGCCGCGGGCCGCACCTGCCGTCGTCGAAATTCATCGGCAAGGCCTTCAAGCTGACCAAGCTGGCGGGCGCCTATTGGCGTGGCGACCACAATAATGCCCAGCTTCAGCGCATCTACGGCACGGCCTGGGCCACGGAGGCCGATCTCGAAGCCTATATCACCCGCATCGAGGAAGCCGAAAAGCGCGACCACCGCCGCATCGGCCGCGCCATGGACCTGTTCCACATGCAGGAAGAAGGCCGCGGCATGGTCTTCTGGCATCCCAAGGGCTGGCAATTGTGGCGCACGCTTGAGGCCTATATGCGCCGCCGCCTTGATGCCGCCGGCTATGTCGAGGTCAAGACGCCGCAGGTGCTCGATCGTTCCTTCTGGGAAAAATCCGGCCACTGGGAAAAGTATCGTCCGAATATGTTCGTCTGCGAAACGGTCGAGGGTGAGACGCTTTCGCTCAAGCCGATGAACTGCCCCGGCCACGTCCAGATATTCAAGGTCGGCCTGCGCTCCTATAAGGAACTGCCGATGCGCATGGCCGAATTCGGCGCCTGCCACCGTTATGAGCCGTCCGGTTCGCTGCATGGCCTGATGCGCGTGCGCGGCTTCACCCAGGACGATGCCCATATCTTCTGCCGCGAGGACCAGATCGTTGAGGAAACGGAAAAGTTCGTTCGCCTGACCAAGCTGATCCACGCCGATCTCGGCATGGAAACCGCCTATATCAACTTGGCCACGCGCCCGGAAACGCGCGCCGGCTCGGATGAGTTCTGGGACAAGGCCGAGGGCATGCTGGCCGAAGCCGCCCGCGCCGCCGGTGTTGAACCGGTGATCGCGGAAGGTGATGGGGCTTTTTATGCGCCGAAGCTCGACTTCATCGTCAAGGACGCCATCGGCCGCGAGTGGACCTGCGGCACGCTCCAGCTCGACTATGTGCTGCCGGAACGCCTGGAGGCCGAATATGTGGCCGAAGACGGTTCGCGCCAGCGTCCGGTCATGCTCCACCGCGCCATCCTGGGATCGTTCGAGCGCTTTATCGGCATCATGATCGAGAACTATGCCGGCAAATTCCCGCTGTGGCTGGCGCCGGTTCAGGTCGTGGTGGCGCCGATTACTTCCGACGCCAACCCGTATGCCGAAAGCGTGGTTGAAGCCCTGCGCAAGGCGGGCCTGCGTGTCGAGGCCGACCTGCGCAACGAAAAGATCAATTACAAGGTCCGCGAGCATTCACTGGCCAAGGTGCCGGTGATCGCGGTCGTCGGCCGCAAGGAAGCCGAAACCGGCGAGGTGGCTCTGCGCTTCCTCGGTTCCGAAGGCCAGACCATCCTCAACATCGCTGACGCGGTGCAAAGGCTGAGCGAAGACGCCACCCCGCCCGATCTGAAGAGCCAGTAAGGAAAACCGATGACCGCCCTGCCATCGCCCATTATCGAGATGCTGAAGGAACGCAAGCTGGCCACCAGCGAGGCGCAATATTTCGTGCAGCATCTCGAAATGGCTCCTTGCGACGACCAGGACGGCATCACCCTGATCATGATCGTTTTCCATACCGGCAGGGTGCTGTTCGACAGTATCGGCCGTGTGCTGAACGACCCCAAGGTCAAGCAGTTCATCATTATCGATAACGGCAGTTCCGAAAAGGTCGAGCAGCGCCTGCGCGATCTCAAGGATGAGTACGATCATATCCTGCTCGTGCAGGGGCAGGGCAATATCGGCTTTGCCAAGGCGGCCAATCTCGGCGCGCATCTGGCGACCCAGCCCTGGCTCGTTTTCCTCAATCCGGACGCTTTGTTGCAGCCGGATTGCACGCGCGAACTGGTGAAGGCGGCGGCGGATCAGCCCAGCCCCTGTCTGGTTGGCGCGCGCCTGCTCAATCCGGACATGACCGAGCAGCGTGGCGCGCGGCGCGGCGAGGTGACGCCTTTCACCACCCTGGTGTCGCTGCTGCAATTGTCCAGATACGTGCCGGGTTGGCATAAATACGATATCCATTACGAGGATCATCCCCTGCCGGAGGGGCCTGTGCCGGTGCCGACGATTTCCGGCGCCTGTTTCGCGGTATCGCGTCAGGATTTCAGCCGTTTGAAAGGCTTTGACAATAATTTCTTCCTGCATGTCGAGGATGTCGATCTGTGCTGGCGTACCCGCGAAATGGGGGGCACCGTGCTTTTCCATCCCCATGCCGAGGTGGTTCACGAAGGTCATACGTCTCGCGTCGAGCCGGTGTTTGTCGAGCGCAACAAGGGTAACGGCCTGATCTACTATTTCAACAAGCGCGCCAGGGGCAAGGGTTTCTGGCGCCAGGCCTATGTCGGCCTGCTGGGACCGTTGATCATCTCCGTTTCGGTTATCCGCGCCCTGTTCCGCGATCGCCTGCGTGATGATGAGGACGAACTGCCGGCTGAATAGAGCTGATCAGGAAGCTGGTTTGCTTCTGTCAGGGAGCGGCCGCCGGCGGGTTATCGTACAAGGTCAGCACCTGATCATGGCCGTTGTAGTTGTGGCCCTTGACCTGGGTGACGGCATGAGGCGTCAGGCCCTGCGCGGCGGCCCTGGCCTGGAAATCGGCCTCGAATTGCGAATCCACGAACAGCGGCCGGCCTTCGCGCAGCGCCCGGACCGCGCCGGAAACATCATCGTTCAGCAATTCGGTTCGGGTGCCCATGGCGAAGACGAAGCTGGGTTCGGAATAGCCGATGATCGCCACCGGACCGGGGGTGCGCAGGTCACGCCGCGGATCGAGATGCGCGGTGATCAGCGCCGCTTCCAGTTGCCGCGAAATCCATAGCGGCCTGAGTTGCACCAGTTCGCTGACAGAGGTCAGATGGGTCAGTATGCCGGCGGCCAGGATGAAGGCGAAGCCCACACGCTGGCGATCGGTCCACATCAGCCAGCCGCCGAAGCCGCCGATGACGAGGGCGGAGAGCCAGACCGCGACCAGGCAGGCCAGGGCGGCGCCATTGCCGTAAAGCGCGTAGCCGGCGGTGGCCAGGACGCCCAGCACCAGCCCGCCGATAATGCCGGCGGCGATATTGAGTATCCGCGCCCAGGGTTTCAGCGGCAGATCGAGCGATACGGCGCACAGCCAGGCCAGCGCCGCGAAGGTTGGCAAGGTGTAGTGCGGCAGCTTGGTCGGTGACAGTTCGAAAATGAGGAAAGCCGGCAGGAACCAGGCGATGGCGAAGCGGATGGCGGCCTCATGACGGCGCGAAATCGCTGTTTGCAACGCGCCGCCCAGGAACCACGCCGCCGGGAACAGGGTGACCGGCAACAGGGCCAGGTGATAACCCGGCCACATGAAATGGCCCTCCGAACCGCCCTTGAGCTTGTCGGCGAAATCCTTGCCGACCGCGCCGACCCAGAACTGGCCGTCGGTGGTGACGGTGATCGCCATGATCCACGGACCGCAGATCAGGGCGACGAGGATCAGGCCCCAGCCCCAGCCCATGTGGCGCGCCCAGCGGATCTTGCGATCCCAGGTCCAGAGCGTCAGCAGGGTTGTCGCCACGATCATCGGGCCGATGATGAACTTGATCATGATGCTGCCGGCAAGCGCCAGCCAGAAGATCAGCTTGACCCAGCGCATCCTCGGCACTTTGGTGTTTGGGGGATCGTCCTTGCCGAGATCGCGCGTCCGCAGGTAAATCTGCGCCAGCGCCGCCATCATCAAAGTGATGAAGCCGCATTGCACGGCGTCGGTCTTGGCGATGAAGGCCTCTGTCGACAGCATGAAGGAGACGGCGAAGATGAGGCCGGCCTTGGTGCCGATACGCGTGCCGAAAGCGTAGGACGCCCCCCAGGCACAGGCGAAGGCCGCCAGCGCCGCGCCGAGGAGGGATGGCAAACGGAAGGCGAGAATATCGCGCTTGGCTACATTGGAAGTCAGTTTGACGGCGGCCACCTGGAGCCAGTGGATGCCGACCGGTTTCTTGTAGCGCGGCACCTCCTGGACATTGATATTGATATAGTCATGTGTCTCGATCATCTGGGCCGAGGCCTGGACGAACCGCGATTCGTCGCGATCGAGCGGCGGCATCATCATGGCGCAGGGCAGGGCCACGACGAAGGCCAGCAGGGCGGCGATCAGCGGCCCGCGCCGGCCTTTCGACACCAGTTGCGCGAAGTGTATCCGCACAAACTGAATCAGATTTTGTGTGGTCGCCGACATCGAACCCATCCCGGTCCCTTTACGCTTAAAGGCAAACCGTCTATGAGGCATAAAACCCGATGGGTTTCAATCCCTTGCCCCCGTGTTAGCGAGCCAGTCAGATCATGCCTTTAATCGTCTCTGCCGTGGTGCCCGTCTATAATGAAGAAGGGGCGGCCGTACAAGTCGCCAGGGAGATCGAGACGGCGTTTTCGGCGGTTTTCGGCGCGGATGGCTTCGAGATCATCTTTGTCGATGACCGCAGCACGGATGACACCCATGCGCGTCTGGTGGCGGCGCAACCGGATATTCCGTCCCTGCGCGTGCTGCGTCATGAAAACAATGTCGGTAAGAGCGGCGCCCTGCGCAGCGGTGTTTTTGCCGCGAAGGCGCCGCTGGTGGTGACGCTCGATGGCGACGGCCAGAATCCGGCCGCCGATGCCGCCCGCCTGTCCCAAATCCTGCATGAGGCGCCGGAAACGGTCGGCATGGTGGCCGGGCAGCGCCGCAACCGTCAGGATACGTCGTCCAAGAAGATTGCTTCGCGCTGGGCCAACCGCATCCGCAAGGCCATGCTCAACGACAAGGCCGATGATACGGGGTGCGGCCTGAAAGCCTTGCGGCGCGAGGTTTTCCTGCGCCTGCCCTATTTCGACCAGATGCACCGTTACCTGCCGTCACTGGTGACGCGGGAAGGCTTTGATATTTTATTTGAACCCGTCGATGATCGCCTGCGTACCACAGGTCAGTCCAAATATACCAATATCGGACGTTTAGCTGTAGCGCTTTCCGACCTGCCCGGTGTAATGTGGTTAAACAGCCGTTTACGTCAGCCCGGAAAGGTTACCGAAAGCGGGCGGTAGGCCGGCGTCAGGAGCAAGGACATGGCTATTGACAGGGAGCTGATTGCTAAGGAAGCGGCTATCGGTCTGTACGACAGGCAGCCGGTGGCCGATGATCACAGAAGGGGGTTCAGCTTGATTACCGCGTTTCCTTTACTCGTCATACCGTTTCTCGTTTACAACATCCTGGCGCTGTTCTCGCTCGGTGGCAGCGATGGGGCGGCCTATAACGCCGTCATGCAGGTGTTGTTCAATCTGCCCATGCCCTCGGCCGGCACGCACTGGTCGGTCAATGTGGGGGATGTCATTCTTTTCGGCGCCCTGATCTGTCTGTTTTTTGAACTGCTGAAATCAACCAAGTCGGACAAGGTGGCGATCGTCAATCATTCGCTGTCGATGGTGCTGTTTATCGTCTGTCTGGTCGAATTCCTGCTGTTCAAGCCTTTCGCCACTTCGGCCTTTTTCCTGCTGACCTTCATGACGCTGATGGATGTGCTGGCCGGCTTTATCGTGACGGCGGTTTCGGCCCGGAAAGACATCGATTTCGGGCATTGATACCACAAAGCCCGCCGGACATTTCGGCGGGCTTTTTATTCGTGGATTGATCTAACCGAAGACCGCGAAAATCAGTGTCACCGCGAAGATATCGAAGGCGCGGGTGGCGTAACGCGTCCAGGCCGGACGTTTTTTTTGGGCTTTGATAAGAGACAGCACGCTAGGCTCCGCATAAAAGGAACCTGAAGGGCTGCAATAAGCGTGCCGCGAAATTGTTGTTAGATTTCAGTCCTGGTGACGCGTCCCGGTGAGGGACGGCGATCATTCGGGCCGGAATATTCCGACTTGAGATAGGTCGATTTTGCCCGCCCCAAAGTTTCCGGACCGCCACGCAGACCGCGCTTTTCTCCACCGCCCAGAAGCTGGGCGGCATAGCTAGCATCATCGGTTTCGGCCGCCGGTTTCCGCTTGTGGCGCGCGGTTTCGTCCGGTTCATGCTCTATGACCGGACCGGCGGGAACAGGCAGATTGTCAGTCGTGTTATCGCTCATGCCCGGAGTCTATCCTATCCGCGTTAAACAAACAGAAAACAGGCGGCTATCCGGGAGATAACCGCCTGTTTTCTTGTCAGCCCTTTTGCGCCAGGCGGTCGATCTGGGCCTTCATGGCTTCCATTTGCTCGCGCAGCTCGCGGACCTGATCGGTCTCCGGCTTGGCGGCTTCGGGCGCCGGTTCGGAAGCGGGCGCGGCCTGGCCTGCCGCACCTGTATTGGCGCCGGTATTGGCGAAAGAGAAGGGCGAGAACATGCGCATGGCGCGGTCGAACATGGCCAGGTTCTGCGATACCTGTTCATCGAAGAAACCGATGCCGGGCGCGGCGCCGAAGGCCTGCGAAAACTGCGAACGGAAACGCTCCTGCTGTTTGGCGAAGCCGTCGAGCGACATTTCCAGATAGGTCGGCAACAGGTTTTGCATGCTGTCGCCGTAGAAACTGATCAACTGGCGCAGGAACTGGATCGGCAACAGGTTCTGGCCGCGGCTTTCCTCTTCAAAAATAATCTGCGCCAGAACGCCGCGGGTGATATCGTCACCGGTCTTGGCGTCGAACACCACGAAATCGACGCCTTCGCGCACCATGTCGGACAGATTGTCCAGTGTAACGTAGGAACTGGTGGCCGTATTATACAAACGCCGGTTGGCGTATTTCTTGATGATCACGCGATCGCCTTCGCCGCGCTTTGCCCGTGTCTTTGTTTCGGCCATCTGAGCAGTCTCTCCTGTACTCTTCCTAAAGATTATCCGCCCGATTGATCGGGTCTGGCTTTATTTCGCACTCACAACATAAGCCCTTTTTTGCCGATGCGTAAAGAGGGCGTGCTGAAATGATGAAAATCCCTTGAAACAAAGGGGTTTCATTATTGTGTCCTGCGCAATTTACGGGTTGATCATGTTGCACGCGATGTTGCGCACAAAAAGTTGAACGGCGGCGCGCGCGACAGGTTTTTTTTGGCGTGACGTCCCCATCACGATAGGGCAGGAATGTGGTCATAAACTGAAACCAGTGTTCAGGAACACGGATAACAGCGTAACTTGATTTCGCCTGTCAGGTGCCTTAAGCCCCGGTTCAGCAAGTCTTTTTTGTTGTCTATTCAAGTCTACAAGGGAAGCCCGGCAATGTCCGTCAATGAAGTCGTTATCGTCTCCGCCGCCCGCACACCGGTCGGTTCCTTCCTCGGCAGCTTCGGCGCTGTACCTGCTCATGAACTGGGCGCGCACGCCATCAAGGCGGCGGTCGAGCGGGCCGGATTGCAGCCTTCGGACGTCAACGAAGTCGTTCTCGGCCAGGTGCTCCAGGCTGCGCAGGGGCAGGGACCGGCGCGCCAGGCCTCTGTCAAGGCCGGCGTCCCTTATGATTCCCCGGCCTGGTCGATCAATCAAATCTGTGGTTCGGGATTGCGCGCCGTGGCTTTGGGTGCGGCGCAGGTAGCGCTCGGCGAAAGCGCTATTGTCGTCGCCGGCGGCCAGGAAAGCATGTCCATGGCCACGCACGCTGCCTATATCCGCGCCGGCCAGAAGATGGGCGATTTGTCGCTGGTCGACACCATGATCAAGGATGGTCTGTGGGACGCTTTCAACAACTATCACATGGGCCAGACGGCCGAGAACATCGCCGCCAAGTTCGGTATTTCGCGTCAGGAACAGGACGAGTTCGCGGTCAGCAGCCAGAACAAGGCCGAGGCCGCCCAGAAGGCGGGCAGGTTCGATGCCGAAATCGCGCCCTACACCATCAAGGGCCGTAAGGGCGATACGATTGTCGACAAGGATGAGTTCATCCGCCATGGCGTCACCATCGACGGCATTTCCGGTTTGCGCCCGGCCTTTATCAAGGATGGCACCGTCACCGCCGCCAATGCCTCTGGCCTGAATGATGGCGCCGCCGCCGTGGTGCTGATGTCGCGCGCCGAAGCCGACAGACGCGGGCTGAAACCGTTGGCGCGTATCGTATCCGGCGGCATTTCGGGCGTCGATCCGGCGATCATGGGCACCGGCCCGATCCAGGCGGTCCAGAAGGCGCTGAAAAAGGCCAACTGGTCGATTGGCGATCTCGACCTGATCGAAGCCAATGAAGCCTTCGCGGCGCAGGCGATCAGCGTCAACCGCGAACTGGGCTGGGATCTGAGCAAGGTTAATGTCAACGGCGGGGCCATCGCTATCGGTCACCCGATCGGTGCGTCCGGCGCCCGTATCCTGACCACCCTGTTGTTCGAGATGCAGCGTTCCGGCGCGAAGAAGGGCATCGCCACTCTGTGCATCGGCGGCGGCATGGGCGTCGCTTTGGCGGTTGAAGCGATCTAGGCATATTTTACAGAGAGGGATTTCGATATGAGCAGAGTTGCACTGGTCACCGGCGGTACGCGCGGCATAGGCAAGGCCATCGTCAAGCGCCTGAAGGACGCCGGCCTGACGGTCGCCGCCGGTTATGCCGGCAATGAGGAAAACGCCAAACGCGTGGCCGAGGAACTGGGCGTCATGATCGTCAAGGGCAGCGTCGATAATTTTTATGACTGCAAGCGCTGCGCCCATGAGGTCGAGGCGGCGCTGGGGCCGATCGAGGTGCTGGTCAATAATGCCGGCATCACCCGTGACGGCTTCTTCCACAAGATGTCGCTGGAACAGTGGCAGGACGTGATCCACACCAATATGGACAGCGTGTTCAACATGACGCGCCAGGTGATCGAAGGGATGCGTGAGCGCGGTTATGGCCGCATCATCAACATCTCCTCGATCAACGGCCAGAAGGGGCAGGCGGGCCAGACCAACTATTCCGCCGCCAAGGCCGGCATGATCGGTTTCACCAAGGCCCTGGCAATGGAATCGGCCAACAAGGGCATCACGGTCAATTGCGTGGCACCGGGCTATACGAGCACTGAAATGGTTTCGGCCATCGCGCCGGCCGTGCTCGACAAGATCGTGGCCGGTATTCCTGTCGGCCGTCTCGGCACGCCGGAGGAAGTGGCCGAAATCTGCGCCTTCCTGGCCTCGGACATGGCGTCGTTCATCACCGGTGCGACGATTGCCGTCAATGGCGGCCAACATATGCTTTAAGTCTGCGCTTATTATTTATGCGATTAAAGGCGCGGGTGCCGGCATCCGCGTCTTTTTTACGCCCGCATTAGGGCCGCTTAAATGGTTTGGCGTCTTAAATCCGCCCAAGTCAGCCGGTAAATCTTCGCCCAATGAACAAGACCCTGGCACATCCTCTGGCACGCTTCCTGACGCGTTTTTGGGTCGCGTTTTTTCTCCTGTTCTGCCTGGCGGAATCGGGGACGGCGCTGGCCGACGGACCGCGGTCGCTCAAGGAAGCCATGTTCGGCAAGAAGGCTGATGACAGCCACTCGTCATCCCGTCCGCCGGTGGCGCATTTTACCTCCGAAGACGGCCAGGGCTTTATCCTCGATGAATCGGGCAGCCGCAGCCTCATGCGCTTCGATGGCGATGAGGAGGTGTGGCTGCTGACCCCGACCCAGGGACCGAAAGGCGATGTCGTCTACAAGAATGATGTCGGTGAATCCGTCCTGAAATCGACGCGTTGGGGCGGCATGATCCTGTTCAGCGATGACCGGCCCATGGGCGATCCCGCCGCCGTCACCGGCAAGGCCGACGCCTTCACGCCCGGCCGCATGTCGCCGAGCCTGCTGTTCCAGTCTCTGGTCCATGCCAGCCGCCGGGTCAGCCTGGCGGTGGGACGCACGATCGGTTTCGATGCGCCGGATGTGACGCCGGGCGCCGATTTCCTTTACGCCGATGCCGCCGGCGTGACCGCCGAGGCCCTGGTTCTGGCTTCGCAGCAGCCGCGCGGCAAGCAGATCATGGCGCCGATCCACGGGGTCCAGTTTATCGAAGGCCGCCCGCCCAGCGCCACCCTGCAAAACGGCGTGCTGGTGCTCAAGCTCGATGTCTCGCGCGGTGACTGGAGCGGCCGTCCGTCTTCGCGCCGCATCCTCAATGTGATCGTGACCTCCACACCGGTCGGCAGCAGCGCCCGCCGTTAGAAGCGATCCTTTGCCCGGCGCAGGTCGCCGAATTTGGCGGCCTGGGCGGTGAAGTCCTTTTCCCTTAACGGATAAACCAGAAACGGATTGGTTGCCTTTTCCTCGGCCACGGTGGAAGGTACGGTCGGTTCGCCATGTTCGCGCAAGGTGCGGATTTTCGCGCCGCGCGCCGCCAAAGCCGCATCAACGCCAAGGCTTTCGGCGAATTTCAGATTGGACAGCGTATATTCGTGAGCGCTGTAAAGCACCGTCTCATCCGGCAGATCGGCAATGCGTTTCAACGCGCCCCACATTTGTTCAGGCGTGCCCTCGAACAATCGCCCACAGCCAAGCGGGAAGATCGTATCCGCCACGAAAGCCTGTCCGCCGACGCGATCGAGATAGCCGATATGGCCGAGCGTATGACCGCCGAGATCGATCACCTCCAACGCTGTTTCACCGAGTTGAAAGATATCGCCGGGTTTCAGCACATGATCGAGTGGTGCGATCCGCGTCACTTCTTGCGGACCGTAGATTGCAGCGCCGTAACGCTTTTTCAGCAGGGCATTGCCACCGGCATGATCCGGGTGCCAGTGGGTATTGAGAATATAATCGAGCCGGCCAAGCCCCAGCGCTGCCAGCCGTTCGCCGATGGCGCGCGGTTCGGGCGCGTCGATAATGGCGACCTGGCCTGTGGCTTCATCCTGAAGGATAAAGCCGTAATTATCCTGCAGCGCCGGGAAGATATCGACCTTAAGGCTCATTTAGCTTTTCACTCTGATATTTTGCCTGATTAGCGTTATATAAGCGTTGTCACACTTAAGGGAAACCCGTTGCGTCGATCGGTCGAAGACCTCAACCGTTTTTATCAGTCGCCGGAAGGCGCGGTGGCGAAGCGCCTGCTCGGCCGTAAGCTGGGTGAGGCCTGGCCGGACGTACGCGGGCTGGATGTGCTCGGCATCGGCTATTGCACGCCCTATCTCGACAGGTTCAATGAAGCGCGCCGGGTGCTTTCGGCCATGCCGGCGGCCCAGGGCGCGGAAATCTGGCCGGCGGATATGCGGGTGCGCACGGCCCTGGTCGAGGAAGAGGCCCTGCCGTTTCCCACCGGCCTGTTCGACCGTATCCTGATGGTGCATGTGCTCGAAGAATCCCCGGCGCCGCAGGGCCTGTTGCTGGAGGCGTCGCGTCTGCTGGCACCCAATGGCCGGCTGATTCTTGGCGTGGCGGCGCGGGGCGGCTTCTGGGCGCATGCCGAAAAGACGCCCTTCGGCTATGGCCAGCCCTATAGCCGGATGCAGCTTGAGGCCGCCTTGCGCGAGGCCGAACTGGAACCGCTCGCCTGGTCATATGCCCTCTATGCGCCGCCCTTCAATGTTCTTTTGCGCTGGTCCGGGGCGCTGGAAAGGATATTGCCGCGTATGTGGCCGATTACCGGCGGTCTGATCCTGATGGAGGCCGGACGGCGGCCCTTCATCGCCCATACGGCGCGGCCGCAGAAATCGATCCTGCAGGAATTGCGCGGCGTGCTGGCGCCGCCGCAACAGCCGGTACCGACCTCACGCGATCACGCGCCGGTCACGCGTGAGTTGGCTTGACCCTGCGGGAGATTCTGCGCCATAGGAATGAGCATGAAACAGCTCATCATCATGCGCCACGGCAAGGCGGAAAAAGACGCCGAATCCGGTGAGGATTTCGATCGTGCCCTGTCGGAGCGCGGCCGCGAAGAAGCCAGAAGCGTTGCCGAGGCGCTGAAAGCCTACGGCGTGAAGCCCGATTTCGCCCTGGTATCGAGCGCTGCCCGCACGCTGGGAACCTTCGATGTGGTCAAGGCGGTGCTGGGTGATATTCCGGCCCTGGTGTCGAAGGATTTTTACAACGCCGGCTCGGAGGTTTTGCGCCGCGCCATCGAGGCGCATGAGGCTGACGGCCAGTGCGTACTGATGGTGGCGCATAATCCCGGCGTGCAATACCTCGTCGCTGAATACCTGTTTGAAGGCGCGGCGGGCGCCGAAATCACCGACAAGGTGCGTGGCAATTATCCGACCGCGACGGCGGCGGTGTTCGAGGTCGATGCCGCCGGGCGGCCGATCTATGACGGATTATATTTAGCGAAATGATCTATTCCGCCGCCACGCGCGCCCTGCATATTCTGCCGCCTGAAGACGCACATACCCTGACGATTCTGCTGCTCAAGGCCGGTCTGGGGCCGGTGTCGCGCCTGAATACGCCGCAACTGGCCGTCGAGGTGCCTTATGATGGCGGGAGTTTGCGCTTTCCCAACTGCATCGGTCTGGCGGCGGGTTTCGACAAGAATGCCGATGTGCCGCTGGCCATGGTGCGCGCCGGTTTCGGTTTTGCCGAATGTGGCACGGTCACGCCCCTGCCGCAGGGTGGAAACCCGAAGCCGCGCCTGTTTCGCCTGACCGAGGATCAGGCGGTGATCAACCGCATGGGCTTTAACAACAAGGGGCTGGATGTTTTCCTGCGCCATCTGGAGCATATCAACGCGCATAAAAAAGATGCGGTGATCGGCCTCAATATCGGCGCGAACAAGGACGCTGCCGATCGCATGGCCGATTATGTCACCGGGCTGAAGCGCCTGTGGGGGCAGGGGAGCTATTTTACCGTCAATATTTCCTCGCCAAATACGCCGGGCCTGCGCGCGCTTCAGGGCAAGTCGCATCTCGATGACTTGCTGGGGCGGATCGCTGAAACCCGTGCGGCGCTGGTGAAGGTTTCCGGCATCAACTGCCCGATCTTCCTCAAGATCGCACCGGACCTGAGCGAGGCGGAAATCGCCGATACCGTGGCTTCCACACTCGCTCACAGGCTGGACGGCCTGATCGTTTCCAATACCACCTTGTCGCGCGATGGACTGATCTCGAAACAGGCTACGGAATCCGGCGGTATGTCGGGCGCGCCGCTGTTTGAATTGTCGACTCGCGCCCTGAAAACGGCGCGAGCGGCTTCGGAAGGCCGGCTGACCCTGATCGGCGCTGGCGGTGTGTCTTCGGGCGCGCAGGCCTATGCCAAGATTCGCGCCGGCGCCTCGCTGGTCCAGCTCTATTCGGCGCTGGTCTACAAGGGGCCGCGCCTGGCCGACTCCATTCGCCGCGATCTGGTGGCGCGCCTGAAAGCGGATGGCTTCCGGTCGGTTTCGGAAGCCGTTGGGATAGATAGAGGTTAACCACGAACCACACGGACAGACACGAACTTCATGTCTTTTGACCCGAACCCGCGTCTGGTTCGCTCTTAAATGAAAGTTCGTGTGGTTCGTGGTGAATGTCTATTCCTCGATCTCGTTGGCCGTCAGTCGTGCCAGGGCGCAGACGAACAGTGCCCAGATCAGTGAGTTCTGCGACAGGATAAAGCTTTCCGACATGATCAGGAAGCTGAACAGCATCAGGATCAGCACGGAAAAGAAGCCGTCTTTCACGCGGGCGAAGCGGAACAGCGCACAGAAGAACCCCGCCGCCAGCACCAGTCCGAACAGGATGACGCCGACCCAGCCGAGTTGGATCAGGAGGTCCAGCCAGCCATTGTGCGCCGAGGGCACGTCCCAGTGGGTTTCGGCGCGCACGACCGAGGCGGGCACCGAGGTTGGGGTCCAGAAGGCCTTGTAGCCATAGCCCAGCCAGGGATGCTTGTCGGACAGGCGCATCAGTGACGCCCAGATTTCGGTGCGGCCGGTAAGCGTCGGGTCCTTGCCGAGCATTTTGAAAATCAGGTCCGGCGCGATGTAGAACAGGGCGCCGCCGATCAGGGCGCCGGTCGCCGCCAGCCAGACGAAGATGACGCTGCGCACGCCGCCGCGTTGCAGGGCCGTGAGCACGGGGAAGGCGCCTGCGCTGGCCAGGCAGGCAAGCAGCGAGGTTTTCGAGCGTGACAGCACCACGAGCACGAAGATGAAGAGCGCCAGCCCGATCCACAGCCTGCGGCGTTCCGGCGAGATATAGGCCGAGGCGCAGGTGGCGATGAAGCCCAGCACCATCATGGCCGCCATCTGGTTTTTCTCGTACCACAGGCCTTTCCACGCACCGGCGTTGATATCGTCATGGATGCCGAGGTGCGGCACGCAGATGCAGACGAAATAGGAGCCGAAGGCCAGGATGGCAAAGCTCAGGGCGATGATCTGCACAAGCTGTTCGCCCCGGTATCGTCCGGCGAGATAAAGCCCGAACAGCGAAGTGACGGCGACGGCGATGGTGCGCCGGATGGTGATATCGGGCGCGATCGACCAGTAGCTGGAAGCGAAGCACAGGCCCACCAGCAGGCCGGTCATGAAAAGCGCCGGCAGGATGCGCATCAGGCGGGTGACGCGGAAGCCGATCAGGACAAGCGTTACGGCGTAGACCGGCAACCACATGATCCGCAGGATGGCGGAATCGCTTTCCGCCGCTGCCGCGTCCAGGGTCTGCGGTGCGAACAGCGGGCCGATCAGGGCATTGGAGAACATCAGGAGGCAGAAGACGGTCAGCGCCACTTCCGCATAAAGAATCCCCTTCGCCAGCCCGGATGAGGCATCCGCCGGCAAAACACGGCGGCCGTTGGTGAGACTGGAAGGCGAAATGGACATGAAACCCAGTGGCGATCAGAAAACCCGGCCGCCACTTTTAAGCGATAAGTCTCAATATATGGTCAAGGCGATGAATGCCAATCCGCATACGCTTTCATGAGGATTGGCAAGGGTGAGGGCCTAAAAGGGCGAGTATTTTTCCATCAGGGCCTGGGTGGCGGGCGGTTTCTGCATGTTGGTAATGTCGCCGCGACCGCCGTAGGAGATGCGCGCCTCGGCCAGTTGCGTGTGCCTGATGGCGTTGGTCGAGGAAATATCTTCCGGGCGGGCGATGCCGGAAACAGTCAGGACGCGGACCTCGCGGTTGGTGCGGACCTCCTGTGTGCCCTGGATGATCAGGTTGCCATTGGGCAGCACGCCGGTGACGATGGCGGCGACAGTGACGGAAATTTTTTCCGCCCGCTTGACCGAACCGGCGCCGGTCGAATCCGACCCGCTGGAATTGGCCAGGGCCTTGGTGGGATCGTAAGCGCCCGGCAAAAGCTTGCCGAGCGAGGATTCCAGGCCGAAAATCGACGGCGTGGCGGCATTATAGCTGTTGCTGCGCGAACGGTCGGTGGCGTTGCTGGTCTGGGCGCTGTCATTGATGTCGACCTGCACGGTCACGATGTCGCCGACGGCGCGGGCGCGCTGGTCGTTGAAGAAGGTGCGCGCGCCGACGCGCCACAGCGAATTGCTGGAGGCGGGCGTGGTATTGGCCTGCGGATAGATAATGGCCTGTTCCTGCGGCACCAGCGCCGCGGGATAGGCCATCGGCGTCAGACTGGGGCCGTTGACGGCTTCGCGGACGGAGCCGCAGCCGCTTAAAGCGACAAGACCGGCAAGCAGGGCGGGGGCGGCAAGGAGGAGTCTGGACATGAAAGAGCCTTCAGAACTAACGCGAAGAGAGATAGGTTTGATTGCGGAGCTGGGTGGCGGCCTGGCCGGAAACAGCGCGGCCGGGACCGGTGACAACAGCGTCGATCATCTTTTTGGAAGTGGGGTTCTGTATCTGGATGACGTCGCCGACCGCGCCGTCTTTCTGCGCCGGACCGGAAAGGGTGAGGCTCAGGCCGTTCTGTGTCCAGGTCACCGCCACCATCTCGGAACGTTTCACGGCCACCGGACCGCTGACGCTGGACTGGCCCCAGACCGCCGGACTCTGCGGACCGGAGAAGGTGGCCGGTTGCGACGCCTGGCCGGAAGCGGTTTCCGGTCCGGCGGCCACGATGATGCGGCGCAGTCCGCGGGCATTATCCCAGTAAACACCATTGCGCGCGGCGATCGACTGAACCATGGCGGCGTCGAGCACGGCGGTGGCGCCCTGGCGATAACCGAGCAGCACACCGGCGGCCGGTCCGGCATTGTCGAACACATCGCCAAGCGTGATGCGGCCGTCGCCATCGGTGACATTGGCCTTCAGGACCAGCGGATTGGGCGCGGTCTGGGCATTCGCGGGTATCGAGGCCATCGCCGGGGCAATGAGCGTCAGAATGGAAAGGGCGGTGACATACTTCATTTACCTAGGCCCTCGCCAGTTGACTGGTGGTTTGCAGCATTTCATCGGCGGTGGTGATGACCTTGGAATTCATTTCGTAAGCGCGCTGGGCCACGATCAGGGCGGTGATTTCCGAAACGGCGTCAACGTTCGACGATTCCGTATACCCTTGTAGCAGGGTACCGAAACCGGTATCGCCTGGCGTCGAAATATTGGGCGCGCCGGAAGCCCCGCTTTCCAGGAAGAGATTATCGCCCTGCGCGTCGAGGCCGGCCTTGTTGGCGAAGGTGGCCAGTTGCAACTGGCCGACGATGGTCGGCGTGGTGATGCCTGAACCGGCGGTCGTCACCTGGACCTCGCCGGACTTGGAAATCGATACGCCGGTCACGCCCTGCGGGATGGTGATGCCGGGCTGGACCAGGTAACCGTCGGTCGTCACCAGACGGCCCTGATCGTCAAGCGAGAAGTTGCCGGCGCGGGTATAGGCGATTTCGCCCGAAGGCAGTTCGATCTGGAAATAGCCTTCGCCCTGGATCGACAGGTCGTAATCATTGCCGGTCAGGGTCGGGCTGCCCTGTTCCATGATGCGGTAGACGCTGCCGGTCTTCACACCGGAACCGACCTGGATGCCGGTCGGCACGACCGTGCCGGTATCGGACGATTGCGCGCCCATGCGTTCGACGTTCTGATAGAGCAGGTCCTGGAACTCGGCCCGCTGCTTCTTGAAGCCGATCGTGTTCATGTTGGCGATGTTGTTGGAGATGACTTCGACGTTCATCTGCTGGGCGGCCATGCCCGTGGTAGCGGTTCTTAAGGCTCTCATTTACGCGATTCCTTACGCGACTTTGCCGAGACGCTCGACGGCGCTGCGGTTCAGCTGGCTGTTCTGATCGACGATATTGGCGAGGGTGGTGTAGGCGCGGTTGATACGCACCAGATTGGTGATCTCGGTCATCGGATTGACGTTGGAGGCTTCGAGGAAACCCTGGCGGACCTGGGCGTCGGTGGCGATGATCGGAGTTGCGTTGCTGGTCAGGGTGTAGGTGCCGTCGCCCTGCTTCGAGAGATCGCTCATATTGGCGATGCGGACGACATTGAGCTTGCCCACGCGTTCGGCCTGGCCCTGATAGCTCTGGGTGATGATGCCGTCGGCAGAAATGCTGGGTTCGCCCTTCTTCGGATCGAGCACGATCAGGCCGCCGTCGCCCTGGACGACATAGCCCTGGGCGGTGACCAGCGTGCCTTCGCCATCCAGGGTAAAGGCGCCGTCGCGGGTATAGGCGGTCTGGCCGTTCTTGCCGGTGACGGTGAAGAAGGTGCCTTCGCCGTTCAGCGCCAGGTCGAGCGGCGCACCGGTCTGGTTCATCGTCCCTTGGGTGAAATTGCGGCCCACGCCGTTGTCATAGGCAAAATTGGCCGGGGTGCGGATCGGCATGTTGACCGCGGGCGCGCCAGGTTCGGCGTTAATCAGCAATTCCTCGAACTTGTAGCCCGTGGTGTTCATATTGGCGAGGTTATTGGCGCTGATATCCAGCTCTCGCTGCAGGGTGATCTGGCGCGACAGGGCGACGTAGTTGGCATTATCCATGTCGGCGGCTCCCAATTAAAGGTTCAGGTTCAAGAGGTTAGGGGAAAACGTCGCTGATCCTCAGATGCGCCGTTAACCATGTTTTTGAGAGATGCAAGCGCCGTGCCAGCAAGGGTTAATGCCGCCAAAGCCTTGATTTAAAAGGAAGTTGACGGTTTGCGCCGAATCCCAGCACATGGAAGGGCGGCAAAAAGTGCCGTGCCGGGCGCGGGTAACAAGCAATCGTTAACCATGTTTGGCGATAGTGGCGTTAACACCTCAGGCAGGTGCTTAAGGTTTGTTTAAGCGTTGATCCCAAAAATCGGGTTTCAGCCTTGCGTTATTGACGGGTGGGCAGTTTGGCCAAGACAGAAAAGAAGCCGAAGGACGCGGACGCCCCGCCGGTGGATGAGGCCGAAGGTGGCGAAGCCGAAGCCGCGCCCAAGAAGAAATTTCCGCTGCTGATCGTCATTATCGCGGCGGCCGTGTTGCTGCTGGGCGGTGGCGGGGCGGCGGCTTATTTCCTTTTCCTGGCGCCGAAGCCCGTGGCCGGCGCCGCCAATGCCGATGCGCACGGCAAGGCGGCCGGTCATGAAAAGAAGAAGGACAAGAAGAAGGCCTCTGGCGAACATGGCGCTACGGACGCCAAGCTCGATCCGGCGACGCAGCCCGTGCCCTCGGAAGGTCCGAACGGCACAACCTATCTCTCCCTGCCGAACATGGTGGCCAACATTCAGTCCCCCGACGGCCGGGCCAGCTATCTGAAACTCAAGCTGACCCTGGAATGCCCCGATGACGACACCGTTACGGCCCTGACCGAAAACATGCCACGCATCAATGACGTGATGCAGGGTTTCCTGCGTGAACTGCGCCCGGAAGACCTCAGCGGCTCGCAGGGCAATTATCAGCTTCGCCTTGAGATTCTGCGCCGGATCAATCTCGTCCTGGCGCCCCACAAGATCAATGCCGTGCTTATTGAAGAAATGTTGATTACCTAATGGCGGAAGAAGTCGATCAGGAAGCCATGATGGCGGCTTGGGAGGCGGAACTTGCCGCCGAGGCCGAAGCCGCCGCGGGTGGCGCTTCGGGCGGCGGCGGTGACGCCGGCGGCGACCTGGCGGCCGAATGGGAAGCCATGGTCGGCGGCGGCGGCATGGGCGAGCGCTTCAACATGCCCGCCGGCGCCGAACGCATCCTCAACCAGGATGAAATCGACAGCCTGCTCGGCTTCGACCTGTCGGAAGACGACTATAATGAACGTTCGGGCATCCGGGCGATCATCAATTCGGCCATGGTGTCCTACGAACGTCTGCCGATGCTCGAAATCGTCTTCGACCGGCTGGTGCGCCTGATGACGACGAGCTTGCGCAACTTCACCTCCGATAACGTCGAAGTGTCGCTCGACAATATTTCCTCGATCCGCTTCGGCGATTACCTCAACTCGATCCCGCTGCCGGCGATCCTGGCGGTATTCCGTGCCGAGGAACTGGATAATTACGGGCTGCTGACGGTTGATTCCAACCTGATCTATTCGATTGTCGATGTGTTGCTGGGCGGCCGTCGCGGCACGGCGGCGCTGCGCATCGAAGGCAGGCCCTATACCACGATCGAGCGCGTGCTGGTGCAGCGGATGGTCGAGGTCATTCTCAATGACGCCAAGGCGGCGTTCGAGCCGCTGACCCCCGTCAGTTTCAATCTCGACCGGCTGGAAACCAATCCGCGCTTCGCCGCCATCGCCCGGCCCGCCAATGCGGCGATCCTGGTCAAGCTGCGCATCGACATGGAAGACCGTGGCGGCCGCGTCGAGCTTCTGCTGCCTTATGCCACGCTGGAACCGATCCGCAAAATGCTGCTCCAGCAGTTCATGGGCGAGAAATTCGGCCGCGACAATATCTGGGAAAGCCACCTGGCGACCGAAATCTGGACGACCCAGATGGAGGTGCGCGCCGTGCTCGACGAGCAGCAGATGGCACTTTCCAAGGTGCTTAACCTGCAGGTGGGGGAAACCCTGATCCTTAACGCCAGCGCCGAGTCGCCGATCCAGTTGAAATGCGGCGCCATTCCGCTGACCACGGGGCGGATGGGACGCAAGGGCCACTCCATCGCGGTGCGCGTCGATGCCCCCCTGGCATCGGCGGCCAAGCGCCGACTGATACAGGCGAAGAAATAGGGAGGGCGATATGAGCGTTAACATCATTCTGGATGTCATCCTCATGGCGATGCTTGCGGCCGCCTTCTGGTTCGGAATGCGGCTTGACAAGCGTCTGAAAGCCCTGCGCGCCGCTCACGAAGGTTTCGCCAGGGCGGTGCACGATCTCGATGACGCGGCGATCCGCGCCCACAATTCGCTGAAGGAACTGCGCGGCCATGCCGATGAATCGCAGGACCTGCTCCACGGGCGTATCCTGGCGGCGCGCGAAGTGCTGCAAAAGCTCGACATGCAGGTGACCCGTGCCGAACGCGTCCAGGCCGAACTTGACAAGGGCCTAGCCGGTTACGAAGCGGTCCGCAATCGCGCCGCGCCGCGTCCAGTGGAGGCTGTGGCGGAGGCTGAGGTCATTCGCCCGATCCATCACGACGCCGAAACCGTGGCCCGCCCCCGTGACCGGACGCCTTTCATGAACGATGTGCGTCCGCAAGAAACGCCTTATCTCCGCACGGGCCGCAGCCTGTTGCCGGAGATCGAACCGGAGGATGAAAGCGAAATCATCGACAAGGTGCAGATGTCCGAACTGGTGGTCGCCAATCTCAATGAAATGATCCGTTCGCTCAACCTGCCGGCCCGGCAGGCCGTCTCCGTTGAGGAGGACCTGTTCGATGGCAGAAACGCCGGGGCGCCAATGACGGCACCCGTGATGGCGTCCAAGGGGCGTCCGCGCCAGTTCAATATCAAGAGATAACCATAGATGGCCTTACCCCGCTTCCTGCCGCTTGTTGCCGTCGCCGTGGCCGGTGTTTTCGCCGTGAAGGCGATCACCAGTCTGGAAGTGATGCCCGACGTCTTCAAGGCGGCCACGGCCTTTGCCGCCGATGCCAAAAAAAGCGACCCGAAGACAGATAAGCCGGCGGCTAAAAAGCCGGCTTCAAAGGCGGGGGGCAAGGGCGAGGTCGACAGGGCCGACGATCCGACCCAGAGCTATGGCCTCGATTCGGCCCTGATGGCGGCGGATGCGGCCTCGCAAGGCAAGGACGCGGCGGCCGCAGCGCCGATGACGCCGATTTGCGCCACCTCCGTCGATGACCTGGCCAAGCAGGCCGGCATTTCGCCGAACGAATTGAATATCCTGCAAAGTCTCGGTCAGCGTCGTGCCCAGCTTGACCAGCGCGAACAGCAACTGAATTCGCGCGCCCAGTTGATCGAGGCGGCGGATTCCAAGCTTGACGCCCGCATCACCCAGCTTGCCGATCTGAAAACGCAGATTCAGGACCTGCTCGATCAGGCCACCAAGGTGCAGGACGATGACACTACGCGGCTGGTGGCGGTCTATTCGGCCATGAAGCCGAAGGACGCCGCTGCCGCCATGACCATCATGAATGATGATGTGCGCCTGCCGATCGCCGCGAAAATGAAGGACCGGTCGCTGGCGGCCATCCTCGGCGCCATGTCCTCGGACGCCGCGAAGGACCTGACGGAAAAGCTGGCCAAGCGGATGCAGCGTGCCGATGGGCTGCAACAGCAGCTTAATAAGACCACTGCCGGCGGACCGGCCGCGCCGGGGTCTGCGCCCGCAAAGCCGGCAACGCCCGCGAAGAAGGGGTAAACTAAATCACGCATGAAAAGCCTTCCCGGTGTGAAAATGGGAAGGCTTTTCATGCGTGACGGATGCGTGCTAGATCGGCATCCGCATGATTTCCTGATAGGCGCTGATCACCTGGTCACGGATGGCGATAACGGTTTGCAGGCTGGTTTCGGCGCTCGATACCGCGGTCACGGCGTCGATCAGTTCCGCTTTGCCCTGCGATTGCTGGACCATCATGTTTTCGGCGCCCTGGGTCGTCTTCATGGTATGTTCGAGCGCGCCTTGCAGCATCTTGCCGAAATCGGGCGCAGAGGTGGCGCCGGCTTCGTTGCTGCTCTCTTTCACGGCGTTCTGCGCCTGTTTGACGGCGGCGCCATAGGCGCGGGCGGCGGATAACGGGTCCATGGATCAGGCCTTACTTTTCAAGGATATCTAGGGTTTTCTGGGTCATGGCGCGCGCTGTCTCGATGACATTCAAATTGGCTTCGTAAGATCGCTGGGCCTCGCGCATGTCCATGGTTTCGATCAGCGGATTGACGTTCGGCTTTTTGACATAGCCGGTGGCGTCCGCCGCCGGATGGGTCGGGTCATATTCCTGCTGGAAGGCGCTCATGTCCTGCACCACATTGGCCAGTTTGACGCCGGTGGCGCCATCGACCGGCGCGGACGTGAAGACCGGCGTCTGGCGGCGATAGGGATCGGCGCCGGGAGTGCGGCCGGTCGAATCGGAATTGGCGATATTTTCGGCGATGACCCGCATCCGTGCCTGCTGCGCCTTGAGCGCGCTGGCGGCGACGGCCATGGTCTGACTGGATTGGGGGGGCTTGTCGTTATTGATCATGATCTAAACTCTTACTTTCCGGGCGCGCTTATTTACCGGGCGCTCTGGCGGCCATGCGCAGCATGGACATCGATTTTTCGTAGAAGGAAACGGCCGCCTGGAACTGCATCCGGCTCTCGGCCATCTTGAGCATCTGTTCTTCGAGGACGACGCTGTTGCCGTCCATGGTGGTTTCCGAATCGAGCGAGACGATTTCCCTGGTGCGCGTGGCGCCGCCATCCGGCGACGGCAGGTGCATGGCGTTGGTCATGGTCATGCCGATGCCATTGGTGGCTTCTTCCTGCCCGGCCATCAGCTTGCCGAAATCCTGGGTCATCAGGTCGCGCGGCTTGAAGCCCGGCGTCGAGGCATTGGCGACGTTCTGCGCCACGACCTTTTGCCGGTCGTTCAACCAGCTCATGCGCGACTGCAGCGCGTTCAGGAAGCCGATGCCCTGATTCGCCATATTTGAGTTCGTCATGCTCAAGCCTTTCCGAAATCCCGCGACTCAACCTATTGAGGGTTATGCCATGAATATGAGGCAAATTATGCCCATCTTTTGGTTAACGAAGGCTTTAAGTAAACGGCGCGTTAACTACGGTGGGCGCAGAAGGAACAGATGAGTCTGGTAGAAATCCTGCGGGCCTTTTTCGGCCTGTCCATCGTCATCGGGCTGATCCTCGGTCTTGCTTATGGGCTGCGCCGCTATGCGCCGGCGCTGATGGCGAAGCTGCAGGCGCAGCGCGGTGCCAGGCGGCTGGAGGTGGTTGAAACCCTGGTGCTCGATCCGGCCCGCCGGCTGGTCCTGGTGCGGCTCGATAATGCCGAGCGTCTGATCCTGCTTGGCGAAGGCCGCGAACTGGATGCGCCCGCGGCTGCGAAACCTGTTGCGCCGCCTTCCTCCGCCGTCAAAGCGCCTCTGGACCCCAATGATGACCTGTTCTGACGCGTCCGCGCCTGAAATAAAACCGAAGGGGCGCAGACCCTTAGGCCCCAAAACGATGAATCTCATCGTGCTCCTGGTGTTCATCCTCGGCTTTACGATGATGATCATGCCCTATGGGGCGCTGGCGCAATCGGTGAATGTCGATCTGGGCAAGGGCGGCTCTTTAAGCGCCCGTGTGGTGCAACTGATCGGCTTGATGACGGTGCTTTCCCTGGCACCGTCGATCGTCATCATGACGACATCGTTTATCCGCATCGTGGTGGTCCTGTCCCTGCTGCGGACAGCGCTTGGCTTGCAGCAAAGCCCCCCTAATGCGGTGATCATTTCGCTGGCCCTGTTTCTTTCGGCCATCGTCATGGCCCCGACCTATGAGGCGGCTTACAGCCAGGGCATCCGGCCTTTGATGGATCAGGAAATGGAACTGCCGCAGGCCTTCGACGCCGCCAGCCAGCCGGTCAAGGCCTTCATGCTGGCCCAGGTCGATCAGAAGGATCTGGGGCTGTTTGTCGGGCTTTCCAAACTGGACATGCCGGCCGACAAGATGGACCTGCCTGTGCGCGTTGTCACGCCGGCCTTCATGATTTCCGAGCTGAAAAAGGCGTTCGAAATCGGCTTCATGCTGTTCGTGCCGTTCCTCGTCATCGACCTGGTGGTGGCTTCGGTGCTGATGAGTATGGGGATGATGATGCTGCCGCCGGTGGTCATTTCGCTGCCGTTCAAGCTGATCTTTTTCGTGCTGGTCGATGGCTGGCACCTGGTCGCCGGATCGCTGGTGCAGAGTTTCCACCCGGTGGTAGGAAGCGGATAGGGTCAGTTTTCTGATAAGTCGCTGGCATTGATCAAGCGTGTGGCATGTGAAATGCGCAGGACGATTATTTTCTCAGGGTAAGGGAAATAATAGATAATGTAATTGCCGTGCGGTATGATTCTAAGGCCCTCGAAAATATCAGGCCGGAGGCTGCTTGCCTCAGGATACTCGGCCAGAGACAGGCGCCGGCTTCGCAATTCGGCGACGAAGCTTTTTGCCCGTACAGGCGCACCCCGGCCTATATAGGCGGTTATATCAAGAAGGTCGCGTCGGGCATTCTTCCGGAATACGACCCGCACTATCCAGCGGTTTTCATCGTCATTTGTTCGATTAGGGCATCCGCCTCTGCAAAGACCTCTTCTGCATCATATTCAACAGGATCATCCATCGCTGCCTGTAATTCCACCCGCAAAGCTTCCAGTTTCGCTTGCCGCTCCTGCTGGCGATCCTCCAGCATACGCAAACCATCGCGCACCACTTCGCTGGCATTGTTGTAGCGCCCCTTGGCGACCTGTTCCTTGATAAAAGCTTCGAAATGAGCACCAAGGGCGACGGATGTGGGCATGAGAGTCTCCACTAACTGTTGTTAATAGATAATAGCATGTTGGGGGCAAAGAGGAAAGAAATCTCAGCTTCCGTTAACGGCTGCCTGTCAGGCTTTCCAGCATCCGTTGTTTGAAACGGGCCATATCGCGCCATTGGGTCGCCACGCGCACGGGGTGGCCGTTCTTTTCATCGATAATCGTCATCCCGTCATCTGTTACGCTCAATGGCAGAGTTTCCATGACCAGATCGCTTTCATCGTAAGCCATGGTGACCGCTACGGCATCAAACTGCGTGGAACTTTGTCTGGTGATGTCGAAGTCCTTTGGCATCCAGAAAGCGGACGGTGCCCAGGCTTCTGAATTGGCGATGATGGCGCGGGCGAACGGATCGTGGCTGCGGCGCAGGGCCTGATACTGTTCACCGTCGAAGACGACGAAGCCGCAAGTATCGAGCGGTGTAATTGAGCATGACAGCCAAGGTGCGGCGAAAACGGCCCGCCAAGCCGCCGGATCGGTTTTGACATTGTATTCCGCTTCGGGTGGCTTGCCTGCGCCATAACCAACGCGTACCGACCCGGCCATGCCGACAAATCGCGCTTTGCCGGCGATGGCCGGTTCAATTTTGAGCGCTTCGGCAGCGGTTGTGGCCGGGCCGACCGTGATCAGGGTGACGGGTTCAGGCGAGGCCATGATTGTCTCGACAATCGCCTGTGCGCCATCATTACGGATCAGGCCGGCATAATCTTTCAGAATGAAAGCACCGATCCATTCGCTCTGCGCGGCCTTGTCGTCATGCCCGTCCGGACCGATCGCCAGCGGAATATCCGCGCGCCCGGCCAGGGTCAGCAATTTGGCGGCCAGCCGGCCGCGATAGCCGGCATTGCCGCCCTCGGTCACAACCAGCCTAAGATCGAGTTCCGGGCGGCGCAGGAGCAACAGCAAGGCCCAGGTATCATCGATATCGCCGCCGATATCGGTATGGAAAATGACCGGAATGGATTTGGCGGCGGCTCTGGCGCTGGTGGCCAGCAAACCGAGCGCGGCGGTGGATTGCAGCATCAGGCGGCGGTTGATCATGGTGTTTTCCCTGTAATTTGACCGCCAGCTTAACAGAAAAAGGGAGGCTGCCAATGACAACCTCCCTTCCGGTTTAGCGCTTGCTGATATCGATGAAGGGCACCGCGCCGCCGGTCGTGGTCGGCAGCTTGCCGTCCCACTTTTCGATGGCGCGCAGTTGCACCACTTCCGGCGACGAAGCGATCGATTGCGCCAGCAGGCGGTTGGATTCCGCCTGGCCGCGCGCCTGTTCGATCAGGGCGTCGGCCTGCGCCTTGGCCACGGCCACCTGCGCCTGGGCGGCGGAAGCATCGGCATCGGCCTTGGTCTTGGCCTGGATCGAATCGAGGATCACCTGCGGATAGCGGATGGTGCCGATCCAGTCGAGCTGGCTGATATTGACGCCCTGCGCCTCCCACTTGCGGTTGACGCGCGCCAGCGCCTTCTGGATCACCTGCTGGCGGCCGCCGCGATAAAGAAACTCGACGCTGACCAGTTCCGTTTCCGCCGCGATGGCTGAGCGGACGTCATTGCGGATCGGCCCCTCGAACAACTGGTCGAAGGTCAGGCGGTAACGCGTATAGAGGGCCGGGGCCTTGGAGGGATCGATGCGCATGACCAGTTGCACATCGGCCGTCATCGGCAAGGCGTTATTGTCCGAGAAAGTGACCTCCTCGTTCTCCGGGCCGCGCTCATCCTTTTCCCTGGTATAGGTGTAGGTACGCTGAATCACCGGAAATTCGGCGATGCGCTCACCGGGCAGGTTGAGGTGCCAGCCGGAGGGCAGGGGTGTCTTGTCGACACCGGCATTGGGGCCGAGCGTGCGGATCTTGACGCCGACATTGCCCGGCTGGATCGTCTGACCGCACGAGACGAGCGATACCAGCAGCAGGGCGGCGATCGCGCCGGCAGGGATAAGGAATTTCCACTTGGCTGGCAACGAGACGCCGTTACGCAGATTATTCATGTTCATGTATTTCGTTTCAAGGGCTGCGGCCAGTACGAACGCGGCTCAGGTCCCCCGACCTTTCTTTGGTTGAGTAAAAAAGAGTACAAGCTCATGCGCGCTCTCGAAGATGAGAGTACAATAGTCTTGGTTTCGGGGAGGGCTTGATCGCGTAAGAGCAAATATGGGCTGGTGCCGAGATTTCGACGAATGGCCGCGCATTAGACTTGCGGCTATGCCTGACTTAACTGACGATCATGTTCCTTCGTTTGATTCACATTCCCCAAAACTTGGGAACCCGTACATATTACAGACTCGTCGGATGTCCTTAAAGCGAAACACGACATTGATCACACGGATGTGACTTTGTTACTCTAAGCCGCCTTGTTCTTCGGCGCATTGGCGACCGCTTTCGCCGTGGCGTCATCCCTCTCGCGGAACTTCTTTTTCATGCCCGTCACCCAGCCGGCGAAGCTGTCGGTGGCGGCGGTCGAGGCGGCGAAGTCGCGGGCGCTCAGATTACCGCCGTCGAGTGGGGCCAGGGCCACGCGTATGGCGTCGGATGAAGACGCCGTATCCGAAAACTTGCCATAACGGGTCGACAGGCGCGTCAGGGAGGGCTGGTCTTTTTGCAGGCTGTAGGCGATGGCGGCGCGCAGCAGGCGGCCTTCGTCGGCAAGCGTCAGCGGCGCGTCGCTTTTCCAGCGGTCGCCGAGGCGTTTTTCCAGAATGGCGCCGGCTTGGGCGTAATCCTGCCTGTTCCAGAAAATATCGGCGCGGATGTCCTGGGCGTCGGGCGAATTGTCATTGCTCAGCACGTCCAGCGCCTTGTCCGGTTCGTTCAGTTCATTGAGGGCGCGGGCTTCGAGAACCCGACGTTCGGCCATGACCGATTTCGGCAGCAGGGTGGTACGGGTGTTCCACAGCGCCGCCAGTGCCTTCTGCGGATTATGGTCCATCAGATAGATGGCGGCCAGGTCGGCGGCCACGGAGGACTTGGCGACGCCATCGAGGCGGTGGCTGACCTGATATTCCAGCAGTTCGGCGGCCTGATCGAGCAGATCGACATCGACCAGCCGGCGTACGATCCGGCGCACCATCTCATCGCCATCGGCGCCGATCGGAGTCAGTTCCTTGAAATCGTTGAACAGGCCGAGCGCCTCCACAGGCTGGAGGCCATCGGCCATGCCGCCGAGGAAGAGGCCGCGGAAGGCCTGGTTGAGCGTCGCCTGAATCTGCACGGATTGCGGATCGCCCATGAAGGTCTGGCCGCCGCTTTTCAGCACCATCAGGGCCTCACGGTAGCGGCCTTCGCTGAGGTAGATGCTGCCCATATTATTGATCAGCTTCATCTCGGTATCGTCACCGCGCCAGCGGAACCGCAAGCCATCGAGCGTGGCCAGGGTCTGGGCCGAGGTCGCCTTCTTGAGATCGTAGGTCAGCATGGCGGCGTGCATGGCGGCGGGGGTGGCGATACGGTCGTCCGTGGCGCGCGCCACCGCCTGATAAACCTTGAGCGCGCGCGGCTTGTCGCCCTGCGCCTCGATGATCTGGGCATCGATCAGATAGGCATACAGTTTCTGCGCGGGGGTTACGGCCTGGGCCAGAGCATAGCCGACCATGCCTTCGGCGGTGGTCAGGTCGTTTTGCTGCAAGGCGGAATAGGCATAGGCGGCGGCGATTTTCGTGCGCCACTCCGGCGGGAACTGATCGAGCGCCTTGAGGCCGAATTTGAAATCCTTGATGGCGTCGGCGTGGTGCCCGGCCTGCATTTCGGCATAGCCGGCCCACAGGCGCGAGGCCGGATCATTGACGAGCTGCGCCGAGGACAGGTCGCCCCCCGCTTCGGCATAGCGGCCGGACAACATGCGGGCGACGACGCGCAGGCCGCGCACCTGCGGATTGTCCTGGGCGCGCGGGCTTTCCCTGACCAGCAGGTCGAGCACGCCCTGCGCCTCGAAGGTGAGGTTTTGCCCGACAAGGAACCGCGCCAGGGCCAGTCGCGCCTTGGTGGCCGCCGCCGGACCAAGGCTGCCTTCCTCGGCGGCGGCGGCCTGAAGCGCATTGTAGCGGGCGAGGAAGCCTTCCGCCGGCGGGGTCGACCAGTCGGCGTTCATCAGGGCAGGGTAGAGCGCGTTCTTGTAAGCCTGGGTGGGATCGTTCGGAACCGCGTCGGCATTCAGATTGGAAAGTGTCAGGCCCTTCGGACGCGATATCTCGATCAGGTCGCCCGATACGGCCACCTTGACATCGGGCGCCAGATGCACGATCGCCGCGCCCTGGGCGGTGGAGGCCAGGGTGGCTTCCAGAAGGGTGCGGGCCGAGGTCAGGCTTTTCACCGGCCCGCGCGCCGGGATCACCGCCATGCGGTCGCCGACGCTGGGGTCGCGTATCCAGGCGATGCGGGTCGCGCCGGCCAGGTTGACATTGAGGGCCGGCACGCCTGAGCTGTCATCGCGGATGACATTGACCTCGGTGGCCTTGTTGTCGAGCGGCTTGCCGCCCAGGCGCACCCGCCATACCAGCCCGTCATTGATCACCGACAGCGCGCCGATGGTCGGCGCCTTGAGGCGCAGGGCGGTGAAACCGTCATTGCGCGTCCACTGGGCGTCCTGAACGATGGCCCCGTCCTTGAGTTCGGGCGGCAGGCGCAGGTCGACCTCGGAATCGAAGACGATCCAGACCGATTCGCCGCGCCGGAAAACGGCGGTGGCCACGGGACCGGCGAAAGGGAAGGCGACATCCTTGCCGCCGTCAATGCTTTCGACGTCCAGCGCCACGACCGGCACATTGGCCGCCTTGCTGAGACGGGCGCTATCCGGTCCGGCCTTTTTCTCGCCGCGGATGACATCCTGAAGGGTGATGCTGACCTGGCCGCCTGCTTCGCCGGCGCCGGACTTTGCGGCTGTCTGGGCGTTGTCTTTCGCCGCCGGGTCGATCTGGACGAAAACAGCGCCATCGGCGCGGCCGAACCGGGTCTGGAAGCCATCGGTGACCGTGAGCCACAATTCGCTGGCGCGGGAATCGGACTTGAGATCGACGCCCTTGATGCCAAGCGGCGGGTTGGCGCGGATATCGCCGAGGTCGGGTTTTTTCTGGCCGGGCAGGCGGATAACGACCTGACCCTTTTCACGGCGGACGGAGGCGCGGCTGCCGATGGCGCCGTAGATTTCGATGCGGCCGGATTGCTGGTTGCGTCCTACCCGGATGTCGATATCGGAGCGCGGGGCAATCTGCGGCGGGGCGATGGTGTCGCCGAGCGCCAGGGTGGCCATGCCCATGCAAAGTGTGGCGGCGACAATGGCCGTGGTGCGCAGGGCGCTTTGACGCGGAGCGGCGGCCGGGGCGGTGGGTTCGAGCAAGGCGCGCGCATGAGCGAGCGTCCGCGGCGGGGCGGGCGCGCGGCCGGCGGCGCCGGCGGTCGTTTCAGGCGTCTGACGGTTTCGACTCATCTCCCGTTAACTTGCCTGAACGGGGTTTAACCATAGTTAATAGTGGAATAATTTCTGCTCTTTCAGAGCTTCAAGAATCTCCTCATAGGTTAAGGGCAAATTAACCGTTCGCGCGGCAAATATTGCCGGGTTCTGGTATGATTTCTTGATGGATACGAATAGATGACGGGTGCCGAGGTTCTGGATGTCGGGCGTGACGCCATTTGGCTGACCATCCAGTTATGTACGCCGATCCTGCTGGTCGGCCTCGTGGTCGGTGTGGCGATCGGCCTGTTTCAGGCCCTGACGCAGATTCAGGAAGCCACGCTCATCTATGCGCCCAAGATCATCGCCGTTTTCCTGGCCCTGTTGCTGCTGCTGCCGCTGATGGGATCGCTGCTCGCCGCCTTCATGCACGAAATCATCAATAAGATAGCGACGATGTGATGCTGCTGCTTCAGGCCGCGCAGTTGCGTTCAAGCTTATCGACGGGCCTGCCGGATGCGGGCGGCGGCGATCTGACCTCCTTCTTCGGCACGTCGGCGCAATTGTGGGCGGTCGGTCTGATCTTTATCCGGCTTGCCAGCATCGCCATGCTGATTCCGGGACTGGGCGACACGGCCGTGCCGCCGCGCCTGCGCCTGTGCTTCGCCCTGCTGCTGGCCATGATGATCACGCCGGTCGTCGGCCCGTTCATTCCCGCCATGCCGCCGACGCTTGGCGCCCTGACCGGTATCGTGCTGCACGAGGCGATCATCGGACTGATGCTCGGCAGCCTGATGCGCGTTTTACTGTTTACCCTGATGACCACGGGGGAAATCCTGTCATTGCAAACCACCCTGTCCTTCGCCCAGACCGCCAACCCGACCGAAGCGCAATCGAGCACCAGTCTCGGCGCCTTCCTGGCCCTCTTCGGTCTGGTGATGATCTGGGTGACCAATACCCATCACCTGTTCATCCGCGCCATGGTCGATTCCTACCGGATATTTTCGCCGGTCAAGACCATCATGATCGGTGACGCCGGCACCCTGATGATCCGTACCTTGAGTGAAAGCTTCCTTCTGGCCCTGCAGCTTTCGGCGCCGGTGATCGTTTTCGCGCTCGTCTTCAATATCGCCACCGGCTTTATCGGGCGCATGATGCCGAACTTCCCGATCTTCTTTGCCGCCACGCCCCTGAGCGTCCTGTTCGGCCTGTCCCTGGTGGCCCTGTCGCTCGGTACGATGGGCATGGTCTTCATCGACCACTATCAGCAATTCCTGGGTATCTTCCTCGCGGGAGGCCGTGTTGGCTGAAGAAGCGGACGGCGAAGACAAGACAGAAGAGGCCTCGGGGCGGAAACTCCAGCAGGCGCGGGAAAAAGGCGATGTCGCCAAATCCGGCGACCTGCCGCAAGCTCTTTCGTTGATCGGCGCCTGCGCGATCGTGGCCATCAAGGGACCCGAACTCTGTCAGACCCTGACACAGGACCTGCTGCCGTTCCTGGCGCACCCGGAGCAGCTTCTGGGATCGCTCGAAGGCGATGGCGGCGTCGGCATTGCTCGTGCCGTAATCATGGATATCGTACCGATATTGCTGATGGTCATGGGCGCGTCGATATGTTTCGGCGTGGCGGGGAACGTGCTGCAAACCGGCCTGATGTTCACGCCGTCGAAGCTGGCCCCCGATTTCAGCAAGCTCAATCCGATGAAGGGCCTGAAAAGGATATTCGGCGTCGATGCCTTCATCACCTTCGGCAAGACCCTGCTGAAGCTGACCGTGACGGGGATTATCGTCTGGCTGGTCGTGCGGAACCGCCTGACCGACATCCTGGCCCTGACCGCCGCTTCGCCGCTGCTGATCCTGCCCTATGTCCATGAGGCGGTGATCGCCCTGGCCATCGCCGTTTGCCTCTTCCTGTTCGTCGAGGGCGTGGCCGATTACGCCCTGCAAAAATTCCGCTTCCTGCAACGGATGAAGATGTCGAAACAGGAGCAGAAGGAAGAATACAAACAGACCGAAGGCGATCCGCACATCAAGGCCAAGCTGCGCCAGCTGCGCATGGAAAAGGGTCGCCGCCGCATGATGTCGAACGTCAAGAACGCCACCGTGGTGGTGACCAACCCGACCCACTATGCCGTGGCCCTGCAATACGAGATGGGCGAGATGGTCGCGCCGGTCTGTGTCGCCAAGGGTATGGATAATGTGGCGCTGAAAATCCGCGAGGAAGCCGGCAAGCATAACGTGCCGATCATCGAAGACCCGCCGCTCGCCCGCGCCCTGTTTGCCAGCATGGAGGTGGATGACGTGATTCCGGAGCAGCATTTCGCCGCCGTCGCCAAACTGATCAGCTTCGTCATGGCGAAGAAAAAGCGCGCGTTTTAAAAGGTTGAAACCGCTTGTTTCGGCAGGAATTTGTTAAACGGCGCACCTGACATAGAATAACTTACCCTTTCCGGGTGATTCGCCTTCGCCCTCCAGTTCAAAGGTGCGCCTTGTCCGCAGCCCAGACCTCCACATCCGATGCCACTCCCGTTACGGAAACCGCCGCCGGCGCCCTGATCGGCCGGCTGCGTGACGCCATAAATCCGTTGACGGCGGGAATCGTCGCCGTGATCGTGGTCTGCGCCTGCACGGCGGTATGGCTCATTTCCGGACGCCTGCCGGCGGGAATCGTGCTGAGTATCCTGATTGCCGCCGTGGCCGGCGTGGTCCTCATGGGCATGTTCGCCTTTTCCGGCGAGACGGATATTCTCGGCGCGGAGGGATTCAAGGCCGCCGATATCGTCACGGCCTTAAGCGAACCGGCGGCCGTGGCGGCGTTCGACGGCCATGTGCTGGCGGTCAATGCAGCCTGGAGCGACGCCGGCGGTGGCGCAAGGCGTCTGCCGCACGGTGAGCACGCACCGGCGCTTTTCGTGGCGCTGCGCGAAGCGAAGGCGCAGGGGACCGGCCGCGCGCTGGTCAGACTCGGCGGCTTCGATTATGAAATGGTGGTGTCGCGCCTCGGTGAGGGCCTGGTGCTTGTGCGCGCCGCTTCTCAGGGCGTGCTCGGCAATGGCCTGATGCTGAAGCATGAAAATCCGCTGGCCGTGCCGGATGACGCCTTCCTGCCCGATGCGCCCGAACCCGCCGGAAGCGATCTGCCGGAAGCGGTGATGGACGCCTTTGCCGAGGCGGCGCCCTTCGGGGCGGCCCTGGTGACGGGCAATGATTTGTTTTCCGCGCGCGTCACCGATTTCAATACCGTCTTCTCCGCCCTGACCGAGCAGACGCCGGATAAGCTGACCGGCATGATTTTCGGCGATCTGGTTACCGAAAATTCGCGGTCATCGCTGGCCGAAAAGCTGGCCAGCGGCAAGAGCGGGCCGTTCGATATTCATTTGAACGTCAGGTCCGAACGCGATCTGCAAATCTATGTCAGTCAGGTATCCGGCGGTTACAGTCTCTATCTCTTCGATGTCTCCGAGCAGAAGAAGCTGGAGCAGACCCTGGTGCAGTCACAAAAGATGCAGGCCATCGGTCAGGTGGCCGGCGGCATGGCGCACGATTTCAATAACCTGCTGACCGGCTTCAAATTCCGTAATGACCAGCTCCTGCTCAACCATCCGCTGGGTGATCCCTCTTACGAGGATCTGAACGGCATCCGCCAGATCATTGCCCGCGCCGAGGACCTGGTGCGCAATCTACTGGCCTTTGCCCGCAAGCAGACGGTCAAGCGCGTCACGCTCAATGTCGGGGAAATGGTGTCCGAGGCCGAGGTCCTGCTGCGCCGCCTGGTGCGCGAGGACGTGAAGCTGGAAACCGAATATGGCCGCAACCTGCCCAATGTTCATGTCGACAAGGGGCAGATGGAAATGGTCATGATGAACCTGGTTGTCAACGCGCGTGACGCCATGCGCGCCCAAGGTGGCGGCAAGGTCAATATCCGTGCCGCCAGCCTGACGCAGGATGAGGCGAAGGACTACGGTTGGCCGGAAGCGCCGGCGCAGGGGGCGGCCCTGATCGAGGTGTCCGACACCGGCCCCGGCATCCCGCCGGAAATCCTGGCCCAGGTGTTCGAGCCGTTTTTCACCACCAAGCCGCTGGGGGAAGGCACCGGCCTCGGTCTTTCGACCGTTCATGGCATCATCGCCCAGGCGGGGGGGCATATCTGGATCGTTTCACCGCCGGGCCAGGGCGCGACCTTCCGCATCTTCCTGCCGGTATGGATCGAAACCGAGAAGGAACAAGCCGCGCCGAAACCGGAGCCGGCCACCAAGCCGGTGCCCAAGGATCTGTCGGGTGTTGGCCGTATCCTGTTCGTCGAGGATGAGCAGATCGTGCGCGGCATCGCGGCGCAGTTGCTGCGCCAGCGCGGTTATGAGGTGCTGGAGGCCGAGGATGGCGAAGAGGCGCTGGCGATCATCGAGGCCGAGGGAGGGCAGTTCGACCTGCTGATCTCGGATGTCATCATGCCGGGCATGGATGGGCCTTCGATGCTGAAACTGGCGCGTCCGATCCTGGGCAATGTGCCGGTCATGTTTATCTCCGGTTATGCCGAGTCGGAATTCTCGGACCTTCTGGAAGAAGAACAGAATATTTCTTTCCTGCCCAAGCCGCTGGATATCAAGACCCTGGCCGAGCGGGTGAAGGAACAACTGGCGGCTTGATTAAGGCGCGTCGATACAGGCCCTGGCCCCGCCTACGGGGATGGTCTGGGTGCCGCCTTGCCAGGTGACGATCAACTGGCCGGTGAGGGGGCGCACCGTCTGGCCGGGGGCGGCGTCCTTGATATCGTAGGATTCGACCACGGACAGTTTTCCCGACGCATCGATAAAACTACGGACGCTGTGAATGCTGTCCGAACCGCCGGCGGTCATGGTCAGTCTGGTCAGTTGGCCATTGAGGCGGACATAGCCCGTGGCGCCGCCGTGCAGTGAATCCTCAACAAGGATGCGTGAGCCATCCGTGGTGCCGGCGCGGGCGATTCGGGTGAGGCAGCCCGTCAGGTCGCCGCCGTCACCTGGCTGAAGCGGATCGACGGTGAAGGCATCGGCTGCCTTTTCTTCCGGTGTCGGCTTTTGGCAGCCGCTTAAAACCACAAGCAACATAACAGGCCAGGCAATCTGTCTCATGGGAACCCCGCACGGATTTGCGCGAACCTATCATGGCTTTCTATAAGCGGACAATGTGGCTCAGGACGCCGCGATCTCACCTAGCCGCGCGATCAGGCGGCCGCGTTCGAGCGTCAGACCCTTGTAGTCGAGTTGCGGCGGTGTGAAGGCCTGCAACTGGCTGATCAGGGCCTGCGCCAGTTCGGCAGCATTGGGCCGGGCTTCCATTGCTGTCAACGGATCGAGATAGATGCGGATGGTGAAGAGGATATCGCCGCTCTCCGGCAGCTTGCGCAGGGTCTGGCGTTCCAGCCGGAAAAAGAAGTTGTCGATTTTTTCATCGCCGAACCGCCATTGTCCGGGGGAATGCGGATGATGCAGGGCGTCATCGGCGTGCAGTGACCAGTTCCAGCGGATAATCGGTTGTTCCGGGCGCAGGTTGTCGAACATGCGCTCGATGATGGAGGCATTGCGGGTGTCGCGGCCGAAATCCGGTACCGGTGTATGAATTTCCTGTAGCGCCTGGCCGAATTTTTCATGCAGCCGCCAGGATGAGGGAAAGCACAGATGCGCCGCCGCCAATCGCCAGCCATTTTCGCCGCGCCGCATCAGCACCAGGTCTTCCTGCACCAGCCCGCCAGCCACCAGAAGGGGCGGGTAAGGCGTATCGAGCCTGACGCGCCGGAAGGCCGGGATGATGTCGATCTGCGGCCCAAGACGCTGATAGATATCAGGAAAGCGCTCCGGCAGGTGATTGGCCAGCAGGGTCAGCACCTCTCGCTGCGCGGCTTGGGTGTCCGGTTCGGCGGCGAATATCCTGTCATGGACGCGTTCGGCCAGCCGGTCCTTTTCGTCGAGATAGGCGAGCAGATTATCATCGGCATCGATCCAATCCGCCGGATCGAGTGGTTTGACGCCGATGGTGAAAAGTTTCGACGAACCATCGTAGGGGGTATGAAAGGGACGTTCGGTCATGGGGTCTTGCCTAGCATGACTTCACGCAATAAAAAATCCGGTTCGGATGACCCCGAACCGGATTTCCAAACGCTTGCGGGGAACCGCCGCCGGGCGTTCCCGCCTACTTCTTGAGGAAGCCGCCGAACTTGTTGTTGAAGCGCGAAACGCGGCCGCCGCGGTCGAGCAGGGTGCCGGTGCCGCCGGTCCAGGCCGGATGGGTGCGCGGATCGATGTCGAGGTTCAGCACGGCGTCTTCCTTGCCGTAGGTCGAACGGGTGCGATAGGTCGAACCGTCCGTCAGGGTGACGGTGATCCAGTGATAATCGGGGTGACCTTCTTTTTTCATCGTCATCTTCCTTTGTACGTCCGGCCAGCATATGTGCGGACGCTGAAAATCATGGGGCATAAGTGCCGAAGGCGCGCTCATACATCAAGGTTCCTTGCGAGGCAAGCCCTGACTGTATAAAGCTCGGTACCATGGCTGATTCAACTCCCGTAAAGACCGAAAATGCAGAGGGGCGCCCCGGTTCCGGCGCTGAACTGATCGCCGATATTCGTCAGGCCGCCGGCGCGCGTGGCAAGACGCGCAACCTGCGGCCTCTGGCCCGGCTGATTCCGTACCTCTGGCGGCAAAAGGCTGCCGGCGCGGCGATGATCCTGTTCCTGCTGATCTCCTCGGCCGCCACCCCGGCCATGACGGTGGTGGCGAAAAAGCTGATCGATGAAGGCTTCGGCTCGCGCAATATCGCCGTGCTCAATCAATGGTTCCTCGTTCTGGGCGCCGTGGCGCTGGTCATGGCCTTCGCCACGGCTTTGCGCTATTATTTCATCACCCGCATGGGCGAGCGCGTGGTGGCCGATCTGCGCGAGGATGTGTTCGCCCATATCCTGAAACTCGATCCCGGTTACTTCCTGAAAATCCGCACCGGCGAAGTGATTTCGCGCCTGACCGCCGATATCCAGATCATCGAAACCCTGGTGTCGTCGTCCATTTCCATCGCCCTGCGAAACCTGCTGACCTTCCTCGCGGGTCTGGTGATGATGACCTTCGTCAGCCCGAAACTGACCCTGATGGTTTTTTGCATCTTCCCGTTCGTGCTGGTGCCGCTGATCGTCTTCGGCCGCCAGGTCGGCAAGGCGACACGCGAGACGCAGGACCGCTTCGCCCGCGCTGTCGGTTTTGCTTCTGAATCATTGGACGCGCTGGAAACCGTGCAGGCTTTTGTGCGCGAGGCCTTTACCCGCAAACGCTTCGATGCGGCGGTTGAGGAAACCTACCGCACCTCGGTCGGCCGCATGGCGACCCGCGCTACCATGACCGCCATGGTCATCACTCTGGTTTTCGGCGGTATCGCCTTCGTGCTGTGGCTGGGGGCGCAGGACGTGCTGCATGGTCGCATGAGCAATGGCACCCTGGTCCAGTTCGTGATGCTGGCGATTCTCACCGGCGGATCGGTGGCCAATCTCAATGAAACCTGGGGGGATGTGCAGAAGGCTGCCGGTGCGATGATGCGTATCGATGAACTGCTGGAGTCTCAGCCGACAATCACCGTGCCGGTATCGCCCGTGGCGCTGCCGACGCCGGCGCGCGGCGAAATCCGTTTTCAGGATATCCATTTTGCCTATCCTTCACGGCCTGACCAGGTTGTGCTCGACGGTTTCTCGCTGATCGTGCAACCGGGCGAGACGGTGGCGCTGGTCGGGCCTTCGGGCGCCGGCAAATCGACCGTTTTCAAACTACTGCTGCGCTATTATGACTATCAGGCAGGCATCATCCAGATCGATGGCGTTGATATCCGGACCGCCGATCCGAAAGATGTCCGCGAGCGGCTTTCCCTTGTGGCGCAGGACACGGCGCTGTTTTCCGGTTCGGCGGAAGACAATATCCGTTTCGGCCGCGAGAACGCCAGCGATACCGAGATCCGCGTGGCAGCCGACAAGGCGCAGGCCCGCGCCTTTATCGAAGCCCTGCCGGAAGGGTTCAAGCAGCCATTGGGCGAGCGCGCCAAGTCGCTTTCCGGCGGCCAGAAGCAGCGCCTCTCGATTGCAAGGGCATTGGTGCGGCAGGCGCCAATCCTGCTGCTCGACGAAGCGACTTCGGCGCTTGATGCTGAAAACGAACGTCTGGTGCAGATGGCGCTCAATGAAGCGATGAGCGAACGCACAACGCTGGTTATCGCCCATCGGCTGGCCACCGTGCTCAAGGCCGATCGCATCGTGGTCATGGAGGCCGGGCGTGTGGTCGATGTCGGTACGCATGACGAACTGGTGTCGCGCGGCGGGCTGTATCAGCGGCTGGCCAGTCTGCAGTTCAACAGTTAGGAGAACCCCATGTCCGGTCAGATTCTGGCACCGATCCCGATGAGACGCTGATCCGCATCGGCTGACCGACAAGCAAGGGCTGAACCGGCCGGTCTGGCGGCCTATCCCGCAAAGGCGTTTGTCGGCAGGCCCCTGTGGCCGCGCAGCAGTGCTTTTGGCACCTCGAACAGTGTGCCGGCATGGATGTCATCGGCATCGACCGGTGGCTGAGCGGCGGTGGTGACGAACAGGCGGTCGAGATTCGGGCCGGCGAAGGTCAGGCTGGTGACCTGCTTGGCTGGAACCGAGATATCGAAATCAAGCTTGCCGTCTGGCGTATAACGGCTGATGCGGCCGCCGCCATAATGCGCCACCCAAAGACCATCATCGGCATCAATTCTCAGACCGTCGGGCAGACCGGCGTGTTCAGAAAACCGGGCAAAAATATGCTTACCTGAAAGCGATCCATCCTCTGCCAGATCGAAGGCATAGATGATGCGCTCGCCCGTTTCGTTGTGATACATGCGCTTGCCGTCGCGCGAAAACGCTGGACCGTTGGTGCAGATATAGGGCGCATCCATCAGGTGCACGCTCAGATCAGGGTCGATGCGGTAGAGCGCGGCAATCTTTTTTGTGAACGGCATATGCATGGTTCCGGTCCATAACCGGCCTTTGGCATCGACCTTGGCGTCATTCAGCCGGTTTTCCGTCTTGTCGGCTTCAATGGTGAACAGTGGCGTCAGGGTGAAGGGATCAAGCGTCAGGGTATAGATCGTGCGCAGAATGGCGGCCAGGAAACCGCCTTTTTCTCGCAGCACGATCCAGTCCAGCAGGTCGGGCATTGTCCACGATTTCGTGCTGGCGTCTGTAAGCGACAGGGCGTGCAGTGTTTTGCCACGAATATCGACCCAGTAAAGGGTATTGTCCTGTGCCGACCACAGGGGTTCGTCAGCAAGGATGGCGCCCGGCGGAGAACGGGGAATAAGCGCGGGAGTGTTGTCAAACCTTGGCAGGACGAGGGTGGTTAGTCCGACAACTCCTACCGCAACTCCTCCCGAAATCAATACGCTACGACGGGTGATTCTCATGGTATCCTATTCCATTACTGCGGCGAAATAGGCGGTTTATGAGTGGCGCCGTCAAGTCATTTCCCTAATATGGGAATGGATATATCACCGCCTACCCCGCAAAGATATTTGTTGGCAGGCCTGTATGGCCGCGCAGCAGCGCTTTTGGCACCTCCCATAGTGTGCCAGCGTGCGGATCATCGGCATCGACCGGCGGCTGGGCGGCCGAGGTGACGAACAGGCGGTCGAGATCCGCGCCGGCGAAGGTCAGGCTGGTGACTTGCTTGGCCGGTATCATAATGTCGAAATCGAGCTTGCCCTCGGGTGTGTAGCGGCTAATACGACCGCCGCCGTAATGCGCCACCCAGATACCGTCACCGGCGTCGGTGGTAATGCCGTCCGGCGAACCGGCGCCTTCGGCGAACTTCGTGAAAACATGTCTGTTGGAAAGCGATCCGTCCGTCAATATGTCGAAAGCATAGATGAAGCCTTCGCTGGTTTCGTTGTGATAGAGGCGCGCGCCATCCTTCGAGAAAGCGGGGCCGTTGGTGCACAGATAAGGCGCATCGACCTGATGCACGCTGAGATCGGCATCGATTCGATAAAGCGCGGCGGTTTTTTCCGTGAAAGGCATATGCATGGTGCCGGTCCATAGCCGGCCCTTGGCGTCCACCTTGGCGTCGTTCAGGCGATTGTCGGTCTTGTCGGCCTCGATGGTAAACAGTGGTGTCAGACTGAAAGGCTCAAGCGTCAGGGCGTGGACCGTGCGCAGGATGGCCACCAGAAAGCCGCCGGATTTGCGCAGAACGATCCAGTCGATCAGATCGGGCATATCCCAGCTTTGCGCGCTGTTATCGGCAAGGCGCAGGGCGTTGAGTTTCTTGCCGCGGATATCGACCCAGTAAAGCGTGTTATCCGCGGCGGACCACAGCGGCCCTTCACCGAGGATCGCGCCGCTCGGACTGCGTGCGATGGGAACGTTCTCGGCATGGGCAAGAGCGGGCAGGGTAAAGGCGCCGGCGCCGGCGGCCAAGACGAAACGGCGGGTGATCTCCATGGTATCCTCTCTGTTTTTTGGAGAGTAACCGCCGGAAACCACCTGCCGTCAAGTTATTTCATTTGTAATATCAATGGCCTATTTCGCCAGATGCAGCTTTTCCAGCAACAGCGGATAAAGCTCCAGATTGCCGCAGATCAGGTCGCCGGTAAGGAGCGGGCCGCGCTCGTCATTATCGATCGAGCCGACCTTGCCGCCGGCTTCGTGGATGAACAAAAGGCCGGCCGCCATGTCCCAGGGCTTCAGGCCACGCTCCCAGAAGGCGTCAAGCTGGCCCGCCGCCACCCAGGCGAGATCGAGCGAGGCAGCGCCATTGCGGCGGATGCCGACCGTGCGCTGCATAATCTGGTGCAGTTCCTTGAGCGCCTGGGCATGGCCGGACTTGCCGATAAAGGGCAGGCCGGTGCCGATCAGGGCATCGTCGAGGGTCTTGCGGCCGGAGACCCTGAGGCGGCGGTCGTTGTGATAAGCGCCCTTGCCCTTTTCCGCCCAGTAGAGGTCGTTGGTCACCGGATTGAAGGTGACGCCGGCGACGATCTCGCCCTCGCGCTCCAGCGCGATGGTGCAGGCGAAATGCGGGATGCCGTGCATGAAGTTGGTGGTGCCGTCGATGGGGTCGACGATCCAGCGGTGGGTCTTGTCGGTACCGATGACCTCGCCGGATTCCTCGCCCAGAAAGCCGTAGCCGGGGCGGACGCGCAGCAGTTCTTCCTTGAGGGCCGCCTCGACGCGTTTGTCGGCGGCGGTGACGAAATCGCCCGGCCCCTTGCGGGAAACCTGCAATTCGGTGATTTCGCCGAAGTCGCGGGCCACGCCCTTGCAGGCCTTGCGCACGGCGCCGACCATAACCTGAATGAGGGAAGATTGAAGTACGGTCACCATGGGAGGAGCCTTTTAAACGGGATTCACAATGTTGATCCTCTCCTGCAAGCGGGGGAGGAGAAGCGCGAAGCGGTGGAGGGGGCAGCATCCTGAGATGGCCCCTCCGTCATTTCGCTATGCTCAATGCCATCTTCCCCGCTGCGCAGGGGAGGAGCAGAATTAGTCAGCTCTTTTCATATATTCGCCGGTCTCGGTCGAAACGACGATGCGCTCGCCCACGCCCATGAACGGCGGGATCATGACGCGCATGCCGTTAGAGGCCTTGGCGGGCTTGTAGGAGGAAGAGGCGGTCTGGCCCTTGATGGTTGGCTCGGTCTCGACGACTTCCAGCACGACCGTATCCGGCAGGCTCATGCCGATGGCGCGCTCTTCGTGGAACTCGATGGTAACGATCATGCCGTCATGCAGATATTGCACCTGCTCTTCACCGACCCAATCCTTGCTCAGGCTGATCTGTTCGTAATTGTTCTGGTCCATGAAAACCAGCATGTCGCCATCTTCGTAGAGATAGGAGTGCTCGCGCTGTTCCAGGGTGACGCGTTCGACGGTTTCTTCCGAACGCAGGCGCTCGTTGAGCTTGGTGCCGGTGATCAGGTTCTTCAGTTCGACCTGGGCGAAGGCGCCGCCCTTGCCGGGCTTGACGTGTTCGGTCTTGACGACGGTCCACAGACCGTTCTGATATTCGAGCACCTGACCGGGCTTGATCTGGTTGGCGTTGATTTTCGGCATGGATACAACTTGTCAAAGAGAAACTGGGTGGCGGCGTTCCTACCCGGAATGGTCGCCAAAGGCAAGGGGGAGGGTGGATCGGTGCTTTCTGAGGATAATATAATCATATAAAGATATCTTTATATCTTTATTGACTTAACTCAAAATGTGGATTAGCTTGACCTCGACTGAGGCCTTCCGCCCATTTGTGACGGGAGCTAAGAGGGAAGCCGGTGTAATTCCGGCGCTGTTCCCGCAACTGTAAGCGAGGAGTTCCGAAGCGGAATCCACTGGGTGACAGCCTGGGAAGGGGTTTCGGGATGATGAGACGCAAGCCAGGAGACCTGCCCCAGTCTGCATATTCACCACGGGCGGGAGTTCCGGTGGCGCGCTTACACACCGTGCGACGCCGCGCGGTTGTCCCTTTGCGCGCAACGATCTCCGCTCCTTTCGACGGGATCAAACCATGACTATCATCCAAACCGCCAATCTCGGTTTTCCGCGGATTGGCAAGCGGCGCGAACTGAAGACCGCGCTCGAATCCTTCTGGTCCGGCAAGAGCGATGAGAATGCCCTGCTGGAAACGGCGACGGCTTTGCGGGCGCAGAACTGGCTCCGACAAAAGGAACTGGGCATCGATATCCTGCCGTCCAACGATTTCTCGCTCTATGATCACCTGCTGGATACGGCCTTCATGGTCGGGGCCATTCCGGAAACGCATAAAACGGATTCCGATCTCGGCACCTATTTCCTGATGGCGCGTGGCTCGGGCGATGCCCGGACACAGGATCGTTCGGCCTGCGGGCATAACCATGGGGGCGGCGTCACGGCGCTGGAAATGACCAAGTGGTTCAACACCAACTACCATGTGCTGCTGAGCGAACTGAAGCCGAGCCAGGTTTTTGAACTGGCGCACAACAAGCCTCTGGCCGATTATCTTGAAGCAAAGGCGCTTGGCCACCAGACCCGCCCGGTGCTGGTCGGGCCGGTGACCTTCCTGTCGCAGGCCAAGGCGGCGATCGGCGGTTTCAATACCCTAAGCCTGTTGCCGCGCCTGCTGCCGGTCTATGCCGAGGTATTGCGCTCCCTGAAAGACGCGGGCGCCGATTGGGTGCAGATTGACGAACCGGTGCTGGCACAGGCGCCGAACGGACAGGTGGCCCTGGCCCTGACGGAGGCCTATGCCCATCTGGCGCGTGAGGCGCCCGGTTTGAACCTGCTGCTGACCAGCTATTTTGATGTCCATGTGGCTAATCTGGAACTGGCCTTTTCGCTGCCGGTGGCGGGCGTCCATGTCGATCTGACCGTCCGACCGGACCTGTTGGAAAAGCTGCCGGCGCTGGCGGGTGAAAAAACGGTTTCATTCGGTGTCATCGACGGGCGCAATATCTGGAAGGCCGACCTGAACGCCTTGCTGGATCGCCTGAAACCTGTGGTGAAGCAGCTTGATCGGATCATTCTGGCGCCGTCCTGTTCGCTGCTGCATGTACCGATCGATCTGGATCAGGAGGACAAGCTGGATGCCGATCTGAAATCCTGGCTGGCCTTTGCCGAACAGAAACTGGCGGAACTAGCCTTGCTGAAAGCCGCCCTGAACGGTGAGGATGTCAGTACGCAACTGGCGGAAAACGCCGCCGCCATCGCGGCGCGCAAAGCATCAAAGCGCATTTATAATCCGGCGGTGGCTGAGCGCGTGGCCAGTCTGACCCCGCCGATGTCCGAGCGCCAAAGTCCCTTCGCCGAGCGTATCCGCAAGCAGCGCAAGCGCCTGAACCTGCCGCTTTACCCGACCACCACCATCGGCTCTTTTCCGCAGACGGCCGAAGTCCGCGCCGCCCGTTTGCAGAACGCCAGGGGGCAACTGAGCGATGCCGATTATGATGCCTTCCTGAAGGCCGAGACGGAAAAGGCTGTCCGCTGGCAGGAAGAGATCGGCCTCGATGTGCTGGTGCATGGCGAGTTCGAGCGCAACGACATGGTGCAGTATTTCGCCGAGCAGCTTGAGGGCTATGCCTTCACGCAACACGGCTGGGTGCAGTCCTATGGCTCGCGCTATGTCCGGCCGCCGGTTATTTTCGGCGATGTGTCGCGGCCCAAACCGATGACGGTGAAATGGGCGGTCTATGCGCAATCCCTGACCGGGAAGGTGATGAAGGGCATGCTGACCGGTCCGGTGACCATGCTGCAATGGGCCTTCGTGCGCGACGACCTGCCGCGCGGCACGGTCTGCCGCCAGATCGCACTGGCGATCCGCGACGAAGTGCTCGATCTCGAAGCCGCCGGCATCCGCATCATCCAGATCGACGAGGCCGCCTTCCGCGAGGGCCTGCCGATCGATCCGGCCCAGTGGCAAAGCTATCTCGACTGGGCGGTGGACAGCTTCCGCATCGCCTCGGCCGGTGTGGCGGACGAAACCCAGATTCACAGCCACATGTGCTATTCGGAGTTCAACGACATCATCCGCGCTATCGCGGCAATGGACGCCGATGTCATCTCCATCGAAACTTCGCGCTCGAACATGGAACTGCTGGAGGCCTTCATCGACTTCAAGTATCCCAACGAGGTCGGGCCGGGCGTCTACGACATCCACAGCCCGCGCGTGCCGGAAACGGAGGAGATGGTCCGCCTGCTGGCTAAAGCGGCGCAACGCCTGAAGCCGGAACAGATCTGGGTCAATCCGGATTGCGGTCTGAAAACGCGCGGCTGGGCCGAAACGAAGCCGGCCCTGGAACGCCTGGTCGCGGCGGCCAAGGCCATGCGGGCCGCGCAGCCGGTTTCGGTATAGGCAGGAAGTAGAAGGAATCCACAGATTGCACGGATTAACACAGATTTTTTCATAGCCTTAACGGCGTATGGTTGGGTGTTTGACGATTTGATTGAGCGCGGTAGTGTTCTCTTATATCTGTGTTAATCCGTGCAATCTGTGGTTTCCCTTGGAAAATGCCTGACCAAGACACAGGTGGACGCCATCCTTGCGCAACGTTAAGCTGTCACGGAATAGCTATAGGGGAGGGCATCATGAAATCGAGGATCGTAGCGGCCAGTCTGACGGTGATCGTGCTGGTGGCTTGTTCGCCACGGGAGCGTGACGAGACGCCGGCATCCTCTGAAGCCATTTCCGAAGAAGCGTCAGTCTCCAGTCTGGCGCCGGCCGATTATACCGTGCTGGCCAATGTCATGACCTGCGACTGGCCGGTGAAGCGGACCGATACCGCCGAAAGCCTGCTGGCGACCTACAAGAGCTATGCCCAGGTTACGGCCATCCCCGGCGCCGAGGGCATGGAAGAAAAAGGCGTGGTCCTCTATGGCAACGATCCGCGCCGCCGGGTCGAGGTCTTCTTCGATGACGAGGCGATGACCCAGGTGTCCGCCGTATTGATCCGGGGCGATTCCCAGTGGACCGGTCCCATGGGGCTGCATCTTGGCAGTCCGCTGGCCGATGTCGCGGGCGCCAATGAAAAGCCGTTCAGGTTCGGTGGGTTTGGCTGGGATTATGGCGGCTATGTCACGGACCTGAACCGGGGCAAGCTGGCGAAGATAAAGGGCAAATGCATATTCGGCCTGCGCTTGACCTTGCCGGAGAACAGCGAGCCTGTACCGGACTCCCTTCTGGGTGAGCGCACATTGGATTCGACCGATCCGGCGGTTATCGCCGCCAAGCCCGTGGTGCAGGAAATGTCCATAGGCTGGCCGAAGCCCGAAGCCGATTGATATATGGGCCGTTTCGGTTTCTGACTCGTTTTTGTCGCTTTGAAGGCAATTTTCACTTGACGCCGCCGCGGCATACGCCCATGTGCGTCAGCGTCGAGACAGGCCCCGATGCCCGCCTCGCAACCTCAACCACAGGACCCGTAACCCCATGCCAAGCGACAGTTCCAGTCGATTGATCAAGCCGCCCCGTGGCGTTGCGCTGAACTGACGCTTGCCGGTTCACCGTGCCGCCCGTCGGGCGGCCCTTTGCCAAAGGTGAACCAAAATGGAAACCAAATTCGATCTCATCGAAACGCCCGGCGGTGCCGATTTCGCCGCGCAATTCGCCAACGCGCACGTTGCCGATATCGTCGAGGCCCTCAACGCGCTGCCCGATGAAACCGGCGCGGACGTCCTGGCGACGCTTCCCCTGGACCGCGCCACCGAAGTTCTCGATCAGCCCGGTCTCGATAATCCTGCCGAAATCGTCAAGCTTCTGCCCGAAGACCGGGCGGTCGAACTGCTCGAAGCCATGTCGGCCGACCGCTGCGCCGATATGTTCCGGGAACTGTCCGAACCGCCGCGCGCCCGGTTGCTTGCCCGCCTTTCACCGGAAGTGCAGGCGGTCGTCAGGCAGCTTCTCGTCTATCCGGAAGGCAGCGCCGGCGCGATCATGACCACCGAATTTGTGAGCGTGCTCTCGACGGCGAGCGTGGGGCAGACCCTGCATTATATCCGCGTGGTCGAACGGACCCGCGAAACGGTTTATTCCATCTATGTGCTGGATTCGCAGACGCATCGCCTGCTGACGGCCGTGACCCTGCGCCAGCTCATTGCCGGTGCGCCCGACGATTCGATTTTGTCGGTCGCGCCGCAGCGGCCGGCCGTCACCGTCGACCCGCTGATGGACCAGGAGGATGTCGCCCGCCTGATCGGCAAGTACGATCTGCTCGCCGTGCCGGTGGTCGACGAAAAGCACCATATCCTCGGAATCGTCACCGTCGATGACGTCCTCGACGCCATGGTCGCCGAGAACACCGAGGATGCGCAGAAGTTCGGCGGTACGGAGCCGCTGGATGAGCCATATATGGATATCGGTTTCATCGACATGCTGAGGAAGCGCGCCGGCTGGCTTTGTATCCTCTTCCTGGCCGAGATGCTGACGGCGTGGGCCATGCAGTATTTCCAGGCGGAACTGGAGAAGGCCATCGTCCTGGCTCTCTTTATTCCCCTGGTCATGAGTTCGGGCGGCAATTCCGGTTCGCAGGCGACCTCGCTGATTATCCGGGCGCTGGCGCTGCGGGAAATCCGCTTGCGCGACTGGTGGCGCGTGGCCCTGCGCGAACTTCCCACGGGGGCGGTGCTTGGGGCTATTCTGGGCGTGATCGCCGTCGTCCGTATCGCCGTCTGGCAATGGCTCGGCCTGTTTGACTATGGCGTCCATTGGCCACGTATTGCGCTGGCGATCGGATGCGCCCTGGTCGGTATTGTCACCTTCGGTTCGCTGTCAGGCTCGATGCTGCCCTTTATCCTCAAGCGGATTGGTTTCGATCCCGCCAGTGCGTCGGCCCCCTTCGTGGCCACGCTCGTGGATGTTTCCGGGCTGGTGATCTACTTCTCGGTGGCGTTGATCTTCCTGAGGGGCACCTTGCTGTAAACAGGCGTATTTGTCGAATGAAGTGCCGGTCCGATGCGGCGGGACCGGCACTCTAATGTGTCAAAAGCCCTGCCGCCAGAACCATGCCGGCGACGAAGAAAACGCCCAGGCCCGCGAAACCGAGCATATATTTGAGCTTGTAGTTCATCCATGGCCCCCGCCAGTTCGCGGCGAACAATGCCATATTTCCTGAAAATGCCAAGTTACAACCCTGTCAGGTTGCAGAAATCGCCGCAATCAGCGCTTTTATCCCGGCTGCGGCGCCTTCCGGATGGTTCCACACCGCGCCGCTGACGGCGATGAAGTCCGCGCCGGCTGCCGCAATTTCACCGGCGTTTCCCGCCGTGATGCCGCCAATGGCGACGCAGGGCACTTCCATGGTTTCCTGCCAGATGTTCAGGGTTTCCAGTTCGGCCATGTGTTCCACCGTCTTGGTGGTGGTCGGGTAGAAGGCGCCGAAAGCGACGTAATCCGCACCGTTTTCCGCCGCTTCCATGGCCAGGTGGCGGCTGTTGTGGCAGGTGACGCCGATCATGGCGTCCTTGCCCAAAAGGGCGCGGGCCTCTTTCAGCGGCATGTCGGACTGGCCGATATGGGCGCCATCGAGTTTCAGCGACTTCACCAGTTGCACGCGGTCGTTCATCAGCACGGCAACCTCACGTGCCTGCGCGATTGGGGCGATAACCTTGGTGATGGCGATCAGGTCGTAATCGTTCAGGTCCTTCAGGCGGATTTGCAGGGCCGCGACATCGCCAGCCGCCAGCGCCGCTTCCAGTTCGCGTGCGAAGGCGTCGACATCGGGAATGACGGGCGGCGTGATGAGATAAAGGCGGGCCTGATGCGTATTCATTCGCGGGTGTTTGGCGGAAATCGGGCGAAGACGCAAGGCGGAAGTCGGGAAATGACCGTGTCACGCAAGGAAGGGCTAAAGGCTGCGCCTTATCCGCATTTTATCTGAAACCGAAGCTTTCCAATGGCTTAATGCCTGGCGATGACTAAAATAGCTGACCTCTGGCGGGTGGCGGAAACGCACATAATGGAGAGTTCTTTATGACCTTGAATGCAAAAACAATGACGGCGGGGGGCGCGATCATTCTGGCGCTGGCGGCCGGTGCGCCCGTGGCGGTTCAGGCGCAGGATGCAAACTATGATGGCTATTGCTACGCCAAGAAGGAAAGCAACAAGACGACCGGAACGGTGGTCGGCGCCGTGGCCGGCGGCGCTATCGGCAGCCAGGTTTCCAAGAACGAACGCGGTCTTGGCACGATTCTCGGCGCTGTGGCGGGCGGTGCGCTGGGCCGTACTATCGGGGCCAGTACGGTCAAGTGTATGAACGGCGAATATTATTCCTACCAAAACGGGGCCTATACGCCGGCAGCGGCGCCGGAAGGCTATGACGTTGTATATTACAAGACGCGTCCGTCTTCGGGCGCTTACAGCACGGTCTATTATGACGCCTACCGCCATACCGATCCGAACCTGGCCTATAACTACAACAATAACGGCTATAACAATGGCAGCTACAATAATGGCTATGCCTACAATCAGGGCGTCCAGGGCTGGCGCGATGACAATGGCGCCTGGCATGAAGGGCGCCCGGTCGCCTTCGGATGGAAGGATGAGCGTGGCCGCTGGCATGAAGGCCAGCTCCAGGCTTATGGCTACAAGGATAGCAGTGGCCGCTGGCGTGAAAGCAGCGCCCCGTCTTACGGTTACAATAACAGGTAAAGCGTGAAGGCCTCTCCGATCATTCGGAGGGGCCTTTATCAGTTTGTTGCATGCGAATGACTTGCAATTGAATCGCACGTATGTTATCTGAGACGCATTCGCATTATCACTCCTGCCTGAGTTTGCCGTGTACATCTGTAACTGTAACGCCATCCGTGAACGCGACGCCCGCAATGCCATCGATTGCGGCGCAGGCACGGTCAAGGCGGTCTTCGACCACTGCCAGACGCGCCCGCAATGCGCCAAATGCGTGTGCGATATCCGTGAAATGATCGACGATGCCCGGATCACCCTGGCGATGGCGGCGGAATAGCCTTTAAAATCCGGTATTTGCCGCTGCGATTAAATCCTATTTTCATTCGCAGTAAGTTTTTGTTTTTATTTAAATAAATAGCTTCACAGGGCTTGCCCTGCGGACTATGCTGCGCGCTGCAAAAGACTTACGCAGGAGCGCGCCATGAAGGGCCAACCCGAAATCATCAAGCTGTTGAACAAGGTGCTCACCAATGAGCTGACCTCGATCAACCAGTATTTCCTGCACGCCCGCATGATCGAGAACTGGGGCATGTATCACCTCGGTCGCATCGTCTATCAGGAATCGATAGAAGAGATGAAGCACGCCGACCTGCTCATCAAGCGTGTGCTGTTCCTCGATGGCCTGCCCAATCTGCAGGACCTGCACAAGCTGAAGATCGGCGAAACCATCACCGAATGCCTTGAATCCGACCTGCGCCTCGAACTGCTCGGCCGTGAAACTCTGGTGCCTGGTGTCAAGTTCTGCGATGACAGCATGGATTACGTCAGCCGCGAACTGCTGCGTCGTATCCTGGAAGACACCGAGCACCATATCGATTTCCTCGAAACCCAGCTCAACCTGATCAGGCTGATGGGTGAAGCCAACTATATCCAGAGCGCCATGAAGGAAATCGAGGGAGAAGGTTAACTTCCACAAGGCCGGCATCGCGGCAGGGAGTGCCGATTGCCTGATTATGACCGCCGGCGTCGCGCCTGATTTAAAGTAAATGGCCTTTGACCTTTCGGGGCGAACCTCCTAACGTGCCGCGGCAGATCAAGCCGGATTTGCGGAACTGGGACCGGTTGTCTTGAGCCTTATTAGCCGTAGAGAGTTCGCCGGGCTGGGCCTGGCCGGCGCCGTTTTCACCGGACTGGCGTCGGGGCTGGCCGCCTGTGGCCGCCGGCGTGACCGGGATACGGTGATCGATCCCGATGCCGACGCGACGCAGGTCATCGATCCGAAACTCGCCGCCCAGGAAGGCACGCTCGAATGGGCGGTCAGCGGCAACTGGCGCAACGGGGTTGACAAGAGCCGCGACAAATACCGCCATCCTGTCGATATGCTGACCTTCTTCGAGGTCAAGCCGAAGGATATGGTCATCGATATGTGGCCCGGCGCCGGCTATATGACGGAAATCCTGGCCCCTTATCTCAACAAGGGCAAAGGACGATATGTCGCCGCCCTGATCGAGGCCGCCCAGCCGCCTGAGGCCGCCGCTTCGCTGGAACAGACCTACCGGGCGCATTTCGATTCCGACAGGAAGCTTTACGGCGATCTGACCTATGCCGTTTTCGGTGAAACCAGTGGACCTCTGGTCGAGGCCGGGGCCGCCGATTGCGTGCTGTTCCTGCTGGTCATACACGACTGGATCGCCAAGGGCATTGCGGAAAAGGCCTTCAATGACGCCTTTGCCGCCCTAAGGCCCGGCGGGATTCTCGGCATCGAGCAGCACCGCGCCGATATCGGCAATGTGCAGGATCCCGGCGCCACCACAGGCTATGTGCAGGAACCGCTCGTCAAGCAACTGGCGGCGGAAGCCGGCTTCCAGTTCGTCGCTGAAAGCGAGATGAACGCAAATCCCAAGGATGACAAGGATCATCCGTTCGGCGTGTGGACTTTGCCGCCTCAGAGATTGACAGCGCCGCGTGGACAGGCGCCTAATCCGGAATTCGACGGTAGCCTTTACGAATCGATCGGCGAGAGCGATCGTATGACGCTGAAGTTCAGGAAGCCGCAATAGGGTTATTTTGTCGCGCAATTTATCCGAAAAGTGGTATCCATTTTGTCGGATTGCGCTCAATGGGGAAATTGCATAAGTGAGCCGGATAGCCGCCCTTTCGACCAGCGCACCGCTGATGTTCACGCCGGAATCGCGTGTGCCCGAAGGCGGGGTCGGCGAATGGTATCGCGGCGCGGGGGGCTTGCGCCTGCGCCTGGGGTTCTGGCAGCCGGTCAAGCCGGCGCGAGGCACGGTTTTTATCTCGCCGGGCCGCTCAGAACCGATTGAAAAATATTATGAAATTGTCCGTGACCTGATGGCGCGCGATTTCTGCGTGGTGGCGCATGACTGGCGCGGGCAGGGGCTTTCCGCCCGTCTGCTGCCGGACCGGCTGAAATGCCACGCGCGTTCGGCGGATGAATTTCTCGATGATTACCAGCGTCTGCTCGATACGTTTGAAGACCGCGCGCCGAAGCCCTGGCTGATGCTTGGCCATTCCATGGGGGCGGCGCTCAACCTCGCTACCTTGGCCAAGGGCGAACAGCGGATTCTGGGCGCTTTTTTTACCAATCCGATGCTGCGTGTGAAAACCGGCAAGCATTCGTTATGGTCCGTCAATTTCCAGGTCAACTGGCAGGTCAGCCACGGACGCGGGTCGGACTATGTGCCCGAACTGTTCGATGATCCGTTCATGCACACCTTCGAGGACGATGCCCTGACCCATGACCGCGAGCGTTATGCGGTATGGCATGAGCAGTTGTTCGCCTGTCCGCACCTGGCGGTCGGTTCGCCAACCTGGGGCTGGTTGCAATTCGCGCTGAAACTGGGCGAAGGACTGCTGCTTGACAAGGCCAAGGTGTTGAAAAAGATCAAGGTGCCGATCAGCATTGTATGTTCCGGCGATGATCATGTCATCAACAAGCAACCCTCCAAGGCCTTCGCCAAGAAGCTTGGCAAGGGGCAGTATGTCGAAATCGCCGGCGCTGAGCATGAGGTGCTGATCGAGGTCGATGAATACCGCCGGCAGGCGATGGAGGAGTTCGATTCCCTGGCGGATTTCGCGGCTCCCCACAATCATCAGGCCCATGGCGCATCGCAGGACAACCACGCCGATCCTGGCCTTGGAGTCGCGGTGGCGGATATCGCCGAGGTCGCTTCCGAACTGCCGCAGGAGATTTCACCGGAAAGCCTGATCGCGGAAGCGGAAATCCTGCCGGACCTGCCTGACCCGGAAGGCCAGAAAAGCGCTTAAGGCAGAGTGTTCAATCTGCCGCCGGTTCCAGGTGCTTCAAGGCCTGATCGAGCAGGGCTTGCGAGTTGGCGGCGATGACCTGACCGGCATCCGGGCCGACGGCCGCGCCGCGCCAGTTGGTGACCATACCGCCGGCGTTTTCGATCACCGGAATAATGGCTTCGATATCCCAGGGCTTGAGGCCGGTTTCGAGCGCGATATCCATTGTGCCGGCGGCCACCATGGCGAAGGCGTAGGCGTCGCAGCCATAGCGTACCAGCTTGGTGGCGTTGCGCAGGGCGGCATAGGCCGGAACTTCATCGCCGCTGTAAAGATGCGGGTCAGTGGTGCCGATCACGGCGTCGGCCAAACGGGCGCAGGCGCGCACCTTGAGCGGTGCGCTGCCTTTCGGCGTCACCAGGCGCGAACCGAGCGGGGAGCCGAGATAGATTTCCTGAAGCACCGGCTGGGCGATCAGGCCCAGCACCGGCTTACCCTGAAAGCGCAGGCCGATCAGGGTGGTCCATAACGGCAGGCCGGAAATGAAGGCGCGGGTGCCGTCGACCGGATCGAGTACCCAGACAAAATCAGCTTCCGGGTTTTCCATGCCGTATTCCTCGCCGATAATGCCATGCTTGGGATAGCGCTGGTTGATCAGGGCGCGGATGGCGCGCTCTGCGCCCTTGTCGGCCTCGGTCACCGGATCGAAATGGATATCGGCGCGGCTGGCACTGCCCTTGTTGATCTCGCTTAAATCCCGCTGGCGGAAAAGCGGCACGGCGACAGCGGCGGCGGCGGCGGCCAGTTCGAGCGCGAAGGGTTCGAGAGCGGCGTAATCGGGGGCGTTTTCAGACATAAGACCCGCATAGCCTGAGCGGCCATGCGGGTCCAGATGTTTTGATGAACCGGTAAGTCAGAAAGCCCAGCCACTAGCCGTAAGGACGGCGTGGCGTATCTTACTAAAGGCTTACGCGGCTTGTTCGTTGTCGCCGTTAAGCGACTTCGCCAGATCGAGCAACCGGCGGCGCGGGCGTTCCGACAGGCGGTAATAGGCCTGGATCAGATCGAGCGTTTCCTTGCGTGAGAACACTTCGATGCCTTCGTTATTGATGGCGGCCACTTCGGTCGTCTCGTCGGTCAGGCCATCGTAGAAATAATTGATGGGCGTTTCCAGCGCCTTGGCGAGCTGGAACAGACGGGCGGCTGAAATGCGGTTGGCGCCGCATTCGTACTTCTGGATTTGCTGGAAGCGGATGCCGACCGCCAGCGCGAGTTGTTGTTGCGTCAAACCGAGCAGGCGGCGGCGGCGGCGCAGACGCTTACCCAGGTGCAGATCGATATCGGTGGCCATGGTTGGAACCCCTAAACAGACTTGTGGCGCTGTGTCAGAGTGAAACAGCTCGCCTTATAGGTTTCACAACTCATGCCACACGTATAAACAGGGGTGTGCAGATCTGCCGGAAGGACAATCCACGCCGAGGGCGGCCATAAAAAAAGCGTGACCCGGAAGGCCACGCTTTTTTCAGGATTTTGAAGGGTTTACGCGTCCTGTCCGCTCAGGCCTTCAAGAGCAAAGGCGCTTTGCAGCATGGCCATCTGGTTCATGACCGGGTTGACCGTGATCTCTTCGGCCTCGCCATCGATGAACATGCGCTTGTCCATATGAGAGATACGCTCATAGAGACGGTTGGAGCGGTCGAGCAGGTTGAGCAGGCCGCCGGGCAGGGCCTGGGGCTTGTCGGCGCCATCGGCATTGAGGGCGGCGATGCGGTATTTCTCGTCGCAGGCGTCCTGGGCGGGCATGTCGCCTTCGCGGACGGCGCGCTGTACCAGAAGCCATGAGGCGATCTGCATCAGGCGGGTGGTCAGGCGCATGCTTTCGCCGGCATAAAGCAGGGCGTCCTCGCGCGGCAGTAGACGGGAATCGCGGCGGCCGTCGCCATCGAGATAGGCAGCCGTTTCCTCGACCAGCGCCATGCCTTCCTTGAAGGTGCGATCGAACAGGTCGGAGGAGGCGAAATCACGCACGATACTGACGCGGGCGTTGGAGGCGGTGCTGTCGGACATATACTTGTAAGCCTTATGCTGAAATCGGATCGGCGAAGGTTTTTCTGACCTTCGTGCGTTCCGGCCGTTTCGGGCTGGGAACGTGCCATCATGGAAACCTGGCGAAGCCCTGCAACGCTTGTGCCATTCAGGTTGGGCGCATGACGGTTATTAAGCTTTAATTATCCTTAAAAGAGAATAAAGCATCGGCGGCGGAACGGCGGTTTTTCTTGCGTTCCATGATATCGCGGCTGCGAACGATCTCGGCTTGCAGCGCCTCTATGCGCGCTTCGAGATCCTCGACACTGTAAGGATCCAGGTCCTCACGAACAAGGCCGTGCAACGGACCGGCGCTGCGCGGCGTCAAAGGCTCATTGTCATCTGTCATTGCCAGGCTTACCTATCCTTTCTGGACATCCGGCGGTGGCTCGCGCCATCGTCCGGTCACAGATGAAACGCCTCTTGCGCGAAGAAATCAAGGGAAACGAATCAGTCATGAAAGCCATTTCGGTCTGCGGCGACGGTAAGAATCCAGCCGATCTATTCCTGAATGAAACACAGAAACCCGAACCGGCGCCTGGCCAGGCGCTGATCCGGACACGTTTCGCCGGCGTTAACCGGCCGGATATCCTTCAAAGAACAGGTAATTATCCGCCGCCGCCGGGCGCGTCTCCGATCCTTGGGCTGGAAATCTCAGGTGTGATCGAAACTATCCGCCCGCCTGTTAATTACGGGGATGATGTCGGCTGGAAAGTTGGGGATGAAATTTGCGCCCTGGTTAACGGTGGCGGCTATGCGGAATATGTGGCGGTCGATATCCGCCATCTGCTGCCCGTCCCGCGCGGTCTGTCGCTGGCCGAGGCGGCCTCCCTGCCGGAGAATATCCTCACCGTCTATGCCAATCTGATCGAACACGGCGCCTTGCAGCCGGGCGAGACGGTGTTGGTACATGGCGGTAATTCCGGCATCGGCGCCATGACGATCCAGATGGGAAAAGCGTTCGGTGCAAAGGTTATCGCCACGGCGCGCGGGGCGGATAAATGCGCCTTCGCCCGATCGATGGGCGCCGATCTGGTGATCGATACGGAGGGCGAGGACTTTGTTGCGGCCGTGAAGGCGTTCGGTGGCGCCGATGTGGTGCTGGATATCGTGGCCGGCGATTTCTTCGCTAAAAACCTGGCGTGCCTGAATATGCGCGGGCGGATCGTGCAGGTCGGCTTCGGCAGAGACGCCGTGGTCGAGGTGGACCTGCGCCGGATCATGGCTAAACAGGCCATCGTCACCGGTTCGATGCTGCGCCCGCGTTCACCGGACGAAAAGGCGCGGATCACGGCGAAGGTGCATGAACGCGTCTGGCCGTTGATCGAGAGCGGGGCGATCAGGCCGATCCTTAAGGCGGAATTCGATCTGGCCGAGGCCGCCGGCGCGCATGCCTGGATGGATAAGGACGACCACAAGGGCAAGGTTGTGCTTCGCGTTTCCTCATGATACAGCAACATTGAACAGTGTTCATTTTTATGGTGTGCTATGAAGAAGTGGATGATCTGGCTGGCGCTTGTCGTCGTCGTTATCGCCGGGGCTGCCGTGGGTGTTGTCAAGGTATTCGATCCGCATGACGCCTGTCTCGACAGCGGTGGGCACTGGACGCAAAAGCACTGTGAGTATTAGGCGCGAATAAGCAGAGCGGCATTGCGCAGCCTGTAATCGCGGCCATCATAAAGCCAGTCGAGCGCACGGATGGCGGTTTCCAGCTCCGACAGGCGTTGGTCATTGAGACGGATATCGGCGTAGGGGCCTTCTTCATCGATCGCGACGTTCACGGACAGCCAGTGAATATCGCCATCCGCGGGATAGGCTTGCAGGCAGGCGGCAATTGTTTCAAACAACAGATAGGGTACGGGCGGGCGTTCGCCGGTTTCGATCTGGCGCAGATAGGGACCGGTAAAAATCTGCCAGGGGCCGTCCGCTCGCCGGATGACCTGCCGCGTCACCTGGCCTGGATTGTGGCGTCCCCAGAAAGCACTCAGCAGCAGCGGAAGCGCGCCATCGCGGAAGAGCGACAGACCGTTCTTTACTGGATAGGTTTCGCTGACGCGCACATTTTCGGTCAGTGCCAGGTCGATGGTCAGGATATGGCCATCGGCATGAACGCGGATCGCAGGGTAGAGGCCATCAACCAGCCACCAGTTCCCGCGCTGTTCGGGCGTCAGGTCCTGGGCCGCGAACAGCGGAGTCAAATCGATATGCGGCACGGGCAGGTCGCTCATGACTGATTAGATAGGTGTGTTCCGTCCCCTGTGCCAGAGGTGGCGTCAAACGGGCTTCCCTTTCGCCTGAAATCGCTCTATACCATCCCCACAACACCCGCGCCCGGCCGAAAAGGCCGGGCGTAGCCATTTCTGGAGGTCGTAAAAGACCGTCCCCCAACAAGGATAGATACCATGTCCGATATCCTGATGCCGAAGGCGACCGCCGTCTGGCTCGTTGACAACACCTCTTTGGCTTTCGACCAGATCGCTGAGTTCTGCGGCCTGCATCCACTGGAAGTCAAAGGCATTGCCGATGGTGAAGTGGCGCGCGATATCCGCGGCGCCGACCCGATCGCCAACGGCCAGTTGACGCGCGAGGAACTGACCCGCGCCGAGGAAAATCCGAAATACCAGATGAAGGCGCTGGTTTCGCGCCACGCCGAACTGTTGAAGCCTTCCAAGAAGGCCCCGCGCTATACGCCGGTATCGCGCCGTCAGGACCGTCCGGACGCCATCCTGTGGTTCGTCAAGAATCACCCGGAAATCACCGACGCGCAAATCTCCAAGCTGCTCGGCACCACCAAATCGACCATCGAGCAGGTCCGCTCACGCACCCACTGGAATTCGGCCAATATCAAGCCGGTCGATCCCGTGACGCTCGGCCTGATCGGCCAGATCGAACTGGATGCCGCCGTGCGCAAGGCGGCGGAAGCCAAGCGCAAGCAGGCTGAAAAGCTCGGCATCCCGCTCGACGATCCGTCGCTGAAGCCGGCCGTGACCGTGCAGCCGGCCTTCGACGAGGAAGAAGACAGCCCCTATGGCAAGAAGGGTGACCTGTCGGTCGAAGATGTTTTCGGCGCCGGTGGTGGCAAGCGCTCGGAACCGGAAGACGACGAGGATTATTGAACGCTTCCATAACGGATATAAAGAGAGCCTGTCGGATGGTCCGGCAGGCTCTTTGAGTTTTCAGGCAGGGAACACGCTTGGGAAATCGGGGATTCAGGTTTTGATATCGAGCAGGTTGCCGAGCATCTCATCGGCGGTCTTAAGGACACTGATATTGGCCTTGAAAGCGTTGCGCGAGTCGATCTGCTCGACGAGATCTGACAGGATATCCTTGCCGTCCGACGCATTGCGGGCCGTGCTCGCGGCGGCTTTCTCGAAGCGCTGTGTGGCGGAGATAATCCCGGCTGTGGCTGTGCTGATCGCGGACATATCCACAATATGCGCGCCAAAGTTTAAGGTGGATTTTAGAGACAGGGTTAACGGCTTTTTGGTTTCATACGCTTTTGGAGCGTCACGCTTTGGAAAGCGCTTTAGGTTGGATCGGCATTCAGCATATTCCGACCACTGCCGCATCTTATACCGCCCCGTTTACGGGGCGGGGGACCGCACGACGCGCGAAGCGCTAGATGCGGTGGTGGGGGACTACCGGCTTGTGTACGTTCAGGTCTTGGGCAGGTCATGGGCGGATTATAGACCTACCTATTTCCTGTGATCGGAAACGCAAGCTTCCGTATTGACGGCGACACCCCCACCACCGCATCTCCCTGCGGTCGTGTGGTCCCCCTCCCCATAAGTGGGGAGGTATAGGAAGGGGGCGGTTGCTGAATGTCGATCCGTCCTAAGCCATGAAGCCGAGATTCGCGGTCGCAAACCGGCCGATATTGGGTAGGACTGTCGTCAGCTCTGAATTCGACAGGCCGAACCATTTGCCGAGAGTGGCGGCCATTTGGTCCACGGCGGTCGAGGGCAGGAGGCGGCCCTGGCCCACCTGATCGTCGGTTTCGAGTGAAATGTGCGGCGCCGTGCCGTAATATTGCCCGCCCTTGACCGCGCCGCCGATGATGAAGTGGTGCGAACCCCAGCCGTGATCGGAGCCATCGCCGTTATAGGCCAGGGTGCGGCCGAAATCCGATGCCGTGAAGGTGGTAACCTTATTGGCCACGCCCAGTTCGACTGTGGCGTTATAAAAGGCAGTCACCGCCGAATTGAAGGTGGCCATCAGGCCGGGATGCTCCGTCATCAGGCCGTCATGATTGTCGAAACCGCCCATGGAGACGAAAAATACCTGCCGCCGCGTGCCGAGCACCCCGCGCGCCGCGATCAGCCTGGCCACCACCTGTAACTGGCGGGCGAAATAGTTGGTCTGGTCGAAGGCGGTCGTCAGCGTGATCGGGTCGAGCGCGGCGTTGACGATGGTTTCCATCTCGATCGAGCGTTTCGTCACGGTGTTGAAGGCGTTTTCCATGACGTGGGCACGCGGCTCGGTGATCAGGTCGCGCAGGAGGTTCGAGGCTTCTCCCGAACCGAAGACCCAGCCCTTGGCCGCCCAGATCGGAATGGCCCCATCCGGGCTGATCTGGTATTGCAGGGTATTGTTGCCGGAGACGAAAACGGCATTGCCGGAGGCCGAGATGCAGGTCATCAGGCTCTGGCCGTTTGAGGACAGGGCGAGGTCGCCCATGCGGCCGCCCCAGCCGACCGTGGCCCCCTCGGAGCCGAGCGATTGCCAGATCGATTGCTGGTCATTGTGCGAAAACAGCTTGGGCGGCAGGGGATAGGCCTTGCTGCCGCTATTGTACTGCGCCAGCGTCAGCGGGACCACCAGGGGACCGACATTGAGCTGGACCGCCGCTTTTCCTGAATTGAACAGCGAAGCCAGGCCGGTCAGTTCGGGGGCGAGAGCGTATCGGATATCGTTGGTCAGGGTTTGCGGCGTAAGCGTGGTCAGGGCCGTGTTGTCCAGTTCGCTGTGGCCGAGCGCCACGCCGCCGCGTTTGCGGCCCGCCGCGCCGCCGCGAATGGCGCTGTAGAGATCGTAATTGGGCAGATCGTAAGGAATGACCGTATTGGCGTAGTCGTTGCCGCCGTAGAAGAAACAACAGACAATGGCCTTGTAATCGGTGGCGTCCATGGCGGCCGCTTCGCCGACCGAGGCGAGATTGAGCGCCATGGGGGCAGCGGTGCCAAGACCGGCGACGGCGGCGGCGCGTTTCATGAAGGCGCGGCGGTTGAGGTCGGGAATCCGGTTGATGTACATGCGCTTTCTCTGTTTCTGGCCCTATTTCTGGATCAGGTATTCGGGGCTGCACATCAGCAGCAGGATGCCATTGCAGATGCGGTCGAGCTTTTCGTCATTGGTGCTGGCGGTCGTAACCGGATGGGCGTCGATGGCGGTCTTGATCCGGGCGATAGTGGCGGGGGATACCTGGTTGGCGCTCAAGTGCAGGTTCAGCCAGTCGAGCAAGGCTTGTGAGTCCGTCACCTTGGCCAGCATGGCGGTATAATCGGGCTTCACATCGCTGTAGCCGTCACGCATGACCGAGGTGAAGAAGTTGATATAGCCGGCCACGGTGGTTTCATTATGAAGCTGGAATTCAGGCGCCACATCGCCGGCCGTGGCGATGGCGGTCTGCGGCGGCACATAGCCCGGCCGGAAGAAGTTGAAGACCGATGGCGAGCGCAGCGGGCTTTGGCCCAGGCCCCAGTCGGCGCTCGACAGGTCATAGATTTCCCACTTGCCGGTGGCGCTGTAGGCATCGAAAGTGCGGGCGAACTGCGCCAGCCGGATCATCGGTTCGCGCAGCTTGCCGGCGGTGGTGCCGGTTGGCAGGGTACGGGCTTCATCGTCCAGCAGGATAGCGCGCCAGACGGCTTTCAGGTCGCCGCGGACGCCGGAACCATTGTCGTTGAATTTGGCGGCGACACGCGACACATAACCCGGCGAAGGATTGGAAGTCACCAGCCGCTGAATCATCTGTTTGCCGAAGAACGGGCCGGTATTCGGATGGTTGAACAGGGTGTCGAGCGCGATTTTCAGCGCATCCTTGCCTGGTGTATTGGCGGGAATCGTCGTGCCGAGGAATTTCACCTCCAGCATCGAATGATTATTCGGATCGAGCACCATACGGGCGCTGGCGAACTCGGTTGTCGGGATATCGTAATCCTCGTAACCGCTCAGCCAGGTGGATTTCGACCAGTCCCAGTCATAGCCGGTAAACACGCGCGCCAGATTGCTGATATCCGATTGCGTGTAGGTTTCGGTCCTGTTGCCAAGCAGGTCGGTCTTCGGCGTGCCGTCAGTATTGAGTTCATAAAGGCCGATGGTGAAAAGCTGCATCACCTCGCGGGCGTAGTTCTCATCCGGTTCGCGGCCGGTGGCGGGGTCTTCCTTGAGATTGCCGGCGGTATTGAGAAACTTGCCGATGGCGGCGTTGAGCGTCACCTCTTCCAGCAAGGTGCGGAAATTGCCGAAGACATTGGCATTCAGCATATCCCAGTAACCGGCGATGACATAGGGCGGCCAGAAACCATCGATCGGATTGAGCGAGGCGACCATCATTTCCGAAACGGCCAGGGCGCAGCGCTTGCGCAACTGATCGTCGCCGGTCATCAGCATCCGCCAGGCCATGAAATCGCCCGGAGTCGGATTGAAGTAATTGCCGTTGTGGTCGGGGGTGCCATAGCCGTGGGCGGTCAGCCACTGGGCGCCGGTCTGGCTGATGGGGGCGGTGAACTGCGCGGTCAGCCAGCCGTCATAACCCTTGGCATTGAGTGTGGCGAGGTCTGTGTCCTTGAAGGCGAACTGTGTCTGCAACAGGAAACGGGCGGCATCTGCCGGCGCGTAATTGTAATTGACCGGTGTGGGCGTAGTGCCGCCGCCGGTGCTGCCTCCGCCGCCGCCACTACCTCCGCCTCCACCTCCGCAGGCCGCCAGCGCCATGGACAGGGCGCTTAAGACTCCAAGGCCGGGCAGGGGCGTACCCTGAACAGGATCGGGAACGGGCGCCGGCGCAGATACGGGTTCGTCATGCGTGTCTGGGCGCGTATCCTGGAAATCCACGTTTATCCCCTCGCCAAAATGCCGTCCCTGTTTCAGGCGTGAAACAAAGCTATGTTGGCCAGTTATTAACGTTTTCCTAAATAAGGGAACCGCGTTCTCCGAAAAACAGAATCGTGATCGCCGGCGGAAGGTAAGGTTTAACCACGCAAAACAGCGCCAGCCTTGCTGGCCGCGGCGATGATTTTGGCGCTGATCGCCTCGATCTCCGGCTCGGTCAGGGTCTTGTCGGTCGGGGTGAGGGTAACCTCGACGGCTAGTGATTTCTGGCCTTCGGGCACGCCCGCGCCGGTATAGACATCGAACACCCGCGCGTCGCCGATCAGTATTTTGTCGGCGCCCTTGATGGCGCGCACCAGATCGCCCGAAGCGGCCTCAGCCGGCAACAGGAAGGCGAAATCGCGGGTCAGCGGCATCAGGTTGGAGACGGTCAGTGCGCCTTTCGACTTGCCGCTTTTCGCCTTGGACGCAGGCAGCAGGTCGAGGCGGATTTCAAAACCGACGTGCGCGCCATCGAGATTCAGCGCCTTGAGCACAGCCGGATGCAGTTCGCCGAATTCAGCGACAATCTGTTTGGGACCGAGTTGCAGGCGCGCCGAACGGCCGGGATGCCACCAGCTATTGGTATTGCCCTGCACCAGTTGCAGCGAAGCGACCGGCGCGCCCACGGCGTCCAGCAGTTCCATCAGATCGCCCTTGAGCGCGAACAGAGCGTCCTCGCCTCTCGCCTGCCAGTGGCGTGACTTGTCCGGCGCCTTGATGGCGGTGATGGTGGTCTTCTGGTCGGCGGGTTCCAAGCCTTGATAGACCGGTCCGATTTCAAACAATTGCACACCGGAGAAGCCGCGCGCGGCGTTGCGACCGGCGGCTTCGAGCAGATTCGGCAGGCTTGACGGGCGCATGCAATTCAGTTCGGAGGCGATCGGGTTGGCGAGGACCAGCGCGTCATCGCCACCTCCGAACAGCCTGGCCCAATCCTGGCGCATGAACGACCAGGTGACGGCTTCCGAATAACCGAAGGCCGCAAGGGCGCGACGGGCGGTGCGCGCTTTTGCTTGTTGTGCGGTCAGCACGCCACCAGGACGCGGCGCGAGCACCGGCAGGGGCGTGGCGGGGATATGGTTGAAGCCGTAAATGCGGGCGACTTCCTCGACCAGATCGGCCTTGCCATCGACATCACGACGCCATGAAGGCACAGTAACGGTCCAGGCATTTTGCTTTTCTGGGCCTTTCGTGACGCCGAAACCGAGAGCCGTCAGGATGTGCTCGATCTTGTCGGTCGGAACGTCGAGGCCGGTCAGTTGGCCGACATAGGCCGGATCGAAGGTGACATCCGGGCGGCCTTCGACCGGCGCGCCGGCCTCGACTACTTCGGAGGCTTCGCCGCCGCACAGGTCGAGGATCAGTTGCGTGGCCAGTTCGAGGCCGGGACGGGTCGATTGCGGATCGACACCGCGCGCGAAACGGTACTGCGCATCGGAATTGAGGCTCAGGGCGCGGCCGGTCTGGGCGATGCGGATCGGATCGAACCAGGCGGATTCGAGGAAGACCTCGGTGGTGGTCTCATCCACACCGGTGCTTTCGCCGCCCATGACGCCGCCGAGGCCAATCGGGCGCTGGCCGTCGGCATCGGCGATGACGCACATGTCCGGGCCGATGTCGTAGGTCTTGCCGTCAAGCGCGATTAGTTGTTCATCGTGGCTGCCGTTGTGATGGCCGAGGCGGGCCTCGATGCTCGTGCCCGAAAGCTTGGCGACATCATAGACGTGCAGCGGGCGGGCGCGGTCATAGGAGAGATAGTTGGTGATGTCGACCAGGGTGGAGATCGGCTTCAGACCGACGGCTTTCAGCTTGTCCTGCAACCACTTGGGCGAAGGGCCGTTCTCCACGCCGCGAATGACGCGGCCGGTGAAGTGGCGGCAACCATCGCCATCGATCCTGACGGTGACCGGCGACGGAAATTTACCGGGGATCGCCGGAATGGCCGTTTCCGTGAAACTGCCCAGGCCGGTGGCGGCGAGATCGCGGGCGATGCCGTGGACACCCAGCCAGTCGGGACGGTTTGGCGTGACTTCAAAATCGATGACCGGTTCCGCGCCGAAAACCTCGGCGGCGGGTGTGCCAACGGCCAAGCTATCCGGCAGGTCGAGGATGCCGTCGCCATCGCTGTCGAGTTCCAGTTCGGCGCCGGAGCACATCATGCCGTTGGAGACGACACCGCGCACCGGCTTTTCAACCAGGGTGACGCCGAGGCCGGGCACGTAGGCGCCGATGGGGGCATAGATGGTGGTCATGCCGGCGCGGGCATTGGGGGCGCCGCAGACGATTTCCTTGCGGCCGTCAATGGTATCGACCTGGAGCACCTGAAGCTTGTCGGCGTTCGGGTGCTTGGCGGCTTCGATCACCTTGGCGACGCTGAACGGGGCCAGCGCCTTGGCGGGATCGTGGATATCTTCGACCTCCAGACCGGCCATGGTCATGGCGGCCGCCACGTCATCGATGGTGGCGTCGGTCTTGAGGTGGTCTTTGAGCCAGGAGAGCGAGAATTTCATGTTCTTGTCTTTGTTTCGAGGTCCAGGAGGCTGTGCCTCCTGGTCTTATTCTTAACTGAGGCCGGAAGCGCTGTTGGGCGCATTGAACCCGCTAAAGCCATAGTGCTGGAGCCAGCGCGTATCGGCGGCGAACATGTCGCGCAGGTCCGGCACGCCGTATTTCAGCATGGTCAGGCGATCGACGCCCATGCCCCAGGCGAAGCCCTGGTATTCGTCCGGATCGACACCGCAGGCGCGCAGCACGTTCGGATGGACCATGCCGCAGCCGAGGATTTCCAGCCACGAGTCGCCGGTGCCGACCTTGAGTTCACCCTTTTCCCATGAGCAGCGCACATCCATTTCGGCCGAAGGTTCGGTGAAGGGAAAGTGGTGCGGGCGGAATTGAGTGGTCACGCTGTCGGTTTCAAAAAAACGCGAAATAAAGGTTTCCAGCACCCATTTCAGGTGACCCATGTGCGCGGTCCTGTCGATGACCAGGCCTTCGATCTGGTGGAACATCGGCGTGTGGGTCTGGTCACTGTCGCAGCGGAAGACGCGCCCCGGCACGATCAGGCGGAAGGGCGGCTTGCCGGAGATCATCGAGCGGATCTGCACGGGAGAGGTATGGGTGCGCAGCAGTTTGCGCACGCCATTTTCGTCAGGGTTGAAGAAGAAGGTGTCGTGCATTTCGCGCGCCGGATGCTTTTCCGGGAAGTTCAGCGCGGTGAAGTTATGAAAATCGTCCTCGATATCCGGACCTTCGGCGACCTCGAAGCCCATATCGGCGAAGATGGCGATCATCTCATCCATGACCTGGAGCGTCGGGTGGACGCCGCCTTTCGGGCGCGGGGCCGAGGGCAGGGAGAGGTCGATGCGTTCCTTCGCCAGACGTTCGGCCAGATGGGCGGCTTCGAGCACGTCCTTGCGGGCTTCCAGCTTTTCCGAAATGGCGTCGCGCACGGCATTGATAGCCGCGCCGGTGGTTTTGCGCTCTTCCGGCGGCAGGGTGCCCAGCGTTTTCAGCAGGCCGGAAATGCGGCCCGTCTTGCCCAGCGCTGAAACGCGGACAGCATCAAGGGCGGCCAGGTCAGAGGCGGCGGCGATCTCGGTTTCGATTTCGCTTTGCAGGTCGGTATAGGCGGTCATCAGGTTTGTCTTTAAAGAGAAGGATGCGAGTGTTTAAGCGAAAGCGTTCGGTGTGTGAAGGCTTTATAAGCAAGAAACCCCACCCCCACATCTCACCGCTTCGCGGTTCGTGCGGTCCCCCTCCCCGGCATAGCCGGGGAGGTGCAGAATTCTTTCCGCTTGTACCTTCCTACCTCTGGTGGGGAGGGGGACCGCGCCCGTCAGGGCGTGGTGGTGGGGTATCTTGCTTCCGGAAACAAAAAGCCCCGCAGCGTTTCCGGTGCGGGGCTTTCCGATGTCAGGACCGATCCGCGATCAACCCAGAGCCGCGCGCACCTTTTCAGCGACGGCCTTAAAGCCGTCGGCGTCGTGCATGGCGATATCGGACAGAACCTTGCGGTCCATGTCGATGCCGGCCACGTTCAGGCCGTGGATGAACTGCGAGTAGGTGAAGCCTTCCAGGCGGGCAGCGGCATTGATGCGCTGGATCCACAGCGCGCGGAAGTTACGCTTGTTGACCTTGCGGTCGCGGTAAGCGTACTGGCCGGCGCGGTCGACGGCGGCCTTGGCGGTGCGGATGGTGTTCTTGCGGCGGCCATAGAAACCCTTGGCGAGCTTCAAAACCTTCTTGTGCTTGGCGTGGGAAGTTACGCCTCTTTTAACGCGAGCCATATGTGTCTGCTCCTCTTAGGCGTAAGGCATGTAGGATTTGATCTTGATGATATCCGGCTTGGACATCACCTCGGTACCCCGGTTTTGACGGATGTACTTCGCATTGTGCGAGATCAGGCGGTGGCGCTTACCGGCGACGCCGGCCTTTACCTTGCCAGAGGCAGTGATGCGGAAGCGCTTTTTAGCGCCCGACTTGGTTTTCAACTTGGGCATTTCATGTACGGCCGTATTAAAGCCGCCCTCTATAAGGATTGAGACCCGCCCAGGCATGCCTTTTTGGCCCGGCGGGTCGAAAGCTCTCAGGCAGCGGCGCGGTGGAGCGCCGTGCAAGAACGGAGGCTGTTACAGGAAAAGGGCGGGCGGCGCAAGGGCTGAATCGCCTGACGGAGCTACGTTTTCTCCGCCGCGATGATCCTCTGGATCACTTCGGCGCAGGGCTTGGTCACCTGGAATTTCGCGGTCGCCATCTGGGCGGCGTTGAAATGGATGAAGCCGTGGCCACCACTCGGCATCCAGCCATAAAAACTGGAAATGCGCGCGATCAGGTCGTTCGGCGTCGGTTGCGAGATATCGGCGCCGGCGTCATAGGGCCGGAAGACCGCGCCCGTCTCCCTGTTCATCCACATCAGGTCCCATAGTTCGGTCTGATAAACATGCAGCAGCAGGCGGTTGAAACCGTCCGTCCGCCACGTTACCTCGCCGGCGCAGACCTGATAGCTCAGATTGTCGATGGCATTGAAAAAGGACCAGCCGGGTTTGAGATCGTAGCGCGACTTGACCCGCTCAAGCCGCCGGCCGTGGCGGTGGTCCTGATTGGGCGATTGCAGGGCGATCAGCCAGCAGGGGGCATCTTCGCCGAGGGTTGCCGTGGCGACGCGGTTGTAGCGTTCCAGCAGGCTGTGTAGTTCGTCATGATCGGCGGCCAGGCGGCGGTCATCGGGCAGGAAGTGAAAGCGCGTCAGGTTCCAGCCTTCGGCCGCGCGCAGCAGATGCCCGACCGGCTGGGTATCGGGATGGAAACGCAGCCAGTCGGCCTGAAACTCATCCATGTCTGGCTCCGCGCTTTTGGTATTTGCCGAGCTGCAGGGCCAGCAGGGCCGCTGGCAGGGTCATGGCGGCGCCCATCCAGATGGAGGCGTTCGGTCCCCACAGGCTGAAGAAATAGCCGGCGAACATCGGGCCGGTAATGCGGGCTATGGCGCCGGTCGACATGTTGAGGCCCAGCATGGCTCCCTGCTTGTCGGGCGGGGTCGATATCGAGATAATGGCGCAGATCGAGGAGAATATGACCGCCTGACCCAGCGCCCCCAGCATGACGATGGGGGTGATCAGCCAGCCGAAGGGGTTTACGCCCTGGAGCACGAAACTTAACCCGAAGACGAACAGGCCGCAGGCCAGCACCCGGCTTTCGCCGTAGCGCCGCACCAGTGGGCGCATGAAGACCATCTGCATCAGGGCGGCAGCTATGCCGAGCGGCAGGAAAATGGCGCCGATTTCCTTCGGTCCCCAATGAAAGCGCGCTTCCGCCCACAGGCCGAAAGTCGATTCCAGTCCGGCAAAGGCGGCCATGTAACACAGCGTGGCCAGGATCAGGCGGACCAGAACCGGGCTTTGCAAGGCTTCCTGCGCGGTCTTCAGAATGTTGGACTGGGCGGCTTCCACCTTGGTGCGGCGCTGGCGGCTTTCGCTGATGAACAGCATGACGCCTAGGCAGGCGAGCGCCGAAAGGACAGCCGCGCCCATTAGAGGCAGACGGAACTGGTTGCCGCCGGCGGCGGTTTCGTGACTCAATATGCCGCCGATAAAAGGGCCGATGATGAAGCCGAGCGAAAAGGCGCCGCCGATCAGGCTCATGCGGCCGGAGCGCTTTTCCGGCGGTGAGACGTCCGAGACATAGCCCTGGATGGTCGAGATATTACCCGAACTCAGACCGCTGAAAAAACGGATCAGGATGGCGATCCAGATATTCGGCGCAAAGGCCAGCAATATATAGAAGAGGACGCTGAGCGCCGTGGTGACGATCAGGATCGGCTTGCGGCCGATGCGGTCGGAAAGCCTGCCGAAATAGGGTTCGGCGAAAAACTGGCCCAGGCTGTAGGTGGTGAACATCAGGGTCACCTGCCAGGCCTGCGCCTGAAGGCTCTGGGCGAAGAAAGGCATCAGAGGCACCACGATGCCGAAGCCGACCAGGTTGACGAAAACCACCGCGAACATGGCCGCCAAGGGACCGTTTTCATTCAGGAAAGCGCGAATTTTACCCGTCAGCCTCCCGCGGAAAAAGGGATGCGTTTGCACATCGTCGCCACCACCGGGGGCAGACAGGATCACCGGTTCCGGCTCGGACATAAAAGTATCGTCCGTGGACGCAACGCTGGTATCGGGTTTTGACATGACGAGCGGTTATAAATGATTTGCCATCGATTGCGACAGTTTCTTTATCGCAAGTGCGTGATGCCCGTGGCTTGACTCTGCATAAATGTTCTTGTTATGTTCTAATTTATGGTACGAGACGTGGACAGGATCGGAGGTGACGAACGCTGGGAGGATGGCGGCGAACTGCGCTGGCTGTATCTTGACATGAACAGCTATTTCGCCAGTTGCGCCCAGCAGGATGAACCGGCGATCCGCGGCAAGCCGGTGATCGTGGTGCCGGTGATGTCCGATTATACCAGCGCCATCGCCGCCAGCCATGAAGCCAAGGCGTTCGGCGTCAAAACCGGCACGCGGGTGAAGGAGGCGAAGGAAAAAATTCCCGGTCTGATCATCCGCGAAGCGCGGCCGGACCGCTATGTCGAACTGCACAACAAGATTCTGGCGCAGGTCGATTGCGTCATCCCGGTCGAGAAAGTCTGTTCGATCGACGAGGTGGCTTGCCGGCTGACGGGGCCGCAGCGGCTGGAGGCGCCGGCGCGCGCGCTGGGGCACCGCATCCAGCGGCGCATTCTGGAAAATGTCGGGGAGTGCCTGACCGCATCGATCGGCATCGCGCCGTCGCGTCTGCTGGCCAAGACAGCGGCGGATATGGAAAAGCCACTGGGGCTGACCGTGCTGCGCCAGGATGAACTGCCTGGGGCCTTGCTGGAACTCGATATAGATGAGTTCGCCGGAATCGGGCGATCCATGAAGATGCGGCTCAATGCGGTAGGCGTTGATACGGTTCGGCAATTGTGGGACCTGTCGCCATCGCGGATGCGTCAGCTCTGGCGGGGCATCATGGGGGAAAACTTCTGGTATGCCTTGCATGGCACCGATCCGCCGGAGGTCGAGACGCATCGCGCCAGTATCACCCATGGTCATGTCCTGGCTCAGGAATTGCGGCCGGCCGAACATGCGCGTGGTGTCGCCCGGCGGCTGACAGCCAAGTGCGGATCGCGGCTGCGGCGCATGGGCTACAAGTGCGGAGGCCTGCACCTCTATCTGCGCGGGACGGGCGGCGAGCGGCTGGAAGCGGCCACACGCTTTGCCGTGACATCGGACAGTTTCCGGATGCTGGCGGCGGCTGATGAGCTATGGGCGCAATGCGCATGCAAGCTGAAGATGCCGCGCGTCAAACAGGTCGTCGTCACCTGCCTGAACCTGATCGAGGCCGATGTGAGGCCCGACCTGTTCGGCTGGACGCCGGGCGGAGAGGAGGATGGCCGCCATATGAACCTGTTGTCGGTGCTGGACGGAATCAATCAGAAGTTCGGCAAGGATAAGGTGACGATTGGCCCACCGACGAAGATGCACGGTTTTGTCGGAGCGAAGATCGCTTTCAACCGTATCCCGGAACAGCCGGAGTTCTGGGAGTAGACGGGTTACGGCAGAATGATCACGAAGGTCTTCAGGATCGGCTCGATGACCCGCCACTGGCCCTGATAGCCGTTACGGAAAACGATATGATCGCCAGCCTTGAGCGCCACCGGCGGCTGGCCGTCCTCGGTAACGATCGCGTGGCCTTCGAGGATGGTGCAATATTCCCATTCGTCGTAACTGACGCGCCAGGCGCCCGGCGTGGCGGCCCAGTAACCGGCATAGGTCTTCTCGTCCGGCGTGGTTTCGAGCAGCCAGGTAGTGAACCGCGGATCGCCCTCGATCACACGTTCCGGCTCTGGGTGGTCGTGTTCAGGGATGACAGTCGAGCGGTCGAATTCAAGAAAGCTGGACATGGTTGCGCTCAATAGCGTGTTTGCAAGATGTTGAACCACGAATGGACACGAATGCACACGAAAATATGGGATTGGCCGTGCTCAAGCTGGAGCGTACGCGGGCACATCCATTCGTGTTTATGTGTGGTTTTTATACCTGTGCCCGTAGATAATTCAGGATACAAAAAAGCCCCGCTTGCGCAGGGCTTCTTGCGATTGATACGGCGGCTTATTTCGGCGCCAGAATCATGATCATCTGCTTGCCTTCCATCTTCGGCTCGTATTCGACCTTGGTGGTCGGCTCGAAGTCGGCTTTCACCTTGTTGAGCAGTTTCATGCCCAGTTCGGGGTGGGCCATTTCACGACCGCGGAAACGCAGCGTCACCTTGACCTTGTCGCCTTCCTCGAAGAAGCGCGTCATCGCCTTGGCCTTCACCTCGTAATCGTGAATATCGATATTGGGGCGAAGTTTGATTTCCTTGATTTCAACGACCTTCTGCTTCTTGCGCGCCTCGGCCTTCTTCTTCTGTTCCTGGAACCGGAACTTGCCGTAATCGAGAATCTTGCAGACAGGCGGGTCGGCGGTAGGAGACACTTCGACAAGATCAAGACCGGCTTCTTCGGCGGCTTCCAGAGCGGCGGAGGTCGGCATGATGCCTTGTTTTTCACCGCTGGCGTCGATCAACAGTACGCGGGGAACCTTGATCTCATTGTTGATGCGGGGGCCGTCTTTGGGAGGCGGAGCTTGGATTGGGCGACGAATAGGTCGTTCTCCTGAAGTCTGTTAAAACGAATGGCGCGGATTATGACGAAACAAGGGGGTGGTTTCAATCCCCTATGCGCCGGAAAGGTTAAATAGCCGCTTATATTTACGGAATTCAGCCGGGTTGTGGCCGTTTGGCCGCGTCAGCGGCTTATGTAAGCAAAGTGCGGTAAATATCAAGAGTGCGTTCGCACATCAGGGGCAGGCTGTACTGCTCCCGGACGTGTTCGCGCCCCTGATGCCCCATTTCAAAGCGCTCAGCTTCCGGCAGGGTGATGGCGGCCTTCATGGCGTCGGCCCAGGCGTGGGCGTCGCCCGGCCTGACCAGCCAGCCGGTTTCGCCGGGAATGACGGTTTCGGCCGTGGCGCCATGATCGGCGGCCAGCGGCGGACGCTGCATGGCCTGTGGCTCGACGGCGGTACGGCCAAAAGCCTCCGGTTCCAGCGACGGGGCCAGCGCATAATGGCAGGCGGTATAGGCCGAGGGCATGTCGGCGCAATGACCGACCAGCTTTATGCGTTCCTCAAGACCGTACTTGTGAATGTTTTCCCTGAGCGCCTTCGTATAATCGCTCCGGCCCTGGTCATCACCGGCCATAATGATCAGGAAATTATCGATATCTTCATGGCGCAGCATATTGGCGGCCTCGACGATCAGCGCCTGGCCTTTCCATTTGGTCAGGCGGCCGGCCAGCAGGAAGCGGATGCGGCCGTCTCCGGACAAGAGGCCCCAGTCCTGTTCCAGCTTCATGATCTTGCGGACATCGAAAGCTTCGGAATCGAAACGCTTCATGTCGATGCCGCGCGGGATGCCGATCACCTTTTCTGGCGGGACCTTCGGATAGGTTTTCAGGATGTGGGCGCGGGTGAAGGCCGAATTGGCGATAACCCGGTCGACGCGTGTCATCTGGCTGTTATACCAACGTTTCAGGGCAGATCTGGCGTTATAGATGCCGGCATAGGTGGCGACACTGCGGACGCCCTCGGCTTTCGCGGCGCCGATGGCGGCCATGGCCGGCGCCCGCGAACGGATATGAACGATATCGATCTTCTCGCGCCGGATCAGTTTGCGGAGCGCTTGGTAATTCCGCCACTGCACGAATGGATTTTTGCTGTGGACCGGCAGGTGGACGACGGTGGCCCCCTTTTTCAGCAGTCTGTCTTCCAGCCGGCCGCCCTTGGTGGCGACGATCGAACGTCCACCGGCCGCGATGATCGCCTCGCTGATATCGACCACGGTCTGCTCGACGCCGCCGGTATCGAGTTCGGGGACGACCTGCAGAACGCTGGCTGAGAAGGTGGCTTTGGGCATCAAGACTCTTGCGGGAGGAAAACGGGGCGGCTAAGCCATTTTATCATAACGTGAATTTCAGCGAAAAAGTGGCAAGCTCTTTTAAATCGTCAAAGACGCAGCCATGGGAATGATGCGCATGGATACACCTTTCGTTCAAGAGCCTGCCGAATGGCTGGATACGCCTCAGGGTGACCGCATCGCTTACCGGCGCGTCCGGGGCAAGGGGACGACCATTTTGTGGCTGGGCGGATTCCTGTCGGATATGACCGGCAGTAAGATCACGCGGTTGACGGCTGAAGCCAGGGCGCGCGGCTGGGATTTTTTGTGCTTCGACTATTTTGCCCATGGAGAAACCGGTGGTGATTTTGCCAAAGCGCGGGTCGGGCGCTGGTTTGAAAACGCGCTGGCCGTCCTCGATCACCTGACGCAGGGGCCTGTGGTGGCGGTAGGGTCTTCCATGGGTGGCCATATGCTTTCCTTGCTGATCAAGGCGCGGCCGCAACGAATCAAGGCGGCGGGTTTCCTGGCGCCGGCGGCGGATTTCGCCACGGCCCTGATGCTGCCGTCATTATCGCCGGAAGAGCGCCGACAGCTTAAGGTATCAGGTGTCCATATGATGCCGGGTTATGACCGGCCCGTGCCGTTGTCGCAGGCGTTTTTCGATGAGGCGGTGCCGTATGAAGTATTGAATGCGGCGATCCCGTTCGATGGAGCGGTGCGCATCCTCCACGGCATGCAGGACGATCTGGTGCCCTGGCGGCATGGCCTGCGCCTGCTGGAAACGCTCACCACGCCGGATGCGCATATCCACCTGATCAAGGATGGGGATCATCGGCTATCACGCCCGCAGGACCTGGATTTGCTGGTCGGTATGGTGGCGGATATGAGAGGATAAACCTTCCCCGCTTCGCAAGGGAGATTAAGCCAGGCGTTCCTTCAGATGCTCCCCAACCCTGAGGGCATTCGCCACGGTGGTCAGGGTCGGGTTGACCGACGAACTGGAGACAAAGAAGGACGTATCGACGACATAGAGATTGTCGAGATCGTGGGCCTTGCAATTGACATCGAGCACACTGGTCGAGGGATCGCGGCCGAACCGAAGCGTGCCGCATTGATGCGCCGTGCCGTAAAGCGGCAACAGGGAATCGATCTGGAAATGCGGCTCGAAAAGCGTCTTCTGCCGCAGGGAAAAACTTTTCAAGGCGTGTTCGAGCTTTTGGGTCAGCCTGAGATGCGCCGGCAGGTTGTTGGGCGTATAGGTCAGCCTGATCTGGCCGGTGTCGGTGACGGTGACGCGGTTTTCCTCACGCGGCAGGTCTTCGGTCATGGTCAGGAAGGCGACCATGTGGCGGGCCAGGTCGTTGGTGAGGAAGTCCGGGATCAGGGCTGGCGGAATGATCTCGGAAATCTGGCCTTCGAGGGTCTGGCCCGACATGTATTCCAAAAGCTGAATCTGGCCCATCGGATAGGGATAGTCTGGTTCACCAAAATAGAAATCATTGACCGCGAAGGTCTTGGGAAAGGTCGAATCGAAGCGGTCGGCCATGATTGAAATCACCGCCGAAGTGGTGTGGAACATGTAGTTGCGCCCGACCAGTCCGGAACTGTTGGCCAAGCCATTGGGATGTGCCTCGGCGGCCGATTGCAGCAGGATGGCGGCGCTGTTGGCCGCGCCGGCGGATAATATGTAAAGGTTACCGGTAAAAGTCTGCAAGCTGCCGTCCCCGGTTTCGGTGACAACGCCGGTAACCGCCTTGCCGTGCGATTCAATGCGTTTGACCTTGTGGCCGGTCAGAATCGTCACATTCGGCAGGCCGCGGATCGGGTCGATGACGATGCTGCGGGCATCGCTTTTGGCCTTGAGCAGGCAGGGATAACCGCCGCAGGTTGTGCAGCGGACGCAGTGCGAGGTCAGGGGGTGGGCGTCGTCGCGATTGATGCCCAGTGGCAGGGGCGAGGGATGCCAGCCGAGGTTCTGAAAATGCTGTTTCAGCTTCGCCACGCCGGGATCGTCCATCAGCGGCGGATAGGGGAAGGGCGGGTCGTCGGGCAGGTCGTTCGGGTCGATGCCGCGTTCGCCATGGACGCGCCACAGACTCTCGGCCTTCTCATACCAGGGCGCGAAATCGGTGTAGGAGAGCGGCCAGGAAGGCGACAGGCCGTCACTATGCTCAACCGCCTCGAAATCGCGCTTTTTCATGCGCATCAGGGCCGCGCCGTAAAAGGTGGTATTGCCGCCGACCCAATAGTTGGTGTTGGGCGTAAAAGGGTGGTTCTTCTTGTCGAGCCATTGCTCCTTCGTGCGGTAGCGATGATCGATGAAGACGGCTTTGGAGTCCCAGTTCTGAGGCTCGACCGGCAGTTCCTGGCCGCGTTCGAGGATCAGAATCTGCTTGCCGGTATTGGCCAGAGCGTAAGCCAAAGTGCCGCCGCCGGCGCCGGAACCGATGATGATCAGATCGTAGTGACGGGATTCGGTCGCGGTGGTGGTCATGCTAATCTTTTAACTGGTATTTTCGGGCGCCCCAGCGGATCAGGGGGGTGATCAGGCCATCCGGCAGCAGAGTCATGGCGGCGACGGCGATCTGGTTGAACAGACCGGTGACGATGACCTCGCGGTCGGCTTCATTGGCGCGGATGGCGGCCTCGACCACGGCTTCGGCGGTCTGGACAAAACGCGCCGGATGGGTTTTCAGCACGGCGTCCATACCATTCGAGTGCTGAAATTCGGATTCGGTCGAGCCGGGGCAGAGGGCGGTGACCTTCACGCCTTTACCGGCCACTTCGGCGGCCAGGGAACGCGAGAATTTCAGCATGTAGGATTTGGCGGCGGGATAGAGGGTGTGGCCCGAAGCGCCGGGTGAAAAGGCCACCATGGAAGAGACATTGATGATCCGTCCGAAGCCCTGGGCCAGCATATGATCCAGCAATTCGTGCGCCAGAAGAGTCGGTGTGGTGACGCAGACCTCTATGAAATCAAGTTGTTGCTGTGCTGTTGTGGCGGCGAAGGTATGGGCCAGGGAGTAGCCGGCGTTATTGATCAGGCCGTCGGGACTGATGCCGGACAGTTTCAGGTAAACCAGCAGTTCATGCACGGATTCGCGTTTGCCGAGATCGGCGGCAAACGGCAGGACATTTATGCTGTGACGTTCGCGTAATTCAGCGGCCAGGGCTTCCAGCCGATCGAGGCGGCGGGCGACCAGAACCAGATTGTGGCCGCGCCGGGCATAGGACCGGGCGAACTGCGCGCCGATGCCGGAGGACGCCCCGGTGATCAGGAAGGTGCGACTCATGTGACGGCCTCCAGCTTGATATCTCAACTTAAAGACTTGTCCGGCCGCCGCAAGGGGCCTTGTTGTCTCGGTCGTGTCAGCGGCGCCGCCGTTATGGGCGATCAAATGAGGGTTTAAAATGCACATCTCCCTCTTTCCCCGCAAACGCCTTCCCGCTATATCCAACTTATGACAAACACCGCTTCTCCTCTCGATTCCGGCCGTGTGGCCGATCCTTCCAAGCTGATCATGGGCCGGACAGGACCATGGGAAATCGTCATGGGCCTGGAGGTCCATGCGCAGGTTGCTTCCAATACCAAGCTGTTTTCCGGGGCCAGGGTCGGTTTCGGGGCTGGTCCGAACGAGCAGGTCAGCCTTGTTGACGCCGCTATGCCGGGCATGTTGCCCGTGCTGAACAGGTACTGCGTGGAGCAGGCGGTGAAGACCGGACTGGGCCTGAAGGCGCAGATCAACCGGTTCTCGCGTTTCGACCGCAAAAACTACTTCTATCCCGACCTGCCGCAGGGCTATCAGATTTCGCAGCTCTTCCACCCCATCGTGGGCGAGGGCGAGGTGCTGGTGGAACGCGATGACGGCTCGTCCTTCACCGTGCGCATCGAGCGGCTGCACCTGGAGCAGGACGCCGGCAAGTCGATCCACGACCTCGACCCCAATGCGACCTATGTCGATCTGAACCGTGCCGGCACGGCGCTGATGGAGATCGTCTCGAAGCCTGATCTCAGGTCTTCGGACGAGGCGGTGGCCTATTTCAAGAAGCTGCGCACCATCCTGATCTATCTCGGCACCTGCGACGGTGACATGGAAAAGGGCAATATGCGCGCCGACTGCAACGTTTCCGTGCGCCGTCCGGGGGAAAAGTTCGGCACGCGCTGCGAGATCAAGAATGTCAACTCGTTCCGCTTCATGCAGCAGGCAATCGAGTACGAGGCGCGTCGCCAGATCGAGATTCTGGAAGACGGCGGCGTGATCGAGCAGGAAACGCGCCTGTTCGACGCCGTGAAGGTCGAGACGCGCTCGATGCGTTCCAAGGAAGAGGCGCACGACTACCGCTATTTCCCCGACCCGGACCTGTTGCCGGTCGAGTTGGAAGAGGCGTGGATCGAGGAGATCCGCAAGCATCTGGTGGAACTGCCGGACGACAAGAAGGCGCGCTTCATCAGCCAGTACGGGTTATCAAGCTATGACGCTCAGGTGCTGATCAGCGACCAGGCGCGGGCGGATTATTATGAATCCGCCGCGAAGGGGCGTGACGCCAAGCTGGTGGCCAACTGGGTGACCAACGAACTGCTGGCGCGCCTGGCCAGGGACGGTCAGGAGATTGCCGATTCGCCACTGCCGCCGGAGCAGATCGCCGGGCTGGTGGAACTGATCGAAAACGGCACCATTTCCTCCAAGATCGCCAAGACGGTCTTCGAGCATATGTGGGACGGTAAAGGTGCATTTACGCCGGCCGAGATCGTGGAAACACACGGCCTCAAGCAGGTGACCGATACCGGCGCGATTGAGAAGGCCATTGACGAAATCATCACCGCCAATCCGGATAAGGCCGCCGAAGTGGCCGCCAAGCCGCAGGCGCTGGGCTGGTTCGTCGGGCAGGTAATGAGGGCGACCGGCGGTAAGGCCAATCCGGCGGCGGTCAATGAACTGCTGAAGGCGAAACTGGGGCTTTAGCCCATATTGCGTTCAGGCCGTCGCGGTAGGTCGGATAGCGCGGTCGCCAGCCGAGTTCCGTCTTGGCGCGAGCATTGGAGACGCGCTTGTTGTCGTTATAAAAGCGCAGAATCCTGCCGCTTAAGGCCGGATCGCCCCAGGCGATGACCGGCGGCAGGGGCAAGCCGGTCAGGGCCGCCGCCCATTCCAGCACCGCATCGGCGGGGGCGGGTTCGTCATCGCATAGATTATAAACCCCGCCGGGATGGGGCCGGTTCAGGCTGGCCATCAGGGCGGTGGCGCAATCGTCATGGTGCAGGCGGGAAAAGACATGGCCGGGCTTGTGGATGCGCCGCGCCGTGCCGTCCATTAGCCGTTCGATGACATTGCGGCCGGGACCGTAGAGGCCGGGCAGGCGGAAAATGTGCGCGCCGGCGCTCAGCCATTGTGTTTCGGCGATCACGCGGCGACGGCCCTCGGTGGAGGTCGGTTCCAGTGCGGAGTCCTCGAAGACCCAGCCGCCATTGCGGTCGCCATAGACTCCGGTGGTGGAAAGGTAGCCGATCCATTTTCGCGTCGGCATAGGAGGCAGCGCGGCGAAGGCTGGACAGCCGCTGTCATCTGGCGCAGGGGTGATCAGCACGGCGTCGGCGGCTGTGCAGGCTTGTGTCAGCGCGGCAGGATCGGCGGGATCGATGGCGGTGATGCCTTGCGCGGCCAGTTCATCGCGCTTTTCCGGTGTGCGGGCTGTGGCGGCGATATCGTAACCGGCGGCGCGGACGGTGGCGGCGAAGGCAGCACCGATAAAGCCATAGCCGAAGATCAACGCTTTGGGGCGCATTACCGGCTGGCGGCTTCGCCCGAATCCGCGGATTGGGCGGCTGATTGAGCCGCCTGATGGACGGCGTTCAGTTTGTCACGCTGCGCCCGTTCGGCGGCCTGTTTCTGGCGGCGCGCATCGCGTTCTTTCACCATGCGGTAATAGTCCGGCTTCTCGATGGCATGGCCGAAGGGGGCGGGTGAGCGCTGTCCCTGTCCCTGCGGCCAGATGAAACTCAGCGCGATCATCAGGAGCGCGATCAGGGCGGCGGCGGGGTAAAAAATCCTGGGGTTCATGCTTCGTCTTATAGGCAATTCGCGGGGGCCATGCCAGCCTCTTTTATCTGGTTGTAATTCTCCGCTGACGCCCCCTTGTGTGATGCGAATGCCACACCATATCGAAGCCATCAGGCTGTCGCCTTTTGAGGGGCGGCCGGAAATTCAATCCGCCGGAATGGGGACAAACAGACAATGAATATCGAAAAATATTCCGAGAAAACACAAAAGCTTATCCAGAGCGCGCAAGGGATAGCGCAGGCGCGCAACCACCAGTATTTCACGCCGGTCCATGTGCTGAAAGCACTGACCGAAGACCGGGAATCGCTGGCCAGCCAGTTGATCCAATTGGCCGGTGGCAATGCCGCCGTTTTTTCCGCCTCGGTCGATCAGGCGCTTAGTAAGCTGCCCGCCGTAACCGGGGCCGGTCAGCTTTACATGGCCAACGAAACCGCCAAGTTGTTCAATGATGCCGAAGCCGAAGCCAACAAGGCCGGCGACAGCTTCGTCACCGCCGACCGCCTGCTGGTCGCCGCCGCCGACAACAAGGAAGGCGCCGAAGCGCTGAAGGCCGCCGGTATCTCGCTTGGCAAACTCAAGGAGGCGCAGGCGGCATTCCGCAAGGGCAAGCCGGCGGACAGCGCCTCAGCGGAAAACGGTTTTGACGCCTTGAAGAAATATGCCCGCGATCTGACGCAGGCCGCGCTTGATGGCAAGATCGATCCGGTCATCGGCCGTGACGAGGAAATCCGCCGCACCATCCAGGTTCTGGCCCGCCGGACCAAGAACAATCCGGTGCTGATCGGTGAACCCGGCGTCGGCAAGACCGCCATCGTCGAGGGTCTGGCCCAGCGCATCATCAATGGCGACGTGCCGGAAAGCCTGAAGGATAAGAAACTGCTTTCGCTCGACATGGGGGCGCTGATCGCGGGCGCCAAATATCGCGGCGAATTTGAAGAACGCCTGAAGGCCGTGCTCAATGAGGTGACGCAGGCCGAAGGTCAGATCGTCCTCTTCATCGATGAGATGCACACGCTTGTCGGCGCGGGTAAATCCGATGGCGCCATGGATGCTTCCAACCTGCTGAAGCCGGCCCTGGCGCGCGGGGAACTGCACTGTGTCGGCGCCACCACGCTCGATGAATACCGCAAGCATGTCGAAAAAGACCCGGCGCTGGCGCGTCGTTTCCAGCCGGTTTTCGTTACGGAACCGACCGTGGAGGACACCATCTCGATCCTGCGCGGCCTCAAGGAAAAGTATGAAGTCCATCATGGCGTGCGCATTTCCGACTCGGCCATCGTGTCGGCGGCGACGCTTTCCAATCGCTACATCGCCGACCGCTTCCTGCCGGACAAGGCCATCGACCTGATCGATGAAGCCGCCTCGCGTGTGCGCATGGCCGTCGATTCCAAGCCCGAGGAACTGGACGAACTGGACCGCCGCATCGTGCAGCTGAAGATCGAGCGCGAGGCCCTGCAAAAGGAAACCGACGCCGGATCGAAGACACGCCTGGAAAAGCTGTCCGAGGAACTGGAGGAGCTTGAGGAAAAATCGCTGGCCCTGACCACCCGCTGGAAGGCTGAAAAGGACAAGGTCGGTTCGGCCGCGCGGTCACGCGAAGCGCTGGATCGCGCCCGTATCGATCTGGCCAATGCCCAGCGCGCCGGTGACCTGCAAAAGGCGTCCGAGATCATGTACGGGATCATTCCGGCGCTTGAAAAGGGTCTGGAACGCGCCGAGCAAGCCTCGCACGACGATTCACCCCTGACGCCGGAAGTGGTCGATTCGGCCCAAATCGCACAGGTCGTCTCGCGCTGGACCGGCATCCCGGTCGACAAGATGCTGGAAGGCGAACGGGACAAGCTGCTGCGCATGGAAGATGTGCTGCGGTCGCGCGTGGTCGGTCAGGATGAAGCCCTGACAGCCGTCGCCGATGCGGTGCGCCGGGCGCGGGCAGGGTTGAAGGATCCCAACCGCCCGATCGGTTCGTTCCTGTTCCTAGGGCCTACGGGCGTCGGCAAGACCGAACTGAACAAGGCGCTGGCTGAATTCCTGTTCGATGACGAGACGGCGATTACCCGGCTCGACATGTCGGAATATATGGAGAAGCACTCCGTTTCACGCATGATCGGCGCGCCTCCGGGCTATGTCGGTTATGACGAGGGTGGGGCGCTGACCGAGGCCGTGCGCCGGCGTCCGTATCAGGTCGTGCTGTTCGATGAGGTCGAGAAGGCGCACCCGGATGTATTCAATATCCTGTTGCAGGTGCTGGATGACGGCCGGCTGACCGATGGACAGGGGCGTGTGGTCGATTTCCGCAATACCCTGATCGTCATGACCTCGAACCTTGGTTCGGATGTGCTGGTCAATATGGAGCCGGATGGTGATATCGAAGTGGTGCGTCCGCTGGTGCTGAATGCGGTGCGCAAGCACTTCCGGCCGGAATTTCTCAACCGGATCGATGAGATCATTCTGTTCCATCGCCTGGATAAGGCGCACATGCACGATATCGTGCGTATCCAGCTCAAGGGGCTGGAAAAGCTGATGGCCGACCGGGAAATGACGCTCAGTATCGATGATGCGGCGCTGAACTACCTGGCCGACAAGGGTTACGATCCGGCCTATGGGGCGCGGCCGTTGAAGCGGGTAATCCAGAAGCTGCTGGTTGATGAGATCGCCCGCAAGATCCTCAGCGGCGCGGTGGCGGACGGTGACGTCATTCATGTCGGCTTTGACGGGGAGCAACTGACCATCGGCAAGCCCACTGTCAACTAATGGGGCGTGGCTCGGCGCCCCCGGGGGCTGTGACCCCACAAACCTTGCCTTACTTACTAAAAAAAGCCTCGTCCAAGGACGGGGCTTTTTTTAGTAGAGAGATAAGGCTTAGGACCACAGGCCTCAGACCCGTATTTTGCTGGCAGTCCCTAGGGGAGTCGAACCCCTCTTTTCAGGTTGAAAACCTGACGTCCTAACCGATAGACGAAGGGACCGCATCGGCAGAGGCGGTTCTTTGACCGATCCGGATGAATCGGTCAAGTCCCGCAAATCTTTTTGCACAGATTAGTCGCGCAGCAGGTCGTTGATGCCGGTCTTTGAGCGCGTCTGGGCATCGACACGCTTGACGATGACGGCGCAGTAGAGACTGGGCGAGGCGGTGTTGGCGCTGGCATTGGACGACGGCATTGAGCCGGCGACGACTACCGAATAAGGCGGGACTTCGCCATAGAAGATTTCGCCGGTAGCCCGATCAACGATGCGCGTGGATTGGCCGATATAGACACCCATGCCGAGCACCGAGCCTTCGCGGATGATGCAGCCCTCGACCACTTCCGAACGGGCGCCGATGAAGCAGTTATCCTCGATGATGGTGGGGGAGGCCTGCAACGGCTCCAGCACGCCGCCGATGCCGACGCCACCCGACAGGTGGACGTTCTTGCCGATCTGGGCGCAGGAACCGACGGTGGCCCAGGCATCGACCATGGTGCCTTCATCGACATAGGCGCCGATATTGACGAAGGACGGCATCAGAACGACATTCTTGCCGATAAAGGCGCCGGCGCGGACAATGGCGCCCGGCACGGAACGGAAACCGGCGTCCTGATAGTCCTTCTCGTTCCATTTGGCGAACTTGTTAGGCACCTTGTCCCAGAAGGGGCCGATCGGGGCCTGCTCGAACAGGCCGCGGCCGGTGTGCATCAGTGCGTTGCCATTGAGGCGGAAGGACAGCAGCACGGCCTTTTTCAGCCAGTCATGCGTAACCCACTGGCCGTCTTTTTTCTCGGCCACGCGGAAGCGGCCGCTGTCGATCAGGTCGATGGCGCCCATGACGGCCTGGCGATATTTGCCCTGATAGGTCGGGGACAGGGTGTCGCGGACCTCCCAGGCGGCTTCGATATCATCCTTGAAGGCGGCGAGGTCGGACATGGCGGAACCCTTGTGGCTGGCGGAAATTTCGGCTCAGGCCATAAGGGGCAATGCGGCGGGGATCAAGCCTTAATTGTCGCGCGTCAGCACATAGTTTTCCTTGAGCAGGTTATTGTCGTGCATGAAACCGGCTATGCTTTCATAGGTCGCTGTGCGGATGGGACCTGACTGATCGTCCGTCTTGAGCGAAGCGCTGAACATGGGGCCGAAGGCGCGCTCGAAAATATTGGCTCTGACGAGGGTGGGCCGGAAGTTCGCCGCCAGATCGGCCTTGAGTTGCGGATAATCATCGGTCTGCCAGGTGGCGGAAGCAATGACATCGAGCAGGAATTCGGTGCAGTTCTGGTGTGCGGCGTTAAGCGGATTGGATACCAGCGAATAACTCGTCACATGCAGCTTTTCATAGGCCGGGGAGGCGATGACCGTCAGGATACGGCGCTGCATTTCGGGCGAGGGGATGATGACACCGACATCATCTGTCTGATTACCGGCGATGAAATCGAGCGGGAAATCCTGGGCAAGGTAGGACTGGTCCCGTGGCAGGGATTTGCCATCCCCCTGATAGAGGTTATAGGCGGCGTAACCCTTGTAGACCTTGCCATCGGCGCCGGTGATATCGGTATAGACCCAGAACGCGCCGTGGGTATAGGCGATGCCTTCGGGCAGTTTGTCACGTGGCCGGCCGCTACGGAAGACGATGGCGACGCGTGCGCCCCTGGTGGCCAGATCGCGCTCGATCTGCTTGGCGAAGGCGGCGGCTTCGGGGGCAGTGTAATGGGCTGCGGGCGCCCGTCCGCTGAAACCGGAATCGGGCACGGGCCTGGGCGGAGCAGCCAGAACGGGCGTGGCCACCAAACAGGCAAACGTGACAGTAAGAATCAGGCGGCGCATCAATGATCCTTTGCCGGCGTTGTTTTCGGCGTTTCATAAGGCACTTGCGGCACGGGCTGGCCAACCAGGGTTTCCGGCGAGATTTCCAGGGGTTCATTGGCGGACTGCCACAGGTCGCTGCCCGCTTCGGCAACGGCGGACCCGCCGACAGCGGCAATGCTGCCTATGGCGATGAGCGGCGCGGCGACCGAACCGCCCACGACCTTGACGCCGGCCTCGGACAGGCGGCCGGTGGCGACAACGGATTCGCCGGACGCTTCCGATGCGTGTTGCAGGCTGTCCTGCGCTTGCGCGCCAGTGGCGGCAAACAGGGCCAGTATGGTGATGAAAGTAAGCTTGAACATGAAAATCCCCTCCGTTTGAACCGTGTTCAATTTGAACGTCGTTCAAAACAAGGGCGAAGTCAAGCGAATTTCTTTACGTGTTGGTCAATTATTTTACAGATGGGCCAGAAACGCCTTCAGTGACGGGCTGCGGAAATCGACATGCGGATCGCTATTGTCGAGCGCTTTCGGGCCGACAAGGATCGTCTTCATACCGAGGGTTTGGGCCGGTTTGAGATTTTTCGGGCTATCCTCGAAAAAGGCGGCTGTTTCGGGTTTCACCGCATGAACGGCCATCATCCGCTCGAAGGTGGCAAGGGCGGGTTTGGGTATCCAGTTGGCATGCTCCAGATGGAAGACGCCGTGGAACAGGTCCGCCATGGCCATATGGTCGAGCAGGCGGATGGCGTGGCGTTCATCGCCATTGGTGAAGACCAGCTTACGCCCAGGCAAGGCGGCGATCAGGCCGTTCAGATCGGGATCGGGCGCCAGGGTATCGAGCGAAACATCGTGGACTTCATTGAGGAACACATAAGGGTCGATATTGTGATAGGCGACCAATCCAGCGAGGGTGGTACCGTGTTCATGCAGGTATTTGTCGCGCAGAATCGCCGCTTCCGCCGGCGGCAGGCCGGTCTGGCGCACCATGAAAGCGGCCATCTTTTGCTCGACCTGCGACATGATATCGGCTTCATGCGGATATAGGGTCTGGTCGAGGTCGAAAATCCAGGTATCGACGTGGGCGAGGGCAGACAGCATTTCACAGATCTCCAAATCGCTCCTGCGATTTGGCAAGCGCGACCGCGCGCCCGAGTCGTCGCAAGGAAAGCCTGCGTGGCGATTGAACGCAAAAAAGAAATACTGATTACGCCGATTTTCAATCGGCGGTAATCAGCGTTCCGGCGCCGTGTTCGGTGAAAAGCTCGACCAGCATGGCGTGCGGGCGGCGACCATCGAGAATGACGACGGCCTCGACGCCTGATTCCACGGCCATAATGGCGGTTTCCAGTTTTGGGATCATGCCGCCGACGGCGACGCCGCTCTCGATCAGCCCCTTTGCCTCCGAGATGGTCATCTGGCGGATCAGGTTCTTGTTCTCGTCAAGCACGCCGGCGATATCGGTCAGCAGCAGCATGCGCTTGGCGTTCAGCTTGCCCGCCACGGCGCCGGCCACGGTATCGGCATTGATATTGTAGGTATGGCCGTCATCCGACACGCCGATCGGCGCGATCACCGGCACATAATCATGGTTCGGATCGTCGATCAGGGTGCGGATCAGCTTGTCGTCAACCGTCTTGGGTTCACCGACGAAGCCGAGATCAACGACCTGCTCGATCATCGAATCCGGGTCCTTCTTGACGCGCGTCGCCTTCTCGACCGTGATCAGGCCGGCATCCTTGCCCGAAAGGCCGACACCGCGCACATCAGCCTCGCGTCCGGCCTGGGTGATCCAGTTGGCGATCTCCTTGTTGACCGCACCCGACAGCACCATTTCGGCGATTTCCATGGTCGCCTCGTCGGTGACGCGCAGGCCGTCGACAAAAGTCGACTTGACCCCGGCGCGGCCGAGCATCGAGGAAATCTGCGGGCCGCCGCCGTGGACCACTACCGGATGGATGCCGAGCAGTTTCAAAAGCACGATATCCGAGGCGAAGATTTTCGCCGTTTCGGCCTCGCCCATGGCATGGCCGCCGTACTTGATCGTCACGATCTCGCGGTCATAAATCTGGATATAGGGCAGGGCTTCGGCCAGTTGCTTGGCGGTGGCCCAGCCACGTTCTTCTGCGGAGTCGATTTCGGTCTGTATGATCATGCGCGCGCATTAGCGGATATGTGTGTCGCTGTCATGAATTTTTTCGGGTCAGGCCGGTTTACGTAACGAAAAGCGCGTGGCGGTGAGCATGTCGGAGACGGCGCAGGTCTTGGAATCGACGAAATTCAGCGCCCGCATATGGTTGCGGACGGCGGCTTCGGGCAGGGTGGATTGTGCGCCCCTGGGATAGACGATCCAGATCGGCGCATGAGGCAGGCGCTGGATGATTCCGGCGAGGGCGGCGGTGAGATCGGCGGGGCTGCGGACTACGGCGATGGACAGGACCGCCTGGGCCGGATCGGTCGTCACGGCGTTGATCAGGGCGTCATTGAGCGGACCGTCTTCGACATGCCCCCAGACCAGCGCCCTGTGGCCGCCATCGACGCCGAGCTTTTGTGCCAGCGAAGGCGGGGCGGTGGTCAGTTTCACCAACCATTTTTCTGCCTGTCCCTTCGGCAGGGCCAGGGCATAGGACAGGTCGTCGTGCTCGAACAGAAGTTCATGATTGACCACGCGCAGGTCTTTCAGCTCGGCGATTGGCAGGGTCTTTTTGAAAGCGCCACGCAGGATCAGTTCACGGTTTTCCAGCAGGGCATGGACATGATGATGCTCGTGGCCTGCGCGCACTTCGCTTTCGGCTTCCAGACCCATGACGGCACCTCTTTCGAGGCCAGACTATCACGTCCGGCGGGAGGCGCAATTATAACCGCCTTACAGGGTGATCTCGCAGGTCTGCATGATCTCGCGGCGCAGCTCCGGGATGCCGAAGCCGCTTTCCGACGAGGTGGCCAGCACGACCGGATGCGCTGCCGGGCGCTTCTTGATGGCGTTCTGCGTGGCCTCGATCACCTTCGCCAGTTCGGCCGGCTTGATCTTGTCGGCCTTGGTCAGCACGATCTGGTAACTGACGGCCGCCTTATCGAGCGCATCCATCGGCTCGTTATCGACCTCTTTCAGGCCATGGCGGGAATCGATCAGCAGATAGGCGCGCTTGAGGTTCGGGCGGCCGCGCAGGTAATCGCGGCCGAGATTCTGGAACTTTTTTACCGCCACCTTGGAGGCGCGCGCCCAGCCATACCCCGGCAGATCGACCATATGCATGGCGTCATTCAGCAGGAAGAAGTTCAGTTCGCGCGTCCGTCCCGGCTCATTGGAGGCGCGGGCGAGGTACTTCTGGCCGACCAGGGCATTGATCAGGGACGACTTGCCGACATTGGACCGGCCGGCAAAGGCCACTTCGGGCAGTTCGTCCGAGGGCAGCTGCGCCACCGACACCGCGCCCATGACGAAAGAAACCGGGCGGGCGAAAAGCACCCGCGCGGTCTCTGTCTCAGCGGCGTATTGTTCGGCTTCGGCTTTAGGGTTCTCTGGGGTCACGCCGCCTTTTTTCCCTTGTTCATCATCTCACCCAGCTTCTTGAAGCCGGTGTCGATCGGGTTCGACACCTTGAGGCGGTGCATGATGGAGTACTGCTGCAGGATGGTCAGGATATTCGACCAGATCCAGTAGATGATCAGGCCGACGGCGACGTGCGCCATGAAGAAGGTCAGCATCAGCGGCATGAAGGCCATCATCTTCTTCTGCATCGGATCGACGCCGGTCATCGGGGTCATCTGCTGGCTCAGCCACATCGAGCAGCCGTAGAGGATGGCGATGACGCCGATATGCAGCGGACCGTCCAGAATGGTGCCGATCATCGGCACATCGGCGGGATGGAAGGGCAGCGCGCCGAACAGGTTGATAATTGTGGTGGTATCAGGCGCCGACAGGTCCTTGATCCAGCCGAAGAATGGGGCGTGGCGCATTTCGATGGCCAGTTGCAGCACCTTGTACAGCGCCCAGAAGACCGGCAGTTGCAGCAGCATGGGCAGGCAGCCGCCGAGGCCGGCCATCGGGTTGACCTTTTCCTCCTGATAGAGGGCCATGGTCGCTTCCTGCTGCTTCTGCGGGTCGCCTTCATGGCGTTTCTTGATGGCGTCGAGCTTCGGCTTCAGGCGCTCCTGAACCTGCTTCATCTTGGTCATCGACTCGTAGGACTTGTGGGCCAGCGGGTAGAAGACGACCTTGACGATGACGGTCAGGGCCAGAATGGCGACCCCGAAATTGCCGAGCAAGGCATAGAGCTTATCGAGCAGCCAGTACATCGGATAGGTGATAACGCTGAGCATGCCCCAATCGACCGCCCAGTGGAAACGCGGAATATGCAGGCTGTCTTCATAGGTCTGAAGCTGGGTGTTCTGTTTGGCGCCGGCAAAGACGTGCGACTGGGCTTTCCAGGTGGTGCCGGGCGCGACGGTCACGGGGGCATCGACATAGCCGCTGCGGAAGACGGGCACGCCGTCGGCAACGATGGCCTTGGCGGTGTAGGAAACGGCTTGCGCCTGATTGGGGATGACGGCGGCCATCCAGTATTTGTCGGTGATGCCGTACCAGCCACCGACCGAATCCTGGCTTTCCAGCGCCTTGCTGCCCTTCGGCTTGGCCATGTCCTTGTATTTGAGCGAGGCGGTGCGGTAATCGCCGGGCTTCGGCTTGTCCATGGTGTTGGAATGGGTGACGATGGCGCCTTCATGGACCATGCTGTTCTTGCCGGCGTCGGCGGGGATGCCGCTGCGCATGACGACTGAGAACGGCTGGAAGCTGACGGGCGCGCCGCCGGTATTGGTCACCGCGTCGTCTTCGGTGATCATGTAGTTGGCGTCGATGCTCAGGGTGCGGGTGAAGGTCAGGCCCGCGCCGTTGTCATAGCTGAGCACCACCGGCTGGCCGGGGCTGAGTACGCTGCCGCCCGTCTGGGTCCAGACGGTGTTGTTGTCGGGCATGCCGGGGACATTTTGAGCAAAATAGGCCGACTGGACGTAATAGGCGTTTTTCGCGCCGGCGGGCGTCAGCAGTTCGACCGGATCGTTTTTCTTGTCGACCGTCTGGTCGTACTTGATCAGGTAGAGGTCGTCGATCAGCGCGCCCTTGAGCGAGATGCTGCCCTTCAGCGACGGCGTATTGATGATGACGCGCGGCGAGGCGGCCAGGGCCTGTTCGCGGGTCAGAGTCGTCGGAAGGCCGCTCATCGGCAGACCCGCGGCGGCGCTGGAAGAAGAAGCGGCGGCGGCCACGGCTTGCGCGGCTTCGCGTTTCTTCTGTTGCGGTCCGAAGACGAAGAACTGATAGAAGGCCAGCAAAGCCATGCTGACGATCAGGAAATAGATCATATTCCGGTTGTCGGTATCTTTATTCATCGAACGGTCTTTGTTTCCTGGGAAGAGTCTTCGGGTTTGGGGGCCTTCGGGCGGGCAAGCCTTATCAGGGCGGCTTTGATATCGTCAAGTAAAGCCTGCCAATCGCGCGAAACCGTACCGGCGCGGGCAACCAGCACATAATCATGTCCCGGCTTGCCGAATTGCGGGATCATCCGTTCGGCGGCTTCGCGCAGACGGCGCTTGGCGCGGTTACGCATCACGGCGTTGCCGACCTTTTTCGTGGCCGTGAAGCCGACCTTGATCGCGTCATCGTCACGCGGCTTCGCCTGCACGACCACACCGGGACGGGCCTGCCAGGGGGCCTTGGAGGCGGCGAGAAACTCTGCGCGGACTTTGAGACGAGGGATCATCGGGGGATCATCGGGTTTCAATTATATGCGGTCTGGCATAGCAGGATTTTAACCACGAACCACACGAACAGCACGAACTTCATGGTCAATTCCTGACAACGCGCCAGATATCCGATTTCTTAAATGAAAGCCGAAGGCTTTCTTGAAAAAGCCGGGGCAACGCATAAAGAGAGTTACCTTGCATGAAGTTCGTGCTGTTCGTGTGGTTCGTGGTTAAAACCTCATTCAAGGCGCCGCCATTTGCGGCCTGAGCGTCTTAAGATGGAAACCGCAGGCCGAAAATACAAGAAGAGTCCTTAAGCGGCTTAAGGACTCTTCTCAAAATTCAGCAATGCGGCAAAGACGCGATTAAGCCGCCCATACTTCTTAGGCAGTGAGGCGCTTGCGGCCCTTGGCGCGGCGGCGGGCGACGATCTTCTGGCCGTTCTTGGTGGCCATGCGGGTGCGGTAGCCGTGGCGGCGCTTGCGCACGAGGCGGCTCGGCTGGTAGGTACGTTTCGTTCCCATGGGGGACTCCGATTGGTTCAGGCAGGCTCTCAAAGAGCCGGAATTGCGTAAAGAGGCGCGTGGATAGTCCAGCCATGGAGGCTTGTCAATAATATTTGGACCGATTTGGCTAAAATGCGGTCGTGACGGCGAAATTCTGCTATATATACAACGAAGCAGTCACGGATCATGGGTTTACGTGTTCGATCAAGGCAAGTCAGGCGGAAACTATCTGCGGCCGGAGACGCCCCGCCGGCCGGAAAGGCGTGTGGGTTTCTATGCCGAACGTCTGAGCAGGGCCGCGCGCGTCATTGCCGCCTTTTCCGTCAAATACGGCGTGACAGGCTTTAATCTCGCCCGTGATTTCGTTTTCAGTCTGTCCGGGCAGCTTCTTATATTCACGGTCGTTTTTATCGCCATTGTCGAGGCGGTGATCGTCATTCCGTCGCTGGCGTCCGATCATGAGCGCTGGCTGCTCGACAAGGTGCGTCAGGCCGAACTGGTGTCGCAATCGATCGACGTGGCGCAAAATAATGCCGTCTCCAAGGAGGTTTCCAACCAGCTCCGCCGCAGCGCCGGCGTGCTCTATCTGGCGGTCGAGATCAACGGCGAAAGCTACCGGCTCTATGATTCCAAGGTCGGTGTGCCGGAAGAGGTGCTGGACCTGCGCCAGTCGCACAAGAATCTGATCCACGATATCCTTTATCTGTGGGCGCCGTGGAAAACCTTCATGGGCCAGCCCGACCGGCTGATCCATGTGGTGGCCCAGCCCAAGGTGCGCGGGGGGCAGGAGATCGAGATCGTCGTCCGGGCCGAGCCGCTCAAGACCTATCTGAAAGCCAGCCTTGTCAGTATGTTGCGGGTGTCGCTCAGCATTTCATTCCTTGCTGGTTTCCTGGTGTTCATCGGCTTGTCGGTCTTTATCGTCCGGCCGATCCGGCAACTGACCAAGGGCATTGTCCGCTTCAAATCCAATCCGGAAGACGCCACCGCCACGCCGAAGCCTTCCGACCGGCCGGACGAGATCGGCCAGATCGAACGTGAAATGGCCTCGATGCAGGAGGAGGTGCGTCAGGCCCTGCGGTCGCGCGCCCGGCTGGCGGCGCTGGGACAGGCGGTTTCCAAGATCAATCACGATCTGCGTAACATGCTGACCGCGGCGCAGATGGCGTCCGATCGCCTGGCCAATTCCGCCGACCCGACCGTGGCCAAGGCCCTGCCGCGCCTCGAACGCGCTCTGGACCGCGCCGTCTCGCTGGCGCAGAACGTCCTGACCTATGGCAAGTCCGACGAGCAGACGCCGCAGATCCAGATTGTCCGACTGAAGGAACTGGCGGAGGCCGCCGCTGAGGATGCGGGCCTGGCTCTGGAAGGGGTGCGTTTTATCTCAAGGGTCGCCAAGGGGTTCAATCTGGAAGTCGATCCTGAACAGCTCCACCGCATCCTGGTCAATCTGATGCGCAATGCCCGTCAGGCTATCGAACTGCAGCCGAATCGCCGGGCGCGCGGCCGCGTGACACTGACGGCAGTCAAGACCAGTGAGGAAGTCCTGCTGATTGTGGCCGACAATGGTCCCGGCATCCCGGAAAAGCTGCGGGAAAAGCTGTTCCAGCCCTTTACCTCCAGTTCCACGCCGGGCGGGTCGGGCCTTGGCCTTGCCATCGGACGCGAACTGGCGCAACTGCATGGCGGCGATGTCCGGCTGGTCGGCACGGGCACAGACGGCACGACCTTTGAGGTGCGCCTGCCGCTCAAGGCCTGAAAGCAACGGAGTATATGTGTGGAATTCGAGGAACTTCTGGAACTGGCGCGGGACAGCTATGTCGGCCAGTTTGTCGATTTTATCGATAAACAGACAGCGCTGCATGGCCGGGGTGCCGCAGAGGTCAAGTTTCAGATCGACGGTGACAGCGAATTTTACCGCAACTATTACTGTACCGATTTCGCTTCCGGTGAGGACGGCCAGATTATAGAACTGGCGCCGGATGAGGAAGTGACCTTCGATCCGGTGGATGTATCGCTTGGCGAAATGGACATGACCGTCAGCCGTCTGGTGTGGAACGATGTCACCATCGCCTCGAACGACCGGTCCCTGCAAGGCGGCGATTTCGAGGACTGGTTCGAGACGTGGTTCGATCCGGACGAGACGAGCTTCGATCCTGACACGCGCTTTTCCGCCTGCATCCATTCGCTGCGCGTCACGCCGGAGCAGGTGACGGTCGATCTCGGCACGGCGCCGGTCACGGCCCTGGCCGACCTGCTAATGCGCTTTGAAAGCCTGGGGTGCCGGTCGCTGACCGTTAGTTGATCAGCCGCACTACATAGCTGGGCACCACCTGAGTAGCGGGACCAAGTATCTTCTCGTCAAACAGGCTATGGCCGAGCGAAGGCTCCAGATTAAGCTCGACCGTATGCGCGCCGGCGTGTTTGGCCGCCGAAACGAAACCCGCCGCCGGATAGACATTGCCCGATGTGCCGATGGAGAGAAACAGGTCGCTGACCGCCAGTGCCCGTTCGATGCGGTCCATTTCCAGCGGCATTTCACCGAACCAGACAATATGCGGGCGCAGGTCCGATTCAACCGGGATGTCGCTGTGCCAGTCCCGCACCGCGCCGGTGATGACATGGCGCGCCTTCAGCAGTTCGCCGTGCATGTGCAGGGGCGGTGAAGCGGCCGCGATGGCGTGGGCGCGGTCGTGCAGGTCGTCGACATTCTGCGTCACCACCAGCACCTCATGGGCCGGATCGGCCGCCAATCGGGCCAGGGCATGGTGGGCCGCATTGGGCCGGACCTCCGCCAGTTGCCGGCGGCGCTGGTTGTAGAAATCCTGTACCAGGGCCGGGTTGGCCGCGAAACCTTCCGGTGTCGCCACGGCCTCGACGCGGTGTCCGCACCACAGGCCATCGGAGGCTCGAAAAGTCGGCACGCCCGATTCCGCTGAAATGCCCGCGCCGGTCAGGACGACGATCTTCATTTGATGACAACGCCCTCGCGGCGAGGATCGCTGCCGCCGTCAAAAGAACCATCCGGTTGGCGCAGGATGCCGTTCAGGCCGGATTCCTCACCGGCGAGCGGCGACAGCTTGTAACTCATGCCGGTCAGGCCGTCCCAGACCGCCGGTTCCATACGGGGCTGCTCGATGCGGATAATGTCGCCGCGCGCCATGACGATGGGCAGGTCGATGGCATCCTGCATGGACAGATTCCAGTCGAGAATGCCGATCAGGGTTTTCAGGTTATAGGCCAGGATCGCCGAACCGCCGGGGGAACCAACCGCCGCGATGACCTGCTTGCCGGTCGAATCGAATACAATCACCGGCGACATGGATGAGCGCGGATGTTTGCCGGGCGCGACACTATTGGCCACCGGCAGGCCATCTACGGTCTGGGGGCTGAATGAAAAATCGGTGAGCTGGTTATTGAGGAAGAAGCCGCCGACCATTCGGCCGGTGCCGAAGAAGCTCTCGACCGTCGTGGTCATGCTTAGCACATTGCCGTAGGTGTCGCGGATGACGAAATGGGTGGTGCCGCCCGGTTCCAGTGTTCTGTCCATGGCCACCTGCATCGGCAGGTCGCCGGCTTTGGGCGCGGCATTAACCGTGCCGATATTGATCAATGCCGAGCGGGCTTTCAGATAATCCGGATTCAGGTAAGCATCCTGTTGCGACGTGAACAGCGCCGTATCGGCTTCATACTGGTCGCGGTCGGCATACATCAGCCGTTCGGCCTCGATGACCACCTGCCAGGATCGCGGATCATGCACCCCCCATGCGGCCAGCGGCTGAGATTCGGCGATTTTCAGCCCTTGCAGCAGGGCGATGCCGCCGGAGGGGGCGTTATTCGAGCAGACGATATAGATGTGATAGGTGATGCAGACCGGTTTTCCCGCATAACCGCCCATCGTGGTGTAAGGGGCGGTGGTGGTGACCTTGACCTTGTAGGCCGCCAGGTCGCTCAGGGCCATGCCGCCGGGCAGGGGCGCTTCATGGGTTTTGGCGACAATGGCCTCGGCGATCGGCCCCTGGCGGAAGACATCGCTGCGCTGGCGGGCGAAGGCGCGCAAAGTGGCGGCATAGGCGGGATTCCTGATGATATCGCCGGTCTTGTGGTAGCCGCCATTGCCGTCACCGAGATAGGCGATGAAGTCCGGCGTGTGCTTTTCGGCGAAATCGACGTTTTGCAGATAGTTGCCGAGGCGCTTTGTCACCGTGAAGCCATTGTCGGCCAGATCGGTGGCGGCGGTGAACAGGCTGCCCCAGTCCTGGTTGCCATGGTCTTTTTGCGCCTGGTCGAGCAGGAACATCGCGCCGGGCACACCGGTGGCGCGGCCGGAAACCACGGCGTCCGTGAAGGCAAGAGGTTTGCCGTCAGCACCCATGAAAAGGTCGGGCGTGGCGGCTGCCGGTGCGGTTTCGCGGCCGTTATAGTCGCTGATCTGGCCGGTTTTGGCGTCGTACCACAACATGAAGGCGCCGCCGCCGAGGCCGGAGCTTTGCGGCTCCACCAGGCCCAGCACGGTCTGGACCGCCACAGCGGCATCGGCGGCCGTACCCCCGCGCCTGAGGATATCCATGCCGGCCTGGGCGGCTTCCGGTTCGGCGGCGACCACGATCGGCTGGACATGCGTCGCGTCGGGAGAGGGGAGGGTGGCGCAGCCTGTCAGGACCAGTCCCAATCCCGCCCAAAGACCTGCGATAACGAACGATTTCAGGGGGCGGGGGCGCATGGGAGACTCCAAAGGCAGCGGATACCGGCTCTATATAAGGGTATGAGGCCGCACGGGCAGGGGCGATCAATAAAAAATCTTCAAATCGGTGGAAAAAGTATCGATCCGGCCTTGCCTTTGCCGCGAAGCTCAACTAAATGTCCGCGCCTTGCCGGAGGGCTTCACTCCCGAAGGCTTTGAATGGACAGGCACTCGTAGCTCAGCTGGATAGAGCATCAGACTACGAATCTGAGGGTCGGGCGTTCGAATCGCTCCGAGTGCGCCATTTCAAACTAAAAAAGCCTCCCGCAAGGGAGGCTTTTTTAGTTTGGATACGCCGGATCTGGCGCCGGTAGATGACGCGAAGCCAGAAGTTGTGTCTGATGCTCTGGCGTTCGCTCTATGCCGGTTTTTTCCATAAGCGCTGATCGTAAGCCACGGGCCGATAGGTATGGCGCTTCGCCAGTTTTTGCCGCCAGAAGTCTTTATAATCCGCAATGGTCTGGACCTCGACTGCCTCATGATCGTGTTGCAGGCCGATCTCGAAATAGGTGTCGAGATTGCTCAGGTCGGGCTGGGGCAGAGTGTCGTCCAGGCAGGCCCGCCACATATCGACATACAGCGCTTCCAGGTGCTTCACCAGTTTTGTGGTGTCGAACAGGGTGCTGGTCAGGCGGTTGGCCAGCAGATGCTCGCGCCAGGCCTTGAGGTCGCCATTGCCGCGGCCGATCGCCACGGCGCGGTCGATATAGTCCTCGGCTTTCGTGCAGACCAGTTCGTCGGGCAGGCCGGCGGCCCTGACCAGCGAACCGCAGACCCGCGAGGCGAAGGTCCGGCCGGAAAGGGTCAACACCGGCACGCCCATCCACAGGGCATCCGAGCAGGTGGTGTGTGCGCCGTAGGGGGTGGTGTCAAGGAACAGATCGGCCAGTTGGTAGCGCGCCAGATGATGCGGATTGGCCTTCTTGTCGGCGAAGATGATGCGTGCCGGGTCGATGCCCTTCGCTTCGGCATAGGCCTTCAGGCGGACATGCGAGGTTTCCGCGCCGGAAAGCAGCCACAGGACGCTGTCGGGCACGCGGGCCAGGATTTCCAGCCAGCGGTCGAAGGTGAATTTCGTGATCTTGTGCGTGCCGTTGAAGCAGCAATAGACGAAGGCAGCTTCCGGCAGGTCGGCCTCGGCGCGGGTGGGAACATCTTCGGCAACAATGCGCAGACGGTTGTTCGGCTGGTAGCAGGGCAGGCGGGTGACGGTTTCGGAATAGTAGATTTCGTCGCCTTCGGGAATGATCCAGTCATCGGCGATGATATAATGATGATAAGGGCTGCCGAGCGAGCCGGGGAAGCCCAGCCAGTTGACGATGACCGGCGCTGGGCGCAGGGCCAGCAGCCTGGTGCGGCCATCGCGGGTATAGCCGTTGACATCGATCAGGATCTGGATGCCGTCATCGGCGATGCGCCGCGCGGCGGTGGCGTCGTCCATGCCGGTGATATCGATGAAATGGTCCGAGGTTTCCTTGTAATGGTTATGAATCGGATCGTTGGACGGGATGCCGCAATAATAGGCGAAGACCTCGACCTTTTCGCGGTCGTGCAGGCCCATAACCTCGTACATCAGGTGACCGATGGCGTGCTCGCGCAGGTCGGAGGACAGGTAGCCGATGCGCAGGGGCTTGTCCTTTTGTGCGTTTTTCGCCGACCAGTGGTTGGTGATGATATCGCCGGCGGGCGCGCCGACATCCTTGAGGTTATAATGATAGCTCAGGGCAAGCTGGAAAATGGGGTCGTCGGTATAGGCGTCGATGGAAAGCGGTGAAATGCCGGTCAGCAGGTGCTCGCGTGTCATGTTCTCGAACGGAATGACGACCGGCCAGGCGCACTGGCGCTGGCGCAGGGCGATGAAATGCTGCATGGCCTCGCGCTGGTGCGGATCGATCTCCAGGCTGAGGCGCAGGGCGGTTTCGGCCGGCTCGTCCTGATGGGCGCCTTCCAGCACGCGGGCGGCCTGGTTGAGCGCCATGGTCTTGTGCTTCAGGGCTGAACCGGTGAGCTGGTCGAGACGGCCCGCGAGGCTGTTCCAGGTAATGACGGCGCGGGCGTTATCACCCAGGCCCTCATAGATGCGGCCGAGATTGATATAGACGCTGTGGAAATCCGGATTGACCTCCAGGGCGCGTTCCATGACCTCGCGCGCCCGGTTGAGGTCGCGGGTGTCGGTCAGGATAACGCCGAGATTGAACAGCAGGGCATAGAGCAGGGGATGATCGGGATTCTGCGCCACGAAGGTTTCGTAAAGCGCCGCCGCTGCCGCGCCATGTCCGCCGGCTTTCAGGCTCTCGGCCGACTGGATCAGTTCCATGACGCTCATGCCGGTGGGGGCGGGCGTGATATGTGCGGTATCCGGCATGGCGGGGTTCCTGATTCGTTACGCCACAGAGCGTAGACGGCGTTAACCTTTTGTCAAAGACCCTTGTGAAGAGGGCGGCTATCGGTATGAATGCCTTCGGCCATCGCGCGACTCGCGGCAAGGCGGTTTTGGCACATGTACAAGGCGAGGGACACCGTGAAGAAGATACTGGTCACCGGCGGGGCGGGGTTTCTCGGTTCGCACCTGTGCGAGCGCCTGCTGGAACGTGGCGACGATGTGCTGTGCGTCGATAACTTCTTTACCGGTCAGCGGCGAAATATCGCGCATCTGATGAGCAATCCTTACTTCGAGGTGCTGCGTCATGATGTGACCTTTCCGCTCTATGTCGAGGTCGATGAGATCTACAATCTCGCCTGTCCGGCCTCGCCGGTGCATTACCAGTTCGATCCGGTCCAGACGACCAAGACCAGCGTCATCGGCGCCATCAATATGCTGGGCTTGGCCAAGCGCACCAAGGCGAAGATTCTGCAGGCCTCGACCAGCGAAATCTACGGCGATCCGGAAGTCCATCCGCAGACGGAGGACTATTGGGGCAGAGTCAATGTGCAGGGGCCGCGCGCTTGCTATGATGAGGGCAAGCGCTGCGCCGAGACGCTGTTTTTCGATTATCAGCGCCAGCATAAACTGAAGATCAAGGTGATGCGCATCTTCAATACCTACGGGCCGCGCATGCACCCGAACGACGGACGCGTGGTGTCCAATTTCATTGTTCAGGCCCTGAAAGGCGAACCGATCACGCTTTACGGATCAGGGGAACAGACGCGCAGCTTCTGCTATGTCGATGACCTGATCGATGGCATGATCCGTCTGATGGACAGTCCGGATGAGGTGACCGGCCCGGTCAATATCGGCAATCCGGTCGAGTTCACCATGCGCGAACTGGCTGAAAAGGTCATGGCCCTGACCGGCGCCAGAAGCGAACTGATCCACCAACCCCTGCCGGCGGACGATCCGCGTCAGCGCCAGCCGGATATCTCGCTGGCGGAATCGGCGCTTGGCTGGCGGCCGGTCACGCAACTGGAGGCGGGGCTGGCCCGCACCATCGCCTATTTCCGCGACGTGCTGGCACTGTAGGGTCTATTCGCCGCGCGTGATCTGGTCGAGCGACTTTGCGGGCGTGATGGCCTGCGGATCGATGAAGCAGTGTATGATCGCCGGCTTGCCGGACGCCAGCGCGCGCTGAAAGGCGGGGGCGAATTCGGCGGTGGTGCGGACGGTTTCGCCATGTCCGCCGAAGGCCTCGGCATAGGCCTTGAAATCGGGGTTTTTCAGATCGGTGCCGACGACGCGATGCGGGTAGTCGCGCTCCTGGTGCATGCGGATGGTGCCGTACATGCCGTTGTCGATCACCAGGATGATAACCGGAATGTCGTACTGCACGGCGGTGGCGAATTCGTTGCCGTGCATCAGGAAGCAGCCGTCACCGGCGAAGACGACCACGGTCTTGTCCGGGCACTGGCGCTTGGCCATGACGCCGGCCGGCACGCTGTAGCCGACGCTGCCGGAGGTGGGCGCGATCTGGGTGCGCGGCCGGGTATGGCGCCAGTAGCGATGCAGCCAGATAGCGTAGTTGCCGGCGCCATTGCAGGTGATGGTGTCGGCGGGCAGGTTCTCCCGCAGCCACACCATGACCTCGCCATACTGGAAATCACCGGGGATTTTCGCCGGCGTGGTGGTCCACATCAGGAAGTCCATATGGGCGTTTTCAGTTTCCTCATGCCAGGCGACCTGATCTGGTGTCCTGAGATAGCTCAGCGATTGCGCGAAGGCATCCGGCGCGCAGACAATGCCGAGATCCGGCTGGTAGACCTTGCCGATCTCACTGGCATCCGGAAAAACATGAACAAGCGTCTGCTGCGGCGTGGGGATATCGATCAGGGTATAGCTGGAAGACGGCACCTCGGCCATACGCGCGCCCAGCAGGATCAGCAGGTCGGCATCTTTCACGCGGGCGCTGAGTTTCGGGTTCTGGCCGAAGCCGAGATCGCCCGCATAAGAAGGGTGATCCGCCGGGAAAAGCGCTGATCGGCGGAATTCGGTGGCGACGGGAATGCGGAAGCGTGTGGCGAAATCGACGATGGCCTCGCAACCTTCATAGCTCCAGTTGCTGCCGCCCAGGATGATCAGCGGACGTTTGGCGGCGGTCAGCAGGGCATCGAATTGCTGGAAAACATCGATCGACAGTTCCGGTCTGGCGAAGGTGAGGGCCGGAGCGTCGGCGACATCCGCCATATCGGTCAATACATCTTCGGGCAGGGAAATGACCACCGGACCGGGGCGGCCCTGCATGGCGACGCGAAAGGCGCGGGCGACGATTTCGGGAATACGCCTGGCATCGGTGATCTCGACCACCCATTTGGCCACGCTGCCGAAAACCTGCTGGTAATCCATTTCCTGAAACGCGCCGCGGCCCAGCATGGCGCGTTCGACCTGACCGATGAACAGGATCATCGGCGTCGAATCGTGCTGGGCGATATGGACGCCGTGGGTGGCGTTCATGGCGCCGGGACCACGCGTGACGAAGCAGACGCCGGGGCGGGCGGTCAGCTTGCCATAGGCCTCGGCCATGATGGCCGCGCCGCCTTCATGGCGGCAGATCAGCACGTCGATATCGGCGTCATACATGGCGTCAAGCGCCGCCAGATAGCTTTCGCCGGGCACGCAGGTGACGCGCTCAACGCCTTGAATCAATAGTTGATCGACGAGAATTTGGCCGCCTGTACGGGTCATTTCGAAGTCCATTGGAGCTTGCCCGTGCCGAGCATGGGGGAGGGGGTTTCAGCGGACATGCGTTCGCCATCGATCACGATGGGCGAGGCAACGCCGGAGACTTTCGAGCCATCGGCGGCGGTCAGGTCAAGCTTCAGGCCGCGATGGATAATCTGCGGATCGTTGAAGACATCTTCAATCCGATTGATCGGCCCGGCGGGAACACCGGCGATTTCCAGCGCTTCCAGCCAGCCGGCGCGCGTCCTTTGCGCCAGATAGGGTTCCAGTTCGGCCTGCAAGGCGAGGCGCACACCGACGCGTCCGGCATTGGTTGCGTAAGCCGGATTGGCGGCGATATCGCCCGCGCCCAGCGTTGCGCAAAATTTCTGGAACTGACCGTCATTGCCGACCGCGACAATGATATGGCCGTCCTTGACTTTAAAGACCTGATAGGGCGCGATATTGGGATGGGCATTGCCAAGCCGCGTCGGCGACTGGCCGGAAACGAGATAGTTGCTGGCCTGGTTGGCGAGGATCGATGCGGCGGTATCGAACAGCGACATGTCGATATGGCAGCCTTCGCCGGTCGTCTGGCGTGCGTGAACCGCCGCCAGAATGGCCGTGGAGGTATAGATGCCGGTGAAGAGATCGACCACGGCGACGCCGACCTTCTGCGGTTCGCGCTCGGGTTCACCGGTGATATCCATCAGGCCGCTCATGCCCTGGATGATATAGTCGTAGCCGGCGCGGGCGGCATAGGGGCCGGTCTGACCGAAGCCGGTGATCGAGGCGTAGATCAGGCGCGGATTGACGGCTTTCAGGCTGTCGTAATCGAGGCCGTATTTCTTCAGGCCGCCGACCTTGAAGTTCTCGATCAGGATATCGGCTTCGCTGGCCAGTTGGCGAATGGTCGCCTGGCCTTCGGGCGTCTCGAAGGCGATAGCGACGGAGGATTTGCCGCGATTAGTGGCGTGGAAATAGGCCGCGCCCCATGAACTGCCGGCAGCGTCGGTGACGAACGGCGGCCCCCAGGCGCGGGTATCGTCGCCGGTTTCCGGGCGTTCGATCTTGATGACTTCGGCGCCAAGGTCGGCCAGAACCTGCCCGCACCACGGACCGGCCAGGATACGGGCAAGTTCGAGGACTTTCAGGCCGGCCAAAGGCTTAGCATGTGGTTTTATCATCAATAAAACGCCTGCAATCCGGTCTGCGCCCGGCCGAGGATCAGGGCGTGGACATCGTGGGTGCCTTCGTAGGTGTTGACCGACTCCAGGTTCTGCGCGTGGCGCATGACATGGAACTCCTCGTGGATGCCATTGCCGCCGTGCATGTCGCGCGCCTGACGGGCGATATCAAGCGCCTTGCCGCAGTTGTTGCGTTTGATCAGCGAGATCATCTCCGGCTGCATTTTCCCGGCGTCGAACAGTTGCCCGACACGCAGGGCGGCTTGCAGGCCCAGGGTGATCTCGGTCTGCATATCGGCCAGTTTCTTCTGGAAAAGCTGCATTTGCGCCAGCGGCTTGCCGAACTGCTTGCGGTCGAGGCCGTATTGGCGGGCGCGATGCCAGCAATCTTCCGCCGCCCCCATGGCGCCCCAGGCGATGCCGTAGCGCGCACGGTTGAGGCAGCCGAACGGACCCTTGAGGCCCGACACGTTGGGCAGGATCGCGTCTTCACCGACTTCGACGCCATCCATGACGATTTCACCGGTGATCGAGGCGCGCAGGGACAGCTTGCCGTGAATTTTCGGCGCAGAAAGCCCTTTCAGACCTTTTTCCAGCACGAAACCGCGGATCACGCCGTCAAGCTTGGCCCAGACCACAAACACGTCGGCGATGGGGGAGTTGGAAATCCACATCTTGGTGCCGGTGAGGCGGTAGCCGCCTCCAGAATCATTGCCAATCTTCTCGGCGCGGGTGGTCATCGAACCGGGATCGGAGCCGGCATCGGGTTCGGTCAGGCCGAAGCAGCCGACCCATTCGCCGGAAGCCAGTTTCGGCAGGTATTTCATCCGTTGCTCTTCCGAGCCATAGGCATGGATCGGGTACATGACCAGCGACGACTGGACGCTCATCATCGAGCGGTAGCCCGAATCCACACGCTCGACCTCGCGGGCGATCAGGCCGTAGGCAACGTAGGACGCACCGGCGCCGCCATATTGTTCCGGAAGCGTCGCGCCGAGCAGGCCCAATTCGCCCATCTCGGTGAAGATGGCGCGGTCGGTGTGCTCCTCGCCATAGGCTTTCAGCACGCGCGGCATCAGGGCACCTTGCGCATAGTCGCGCGCCGCCTCCATGATCATCCGTTCATCGTCGGTCAGTTGCTCAACGAGCAAAAAGGGGTCGCCCCAGGGAAAATCAGACATCGAACACCACGCCTTGGGCCAGCGGCAGGGTGCTGCCGAAATTGATGGTGTTGGTGGTGCGGCGCATATAGGCGCGCCAGGTGTCGGAACCCGATTCACGGCCGCCGCCGGTTTCCTTTTCGCCACCGAAGGCGCCGCCGATTTCCGCACCCGAAGTGCCGATATTGACATTGGCGATGCCGCAATCCGAGCCGGCCGCCGACATGAAGAGTTCGGCTTCGCGGATGTCGTTGGTGAAGATCGAGGAGGAGAGGCCGGCGCCGACATCGTTCTGCATGGCGATGGCATCCTTCACGTCGGAATAGCGCAGGATGTAGAGGATGGGCGCGAAGGTTTCGTGCAGGACCGGGCCTTCGTGCTTGCTCATTTCGACGATGGCCGGGCGGACATAGTAACTGTTGTCGCTATAGACGGTGACGCGTTCGCCGCCGGTGATCTGGCCGCCAGCGGCCTTGGCTTCGCCGAGCGCCTTTTCAAACCCATCGAAGGCCAGCTTGTCGATCAGCGGACCGACCAGGGTGCCGTCTTCCATAGGGTTGCCGATCTTGACCGAGGCGTAAGCCTTCTTCAGGCGCGGGACCAGGGTGTCGTAGATGCTGTCGTGAACGAACAGGCGGCGCAGCGTTGTACAGCGTTGGCCGGCTGTGCCCATGGCCGAGAAGGCGATGCCGCGCAGGGCGAGGTCGAGATCGGCTGTGGGGGCGATGATGGCGGCGTTGTTGCCGCCGAGTTCGAGGATCGAGCGGGCGAAGCGGGCGGCCAGTTTCGGACCGACGGCGCGGCCCATGGCGGTCGAACCGGTGGCGGAAATAAGCGCGACCTTTTCGTGATCGACCAGGACTTCGCCGACGTCTTTCGCGCCGATGATCAGGGCCGACAGGCCTTCGGGGGCGTCGAAGCCGGCATTGACATAGGCCTTGAGCGCGCGTTCGAAGAGGGCGTGGGTGGCCAGGCCGGTAAGAGGCGACTTTTCCGACGGCTTCCAGACGATCGAGTCGCCGCAAACCAGGGCCAGGGCGGCATTCCAGGCCCAGACGGCGACCGGGAAATTGAAGGCTGAGATGATGCCGACGACGCCGAGCGGCTGCCAGGTTTCCATCATGCGGTGGCTGGAGCGTTCGGTGGCGATGGTCAGGCCGTAGAGCTGGCGGGAGAGACCGACGGCGAAATCGCAGATGTCGATCATTTCCTGCACTTCGCCGAGGCCTTCGGAGGTCACCTTGCCGACTTCGAGCGAGACCAGCTTGCCGAGTTCGGCCTTGTGGGTGCGCAGTTCTTCGCCGAACAGGCGGACCAGTTCGCCACGCTTCGGGGCGGGAATGACGCGCCAGTCGAGGAAAGCCTTGTGCGCGGCATCAATGGCCTTTTTCGCATCGGCGGCCGAGGTCTCGACGACATCGGCAATGCGGTCGCCATTGATCGGCGAATGGACGGCCAGCGAACCGCCGGTATAGGTTTTGGCGTCGACGCCGAGAGCTTTCAGCAGGTCGGCCACTTCGGCGGTAGTCTTGGTGGTTTCGGTGATCATGGTTCGGTTCCTTAGAAACGTGAATCGGTGAGGTGGACGGCCTGGGCGCCGACCTCGTAAAAAACTTCTTTAATGGCCCGCATTTTCGCCTCGGCGGGCGTGGTGACGGGCAGGGGCAGATCGTCTTCGCCCTTTTCGCCGGCGATCAGCTCGGCCAGGGTGCGGCCCATGACCGTGCCTGGTGCGATGCCGCGGCCATTATAGCCGCTGATGCCGATGACGTTCGGCGCGAATTTGTGGAAACGCGGCAGGTTGTCGTCGGTCATGCCGATCTGACCGTACCATTCGGCCTCGAACCTGACGTTACCGATCTGCGGGAAGAGGCGATGCAGGGCGCGCAAGGCCCACTGGCGATGGATCGCCTCGCCCACGCCCTTCAGCGCGCCGACACTGCCGAAGATCAGACGGCCATGCACATCCATGCGGAAGGAGGACAGGACTTCCTTGGTATCCCACACGCCTTCCCTGCCGGGCAGGATGAGGCTGCGGATATCTTGCGGCAGCGGCACGGTGGCGAAGTTGAAATAGGGCAGGTGGACCTGTTCGCGCCGAATAATCTCCCAAGGCCCCTGCGTGTAGGCGTCGGTGGCCATGATCACCCAATCGGCGGTGACCGAACCTTGTGGCGTCTTCACGCGCCATTGCGCACTCTCTGCGATCACTTCCAGCGCGGGCGAGTCGGTGTATATCGTGGCGCCTGCCTTTAGCGCCGCCGTGGCCAGTCCGCGCACATAGGCCAACGGCTGGATGGTGCCGGCGCGCAGGTCGAGCAGGGCGCCGGTATAGGCGGTGGAGCCGACCTTTTCAGCGGTTTCTTCGGCCGAAAGCAGGCGCACCGGCGCGCCACGTGCCTGCCATTGTTTTTCGCGCTGTTGCAGCTCTTCCAGACCCGTCTGGCCGACGCCGCAATGCAGGGTGCCATGCTTTTGTAACTGGCAGGCAATGCCGTGAGAGTCGACGATATCGAACACGGCGGACGGTGCGTCACCCAGCAGTTCCAGCAGGCGGTCGCCATAAACCTCACCCAGCACGTTCGGCAGTTCATCGGGCATGACCCACATGCCGGCATTGACCAGACCAACATTGCGGCCCGCGCCGCCGAAACCGATCTGTTTTGCTTCCAGAATGACCGACACGATGCCCTTTTGCGCCAGGTGCAGGGCGGCCGAATTGCCGGTATAGCCACCGCCGACGATGCAGACCTGCGTGCGCACATCACCGGTCAGGGCGGCGGTTGCCGGAGTGGTCGGGGCAGTGATTTCCCAGAGGCCATGTGTGCGGGCGTCTTGCGGCATGTCATTCCGTATCTGTATGGACAATTGGCTTATACGCGCTAATATGCGCCTTATCCATTGCCATTTCGGCATTATATCATTCTGAACGGGAATGACTTATCGTGTTAACACCTCGCCGTTTCCTGCCGCCCACCGCCCACCTGCAGGCCTTCGAGGCCGCGGCGCGCACCGGCAGCATCACGGCGGCGGCGCGAGAGCTGGCCCTGACCCAAAGCGCGGTCAGCCGCCAGATCAAGGCGCTGGAGGACCAGTTGGAGGTCGAACTGTTCCACCGCGAGCGCCAGACCATCCGCCTGACCCCCGGCGGCGAGGCCTATGCCCGCGAAATCCGCGATGCGCTGAAGAAGATCAGCACCGCCTCGCTCAATCTACGCGCTAATCCCTTCGGCGGCACGCTCAACCTCGCCGTTTTGCCGACCTTCGGCGCGCGCTGGCTGGCGCCGCGTTTGCCGGGGTTCCTGAGCCAAAATCCCAGCACCACGCTCAACCTGATCACGCGCCTGACCGCCTTCGATTTCCGCCAGGAGGCGATGGACGCCGCCATTCACCACGGCACCGGCGACTGGCCGGGCGCGGAAACGCTTTTGCTGCGCGAGGAATATGTCATTCCGGCGTGCAGTCCGGCGCTGCTGGAGCGTTACCGCTTCGAGACGCCGGCCGATCTGCGCAAGGCGCCGCTGTTGCACATCACCACGCGGCCGGACGCCTGGGAGCGCTGGCTGCGCCAGAACGATGCGCCGGCCGAGCATGTGCAGGGGATGCTGTTCGACCAGTTCGCCACCATGGCCCAGATGGCGCGCGCCGGCTTAGGGGTAGCCCTGCTGCCGGACTTCCTGATCGAGGAAGAACTGCGTACCGGCCAGCTTGTGCGCGCGCTCGATCTCCCCATGAGGAACGCCGAAGCCTATTACCTGGCCTGGCCGGAAGACCGCGCCGACCATCCGCCGCTGGGCGCCTTCCGCGACTGGCTCCTGACCGAAACCGCTATAGATAACGGATAGACAATGCAGAACCTGACCGCGCATGATCTGATCGAACGCCTGCCCTATGCCGTGCTGACAAAGCAGTTGCCGAAGTTGCTGCGAGGAGAGACGATCTCGCCGCAGCGCCATGTTCATACGGTGAGCAATGCCGGTGAACCCGACGCGACCCTGCTGATGATGCCCGCGTGGAGTGAAGGTCATGAAAACAAAAAATGGGGGGGCGTTAAGGTGGTCAATGTCACGCCAGGCAATGCGCGGCGCAATCTGCCGGCAGTGACGGCCAGCTATCTGTTGTTCGATGCGGTAACCGGCGCGCACCTGGCCCTGCTCGATGGTGGTGAACTGACGGCGCGGCGCACGGCGGCGGTAGCGGCCATCGCGGCGGACAGGCTGGCCATGGATGGGGCCAAACACCTGTTGCTGGTCGGTTCAGGCCGGATCGCTTCGGAACTGGCCTTTGCCTATAGGGCGGTGCGGGAGATCGAGACGGTGCAGGTCTTCAGTCCGACGGCGGCCAATGCCGAAAAGCTGGTCCGGGCGCTGAAAGCAGGTGGCTTCCATGCGGAAGTCTGTACCGATCTGGCGACCGGTGCGGCCAAAGCGGAGATCATCGCCTGCGCCACTTTGTCAAAAGAACCGCTGATCAGAGGCGAATGGCTGCACGCGGGCCAGCATGTGGCGCTGATCGGCGGCTATCTCAAGGACATGCGCGAGGCCGATGACGCGGCCATGACACGCGCCGATATCTGGGTCGACAGCTTCGCCGCTTTGAGTGAGGCCGGTGACCTGACCCAGCCGATCGACACCGGTCTGCTGCATCATGAAATGATCAGGGGCACCTTGCAGACTCTATGCGCCGGTGAAGCGGTGCCGGGGCGCGACAGCCGGATCACCCTGTTCAAAAGCGTCGGCGACGCCGCGCAGGATCTGGCGGCGGCATCGCTGGCTGTCGGCTGATTACCAGCGCGGATCGGCCTCATGTGGCGGGATCTGCATGTCGTGCAGCAGGTGGGCGACATGCGCGCAATCATGGCCCTTGCGGCCGAGGATGACCGGACGCCCGGCTTTCGGCGGCGTCAGGCCGGCTTCCTGCAGCACCGATGACACGCGATGATCGAATTCGCCGCGCAGGGAGGCTTTACAGATGGATATGCCGTCCGCCAGCAGGGCGTTATCGACCTCATCCATCACGAACAGTTCGTCAATGAAATGCGACATGTAGTCCATGCTCTTGACCAGGCGCTGATGGCTCAGGCAGGACGCGTCGCCCAGGCGGATCATCCAGTCGCGGGCGAAATCGACATGATAGGCGACATCGCCGGCGCATTTGGCCGCGATCTCGGCCATGCCCTTGTGCGATGAGCCGCTGAGGGCCTCCAGAAAGAGCTGCTGATAGTTGGAGAACAGAAACTGCCGCGCCAGGGTCTGAGCGAAATCGCCATTGGGTTGTTCGACCAGCAGGCAATTATGGAAATCGTGCGGATCGCGGCGGAAGGCGAGTGTATCGGCGTCGCGACCCTGATCGTCATGCTTCGCCGCCAGTTCCAGCCAGAAGGTGGCCTGGCCGACCAGATCGAGCGCCAGGCTCGACAGGCCAAGATCGACCTCAAGGCTGGGCGCATGGCCGCACCAGGCGCTCAGGCGCTGGCCGAGGATCAGGGCGTCGTCACCCAGGCGGAGGCTGTATTCAAAGATAGGGGATGGCATGGCGTATCGTTCCCTTGGTGCCTTTTTCAATTATGATTATGGATTTCTGGATAACGCCGCAAAATTGCTGCGCGCGTGGCGGGGGCAGCAATTTTCGGACATGCGGCGACGCTGGCGCGTACGGTTCACGTTCGTTGGCTGAATTTGACGGCGGGGGAATGTGGCGATCTTCCCGGCGATGAAGGGCAACCTGGTAAACATGATATGGTATGGAGCGTTTTCTCTTGTTATTGAAAACACTATATAAAAGAGCTGCCTTCGGGTCAATTTCAAAAACTGACATTAATGTCAAATTTGGAAATTTACCCGAACTTCAGGAAGATTTACCGCCTGGTGGCGCTGTTGCAGGAATTTATGCTGCGCCTGTTAATCCGCAGCATGATTTAGCGAGTCATGCAGGGCATCGAGCAGGCTGTTTGGTCCTGGCTGATCGGCCGTCAGCTCCCAGATCATGACGCCGGCGCCCAGTTGCCGGGCCAGTTCGGCCTTGAGGCGGATGGTCGGGCGGCCGTTATAAGTGACGTAATCGCAACCGGCGCAGCGTGTGCCGATAATGTCGTTTTCGGCGACCGTATCGCCATATTGCGCCAGCAGGCCCTTGTAATCATGAAAGCCGAGTTTGTAACTGCCGAAGGCGTGACCGTAGAAGGGAACGCCCAGGACGATCTGGGACGGTTTCGCGCCGCGTGCCTGCCAGACGGCGATATCGTGCTTCGCCATGTCGAGGCTGGCATGCTCGTCGCCGGGCGTGCCCCAGGAAGGTCCGATGCCATCATAGGACATGATATTTACGTAGTCGAAATAAGGTACGGACGAGATCGGTACCATGCCGCCTTCGTTTGAGGCCGTGGCGCAGGTCAGAAGCTTGCCGCGTTTTTTGAGTTCGGCGCTCAGGGCCTGAATGAAGGGGGTATATTCGCCGGCGGTATCGATGGCGGTCAGCACCTCCCATTCCAGATCGATATCCAGGCCGTCCAGGCCGGTGTCATCGAGGAAGCGAATGAGGTTTTTCACTGTATTGGCGCGGTTTTCCGGCTTCAGCAAAGTCGGCCAGTCGCCGGAACATTGCGGAATGATGCCGCCGCCCAGCGAAATCAGCACCTTGACGCCGGCTTTATGGGCGCGGTCGATTACCGCCTGCACATCGGCCACCGGCAGACCGCCCTTGCCTTCGGTATCCATGCAGGCCATCAGGTCGCCGTTTACGACCCGTCCCTGCGGATCGGGGTTGACGAAAGACAGGTTGATATGGGTGACCTTTTTCAGGTCGATCATATCCATATAGGGCAGCATGGGGCCTTTGAAGGCAGGCAGGTAGCCGATAATCACCGGCTTTGGCGCGGGTTTGGCCATAACAGGCGCGGCGATCAGGGTGGTGGACAAGGCCAGGGCGGTCAGCAGCTTCATGGTGGTTCCCCTCTGTTTTGGACAGATTGGCTCACCTATTGGTCATAAGCAATAAGACCAATTTTATTTTTACGGCGGCTCAGGCGGTGACGATAAAACCGTCTTCCACCCTGACCGGCCAAGGCGTCAGTGATTGCCCCGCGCAAGGGCCGCCAACGCACCGGCCGGAGGAAATGCGGAACAGCGCGCCATGCCAGCTACAGGAAATCAGATCGGCCTGAGGCGTCAGATAGTCGTCCAGTTCCTGCGCCAGCGGCAGGCTGGCGTGGGGGCAGCGATCGACATAGCCATAATAGTCATTATCTTTACGCACCACGAAGCCGTGAAAATGCGCTTCACCGATTTCCAGCACGAAATTGCGCGCACTGCCGGGCGTGATAAGCTCTTTCGGTCCCAGTTTTACGCCGGCGGGCGTGGCGTAGACGCGGGGTGTCATCTGGTATTGAAATCGACCGTATCGGCGTCGGGCTGGTGCGCCGGATGGGCGCGCGAAAAGGCCGGATGCTCGTCACAGCGTTCATTGACGGCGCGGATATTCGGATAAGGATCGAGACTGACACCGAAACGCTGGGCGGAAAAGACCTGCGGCACCAGGAAGCAGTCGGCCATGGTTGGGGTATTGCCGAAACAGTAACCGCCGCCATGGCGCGCGATCAGGGTTTCCAGGGCGGTAAAACCCTCGGCGATCCAGCCTTTCGCCCACATCTTCACCTGCGTGTCGTCTGCGCCCCAGTCGTTCTTCAGTTCACGCAGGACCCGCAGATTATTGAGCGGATGGATATCGCAGGCCACCAGCGCCGCCATGCTCCTGACCGTGGCGCGATCGGTCGCCGCTTTCGGCAGTAAAGGCGGTTCGGGACAGGTTTCCTCCAGCCATTCGATGATGGCCGGGCTTTGGGTAAGGATCTGCCCGCCGATATCTAGCGCCGGCACCAGGCCTTGCGGATTGAGCACCTTGTAGCTGTCGAGGTGCTGGGCGTTGGTGCGCAGGTCGTGGCCATCCTGCTTGTAGTCCAGCCCCTTGAGATTAAGCGCGATCCGAACGCGATAGGCGGCGCTGGAACGCCAGTAGTCATGCAGCTTGAGCATCCTCGCCTGCTTTCTTAGTTTGCGGGTAAAATGCGCCCGCGACACGCTCCGAAACCGATGCTGACACAACCGTCCGCTTCGGCCCGTGCCCTTAAGATAAGCGCATCGCCGTCTTCAAGGAAGGTGCGTGTTTCATTTGATGGCAAGCTCACGGGTTTTTTACCGCCTTCAGAGAGTTCGAGCAGGCTGCCGCTGCTGTCCGGTATCGGCCCTGAGATGGTGCCTGTGCCGAGCAGGTCGCCGGTTTGCAGGCTGCAGCCATTGCTGGCGTGATGGGCGACGAGTTGTGCCGGGGTCCAGTACAGATGCCGGGCCTCGCTATGGCTGAGGGGGTGGGGCGGCAGGTTTTGCGCTTGCATTTCATTGGTCTGGATCAATACGTCCAGTGAGAGCTTTAATGCTCCATTCGATTGGTCGGCTTCGTCCCATAGATAGGGCAGGGGTTTCGGATCGCCTTCGGGACGTGGCGCCTGCGCCATGCGGAAGGGGGCCAGGGCTTCGGGCGTGATGATCCACGGCGAGATCGTCGTCATGAAGTTCTTGGCCAGGAAGGGACCGAGCGGTTGATATTCCCAGGCCTGGAAATCGCGCGCCGACCAGTCATTGAGCAGGCAATAGCCGGCGATATGGTCGGGCGCATCCGCAATGGCGATGGGTTGACCGAGATCATTGCCGGGTCCGACCCAGATGCCGAGTTCCAGCTCGAAATCCAGCCGCTGGCTGGGACCGAAGGAGGGCGTTTCGGCATCGGGCGTCTTTGTCTGGCCTTTCGGGCGGATGACGGGCGTATTGGAGGGGCGGATGGATGAAGCGCGGCCGTGATAACCGATCGGCACATGCTTGTAGTTCGGCAACAGGGGATTATCCGGCCGGAACAGCTTGCCCACCGTGACCGCATGGTGGATGCCGGCGTAGAAGTCGGTATAGTCGCCGATCCGCGTCGGCAGATGCAGGATGCAATCCGCGGCGGCGTGGAGCCAAGGTTCGGCGGCCTCGCGGTATTGCGGATCGCTGAGCAACTTCGATAATTGAAGGCGCAGGGAGTTGCGCAGAGCTGGCGTGGCGAGGACGGTTTCCATCGTCGGATTGTCCTGCATCAGGCCGGCGGCGACCAGGGCCTGCCAGTCGACGATATGGTCGCCGATGGCCGTGCCCGGGCGTGGCGCTTCATTCGCCGGTGAGAACAGGCCGAGCGGCAGGTTCTGGATGGGAAAATCCGCATGGCCATTGGCATCGGCCACCCATGAGGTCAGTTTCGGATCGTGTGTCGCGTCTATCATTTTTATGACATCAGTCCATTCGTGTTCAGGCTTATTTCGGCAACTGCGCTTTTTTGAAATCATCCCAGCATTGGTCGTAATCTCGCTGCAACGGCGGGGTTTCCAGTGCGAAGGTGGTGGGGATAAGCGGCAGGCGGCTCTCGAACATGAAGGCCATGGTGCCATCAATCTTGTGCGGTGTCAGGGCGGCGGCGATGGCGGCCTCATAGCTGGCCTTGTCCGGGCCATGGCCGTTCATGCAGTTGTGCAGGCTGGCGCCTCCGGGGGTGAAGCCGCCCATCTTGGCGTCATAGGCGCCGGTGATCAGGCCCATGAATTCACTCATGATATTGCGGTGAAACCATGGCGGGCGGAAGGTGTGCTCGGCCACCATCCAGCGCGGCGGGAAGATGACGAAATCGGCATTGGCCGTGCCGGGTGTTTCTGAGGGGGAGGTCAGGACGGTGAAGATCGATGGATCGGGATGGTCGAAACTGACCGTATTGATCGTATTGAAGCGGCGCAGATCGTAACGATAAGGCGTGTAATTCCCATGCCAGGCCACGACATCGAGCGGTGAATGATCGGTGCGGGTCATCCACAACCGGCCACCGAATTTCTGGATCAGTTCATAGTCGCCGTCGATATCCTCGAAGGCGGCGGCCGGTGTTTCAAAGTCACGCGGATTGGCCAGGCCATTGGCGCCGATGGGGCCAAGCTCAGGCAAACGGAACGGGTGGCCGTGGTTTTCCAGCACATAACCTCTGGCGTGGCCTTCAGGCAGGACGACACGAAACTTCACTCCGCGCGGAATGACTGCGATCTGGAGCGGTTCTATGTCCAGCTTGCCCATTTCGGTGAAAACGACCAGCCGGCCGGATTGCGGCACGAGCAACAATTCGCCATCAGCGTTGAAAAAGATGCGGTCCGTGGAGCAGTTGGCGGCATAGAGCCAGACGGTCACGCCGGTTTGCGTCGTCGCGTCGCCATTGCCGGCATAGGCGGTCAGGCCATCGATAAAGTCGGTGGCCGCGTCCGGCGCGGCGAGCGGCGACCAGCGCAGGCGGTTGGGCGTCGGTTGCGCAAAGGCGGGCGCGTCGCGGTAAGGCGTGAAAGGCGCATGGCTGGCGGAAGGACGCAGGCGGTAGAACCAGGACCGGCGGTTTTCGGCGCGCGGGGCTGTGAAGGCCGAGCCAGACAGTTGTTCGGCATAGAGGCCGAAAGGCGTGATTTGCGGCGAGTTCTGCCCCATCGGCAGCGCGCCGGGCACCGCTTCGGTCGAGAAATGGTTGCCGAAGCCGGTCATGTATGCAGGGTTTTCTGTCATTATTGTCTCCCTGTGGAAGTCAGTATCACGCACCGTCCAGTCTTTAGGCGAAAAGGGATGGCGTGGGGTATCTGGCTTATGAAACCTTGATCACGCCGCGCCGTATCTGGTCCAGCTCGATCGATTCAAACAGCGCCTGGAAATTGCCATTGCCGAAGCCCTGATTGCCCTTGCGCTGGATGACCTCGAAGAAGATCGGACCGAAGGTGTTTTCGGTGAATATCTGCAACAATATACCTTCGTCGCCGACCGCGCCATCGATCAGGATACGGTTGGCTTTCAGGCGTTCCAGGTCCTCGCCATGGCCGGGCACACGCTTGTCGACCAGATCGTAATAGGTTTCGATGGTGTCCTGCAATTTCACGCCACGGGCGCGCAGCTTCTCGACCGTCTCATAGATATTGTCGGTGGTGAGCGCGATATGCTGGATGCCCTCGCCATTGTACTGGCGCAGGAATTCCTCGATCTGGCTGGTGTCGTCCTGACTTTCGTTGAGCGGAATGCGGATATGACCGTCCGGCGCGATCATCGCCTGTGAGAACAGTCCCGTCGCCTGGCCCTTGATATCAAAATACCTTTGTTCCTCGAAGCCGAAGATTTGCGCGTAAAAGCTTGACCACGTGCGCATCTGGCCGCGCGCTACATTATGCGTCAGGTGATCGAGCACCTGAAAACCGACGCTGTTGAGATGTTCGTCATCGTCCGCGCCGGGAATGGCCTCCCAGTCGGCATAGATATCGTGATCGACCAGATAGAGCAACGATCCGCCGATACCCTTCAACACATAACTGCCTTCGCCCAGCGCACTGGTGGCGACATCGGCGGCCTGCGCGCCATTTTGCAAGGCCAAAGCGTAGGCCGCGCTGGCGTCGGTGACGTGAAACGCCATGCCATTGGCCGAGGGGCCGTGATGCGCGGCGAAATCGATGGCCTGCGGGCTGGCGGCGGTATTGAGCAGGAAATTGATCGTGCCCTGCTTGTAGCGCATGATGTCGCGCGTCTTGTGGCGCGAAGCCGCGACAAAGCCCAATTGTTCGAGTTGGTGCGCCATGGCGGCGGTATCCGGGCCGGTAAATTCCACAAACGCGAAACCGTTCAAACCCAAAGGATTGCCCAAAGGCTTAGAAGTCATTCTTATTCTCCTTTGTTCAGGTACGGTATCAGCGCCGAGGCGAAACGCGGCAGATTTTCAGGCGTCAGGCCGGCGACATTGATCCGGCCGCTGTCCATCATGTAGACGCCATGCCTGACGCGCAGTTCGGTAACGGCTTCCCGACTCAGCGGCAGCAGGGCGAACATGCCGGTCTGCCGCGCTACCGAAGCCAGTTGCGGTACGGCTTTCGCCAGTTCGGCGCGCATGCCATTCAGACGGGCGCGCATGGTGGCCAGTTCGGCCTGCCAACTGGCGGTCAGTGCGTCGGAGTCCAGAATGGTGCGAACGACCGAGGCGCCGTGATCGGGCGGCATGGACCACATCGACCGTCCGGCTTTCACGCAGGTGGCGCGGGCACGCCGGGCGGCCTGGGCATTTCTGCCCTTGATCCAAAGGACGCCCAGGCGTTCGCGGTAGATGCCGAAGTTTTTAGAGCAGGATGCGGTGACAATGGCCTCCGGCATGGCATCGAGCAGGCCGCGCATGTCGGCGGCATCTTCCTCCAGGCCGTGGCCGAGGCCCTGATAGGCGATATCGATCAGCGGCAGCAGGCCCTTGCGGGCGCAGAGATCGGTGATGGCCCGCCACTGTTCAGGAGTGAAGCCGGCGCCGGTCGGATTATGGCAGCAGGCGTGCAGCAACAGGACATCGCCGGGGTGGGCGGCTTCCAGTGTGCTCATCATCTCGTCGAACAAAACGGTCTGAGTCGTCTGGTCGAAGAAAGGGTGTTCCACCACCTGCAAGCCAACCGCGCGCATCAGGGCGTAGTGATTGATCCAGGTAGGCGCCCCGACCCAGACGCGGGCTTCGGGATTGGCGCGGGCGATCAGTTCGGCCGCCAGCCGCAGGGCGCCGGTGCCGCCAGGGGTTTGCAGGCCGCAATAGCGGTCATCAGATGCGCGGGAAGCGCCCAGCACGATTGGGGCGAGCAGGCTGACAAAGCGGGCATCGCCTTCGGCCGCCACATAGGCCTTGGTGGTCTGAGTATCCGCGACGATCAGCTCCGCCTGTTTGACGGCCTGCATGACCGGTGTGCGGCCCTGTTCATCGCCATAGACGCCGATGCCGAGATCGATCTTGCCGTCGCGCGGATCTTCGCGCAACTGCTTGAGCAGGGTCAGCATGGCGTCCAGCGCCTGATCGTCCAGCGTATCGAACAGATGCGGGCGGGTGAGGGCGGCAGGGGCGTCGGCGGTCATGACAAGTCTCGCAGGAATAGTATCTAATGAAACTATGCCTGTTGCCTTGTCGTGGCAACCTCTTTTTGGGAGCTTGCCGGCGCGCCGTTGTCACGACCCCGTGAGAGCGGCTTTCCGGCCGGTGCCGATAAACACCATGACCGCGAAAAAGACGATCTGGACGGCGGTCAGCAGGGAGCCTATGCCGACCACCGGTTCGGCCCAGGCGGTCCGGATCTGCGCGCCCCATATGCCGGGAATGAAGGTCACCAGGCCGATAACGGCGATAGCGTAGTGCGTCAGGATCGCCTTGCGCGAAAGTCCGGGATGGCCGTTATAAAACAGGCCCGCCAGAAACATCAGGACGCCGCCGACAAGATTGAGATGCGCGTGGGTTGGCATCTGGGTGAAATCGTGCGTGCCGCCCATATACATGCCGAGCATGATGCCGATACAGAGGAAAACAACACTGGTACGCAAGAACAGATTGCCGGTCATGGCAGCCCCCTAACCCTGTTTTTGAAGAGGCATAGTTAACGTAACAGCGATATTTCTGCAAGTTGTGTGCTCGCGGTGATTGTCAGGCGGCGCGTTCCGGCGCAGGGTAGCGCTAACGCCCATCAGAGGCGGATAGGAGAATGACCCCCCATGAAGCCTGTTGCCGCCCTGTTTTCCGCCGTTCTGGCCCTGAGCGCGTTTTCCAGTCATGCACAGGCCGGTTTCGATGTCGCCATTACGGTCGATGACCTGCCGGCGCATGGATCGGTGCCGCCGGGCGTCAGCCGCACCGATGTGGCGCGGGATTATCTGGCGGCCTTGAAAGCGCACAAGGTTCCCGGTGTCTATGGCTTCGTCAATGCCGTGGCGCTGGAGCGTGAACCGGGCACGGAAGCAGTGCTGGATATGTGGCGCGCCGCCGGCTACCCGCTCGGCAATCACACCTATACGCATATGAACATCAATTCCGGCACTTTGGAAGCGTTCGAGGCCGATCTGGAAAAGGGAGAGCCGGCGATCCGCGACCGTATGGGCAAGGAAGATTGGCGCGTGCTGCGTTTCCCTTATCTGAGCGCGGGTGACGAAGCGCATCATGCGGGCATCATGGAATACCTGAAAGCGCATGAATACAGGATTGCCGATGTCTCGATCAGCTTCAACGACTGGGCCTATACCGAAACCTATACGCGCTGCATGACCAAGGGCGACTCGGAAGCCATCGAAGGGATGAAAATCCAGTATATGCAGGGTGTGAAGGCCTCGATCGTCCGGTCGCTGATGGCGTCGCAGAAGGTCTATGGCCGCCAGATTTCACATGTCCTGCTGATCCACGAAGGCGCCTTTACCGCCCTGATGCTGCCGGAGGTTCTGACGGCCTTTGAGGAAGAAGGCGCCCATTTCGTCACGCTCGACCAGGCTCAGAGCGATCCGGCTTACAGCACGCCGAGCGCCCACCAGGGCGAAGGCCTGCTGATCGAACGCATGGCCAAGGAAAAGGGCATCGACCTGTGGAACGATGCCCCGCCTGACGTCGATATCAGCAATCTCGATGGGCTTTGTCGTTAGAACGCTTCCGAGACGATCTCGCTATCGCCGGAAAACCAGGCGCGTTTCATGCCCTGCGAGCGGAAGGGGACGATAACCTCGCCTTGGCGGTTGAGCGCGATCAGGCCGCCTTCGCCGCCCATATCGACGATCTGTTGCAGCACTGTATCGGCGGCTTCGGGCAACGGCTGGCCGCCGGCATGGCGAAAGGCCAGTTGTGCCGAGGCGTTGACGCGGATGAAATATTCGCCCTGGCCGGTGCAGGATACGGCAGTCTGGTTGTCAGCCCAGGTGCCGGCGCCGATGACTGGTGTATCGCCGACACGGCCCGCCAGTTTGCCGAAAACGCCGGCGGTCGAGGTGGCTGAGGCGAGATTGCCGTGGTTGTCGAGGCAGACGCAGCCGACTGTGCCGTGAGCGAGTGTGCCGGGCGGATGGTTGGATTCAAAGCGGCCGGCACGGGTGAAGTATTCGGCCTCGTCGGCGATGGAGGAAAAGCCCTGCTCGTGGGCGAAAAGCGCCGCGCCATCCCCGGCCAGCATGACGTGCGGTGTCTTTTCCATCACGGCGCGGGCGACCAGAACCGGGTTGGCGAAGCCTTGCAAGGCGGCCACCGCGCCACAGCTCTGGTCCGCGCCGTTCATCAGGCTGGCGTCCAGTTCGTAATGACCGGCGGCATTGGGCGAAGCGCCCCGCCCGGCGACATAAAGCCCCGAATCTTCCAGTTTGCGCACCGCCTCAGTAACGACATCGAAGGCTTTCGCGCCCGCTTTCAGGCTGTCGCGGGCCGCGCCGGCAATTTCGCGCATATTGGCGATTTCGGCGGAATAGTCGCGGCCCTTTTTGGCCCCGGCGCCGCCATGCAAGGCGAAAGCGATCATCATCAGTCTCCGTTACGTTTGTAACCGGATATGACGCTGTGAGACGGCAGATGCAAGAGAGAAAGGCGATCCACAGATTGCACAGATTAACACAGATTAAGGGAGGAGTGCCTCTGTGTGGTTGACGTCAGCGCAGCGCGTTGTGGTGTCAGTCTGGCGGCGCAAGCGTGCCTCTTAATCTGTGTTAATCTGTGCAATCTGTGGATCAAACTCTTTCTTAATCCGCCGCGTGCGTCACGGGGCCTGTCACCAAAGTCCTGCGGCACAGCCAGACGAAGGGCACCAGCAGCAGGATGACGATCGACGAGATGCGGAACAGATCGACCGTGGCCAGCAGGAAGGCCTGACCGGCGATCTGTCTTGCGATCACGCCCACGCCCTGCGCCGTTGTCAGGCCGAACTGGGCCGCCTGATGAAGCGCATCGGACATCGGGCCGCTCAGACCCGCGGGGCCACCCATGATTTCCGTCAGGCGGGTCTGGTGCTGGCTTTCGCTGCGTTCCCACAGGGTGGTGACCAGGGAAGCGGCGAAGGAACCGCTGATGATCCGGGCGAAATTCGACAGGCCCGAAGCGGCCGGAACGCCCTGGTGCGGGATACCGTTCAGGCCGATGCTGATAAAGGCGATGAAGAACATGCTCATGGCTGCGCCCATGACCAGCATCGGCAGCATCAGGACGAAGAAGCTGGCGTCGGTGGTGAAAAGCGAACGCATATAGAAGGACAGGGCGAACAGCAGCAATGAAACGCTGCCGAGGAGGCGGGCGTCATAGCGATTGAGCAGGCGCGCGGCGAACGGTGTCAGGATGACGGCGATCACGCCGGAAGGCGCCGCCACCAGTCCGGCCCAGGTGGCGATATAGCCCATATTGGTTTGCAGCCACAGAGGCATCAGCAGGTTGGCGCCGAAGAAGATGGCGTAAGCCACGCACAGGATGAGGGTGCCGAAGGCGAAGTTGCGCGTCTTGAAGAAGCTCAGGTCCACCATCGGGTTCTTGTCGTTCAGCTCCCAGATCACCCAGGCGATGAAGCCGATAATGGCGACGATCGTTTCGACCACGATGGCCGGCGAATTGAACCAGTCCACGTCCTTGCCGGTATCGAGCATGACTTGCAGGGCGCCGACCCAGACAACCAGGAGCGCGAAGCCGGTGCGGTCGATCGGCCGCCGGAAGGTCGGGGTTTCGCGGTCCGACATGCCGCGCCAGCAGAAGAAGGCGCAGAAGGCGCCCACCGGCACGTTGATGAAGAATATCCATGGCCAGGTCATGTTATCGGATATCCAGCCGCCGAAGATCGGCCCGCAGATCGGCGCCACCAGCGTCGTCATCGACCAGATGGCCAGGGCCGTGCCGCGCTTGTTGGGGGGGAAGATCATCATCAGCAGGGCCTGCGAACCGGGGATCATCGGGCCGGAAACGGCGCCTTGCAGCACGCGGAAGAAGATCAGCGAATTGATATCCCAGGCCACGCCGCACAGGAAGGAGGCGATGGTGAACAGGACGACGGCGGCGGTGAAGGTCTTGACCACGCCGTAACGGCCCATCAGCCAGCCGGTCAGCGGCACGGAAATGCCGTTGGCCACCGCGAACGAGGTGATGACCCAGGTGCCTTGCGAGGTCGAGACGCCGAGATCGCCGGCGATGGTCGGAATCGAGACATTGGCGATGGTCGAATCAAGCACCTGCATGAAAGTGCCGAGCGCCAGCGCGATGGCGGTGATGGCCAGAAGGCCGCCGGTCAGAGGCGCGGGGCCGGCATTGACTGGGCCGGCATTAACAGGGGAGGACATGAAGCGCCTCTTGTATCAGAATAGAAAAAAGACCCCGCATTGAGGGGGAAGAAGCAATGCGGGGCCAGGGAAAGCCTAGTTCCTGGTGTCGATCTTCGCGTCCATCGAAAGCCCGACGCGCAAGGGGTGCGCGGCGACTTCCTTCGGATCGAGATCGATGCGGACGGGCAGACGCTGGACCACCTTGATCCAGTTGCCGGAGGCATTCTGCGCCGGAATCAGCGAGAAGGCTGAGCCGGTGCCGCCGGAAATACCGCGCACCGTGCCATGATAGGTCACGCTCTTGCCGTAGAGATCGGAATGCAGTTCCACCTTCTGGCCGGGAATGACTTTGCGCAACTGGCCTTCCTTGAAATTGGCGTCAACATAGGCGCGGCCGATCGGCACGACGGTCATCAACGGCGTGCCGACGGCGACCTGCTGGCCGACCTGGACCGCTTTTTTCGAGACGATGCCGTCGGTGGGCGCGCGGACAATGGTGCGCTCCAGCGCCAGATTGGCGGCGTCGAGCTTGGCCTGCGCAGCCAGGACTTCCGGATTCTGCGCGGCATCGACGCCGACGAACTGGGCGGCGTTGGTGGCGCGCTGGCCGCCGGCGGCCTGAACCCCGGCCAGGGCCTGGGCACGGGCGGCCTGAGCGGCGTTGAGCGCGGCCTGGGCCTGGGTGAAGGCGTTCTGCGCCGTAGTCAGTTCTTCCTGCGACACCGCGCCGGACGCGCTGAGATTCTGGCGGCGGGTCAGTTCGGTTTTGGCGTTGCCGAGATTGGCCTGGGCGGCGGCGATCTGCGCGTCGGCACTGGCCACATCGGCCTGACGGGCGCCCAACTGGCCGGCCAGGGCTTCGTCGCTGGCATAGAAACCCTGCACGCGGCGCTGGGCCTGGGCGAGGGCCGCCTGGGCTTGCGCCACGGCGATTTTCGCATCGGCGTCATCGATGGTGAGGAGAATATCGCCGGCCTTGACCATCTGAGTTTCCGAGACGGCGATGCTGGCCACCGGACCGGCCACCAGCGCGTTGACCTGCGCCGTATCGGTGCCGACATAGGCGTTATCGGTCGAGACATAGTGTGAGGCGACAAGGCCGTAATAGGCGCCATAGGCGACCGCGCCGATGACGACGGCGATGCCGAGATAGGTGAGAAGACGTTTGCGTTTGGCATTGCCGGCGGCTTGAGAAGGGGCGACAGGAGCGGCCGAATTCTTGTCGGCAGCCAGAATCTTTTCAGAAGGTTGGGCGGTATCGGGCATGTGCGGATCTCTGTGTTTAGAGCTTAATTCTTGATGCTAATTCTGAGTGGTATAGGCGCCGCCGAGCGACTTGATCAGGGCGATATCCAGGGTCATGGCGCGGCTCTTCAGATCGGCCACCACGCGGCGCTGGCTGATCAGGCTCTGCTCGGCCAGCAGCAACGAGGTATAGTCGGACAGGCCGCCATCATAGCGCAGTTTGCTGAGGCGATAAGCCTCTTCGTAAGCCGTCAGGGCCTGCTCGGAATTATCGAGCCGGCTTTGCAGCGCCTTCTGGCTGGTCAGGGTGTCGGCCACTTGCTGCATGGCTTCAAGCACATCCTGATTGTAGGCGGCGATGGCCAGGGCATGTTCGGATTCGGCCGATTTCAGGTTGGCCTTCAGCGCGCCGCCATCGAACAACGGCAGGCTGAGCGCCGGGCCGACCTGGCCGATATCCGAGCCGGAAGAAAACAGCTTGTCGAGGCCCAGCGACTGGAAACCCACGAAGGCGGCGATATTGATGTTGGGATAAAAGGCGGCGTGAGCCTGCTTGATGTGCGCCGAGGCCGATTCGGCGCGCCAGCGGGCGGCGATGATATCCGGGCGGCGGCCGATCAGGTCGAGATTGACCTGGGCGGGGACCGATCCGAAAGCCGTGCTGTTCAGCGCCAGTGCTGGACGTTGTAGTGTATTGGCGAAATCGGGCGAGGCGCCGGCCAGCATGGCGATCAGGTGTTTGTTGAGGCCGATCTGTTCATCGAGCGCGGCCAGGTCGGCACGGGCGGCGAAGATGCCGGCCTGCGCCTGGGCGTCCTGCGCCTTGTTGCTGACGCCGTTATTGAGCTTGTCCTGCACCAGTTTGGCGCTGTCGGTGCGGATGCCGACGGCGCGCTCGGCCAGGTCGCGTGCCTGATACAGGCGGTCGAGGTCGATATAGGCGGTGGCGATGGCGGTCGAAAGCACCAGCCGGGCCTGGGCGGCATCGGCGGCGGCGGCCTGGGCGTTGGTGCTGGCGGCGGCGATGGCGGCGCGGTTCCGGCCCCAGAAATCCAGTTCCCAGTTGAAGCTCAGGGTGGTCTGGCCGTAATCGGTATAACCTTCCGGCACGGCCTCCTTGGGGAAGAGGTAGTTGTAGCTCTGCTTGCCCTCATAGGCCGTAGCATCCAGCCCGACCTGAGGACGATTGGCGGCGCGATATTGCGAAACGGCGGCCTGCGCCTGATTAAGGCGGGCCTCGGCCATGGCGAGTGACGGTGAATTGTTGAGGGCCTGGGCCATCAGGCGCTGCAATTGCGGATCGCCCAGGTCTTTCCACCACATCTGCTCGCTTATCGTATTGATGGGGTTGACCTTCTTGGCCTGACTAGGCTCTGATGCGAAGGGGGCGCTTTGTGGAATCGTCGTGCAGGCGGCCAAAGAACCGGCAAGCGCGGTGGCGGCCATCAGCGCGGCAATGACGAGGCCGCGGCGCGGCATTTGGGAGGAGGGCGTATTATGTGTCATTATTTAAGTCTCATAAGGGCGGACTCTTGAAACAACCGTACGGTATGGTCATTTGCGCTGGACATATAGACCCGTCACTGGTATCTGTCAATTGACCATACCGTACGGTTCAGGAATTATTTTGCGATGCAAAACGAAAATGAGTTGAAACCCTGTGAAGCGAAGGGGCGCATGAGCGGTGAGGACCGCCGCGAAGCGATTCTTGACGTCGCTACCGAGGTTTTTCTGTCCGAGGGTTATGCCAGCGCGTCGATGTCGACGATCGCGGCGAAGCTCGGCGGCTCCAAGGGCACGCTCTATAATTACTTCAAGAGCAAGGAAGAACTGTTCGCGGCCTATGTGCAGCGCAGTTGTGTCTTCCATCGTGGCGAGATCACCGACCTGCTGCTCGATGACGGCGACGCCCGCACCGTGCTGCCGGCCTTCGCCAGGGGCTATTTGCGCGCCTTCACGGCTGAACCGGCCTTGCAGAACTGGCGCGTTATCTCGGCGGAAAGCCATAAGTCGCCGGAGGTCGGACGGCTGTTTTATGAAAGCGGTCCGCTGACCGGGGCACGTATTCTCGGTGCCTATATCGAAAAGGCCGTGGCGCGTGGCGAACTGGTCGTGCCGGATATAATGACCGCCGCTCATCACTTTACCTCGCTGATCCACGGGCGCATGATCAAGGCGCGCCTGCTCAACTATATGCCGGCGCCGACCGATGAGGAAATCGCCGCCGAGGTCGAGGCCGCCATGTTCGTCTTCTTCGCGGCTTATGGTGCGAAGGCCTAAAGCGTAAGGACCTGATCGGTCAGGATGCGTGGTTTCTCGCGGTGGCTGATCAGGATCAGGCCCTGCTGTTTGCCGCTCAGGTGTTGAGCCAGATTTTTTATGACCCGTGCTTCTGTGGCGAGGTCCAGGCCCTCGGTCGGTTCGTCGAGAATGAGGATCGGCGCGTCGCGCAGTAGAGTGCGAGCCAGGGCCAGCCGCTTGCGCTCGCCACCGGAAAGCGTGACGCCGCCGTCGCCGATCCAGGTATCCAGCCCTTTCGGCAACGCCAGGACGCGATCCTTCAGGCAGGCGATATCGAGCGCTTCCAGCATCCGGTTTTCCTGATCGGCGCGGGGTATCGTTTTTAGTGTGGTATCATTGACGGCCATCAGCAGGTTTTCGCGGATCGTACCGGTCAGAAAGGCGGCGTCCTGCGGACAGAGGGAGAAGCGCCGCCGGTTGCCGGGTTCGTCTCTCAATCCCATCCATGTCTCGATCAGCCGGGTCTTGCCGCTGCCGGAAGGGCCATCGATGCGCAGGCGCAGGGCCGGGCCGAGCGGGATGAGTTGGTCCCTGAAGGTGAGGGCGGTCATATCGCGGTCTGGCGAGGCCTGCGGTTGGTCGTGGATTTCCGCCACACGGACGCGGGCGTGATCGGCACTTTTCTTCTGGCTCATGGCTCGCGTCAGGATCGTCACCGATTCAAACCCCATGCTGCCGGCCAGCAGAGCCAGGGCCATGTGCGCCAGCGGCTGTCCCAGACTGACCATGGCGATACCGGCGAGGCCAAGTCCGGTCAGGGCGGTGGTGATGGCGTTACTGACCGCTTCCTTGCCGACGACACGGGTTTTGGCTGTGAAAAGCCGGGCTTCCAGTGTCTGCAATTCCGCCATCAGGGAACTGCGCAAATCATAGGCGCGGATATCGGGCAGCAGGGTCATCAGCGAGTAGAAACGCGCCTTCAATTCGCCCATGGCGGCGGATTCGGAAACATCATCGACAGGGCGGCGGTGGATATAAAATCCGGCCGATACGGCGGCCATCATGAAAACCAGCAGAACGAACGCCGCCCATGGCGAGGCGATCATGGTCAGCAACAGGGCGGTGAAAATGCCGGCCCCGCCGGCCCACGGCGCGCTGCGCATGATCAGGGCGTTTTCGAGGGTAGTCACATCCTGAATGAAGCGGCTGGAGGCTTCGCCCCGGCTGAATTGCAGGCTCTGTTGTGGTTCGGCGTTGATGACCCGTGCCAGCAGGGCGGGCCGCAGTTGCGCCATCGCCCGTAAGGCCGCCGAATGGCCGGTATAGCGTTCGCCATAGCGCAGCACCGTGCGCGCGATGGCGAAGAAGCGGATGGCGGCGCTGGGCAGCAGGTAGTTGAAGCCTTGCGCCGCCACGATGCCTGCCGCGCCCGCCACCGCCGCGCCGGTCAGGAACCAGCCGGAAATTCCCAGCAACATGACGGCGGAAACGTTGACGCCGGCGGCGAAAACGGCGGTCACGAAGAGGCGCGTGCCGTGGGTTTCCAGCAGATCCCTGAAGGCTTGATCAGAGGATTTCATGATAGTTCCACCACCTGATCGGCCAAAGCACACAATTTGGGCGAATGGCTGGAAAGGATCACCGTCCGGCCTTTGAATAGCAGTGGCAGTTGCGCGATCAGGTCGGCTTCGGCCTGTGCATCGAGATCGGCGGTCGGCTCGTCGAGCAGCAGGACGGGCGCGTCTTTCAGCCAGGCGCGGGCCAGGCCGATCCGCCGCCGTTCACCGCCGGACAGGCCGGAGCCGCGTTCATTCAGTTTATCCGTGCGCGTTTCGGCTACGGCGTCGAGGCCGAACAGCCTGATCGCCTGCCTGACCTGATTGTCACTGGCCGAACGATTGGCGACCCGGAGGTTGTCGGTCAGGCTGCCGGTCAGGATCGGCGGGCTTTGCGACACCCAGGCCAGGCTGTTGCCGATATCGCCGCCAATATCTTCGAGGCGCTGGCCATCGATCCGTATCTCGCCGGAAACGCGGTGTCCCTGGCCGAGCAGGCGCCGCAACAGGGTCGTCTTGCCCGAACCGGTTGGCCCCTTGAGCGCGATGACCTGCCCCGGCCGCGCGATGAAGGTGACGGGGCCGATACGGAAACCGGGATCGTCGGGGAAGCCGCACACGACCACCTGATAGCTGATCTCCGGCGCGGCGGTCAGGCGGGCGACGGGTGTGTTTTCAGGCAGGCTGCCGATTTCCATAAGTCTTTGGGCTGCCGCCAGGGCGGTTTGCTGGTCGTGATAGGCGCTGGCCAGGCGGCGCATCGGCGCATAGACCTCCGGCGCCAGGGCCAGAACAAAAAAGGCGGTGGCGAAGGTCAGCCGTTCGGGGACGTCAAACGGCAGTTCGCCGAGCAGGTAAAAGCCGCAATAAATGGCGATCAGGGCCACGCTCAGGGCGCTGAAAAATTCCAGAACGGCCGAGGTGATGAAGGCGATCTTCAAGACTCTGAGCGTCCGTTCGGCGACCTCATGAGCGGCCCGGCCCACGGTGCGGACTTGCCGCGGCCCGGCCTCGAAGCTCAGGATCAACGGCAATGCTTTGATGCGATCGACGAACAGGTTCGACAGGCGCGATAGGGCGTCAAGTTGCCGCTTCGATTCCCCGGCGCTGGTCAGGCCGAGGATCGCCATCAGTGCGACAAACGGCAGCAGGGTCAGTAGCAGGATTCCGGCGCTGACCGGGCTGACGCAGGCCATCAGGGCAATGAAGGCCAAAGGCAAAACCCGCGCCTGGAATTCGCTCTGGCGGAAATGGGCGTAATAGCCTTCAAGGGCTTCCGTGTCTTCGAAAAGACCATTCAAGCGGGCTTGGTGATGGGCGGAATCGATGTGGCCATCAAGCGCTTCGGCCATGACGCCGAGCCGGATATTCGAGATGATCCGTCGCGCCGATCGCATGGCAAGCTTTTGGTTTGAAAGACTTAATATGGCGCGCCCGATAAGGGAAAGAACCGTGGCCGTCATGGGGGGGATGAGGGGGGCAAGGGTTTGCGGCTGGCCGAACAAGTCACTGACCATATGGCTCAGTCCCCAGGCGAAACCGGCGATGCAGACGCCTTCCAGCAGACCGAGCACGTGCGTCAGGCGAAGTGTTTTGGTGTCCGTTTCTGCCCAGCTACGCAACTGACCGCGCAGGATCTTCGCGGGCGATGCGGTGCTTGTTGCGGCGGGGGGGTGCGACATCTTGGTTATTGTGCGGCGCAAGATTAAGCCTTAAAGTTTGTATGGATTTAGCCTTGCCTTTCCCCTCAGGGTTGAGAAGGGGCATTGCTAAAGGCTGATTTTAGGTGTTTCCTCACCGGAGACGCGAACTTATCCGAGGAATTCTGATGGACCTCAGTACCGTAGAACTTTCAAGGCTGCAATTCGCCTTGACCGCCATGTACCACTTTCTGTTTGTTCCGCTGACCCTGGGCCTGAGCTTCATGCTGGTCATCACGGAAAGCGTCTATGTCCTTACCCGCAAGGAGATATGGCGCACGATCACCCGTTTCTGGGGCGTCCTGTTCGGTATCAATTTCGTTCTGGGTGTGGCGACAGGCCTCACCATGGAATTCGAGTTCGGCATGAACTGGTCCTATTACTCACACTATGTCGGCGACATTTTCGGCGCGCCGCTGGCGATCGAAGGGCTGATGGCCTTTTTCCTCGAAGCCACCATGGTCGGACTGATGTTCTTCGGCTGGGAAAAGCTGTCGAAGCCGGTTCACCTGCTGGTGACTTTTCTCGTGGCGCTCGGCACCAATCTCTCGGCCCTGTGGATCCTGATCGCCAATGGCTGGATGCAGCACCCGACTGGCGCAGAATTCAATCCTGCCACCATGCGCATGGAAATCACCGATTTTCTTGAGGTCATGTTTAATCCGGTGGCGCAGGCCAAGTTCGTTCATACGGTCAGCGCCGGTTATGTGCTGGCGGCGGTCTTTGTTATGGGCATTTCGGCCATCTGGTTGTGGAACGACAAGTGGACGAGCGTCGCCAAGCGCTCGATGGCGGTAGCCGCCGCCTTCGGCCTGGCGTCTTCGCTCTCGGTTGTCGTGCTGGGCGATGAGTCGGGCTATACGCTGACCGATAACCAGAAGATGAAGCTCGCCGCGCTGGAATCGATGTGGCACACCGAAAAGGCGCCGGCCGGGATTGCTGTCTTCGGCATCCCCAATGTGAAGGAACAGCGCACCGATTTCGAGTTGAAAATCCCTTATGTGCTGGGCCTGATCGCCACGCGCAGCGTCGATCAGCCGGTGGTCGGTATCCTTGACCTGGTGGACAAGGCGGAGGGGCGTATCCGGTCGGGTATCCTTGCCTATGACGGCGTTGAAAAGCTGAAGGTCAATCCGGACGATCTGGCCGCCCGCGCGCTTTTCGAGACGCACAAGGCTGATCTCGGCTATGCCTTGCTACTGAAAAAGTACGTTGCTGATCCGCGCGCCGCCGATGAGGCGACGATCGTGAAGGCGTCGTTCGATACCATTCCCAATGTGCCGATAATGTTCTGGGCTTTCCGTTTCATGGCCGGACTGGGTTTCGCCTTCATTGCCCTGTTCGCTGTCGCCTTCCTGATGGTGACCTTCGGGAAGCATAAGAACCGGTTGTTCCTGCTGGCCTGCGTCGTCGCCATTCCCTTCCCGTGGATCGCCATCGAGGCTGGCTGGGTGCTGGCGGAACTCGGCCGGCAACCGTGGGCGGTCGATGGTGTGCTGCCGACCTTCATGGGCGCTTCCAGCCTGACCAAATCACAAATCTGGCTGACAATCGCCGGCTTTACCCTGGCCTACGCCATCCTGGCGGTCATCGAAATCAAGCTGATGGTGCGGGCGATCCGTAAAGGCCCGTATGAGGCCAAACTCGGCCGTATGCACGACGATCCCGAAGTCAGCCCCACCGACGATCCCTCGCTGCCCGTTATCGGTCCGGCTGAGTAAGGAGATACACATATGGAATTACCTCTCGATTATCCAACCTTGCGCGTCATCTGGTGGGGTCTGGTCGGCGTTATTCTGATCGCCTTCGCCATCATGGACGGCTTCGACATGGGCGTGGCGGCCCTGCTGCCCTTTGTCGCCAGGACCGACCCGGAACGCCGCGCCGTCATCAATACGGTGGGCGCCACCTGGGAGGGCAACCAAGTGTGGTTTATTGTCGGCGGAGCGGGGCTTTTCGCCGCCTGGCCGTTGGTTTACGGGGCCAGCTTCTCCGGCTTCTATCTCGCCATGTTCCTTGTCCTGATGGCCTTGATCCTGCGGCCCGTGGGCTTCAAGTATCGCTCCAAGCGCCCCGGTAAGGCATGGCGGCGCAACTGGGACTGGGCGCTG